>Ga0302319_10011859_pt1 | contig 16507 bp, 13 predicted proteins | sample Bog_T0_2_FD_203319 | JGI IMG/M metagenome (GOLD analysis project Ga0302319, IMG submission 203319) | Peat permafrost microbial communities from Stordalen Mire near Abisko, Sweden - Bog_T0_2 | ecosystem: Environmental > Terrestrial > Soil > Wetlands > Peat | place: Sweden: Abisko, Stordalen Mire...
GGCCCGGGGGCGAGGGCGGCTGGGATTACTTGACCGTCGATGCCCAGGCGCATCGGCTTTACATCGCCCGGACGAATCGCGTTCAGGTGATCGATACCGAAACGGGTTCCCTGATTGGGGAGGTTCCGGGGCTGGACGGGGCGCACGGAGTGGCGCTGGCGCCGGAGTTTGGACGGGGATTTGCCACGAGCGGGAAGAGCGGGACCGTCGTCGTGTTTGATCTGGAGACGCTGAAGGCGATCGGCGCGCCAGTGCCGGCGGGCAAAAAGCCGGATGCGATTGCCTACGATCCCTTCACGAAACGCGTCTTCGCATTCAATGGCGGGAGCGATAATGCGACAGTGATCGATGCGGAAAAGGCGGGAGTGATCGGCGTGGTGGCGCTGGGAGGGGCGCCGGAGTTTGGCGTGGCGGATGGAAAGGGGAGTGTCTTTGTGAATCTGGAGGACAAGGGTGAAACCCTGGAGATCGATGCCCGATCGCTCTCGGTGAAGAACCGGTGGAGTCTGGCGCCGGGCGAAACGCCGACGGGATTGGCGATGGATCCCGTGAAGGGACGGCTTTTCTCAGGGTGCCGGAACGAGAAGATGATGATTCTCGATGCGAGCACCGGCAAGACGCTGGGCGCGCTGCCGATTGGGAAGGGTGTGGATGCCGCGGCGTTTGATGGCGGAACCGGGCTGGCCTTCGCCTCGAACGGCGACGGCACGCTGACGGTGATCGGTGAAAGCGCCGGGAAGCCCGGGGAATTTCGGGTGCTGGGGAACGTGGTGACGAAGGTGGGTTCAAAGACCGCGGCGATTGATTCGAAGACGCATGCGATCTATCTGGCTGGGGCGGATTTCGAGCCGGCGCCTCCAGCGAAGGCGGGAGAGGCCAGGGGGCGTCCGAAAATGACGCCTGGCAGCTTTGTAGTGCTGAAATTCTCGGCGAGGGCGCGGTAGCGGGCGTAAAGTTGGTCGTAGGTGGCGCGGTGTTGGCGCTGGGGTTTGACGACGGGAGCGGTTTTGGAAACGGCCATGGCGCGAATGGCCGCGGTGGGCGAGGGGAAGGCGCCGGCGGCGAGCGCGCCGAGGATGGCGGCGCCGAGGGCGGGGCCGTGTTTGCAAGGATGGACGACGATGGGCGCGCCGAGCACGCCGGCGTAGATTTCGACGACGAGCGGGTTGTGGTGGGGGAGGCCGCCGGTGGCGACGAATTTGTTCACGGGCACGCCGTTTTCGCGGAGGAGTTCGACGATCCAGCGCACGCCAAAGGCGGAGGCTTCCATGAGCGCCCGGTAGAGGTGCGCGGGGGTGTGGCGAAGGGTGAGCCCCGTGAAGGCGCCGGTGAGCGAGCCGTCCATGAGCGGGGTGCGGCAGCCATTGAGCCAATCGAGGCAGAGCACGCCTTCCGCGCCGGGCGGCAGGGCGGCGGCGTCGCGGGAGAGCGCGGAGAAATCGCGCTGGCCGGTGAGCCGGCGGAGCCAGTCGAAGGCGTCGCCGACGGCGGCCTGGCCGGTTTCGTAGCCGATGAAACCGGGGAGAATGCCATCGCGGACGATGCCGGCGACGCCGGGGGCGAAGCGTTCGTGTTCACTGTTCAGCATGTGGCAGGAACTCGTGCCAAGCACCATGACGAGCGTGCCGGGTTCGGCGGCGCCCGCGCCGGGGACGCCGGCATGCGCGTCGATGATCGCGGCGCTGACCGGGACGCCCGCGGGCAGCCCGAGCTTCCGGGCCATTAGCGGTTCGAGGCCGCCGGCGGCCACTCCGGGAGCGATCAGGCGGCCGGGCATTTTTTCGATGACCACGCGGCCGAATTTCGGATGCACGGCCTTGAGAAAGGCCTCGCCGGGATAGCCATCGGTGGCGCACCACATTCCTTTGTAGCCGGCCTGGCAGGTGGAACGCGGGAGCGCAGAGGCATCGCCTCCGACGAGGCGCCAGACAAACCAATCCCCCGCTTCCAGCCAGACTTCGGCGGCCTCGAAAACGCGGGGCGCGCGCTCGAGTGTCTCAAGCATCTTCGGGAAAAACCATTCGAGGCCGATGGCGCCGCCGTAGCGGGCGAGGAAGGGCTCGTTCCGCTGGCGCGCGACGGCATTGATGCGATCGGTCTGCGCCTGGGCGGCGTGATGTTTCCAAAGCTTGGGCCACGCCAGCGGCTCGTGGGCGAATCGTTCGACGAAGCAGAGCGGAGTGCCGTCGCGCAAAGAGGGAAGCATCGTGCAACTCGTAAGATCCACGCCGATCCCGATGACGCTGGTCTTGGGCAGCCGGGCCGTTCGGAGAGCGGCCCGCGTGGCTTTCGCGGCGGAATCGAGCCAATCCTGAGGGTGCTGCAGGGCGTAGTGCGGCGGGAGTTTCGTGGTCTGGCCGGGGAGCGATTCGATAATCTGCCCATGCTGGTAGGCCGAGATGGCCGAGGCCAGTTCGCGGCCTTTCAGATCGACGAGCAAGGCGCGGACGGATTCAGTGCCGAAATCAAGGCCAAGGGCGGCGGGAGGAGGCATGGAGGGATGGAGAGATGGCGATGCGCCTTTAGCTTTGCGAGGGGCGGGGGTGGTCGCGGGTGATGCCCAGGGTGGCGAGGGCGGCGCGCACTTGGTCGCGCTCTTCGTGGCGGAAGCGATGGAAGGGTTCGGCTACGAAGTCGTCGCAGATGCCGAGTTCGCTCAAGGCGCATTTGAGGCCCTTAATGAAGGCGCTGCCGTGGCGGCCCACGCGGTAAAGCGTCGATGAAATCCGCATGACTTGCGCGTGGAGGGCGGCGGCGCGGTCGAATTGGCGGGCTGCTGCTGCTGCGTAGAGATCCACGTAAAGCTGAGGGCACAGGTTGGCGCCGCCGCACACGCCGCCGTGCCCGCCTAGCAACACGGACTCCGCGAGCAACTCCTCCGGGCCGATAAGGAGCGACCAATCGGGGCGGGCCGGAAGCAGGCCGACCAGCCGATGAAAATAGATCATGTCCGCGGAGCTATCCTTGATCCCCGCGATATTGGGGACCTCCGCGAGCCGTCGCAGGGTATCCACATCGAAGACGGTCTTGGTGTGCGTGGGCATATTGTAAAGAAAGAGCGGCAGCGGGAGTTCCGGGGCGATATGCCGGATGTATTCGAGCAACTCGGGCTGGCTGTTGGGATAGTAGTAGGGAGGCGCGAGCACCAGGGCTTGCGCTCCCGCGCCAGCCGCGCAGCGGGAAAGGTTCACGGCTTCCACGTAGGCGGTGTCCGTGATTCCCACCAGCACCGGCACACGCCCGGCCACCTGTCGGCAGGCGCGCTCGATCAATTCCCGGCGCAGGCGATAGCTGAGGCTCGGCGCTTCGCCCGTGGTGCCGAGGATGAAAAGGCCGTGCACTCCGCCGGCCAGCATGTGTTCGATGAGCCGATCGAGTCCGGCGGCGTCGAGTTCATCGCGGCCGAGCAGCGGGGTGACAACGGGCGGGATGATTCCGCGGAGGGATGGGAGTGATGAGGCTGGAGTCATTTTGGCTGAATATTGAGAGAAGCGAAGGCGGAGGCGAAAGGCCAGCGGATCATTCCCGGGCGCCGATTGTGACTGCGTCGTGCACTTGGGTCGGGTGAAGAAATTTTAAATATTTTTCCGAAAATACATCGGCGACAGACTCTGAAATGGCGACATTTCGTCGCGGAGGGAGCGCGGAGGCGGCGGCGGAAGCGCCATTCGGCGAACTGTTTACATTTCTGTAACGGATGGATTGCAATTTTATCTTCCTCTCCGTATTATAGTGGGTATAATAGTACGCACCCTCCCGCAGTATATTGTGAATACGCCCCTTGAGAACATGGGGTGCGATTCAGTTATCAAAGATCTGGAGTGTTTTTTATGATTCAACAGCTCAACGAAGATCTCCGCATCCTGAAGAATTCACTGCTCTACAAAGAGTTCATTTGCGAACGGGAGGAAATCCTCCGTCACAAGTGGATCGAAAGCGAGAAGGCGGGTCAGGATATCGGGTTTGAGAAGGCATTGCTCGACTGGGTGATCAAATACCGCTCAGCCTGGCGCAAGAATCGGCAACCCAAATGCGCGGGGCCGGAACTCGAAGACCACTCGAATTGAAAAGAACTCCATACGAGGCGCGGGTGCTGGGGTGAGGGCGGTGACTCCCGGCGTCTCGAGTTCGCGGATCGCGGATTCCGCGAATGGGGACGGAACTCCAGCGGGAGAGGTGGTGAAAATGGTTGAAAAGGCTGCGCCGCGCGCGTGGTCCCGGCGGGAGGAGATCGCCAATGGCGCAAGTCACGCGTTGGGATTTTTTGCGGCGCTGGCTGCGACCCCTTTTCTGATTTCCACGGCGCTGCATCACGGCGGGTGGGGCCGGGTGGCGGGAGCGGGGATTTTCGCGGCGAGTTGCATGTTCCTTTATTTGAGTTCGGCGCTTCTTCATGGACTGGTGGCGGAGCGGGCGAAGAGATTCTTCGAAAGGTTCGATCATGCCGGGATTTTCCTGCTGATTGCCGGGACCTACACGCCGTTCGCCTTGGGTGTCCTGTGGGGGCCATGGGGATGGCTGCTTCTCGCGGTGATCTGGCCGCTGGCGATTTGCGGGGTGCTGGTGACGACCATCCGTGGAGTGCCGTCTTTCCGATTGACCACCGCCCTTTATCTGGGAATGGGCTGGTTTATGATTTTGGTAGTCAAGCCGCTATCGATGCGTGTCCCCGCGCGGTGTCTCTGGCTCCTGCTGGCCGGTGGCCTCGCCTACACGGCCGGCTTGCTTTTCTACGTGGCGCGCCGGGTTCCTTACCATCATCTGGCCTGGCATCTGGCGGTGCTCGCGGGGACAGGGTGCCATTTCGTGGCGGTGTGGGAGTATGCCATTTGAGGAATGACGAAACCAGCGAGCCTCCCGGGAGAGGCGCCCTTTGACGGGCTCAGGGCCTTGAGCAAGCGAAGCGCGTCGAAACGGCTGGTGGTAGGAAATGGCAAGGGGCGGGAATGACGAATGACGATTCGGAGGGCGGCTTCGCGATGCGTCGTTTGTGTCTGAGATTCAAAAATGCGCGGTCAGCTTCTTCGCGAAATCTGATTTCGGCATTCAAGCGCCGCGCGCTATTTCATCATCTCTTCGAGCAGCGGATTCATCGCTTCCGCCCAAATCTCGTAGCCTTTGGCATTGGGATGAAGCTGGTCCGGCATCACGTCGTCAGGGATCTTTCCATCCACGAGGAACTTCTCGTTGATGTTCAGGAAGCGCACCGTTTTCCCGTCATCCAGCTTTGCCAGTTCCACGTTCACGGCATTGATCTTCTTCATCCGCTCCTCGCCAGTGTCAATGGTCCCATCGGCGGCTTTGCGAGGTCCGCGCGGAAAGATGGCCAGGAGCAGCACCTTTGAATCCGGAAGTTTCTGGCGAATCTCGGCCACGATCTTGCGGTCCGCGGCCGTGATCTGTTCGGCGGTGTGCGTGCCCGAATTGTTCGTGCCGATCATCACCACCACGACCTTCGGTTTGATCCCGTCCAATTCCCCATTCTCGATGCGCCAGAGCACATGCTCCGTGCGATCGCCGCCAATGCCGAAATTCGCCGGCTGATCCTGGCTATAGAATTTCTCCCAAACCTGCGGCGCCTTGACCCAACCCTCCGTGATGGAATCGCCGATGAACAGCAAACCAATCGGCCCCTCCTTCCCTCGCTGGAGGAAGGATTCATGCATCTTGAAAAACTTGTCGTTCCCGGTTTTCGGGGCCGCAATGCTGGGATCGGTATCCGCCGCGAACGCGGCCTGCGAGGAAGCGAGGAGAAGCAGGGAGAGGGGGAGGAGTAATTGGCGAAGCATGGGCCTGGAATTGCAGAAATGCGCGGGGATGGCCAGCGGCAAAATGGCAGTAACCGAGGGCCGGCGCCGGTGGCGGAATCCCGTCATTATCCGGTGGCGGATCAGTCCTTGGTAAACCGAATGTTGCGGGGCTCTTGCGCAAGGCTTCGCGGAATCTACTGGGCGTGGACGGTCACATTCTCGACCTTGCCGGAGAAAGGATTCGGGGCCGTGTATTCGCCTACGCCGGCGCTGCCATCGCGCCCCACATCGAGGCCGCGCCGCGGCTGCGCGGAGATCAGCCCCGGCGCGGCGCCTTCACCGACCGCCTGCCCATCCACGCTCAGCGTCACTTTGCCGTCGGCGGCGAGTTGCGCGGTGACCGTGTGCGCTCCGGGCGCCAGAGGCTGCGAGGCGTTCACCGTGGTCAATTGCCGTTTGCTGCGAATGGCCAGCGCCGGCTTGCCCTCGTGCAAATAGAAGGCGTAGCCGTTCGCCGGCCCGCCTTGCGCCACAATCACCCCTTCGGCGGCATCTCCCTCCACGCGCGCGCTGATCGTCAGAGGCCGCCCCGCCACTTGCGGCGCGGCTTCCGAGCCGAGCGCATCGCCCGTCTTCCATGGCCCCTCCGCGGCTGGCGCCGCCGTCTGGCCCTTTTTCGCCGCCACGCCCGCCCGCGGGCCGCCCGGCGCCCACTTCGGCGCGATGTTTCCTTTGTTCCATTCGTCCCAGGCGCCGGCCAGTTCCTTGAACTTCGCCGGCTCCTGTTGGGCGAGGTTGGTCTTCTCGCCGATGTCGTTGGCCAGATTGTAAAGTTGCGCGCCCTGCGTCGTGGCCACGCCGCCCCGTTCGCCTTTCTCGGCGCCGCCGCCCGGGGCCTTCACCAGCTTCCAGTCGCCTTTGCGAATCGCGATCTGCTGCCCGAAACGCCAGTACAAGGCCTCGTGCGGCGCTTCCTGCTTCTCGCCCGTCACGTAGGGGAGGAGATTCACGCCGTCGAGCTTCCACTCCGGCTGGGCCGCCACGCCCGCGGCCGCGAGCGCCGTGGGCAGGATATCGATCTGGATCACCGGTCGCTCGTCCACCTGGCCCGCCGGAATGTGGCCCTTCCAATGCATGGCCCACGGCACACGGATCCCGCCTTCCCAAGTCTGCGCCTTGAAGCCGCGCAACGGCCCGTTCCCCGAAGTGGTCTGCGCCGTGGGCCCGCCGTTATCGCTGATGAAAAAGATCAGGGTATTTTCCTCCTGGCCGGTCTCGCGCAGCTTGGCCATCAGATTGCCGATGGAGTCGTCCATCGCCGAGAGCATGGCGGCGAAAGTGCGCCGTTTCCTTTCGTCGATGTTCGAGAAACGGCTGAGGTATTTCTCCGTGGACTCCAGCGGCGCATGGACCGCGTTGAAAGCCAGGTAACACAGCCAGGGCGTGTCTTTATGTTTCTCTATAAAATTCACCGCCTGCGCGCCAAACGCATCAGTGGTGTAGCCGATGTTATTCACCGGCTCTGTGCCTTGCAGGATGGGATTGTGCGAATCCGCCGCCGCATCCAGGTAATCGTGCGCGCCGCCGAGGAAGCCGAAGTATTCGTCAAAACCGCGCTTCAGCGGATGATACTGCGGCAGGTATCCGAGATGCGATTTCCCAAACCAGCCCGTGGCATAACCCGCCGACTTCAGCCGGTCGCCGATCGTCTTCTCCTGCAGCGAAAGACCGAAATTCGGCGACGACGCCTCCGCGGGCCCTGGATTGAACTCATGCCCAAACCGCTGCTGATAGCGCCCGGTCATCAACGCCGCCCGCGTGGGGCTGCAATACGGGCCACTGACATAACCGCTCGTGAACCGCACCCCGCCTTTTGCGAGGGCGTCCACATTCGGTGTGGGAATCTCGCTTGTAAACCCTTGCATCGAGAGTTCGCCGTAACCGAGATCGTCGGCCACGATGACGAGAATGTTCGGCTTCTTCGTTTCGGCAGGCTTGGCGGCTTCGCTGGCGAAAGATATCGGCCCGGCGAGGAGCAGGGCCATGAGGGGCAGGAGAGGAAAGAAACGATTTTTCATGAGTGCGGGCGGCATTGAAAGGGGTGGACATGGAACAGCCGAAATTCGCCGAAGTTTCCGGTGGGAAGCGCGGTTCGTGGTGAACAGCGGACGTATCGAGGCTTCCCTTCGTGGGATCGCCGGGATTTGTGGGCGTCTCGGGACGACGCGCGGAGGTTATCGGGCCAACCAGCGACGTCAACTCCGTCAGTATCGGTCGGCTTTACTAAACGAGATAGTAGAGCGGGTCCTTGATCTCGTCGTCTCCGGGTTGGCCGTCAGGAACCCGTGAAGATCGCCGGGACAGCTCCCGCGCGGTGCGTACGGCGTGGAGGGTGGCGGAATAGGTCTCGTCTTCTTCCCGGAAGACCTGCTCGGCTGGGAACCAATCGTAAAAGTGGAGATTGTTCAGGCCTTGGGCGAAGTCCGGGCGGATGCCCGCCAGGAGCACGGTCACGTCCATTTTTTTTGCGTCGCGCAGGAAATGTTCGAAGCGGTCGAGGCAGACCATGTCGGGATTCCGGGTGCGTTTGAGCCGGAGGACGACGAAACGAATGGCGCCCGCATCGAGCCGCTGCTTGAGGTCGTCGAAAAAGCGGTCGAGTTCCGGCGCCGCGCCGAAGAAAAGCTGGCCTTCCAGATCGTGGATGACGAGGTCCGCGGGCGGGGGATCCTCGGGGAGACGCTCGCGGATGACGCCTTCCCCGGTGACCACCAGTTCGGAGACTTTGAGGCGCGAGGCTCGTGGAACGAAGAGAATGACGGAGAGCGCCACGCCGATGAGGATCGAGAATTCGACACTGATGAAAACGGCGGCGAAAGCGGTGATGAGGACCAGGCCCGCGTCGTAACGGGAAGCGCGCATGGCGTAGCTCAGCCGCTTCCAATCGACCAGCCGGGCGGCGGTGACGAGGAGCAAGCCGGCGAGAGCCGCCTTGGGAATGAAGCGCGCCAGGGGCGCCAGAGAGACCACCACGAGCGCCACCGTGCCCGCGGCGAACACGCCGGAGGCGCGGGTGGCTGCGCCCGCCTGGTAGTTGATCGCGGACCGGGTGAGGGAGCCGGAGCCGGGGAGACATTGAAAGAATCCGCCGGTGAGATTCGCGATGCCTTCAGCGAGGCATTGCTGATTGTAGTCCAGCGATTGGCGCGTTTGCACGGCGATGGATTTGGCGATGGCCAGCGCTTCCAGCAGCCCGAGAAAGGCGATCGCGAAAGCGCTGCCCGACAATTGTCTAACCCACACAAACTGGATCTCGGGAACATGGGGCATCGGAAGGCTGGCGGGCACGTTGCCGACCACGGCGATGAGCGATCGGTCGCCCGGACCGGGCTGGGTCCATCCGAACGCGGCTGCCACCGCCGCGGTGATGATCAAGGCCAGGAGCATGTCGAATTGCGGGAGCCGATACTTGCGGGACAGCTTTCGCAGGAGGATGACGAGCGCCACGGAGGCCAGGCCGATGGCGAGCGCGCGCCCATTGACCGGACCGCCCTGGGTGAGCGTCATCCAAACGCGATGGAGCACGTGCTGATGCCCGGTGCCGCGGTCCTTGATGCCGACCAGATTTCCGAGCTGGCTCAAGGCGACGAGGAAACCGGCGCCCGCCATGAATCCGATGACCACCGATTCCGAGATATAGCGGGTCAGATCTCCCAGCTTAAAGACGGCGATCAGGATCTGGATGATGCCGATCATGATGCCGAGCAGGAACATGGCTTGAAAGGCATCGGCGCGCGCGCTCGGCTCGAAGAAGGCGAGCGCGCTGAAGACGACCAGCGAAATGGCGTTCGTCGGCCCATTGATGAGGTGGGAGGAGGAGCCGAAGATGGAGGCGACCAGCGTGACGACGATCGCGGAATACAGGCCGAACCGGGGATCGACGCCGGCGATGAGGGCATAAGCCATCGCCTGCGGCAGGGAAATGGCGGCCACGGTGACGCCGGCGAGCAAATCCCTTCGGGCGGAACTCCAGGGGTAATTTGGAGTCATCGATTTGCCTTGGGCTGCCGGCTCGCTTCGAGGATGGAGGAGATTTTCGGGAGTTGGTTCGACGGGTTCCGATCCCGATTTTTGACAAACAACAGCACGATCGCGACGGCGACGGCGGTCAGAGCCAGGGTATTCATCCACACCGTGTTCGCGCGCGAACGGCTGGCCGAAAATGGACGCCCCGGAGCGGGTTTGCCCGGAACGAAAGCAAGACGCGCCGCAGCCTGCGCCCGCCGTCCCTGGGGGGGCCGGTTGTCGAGCGTGGCGAGATTCTCGGGTCGGTGGTTCATCAACGGCGGAAGGTGGAGGGGGGAACTGCCGCCGGGGCGCGGCAGTTAATATACCAACTTAGTAGATATTACCTTTACGAGGACTTGGTGGGGGCGTCAAACGTAAACTTTCCCAAATGAAAACCTCCGTGGCCCGCCAGCCAAGACAAAAATCGCGCGGCCACGCGATGGTGGCCGCAAATATTCATATCCTCCTACTGCGCCGCCGCTTTGGGAGCCTGGGGAGCCCGCGCTTTTTTGGATGCGGGGCGGCGTCGAATACGGTCGGCCCCGACGAGGAAAGCGAGGCCCGCGGAAACCCAAGTGAACCAATCGCCGAATCGCGTATAGAAAGTCAGCGCGGAGGTCGTCGGCACGGAAACCTCGCGCACGCTGGTGAACCCCTCCTCGAAGGGATTGAGCCAGAGATCGACGCGACCGTGGATATCCACGGCGCAGGTGACGCCCGTGTTTCCACAGCGGATGAGGGGGCGGCGGTTCTCCACGGCGCGGAAAAGAGCGTTGGCGAGGTGCTGGCGGGCGGCTGGCGATTTGGCGAACCATCCATCATTCGTGATATTGACGAGCAATTCCGCGCCCCGGCCCACGAAGCGCCGGGTCAGATCGCCGAGCGAGTCTTCGAAGCAGATCAGAGCCGCGAGGCGGATTGGCGGATCGGGCAGCTTGAGCACGGTGTAGTCGGTCCCCGGAGTGAAATCCGAGGGCACCAACTGGCCGACGATGGCCGTGGAAACAGGGCGCAGCGGCAGGTATTCGCCGAAGGGCACGAGATGGATTTTGCGATAGCGCTGCAACCCCTCGCCGCGCTCCGTGAGGAGGGCCGCGATGTTGTAGTCCCCATCGGGGTCGAAATCGGTCGTGCCGATGAGGAGGGCCGACCCGGTGCGCTTCGCCTGGTTGACGACGAAATCGTAGCTGGCCTGGTCGGCGAACATGCTGCGCGGCGTGGAGGCCTCGGGCCAGATGAAGAGCTGAGGATGCGGCTGGGCGAGGGCGGCCAGGCCGGTCAGCCGGTCGAGCCGCTCGGCAATGTCGTCCTCCATCGCGAGATCATGTTTTTCGGATTGGGGCACGTTTGGCTGGATGGCGGCTACGCGGAGCGGGACGGTGGGGGTGGAATCCTTGCGGAGCAGCGCATGCATTCCATAGGCGAAGACAAAGACGACCAACGCCATCGTCGCGCTGAACTCCCACCGGATTCGCGTGAGGAACACGGGCCCGAATTCCGAGACGATCCGGCGGACGATAATGACAGCCATGAGATTGACGAACACAATGAGGAAAGACAAGCCGGGCACGCCGGTGATATCCACGATCTGGATCATGGCGAGATCCTGATGCAGCGCGACGCCCAGGGGATTCCACCCGAATCCGCCCCACAGCCAGGTGCGCACCCATTCCAGGGCGACCCAGGCCCCCGCGCCGGCGCAGCCCGTGAAAAGGTTGCGCGCGGAGCTTTGGAAGCGTTTTCCCGTGCCATCGTCCGGCGCCAAAACCGCGCCGACGAACCAGCTCCAGATGGCGACGTAAAGCCCCATGTAAAGGGCGAGGAGGGCCGGGATGCCGCGCAACAGGGGACTTCCGAAGAGCGGCGCGAGCGTGCTTCCGAGCCACCAGAATGTGCAGGCGATAAAGATCCATCCCGCCACATAGCCCAGGGCCGCCAGACGCAGTCCGCGGCGTTTGCGGCCAGCGGGTGTGGCCAGGATGGCCGAGATCAGCGGCGTGAGCGCGATCCAGCAGAGCCAGCCTTGATTCCACGGCGGGAAGGAGAAAATCAGGAGCGCGCCGGTTGCGGCGGCGGCGAGCCACGGCCAGAGGCGGCGCGGGAGCGAAGGGCCGGGAGGCGGCTGCGAAAGGGAGGCGGCAGATTCGGACATGAGCGGCGGTGGACGTTGGTGGGAGGCGAGGTTTTCACCCCCCCATCGACGAACCGCAATCCGCAATTTCCCGCTATTCGCGCCGCATGCGGCGGCTCTTTGGCCGGTCGGTGTTCGGGTCCATCGCCTCCTTCAATTCCCGCGCATAGCCCGAATTCACGTGAAAATAGACGTTTTTCATATCCTCTTCCTTGTAGAAGCTCGATTTATCGGCTTCGACAAACCCGACCGAGATGAGGCCTTTCAGAGTATCCATGAGTTCGGAGACATCCAGCTCCCCAACCCGATCCATAAGGTCGTCTCCCCGAATATCGGTCCCACTGAGGCCAATAGCCTTGATAATGGCGATTTCGCCGCCGTCGAGATTGAGTTCCTTGCGGGCCATGGATAGAAATGCGTTAGTCTAAGGGGGCGCCCGTTGATTGGCAAGCTGTCGTTACCCTAACTACACAGAAACTCAAGCAAAGATCGGCAGATGTGGCGAAGCCTGCGATGTTTGTACCGAATGAATGGCTGAGTCCGGATGCAAGGCCAGGGAAGAGGAGGGTTGCTGAAATTGGCATTTGCCCTCGAAGGGATGCGCGGATAAACAACCGCCCCATGCTTCACGATCTTCTGCACCAATGGATTGGCGCCTGGCTTGGCTGGGTCGAAACTGGCGGGTATCTCGGCGTCATCATCCTCATGGCCATGGAAAGCTCGATTTTGCCCGTGCCGAGCGAAATCGTAATCCCACCCGCGGCGATCGCCGCCGCCGCCGGCGGAAAGATGTCGCTCATCGGGGTGATCCTCGCCGGCGCCTTTGGCTCCTGGCTGGGGTCCGCGGCGAGCTACTGGATTTCGCTGTGGATCGGGCGCGGGGTGATTGACCGGTGGGGCAAATACTTCCTGATCTCCACGGAGAAACTGGACCGCGCCGAGCGCTTCATGGCTCGCTACGAAGCGGGCGGCGTCTTCTTCGCGCGCCTGCTGCCCGTGATCCGCCATTTGATCTCCATCCCCGCCGGCATCATCCGCATGGGATTTGCCAAGTTCAGCGTCGTCACGATCCTCGGCGCGACCGTCTGGTGTTCGGTGCTGGCATGGCTGGGAGAAAGAGTGGGGCGCAACAATCCCGGACTGATGCTCATCCCCGACGACAAGGAAAAGGCGCAAGCGCTCATCGCCGCGATCAAACCCGAAACCCGGCCGATCGTGATCGCCGTGATCGTAGTCTGCGCGCTTTACATCGTGGCCATGAAGCTGACGGCGCCGAAGGCAGCGAAGGGGTGACAAGGTGACAGGGTGACAAGGTGAAGACGCGCTTTCACCTTGTCACCCACTCACCTTGTCACCTTGTCATCCACCCTCTTTCCTCATGCCTACCCCTGAAACTCTCACCCTCGGCCACTCTCCCGATCCTGACGATGCGTTTATGTTTTATGCGCTGGCGCAGGATAAAATCGAGACGCATGGATGGCGCTTCGAGCACATTCTTCAGGACATCCAGACGCTGAATGAACGGGCGACCCGCGGCGAGTTGCACATCTCGGCGATATCGATTCATGCCTACGCTTATGTGCTCGACCGCTATGCGCTCCTCCCATGCGGGGCGAGCATGGGGGATGGTTACGGGCCGATGCTGATCACGCGGTCCGACGTGGCGCTGCCCGATTTGACGGATGAACGCGCGGTCATCGAATGGCTCGCCGCGCGGAAGATTGCCGTGCCCGGGACGATGACGAGCGCGTATCTTTCGCTCGGGCTTTTTATGGGGAAATCAAACTCCACGGTCGTGCCGTTCGATCAGATCTTCGACCATGTGGCTTCGGGAAAATCCGACGTGGGCCTCATCATTCATGAAGGGCAATTGACCTATGCGAACGAGGGGTTTCGGAAGGTCGTGGATCTCGGCGCGTGGTGGAAGGCGAAAACCGGGTTGCCCCTGCCGCTGGGCGGCAATGTGATTCGCAAGGACATCGCGCCCGCGGACCGGAGCGCGATCAATGTGATCCTCCGCGAGAGCATCCGCTATGGCCTGGAGCATCGGGCGGCCGGCGTGGAGCACGCCATGCCACTGGCGCGCGGAATGGATACGGCGCTCGCGGATCAATTCATCGGCATGTACGTGAACGATTTCACGATGGATTACGGAGATATCGGAAGGCGCGCCATCCGCGAATTCCTCAGGCAGGGGCACGCCGCCGGGCTGATTCCCGCGCCCGTGGAGTTGGAATTTGTGGAGTGAGGCCGGAAGACATGGAGCGACCCGAGATTTTTGCGTTCAAACTGCGCGGGTTTGCGATTTGAAACGCCGTAGAGAATTCGCCAGCCGGGGGAAGAGGTTCGCACGAAGTCACAAAGGTGCGAAGGCAGAAAGGCTCCTGCGGGGGCCGGAGGCTTGGCTTCTCTGCGCGCTCGTCCCGGCGCGTGAGGAAAGTCCATGAACGCCGAAATCGAAGAAATCGCCAGGGACACGAGGGACGCTTCCATGACTGGAAGACGCCGTCGTGGGTTCGTTCTTTGCGCCTTCCTGCCTTTGTGTGAGACTCTGTGGAAGCTTCGCCAGGATGCGAGCGGTTGGAGCGTCGGCGCCGTTCACCAGTAATGCCCGCCTCCGCGCCTTGCCACTTTTGGCAGATGCTCTATTGCGCGCGGGCGGATTCAGCTTCAATCTCAGGCCCGATGAAATCCCCTCTCATTCTCTGCATGGCGGCGCTGGCCCTTTACGCTGGCCCTTTGCGCGCCGAAGACTCGAAACCCGCTCCGGCGACCGCGACCGTTGCCGTCGAAAAAAATGTCTCTCCGGACGAAGCCGAAAAACTGCTCAAGGAGAATCCAAATATCGTCGTGCTGGACGTCCGCACGGAAGACGAATTTAAGAGCGGCCACATCCCGGGCGCGAAGAATCTCAGCATCCTGGCGCCGGATTTCGCGCAGCAATTGGCGGCGCTGGACAAGGACAAAACGTATCTCGTGCATTGCGGCGCCGGCAGCCGCAGCGCGAGAGCGTGCAAGGCGATGGATGCGCAAAAGTACAAGTCCATTCTTCATCTCAATGAAGGATTCAAGGCGTGGGAGAAGGCCGGCAAACCTATCGAGAAATAATCGCTATGTGGAACCATCTTTCCCGGAACATGCGCCGCCTCGCGTCGGCAGTCCTCGTTCTCGCCGCCACGGGCGCTGCGCAGGCCGCGAACGCGGATCATCTCCTCGTGGAGGCGGAGAGCTTCCAGCAACCCGGAGGCTGGGTGCTGGATACACAATTCATCGAGAGCATGGGCTCGCCCTATATGCTTGCGCACGGCCTCGGCCAGCCGGTGAAGGATGCGACGACTACGGTCGCTTTGCCCAGCGTGGGGAAATACCACGTCTTCGTGCGGACGAAGGATTGGGTGGCGCAATGGAAAGCGCCGGGAACGCCGGGGAAGTTCCAGGTGCTCATCGATGGTGAACCGCTTCCGGAGACGTTTGGCACGAAGGGCGCGGAGTGGTTCTGGCAGGACGGGGGAACGCTGAATGTCACGAGCCCGGAAGTGAAATTGGCGCTCCACGATCTGACCGGCTTCGACGGGCGATGCGACGCGATTTATTTCACCCAGGATGCGCAGGATACGCCGCCGAATGATGCGAAAGCGCTCGTCGCATGGCGCAAGAAAGCGCTGGGACTTCCCGAAAAGCCCGAGGACGCGGGCAAGTATGATCTCGTGGTCGTGGGCGGCGGCTACGCCGGCATGGGCGCGGCGATTTCCGCGGCGCGGATGGGATGCAAAGTGGCGTTGATCCAGGATCGCGGCGTGCTCGGAGGCAATGGATCGAGCGAGGTGCGCGTCTGGGCGATGGGTGGCATCCGCCGGGGTCTCTATCCCAACATTGGCGAAATCGTGGAGGAGTTTGCCGACCAGGCGAAGGAATCTCCGGGCAAGCCGGAGGAATTTGGGGACGACAAAAAGGAAGCGCTGGTCCGCGCGGAAAAGAATATTTCGCTCTTCTTCAACAACTACGTCACCGAAGTCGAGATGGCCGACCCGAAGCGGATCGCGGCGGTCATCGCGCTGGATACCGTGACGAGCCAGCGGCGGCGTTTTACCGGGCAGCTCTTTGTCGACAGCACCGGGCACGCCGCGGTGGGCGCGCTGGCGAACGCCACGCTCACGGTGCGCGAGACCGAGCACCTCGGCATGAGCAATATGTGGCGATGGGCCGACGCGGGCTCGCCGCAGACTTTTCCCGACGTGCCCTGGGCGCTGGATATCGACATGAAGGATTTCCCGTATCCGCAGCGGTTTCACGCCGGATGGTTCTGGGAAAGCGGCTTCGACAAAGATCCCATTTACGGGCTGGAAGATATGCGCGACTGGAATCTGCGCGCGATCTTCGGCGCCTTCAACGCGATGAAGAACAAGGGCGGCAAGGCGGAGCACGTGAACGCGAAGCTGGAGTGGGTGGCCTTTGTGGGCGGCGCGCGCGAGTCGCGACAGCTCACGGGGGATGTCCTCCTCACGCGTGATGACATCACGTCGAAAAAGCCGTTCCCGGACGGGACGGTGACGACCAC
>Ga0302319_10011861_pt1 | contig 16506 bp, 13 predicted proteins | sample Bog_T0_2_FD_203319 | JGI IMG/M metagenome (GOLD analysis project Ga0302319, IMG submission 203319) | Peat permafrost microbial communities from Stordalen Mire near Abisko, Sweden - Bog_T0_2 | ecosystem: Environmental > Terrestrial > Soil > Wetlands > Peat | place: Sweden: Abisko, Stordalen Mire...
GGATGGGCGTTCCGGTCGTGAGTCTGGCGGGCGAGACACGGGTGTCGCGAATGGGCCTGAGCCTGTTGACCAACCTCGGACTCCCCGAATTGGCCGCCCGCTCGGAAACGGAGTATTTGGACATCGCCGAAAGGCTGGCCAGAGACCTGCCGCGTTTGGCGGAACTGCGCTCGAACCTCCGTCAGCGGATGGAAAACTCTGTCTTGATGGACGCTCCCCACTTTACCCGCCAGGTGGAGCAAACCTATCGGAAGATGTGGACGGCGTGGTGTGAAATGCATTCGCCAACGCCCGAATGACATGACGATTCCGCAGGCGCTTCAAATTGCGGTTCAGCACCATCAGGCCGGGCGGCTTGCCCAAGCCGAGGCGCTCTACCGGCAAATCCTTGCGGCGCAGCCCGACAATGCCGACGCGGTGCATCTTCTGGGTCTCATCGCTCACCAGGCCGGGCGCCACGACCTCGCGGTGGAGTGGATCCGGCGGGCCATCGTTCTCAACCCAAATAATCCCGCCGCTCATTGCAACCTCGGTGAAGCCTGCCGGGCGATCGGCCGGCTCGACGATGCTGTCGCGGCTTATCGCCGCGCGCTCCAGCTCAAACCGAACCTGCCAGAGGCCCACAACAATCTGGGGAATGCGCTGCGGGACCGAGGCCAGTTCGACGAAGCCGTTCTAACGTATCGTCATGCGATCGAACTCAAACCCAACTATCCGGAGGCGCACAAAAATCTCGGCGCGACCCTCAAGGAGCTGGGTCAACTCGGCGAAGCCGTGGCTGCGTATCGCCGCGCGCTTGAACTCAAACCCGACGACCCGGAGACGCTCAACAGTCTGGCCGTTGCGCTGGCTGGGCAGGGTCAGTTCGACCACGCCACGGCCGCTTCTCACCGGGCGCTCCAACTCAAACCAGATTACCCGGAGGCGCTGAACAATCTGGGCAATGCGTTGCGGGAGGGAGGCCGCCTCGACGAAGCGGTGGACGCCTATCGGCGCGCCCTCGATCTCAACCCCAGCTTGCCGGAGGCGCACAACAATCTGGGTGTGGTGTTCAAAGATCTGGGGCGGCTCGACGAAGCCGTGGCCGCGTATCTCCGCGCGCTCGAGCTCAAACCCGACGACCCGGAGACGCTCATCAACCTGGGCAATGCGCTCCGAGAGCAAGGCCTGCTCGGTGAAGCGATTGCCGCATCTCGCCGTGCGCTCGAACTCAAACCGGGCTATCCGGAGGCCTGGAACAACCTGGCCAACACTCTCAGGGACCGAAGCCAGCTCGACGAAGCCGTGGCCGCCTGCCGCCGCGCGCTGGAACTCAGACCCGACTATCCCGACGCCCTCAACAATCTGGGAAACGCGCTCTGGGAGCGAGGCGATCTCGACGAATCCATCTCCAGCTATCGCCGGGCGCTCCAGATTAAGCCGGAGGACGCAAGCACGCATGGCAATCTGATTTTCACGCTCAATTTTCATCCGGGCTATGACGCCAGCGCGATCTCCGAGGAGCACCGGCGCTGGAATCGGCAATTTGGCGATCCGCTGAAACCATTCCTCCAGCCCCACGCCAACGATCCCGCGGCCGCGCGACGGTTGCGAATCGGCTATGTCTCACCGGATTTTCGAGATCATGCGGTCGGACGCTATATCCTGCCCTTGTTGGAGCGCCACGACCGCGAGCGGTTTGAGATCCTGTGCTATTCCGGAGTCGCGCGGGCCGACGGGATGACGGAGCGCTTCCGCGCGCTGGCCACGGAATGGCGGAGCACGGTGGGGGTCCCGGACGCTCGCCTGGCGGAGATGATTCGTGAGGACGGCGTCGATCTCCTCGTGGATCTGGCGCTGCACACGGCAGGCAACCGGCTTCCGGTCTTTGCGCGGCAGCCCGCGCCGGTGCAAGTGACATGGCTGGGCTACCCCGGCAGCACGGGTCTGCGCGGCATCGGCTATCGGCTGACCGACGGGCGCCTGGAACCGCCGGGGGAAGAGCCGGCCTGGTCCGCCGAGGAACCCGTGCGCCTGCCCGACTGCTGGTGCTGCTACCAAGCGGTGGGCGAGTTTCCTGAGATCAATGCACTGCCGGCACGGTCATCAGGCGGCGTGACCTTTGGATCTCTGAACAACTTTGCCAAAATGCACGAGGGCGTATTGGCGCTCTGGGCGCGGGTGCTGGAGGCGGTAAAAGGATCGCGGCTTTTGATGCGCTGTCCGGAGGGGCTGGCGAGGGAACGCGTCCGGGCGTGGTTCGACGCCCGGGGAATCGGGACGGAACGCGTGGAATTGGTGGGTTTCCTATCCCAATGGGATTACCTGAGGCTTTATGAGCGCATCGACCTCGGGCTGGACCCATTTCCTTATAACGGGATCACCACGACCTGCGATGCTTTGTGGATGGGTGTGCCGGTGCTGACATTGCCGGGTGAGATGCCCGCCTCACGAGCGGGCCTGAGCCTTCTCTCAAATGTTGGCCTCGGGGAACTGGCGACGCATTCCGAAGAAGACTATGTGGGGATGGCGGTGGAACTGGCGGGAAATCTCCCGCGCCTTGCGAACTTGCGGGCCACGCTGCGCGCCCGCATGCTGGGCTCGCCCCTCATGGACGCGCCGCGGTTTGCGCGGAACGTCGAAGCCGCCTATCGATCCATGTGGGAGCGCTGGCGCGCCGCCGGCGTCTGACGGATTAAAACGCTATGCGCTGGCATCTCTTCGTCATTGGGAAACCAAAACTCGATTTCGCGAAATTGGGAGTGGAGGAGTACGCCACCCGGCTCAAACCGTTTGTTTCGGTCAAGATCGAGTATATCAAGGCGCCCTCTCGCGAAGCGGAAAGCCTGGCGCTATTGGAGCGGAGCAAAGGGATGTTTCGCGTGGTTCTCGACGAGCGCGGCGCCGAAATCGGCAGCCGCGCTTTGGCCCAGCGCATCTCCGATTGGGAAATGCACGGGAAGCGGGACATCGCCGTTCTCATCGGCGGCGCGGACGGCCACACCGCCGAAGTCCGCCAGGCGGCGGGCTGGGTGTGGTCGCTAAGCCAATTGACGCTCCAGCACGAACTCGCCCTCGTGGTCCTCCTCGAGCAGCTTTACCGCGCCTGCACGATCAAGGCCGGCATGCCCTACCACCGCGACTGAATCACGTGCGCATGACCGTATAGTAGAGCCATAAAATCACGGCGCAAAATACGATCAAGAGCATGAAAAAAGTGAGCCTGCCCTGCCTGCGCTCGGCGCGCAACCGGAGGCGCTGCGCGGGGGCCGCCACATTGGCCTCGTAAAATCGCCGGTCGATCAACGCCGCCTTGAAGCCGGGACGCGCATCGGTCCGGGTGGCGCGCGTGATCAGTTCCTCCCGCCGCTGGCGCGCTCGCTCACGGGCAATTTTCGGCGCGTCTTCGATGAGCTTTTGCTGCTGCTCCACCTGCTCCCGCAGTTTCGCTTCTTCCTCGGCCAGGGATTGCCGGCGCGCGTCCAGCGGTGAGCCGGCCTTGCCCGCATTGGACGGGTTGGTTTTTCGGCGCTTCGAAGCCATGACGTTAAGAGTGATTAAAGAGCGCAATGAGCACAACGATAACAATGATTCCGACGCAGAAAAGCGGGAGCGTGAAGGCGAATCCCGCTTTCAGCCAATAGTTGAAATCCTTGGTTTCCACCGCGCCGTAAGTTGCCTGGTAGCCGATGCTCGCGGCCACGGGGTCCGCCCCTCCTTCCGAGGATTTTTCCGCGCTGATTTTCGGGAGGGAACGGGCATACTCCGCTCGCGAATCATCCACGGCGCTCAACGCCTTCGTCAGCTCTTTGTTAATGTCCAGCCCTTCCCACGCCTTTGGGTTGATCGAATCGAGCACTTCCAGGTGCTGATTAAAGGAGTCGTGAACCGCATTGAGCAGTTCGACCCGCTTCTGCGCGTCGTAGTGTTCACGCTCCAGCACCACGATGGCGCGGGTGAATTTCTCGACCATCTCCTGCTTGCCCTGGTGGAGTTGCTCCTGCCTCCGGCTCAGCTCCTCGAGTTCGCGTTTCTGGCGCTCGATCATCTCCTGCTGGCGCTTCAGGGCCACCAGTTGCTCCTGCGCTTTCTGCACTTGATTGTCCAGATGCTCGCTGCCAAGACCATCATCTTCTGGCAAGTCTAGGAACGGTTCGTCGGTGCGCGTGCGGTCAGCCATGTTGGGTGTGTTTCGGTGGTGAACGCGAGTCTATGAGGCGGCGCGTCAGATTTCCAGATTTTTCACGCGTTTTATGCCGAGAATCAGGGGAATAAAAATCAGCGCCAGGCTCACCAGCAGCGCGATCCCTCGCGCGGCTTCTCCGGAAACATAAAAATCGCGCTTCGCCGCCCGCTGGATGTCGGGCATCGCCGCCAGCGCCACCACGAGCGTGATGTAAATAAAACTGGTGACCAGGCAGAGTGTGCCGCCAAAACCGCTGACGATTTTGCTCGGATTATCCTCCTTGAAATTCGGAAACAACGCGCCCAGCCCCACGGCCAGTCCGCTCAGGGCCACGCTCATGATTCCGATCGCGAACGCGAAGAACGCCACCTGCGCCCACGGCAGGTGCAGCATCAGGCTGGAGACGATCATCAAGCTCACGGTGATGCTGATCGAGCCCGCGCAACTCATCCAGAATTTTTGCAGCAGCACGTTTTTCAAACCCAGCGGGGCCAGCCCGAGAATCCAGAGCCGCCGGCCCTCCAGGGAGAACTGCGGGAAAACGAACCGCGTGGTCAGTGTCGAGAGCGTGAGCGCCGAGGCCATCAGATTCAGGTAGCTGATGATCGGCTCCCAGTAAGGGCTCTGAAAATTCAGCGCCACGGTGTGCAGGTTCATCACATAGATGCAGAGCAGCCCGAAGAAGATCATGAACTGAATCCACTGCGCCGGGTCGCGCCAAAAGAGGCGCGCATCCTTGAGCACCAGCGCCGCGTTGGGCGGTGAAAACCCCAGCAGCCAGCCGATGACCAGTTCCAGGGCCGATCGTCGAGGCCCATTCCGGCGTTTCGCCTCCGCCTCCCTCTGAAAGCGCTCGGCTCTCGAACTCATCGCGATCGACCAGCTCCCATAAAAGAAGCGCCCCACGATCTCGAAGCTGACCAGCAATCCCATCAGCGCGTTGCTCAGCAGCAGGAGGAAGAAGAAGGTTCCCTGCCGCGTCAGGCCCTCGCTCCATGAGAGCACGGATTGCGCCAGCCATGCGCTCGGCAAAAAGGGGTTCACGCTCAGCCGCGTGTGCCGCAGCAGTTGATCGAAGGAGAGCGCCTCCTGCTGCGCCGACGCGTCGGCGTCCGTGACGGGTTTCAGTCCGAAGACCAGGAACAGGATGGCCGCCACTGCCAGGAACAGGACGGCTCGCTTCACATTGCGCCGGGCGAGGATGCGGACCAGGAAAACGATGACCCACGAACCCGCCAGCGCCGGAAGAATGACAAATGGCAGATAGGCCGCGGCGATTTGCAGATAGAAGATGAACGGCGCTTCGTGCACCTGGCCGTAGGCCATCATCATGGGCGCGCTCAAAAAGATCAGCGCCCAGCTCGAGACCGCGAGCGCTTCGAGAAACTTCCAGCGGTAGATATCGCGATGCGAGACCGGCAGGGAGAGAAGCCAGGTGGTTTCACGGCTTTTGAAGAGCGTCGAATAGCCGATGATCAGGTTCGAAAAAACCAGCATCACGAAGAAGAATCCGAAGATGAGGTAGAGGATTCTTTGCGACAGCAGATTGCCCACCAGCGGAAAGCCGTGCAGAAAAGTCAGCCCCGAATGAAACAGCCAGTAGCCGACTCCCAGATAGCCGACGACGAACAGCGCCAGCACTCCCAGGAGAAGCGGAGACTCCCGCCGGACGCCGCGCACGCGCGAAATTAGCGAGCGCCAGTGCACCCAGAGCAGCAGCCGGAAAAAACGCGGCGTGGAGAGCTTGCCGGAATCCATGGGTTATCTTCCAGGCATGAGTTCGAGCAGGAAGCCCTTGAGGTACTCCGTCTCCGGCAGGGTGGTGACGATCGGGTGATCGGCCGCCTGCGAAAAGACGCGCAATTGGCGGAGGCTTTTCTTCGCGTCCACCGCGGCGTCATTGATGACCTCGAGAAAGATCTCACGGCTGACGTGATGCGAGCAGCAGAAGGTCGCGAGCAGGCCGTCGGGCGCCAGCAGCTTGAGCGCGCGGAGGTGGATCTCCTTGTAGCCGCGCATCGCGTCCTGGAGCTTGTCCTTGGATTTCGTGAACGACGGCGGGTCGAGGATGATCAAGTCGTAGCGCGCCTCCTGGCGTTCGAGATCTTTCAGGAGATCGAAGACGTTCATGGTGTAGGCCTCCACTTCAAGGTGATTGCGCAGCGCATTGCGCCGGATGAGTTCCGCGTGTTCCGCGCTGATTTCCACGGCCTGCACTTTGGAGGCGCCGGCCTTCGCGCAAGCCAGCGCGAAGGCGCCCTGATTGGAAAAGCAATCCAGCACGCGCCGGCCGGCCGCGTGCGCCGCCACCGCGTCGTAGTTGGGTAATTGGTCCAGGTAAAAGCCGGTCTTTTGCCCCCGCAAAAGATCCACCTCAAAATCGATCCCACCGATGCGCACAGGATAGGCCGGGGGCGCTTCGCCGAAGAGCGCGCCGGTCACGAGTTCGAGCCCCTCGGCTTTGCGAATCGGCGTGTCATTGCGCTCGATGATCGAGCGGGGCGAAAGCAGTTCGCACAGCGCCTGCACGAGAAGCGGCTTCCGCAAATCCATCGCCAGGGTGAGCGTCTGCAGCACGAGGTCGTCGCCGTAACGATCCACGATCACTCCAGGCAGACCGTCGCTTTCGCTCCACACCAGCCGGCAGGCGCTGCTCTCCACCCCGCGCCGCGCGCGATAATCGATCGCCAGCTTGAGGCGGCGTTGGAAAAAATCCAGATCCAGATCCTGCCGCTGCCGCGAGATCCGCCGCGCGACGATCTGGGATTTCGAATTGTAAATCGCCGTCCCCAGCATCCGGTCCTGGGCGTCCTTCAGCGACACCACATCGCCATCCTTTGGAGCGCCGAATGCCTTGAGCACTTCGCTGGAATAGACCCAATCGTGCCCATGAAGGAGCCGGGAACGGGGTTTGATAACAAGACCTGCCATAGACGCGCAGACGTTATTAGTCGGCGCCGCGAAGTCAACGACCCCCTTCCCGGGGGCAGTCGGACGGGTCGGACCTGTCAGACCCAGTCCGACGAGTCCGACTGCCGCCACCCGCGCCCCGCGCGCCAAACTTAATCCTTCATCCTTCACCCTTCATCCTTCATCCTTTCCCCATGCACCCCCTCCTCGCCTCCGCCTTCCTCCTCCTGGCGGCCCTCTCCGCCGTCCGCGCCGCGGACACCCCGCTCACCTTCGCCGATCCCTCGGCGCGCCGCTACGAACTCTCCGCCCGCGCCAGCGAGATCGATCCACGCGCGCGCCCGCACCCGGAAATCGATTTCGTCTTCGAAAAAAACGGCAAGCCCCAGGACGTGGAAAACGCCTCTGTCGATACCCGTGTCGCTCCTGCCGGCAAACTCGTCATCTGGCTCATGGGAAACAGCCCGCAGCTCTTCGAGCGCGTGAACAGTTACGGCCTCCACGTCATTCGCGTGCATTATGCGAACGGCTGGTTCGGAAAATTCGGCAAGGAACCGCCTCCCGCGGACGACCAGTTCCTTGGCAAAATCCGGCTCGAAGCCGCCACTGGCGAGAATTTCAGCGACGCCGTCGATATCCCCAAACCCGATGGCATGATGGAACGCGCCTTCCAGTTCGTGACCTGGTTGGCCAAGGAAAACCCCCAAGGCCGCTGGGATTATTTCCTGACCGACGACAAAACGGGCCTGCGGTGGGATCGCGTTATCATGTCGGGCGCCTCCCACGGCTCCACCACCGCCGCGCGTTTTGCGAAATACCAGCGCGTGGATCGCGTCGTCTTGTTTTGCGGTCCGCGCGATCAGTATGAGACGTGGCAGGGCCTCCCCTCCGCCACGCCAGCCAACCGGTACTTTGCCTTCAGCCACGTGCTCGATGGCGGCTGGACCGGCGGCCACTATTGCCGCTCCTGGGAGTTGCTCGGCCTGCAAAAGTTCGGCCCCATCGTGAATGTGGACAAAACCGCCGCCCCATACGGCGACACCCGCCGCCTCATCACCGACGCCGATGTGAAAAACGATCCGAAGCGCGCGCACAGCTCCGTCACGCCCGGCAACTCCGCAGTCAAGGACGCCTCCGGGAAATTCATCCACGAAGACGTCTGGCGCTACCTCTTCACCGAGCCCGTGGAAAAAGTCGGCCAGCCCGTGCCCGCCGACCCCGCCTGCCTGAAGGACCTGCGAAAGAAGCCTTCGACATCCCAGGAATAGCCATCCGGCGCGCGCATCGTGACGGAGCGTTCCGTCGCTTGCACTTCATCCTTCATCCCTCATCCTTCCTCCTTTTCCTTCATGCGTCTCCACCTGGCATCCGTCCTCCTGGCTCCCCTGCTCCTCGCTTCCGTGGCCTTCGCCGACGGTCCGGCCGACAACATCCCCGACCACGTTCGTCCCATTCCACCTCCGGGAATCAAAATCCCGCCGGAAGACCGCGTGGAGTTGGAAAAAGGCGCCGGCGATCTCTCCAAGGAAATCGAGTCCCTGCGCACATTCCTAAAAGGCAAACCCGCCCTGCTCGCGCTGCTCCCGGATGTGGAGGTCTTTCACAAAGCCGTCGATTGGGCGCTCCGATACGACGAGTTTTTCCAACCGCAGCAAGTCGCCATCGCCCGCGATCTGCTCAAGCGCGGCGCCGAACGCGCCCAGACCCTGCGCCTGGGCAAAACCCCGTGGCTCGCGCAGACCGGTCTCGTCGTCCGGGGATACCGCTCAAAGATCGATGGCTCGGCGCAACCGTTCGGCCTCGTCGTTCCCGCTTCCTACACGCCCGGCGCTTCCCAGCCTATGCGCGTGGATTTCTGGTGCCATGGCCGCGGCGAAACGCTCTCCGAGCTGGCTTTCGTCGATCAGCGCCTGAAATCCCCCGGCCAATTCACGCCCCCGGACGCCATCGTGGTGCATCTTTACGGCCGGTATTCCTGCGCCAATAAATTCGCCGGCGAAATCGATCTCTTCGAAGCTCTCGATCAGGTGAAGCGCTCGTACGCCGTCGACGAAAATCGCCTCGTCGTCCGCGGCTTCTCCATGGGCGGCGCTTCCACCTGGCAGTTTGCGGTCCATTACCCGGGCATGTGGTGCGCCGCCGCTCCCGGCGCCGGTTTCGCCGAAACCGCGGAATTCCTGCGGGTCTTCCAGGACGAAAAACTGGAGCCCACCTGGTTCGAGCGAAAGCTCTGGCATCTCTACGACTCCACCGATTACGCGGTGAATCTCTTCAATTGCCCCACGGTGGCTTATAGCGGCGAGATCGACCGCCAAAAGCAGGCCGCCGATATGATGGCCAAAGCGCTCCAGACGGAGGGCATGGAGCTGGCCTACATCATCGGCCCAAAGACCGCGCACGCCTATCACCCCGAGGCCATCAAGGAAATTGCCCGGCGCATCGATGCCGTGGCCCACGTCGGCCGCAATTCCGCGCCCGACAAAATCCGCTTCACCACGTGGACGCTGCGCTACAATCAATGTCTCTGGCTCACGCTCGATGGCCTTGAAAAACATTGGGATCGGGCGCGCGTGGACGCCGCCATCGACCGCCCCGCGCAGGCCCTCCATGCCACGAGCAAAAACGTCAGCGCACTCACCTTTTCCTTCGGCCCGGGTCTCTGCCCTTTCGACGCCACAAAGACCGTCAGCGTTTCCCTTGACGAGCAGACGCTCGCCGTGCCCCCGCCAGAGACCGACCGTTCCTGGACCGTGCATTTCACCAAGGCCGCCGGGAAATGGGCCATCTCCGCCTCCGCGGAAAACACCGCCGCCGCCCTCGCCAAGCGTCCCGGTCTCCAAGGGCCCATCGATGACGCTTTCTTCGATAGCTTCCTCATGGTCCGCCCCACCGGCGCTCCGTTGAACGAAAAAGTCGGCCAATGGGCCGCCACGGAAATGGCCCACGCCCACGATCACTGGCGCAAACAATTCCGCGGAACCGCTCCTTCCCGCACCGACACCGAAATCACCGGCGAAGACATCGCCTCGCACAACCTCATCCTCTGGGGCGACCCGCAAAGCAATAAGCTCCTCGCCCGCATCGCGGATAAACTCCCCATTTCCTGGACCGCCCAGGCGATTAAAATCGGCGACCGGACATTCAGCGCCGCCGACCACGTCCCCGTTCTCATCTTCCCAAACCCGCTCAACCCGGAACGCTATGTCGTTCTCAATAGCGGCTTCACCTTCCGCGAATACGATTACCTCAGCAACGCGCGCCAGGTCCCCAAACTTCCCGATTACGCCATCCTGGACATCACCAAGCCCGTCACTTCCCAAGCCCCCGGCGCCATCGCCGCCGCCGGCTTCTTCGGCGAGCACTGGGAACTCCTCCCCAACGACGGGCAGTAGCGCGCCGCTCCATCGTCATTCGTCATTCTGGTTTCGTCATTTAAATCCCCGCCCGCTCCAGCAGCGACGCCAGCACCTTCGTGGCCTCGAAATGCTCCGCCGCGATCTCATACGCCGCGCGGCAGTGCGTCGCGTAATCGGCATTGATCTCCCGCACCGCCTCCGCGATGTCCTCAAGAGTCCTGAAAGCGAACAATCCCGCGCCACTCCCAAAGTGCCGGGTAAAACCCGTGTCCTGCGTGATCGCGGGCCGGCCTGCCGCCAAATAGCACGCCGTGCGATCACTAAACCACCCGGTTTCGAGCCGCACATATTGGTCCTTCGCCGAGGTGAATTCTCCCTTGGATTCCTGAAGATAGCGCCGATAAAGGTCGTGGTGAATGCTGATCGCATCCGGGTCGGCCAGCCTCCAGCCGTGCTGAAAAAAACGCTCGCGCGTGGGCGGGTCCTTGAGGTTCGTGGCGAGTTCAAAGGGCTCGCCCGCGCGCTCGGGCGCCTCGATAAACTTCAGAAACTCCAGCGATTTGCTCCAAAGATATTTCTCCCCGCGCCATTCGATGTCCTTCAGCCCGCCGGTATTCCAATTCGCCACCGAGGTGAAGATCGCTCCGGCAGGCGGCGGCGCTTCCGTCTTCCAGAAATCGGTCACGATCGGCTGCCGGGTGGGCAGCCATTGGAATTGGTGCGTCGGGATCGGCGAACCGTTGCCAATGTTTTCGCCGAAGGTGAATAGCGTGCGGTGCTTCGAGAGATAGCCCAGGGCATTTTCGTCCCCCTTGTCCACGCGGATTTGTTCCAGGCCCGGATCGCTTTCCACATAGATGATCCGCTCACTTTGCAGCACGTCCTTGTTCAGTTCCTGCGCGCCACAGATGTTCAGGATGGCATCCGCGGTCCGGTAGAGCTCCAGGAGCCGGCTTCGCGTCAGCCCGAAACATTGGTCCTCGGGCAGGTAGCGAGGACAAAATGCCCAGCGCCCTTCAAAGCCAAATTGCGAGGCCAGGCGCCCCAGAGTGTTCAGCGCGTAGCTGTAGTCATTATCGACGGCGTGCAACGTTGGATCGTACGGCAGGCTCGACGAGTCTTCGATGTAATACACTTCGTGCCCCAGGCGTTGCAGGCCCACGATGTAATGGATATGCTGCCAGACGACGCCGGCGATGGGGATGTTCGCCATGAACCCCATTACGAGGATGCGTTTCCGCGTCATGTGAGCTGCTTCACGATGATCGCCGGATTCCCGGCGACCACCACATTGTCAGGCACGCTCTTGGTGACGACCGCGCCCGCCGCCACCACGGAGTTTTCCCCGATGGTGACGCCTTTGAGAATGACGGCGTTCATGCCGATCCACGCGTTGTCGCGAATGATGACCGGCGCGGTCTTGATCACGGGTCGCGGCGGGCGGTCCTTGTAAAAGGGCGCCAGCGCCATGGTGTCGATCTTGCGCTTGGTCGCGTCGAGCGGATGGAAGTCGCTGTCCGCGATTCCCACATTCCACGAGATGAGAACGTGGCTCCCGATCTCGATGCGCTCGCTCGCCATGATCAGCGCGCCGTTGAGCAGCGTGAAGTCTCCGACCTTGCACGAGCCATTTTCCCCGATGGCGAAGGAAACGCCGGCATAACAGGAGACGTGCGCCCCGAGTTCGATCGCCGGATCCAGCTTGCTCTTCATGAAGCGAAACATCATCGCGGTCTCAATATAGAGCCCTTCCCCCCAGACCACATTCGGCGGAATCGGTTCCTTCCACCAGTCTCCTTCGACGTGACGATCCGCGGTGATGTTGCTCATGGGTCTGTGGTTCTTTGTCCTTCTGACGAGGGACGGGTGTGGGGGATTCGAAGGAAAGCGATGATGGAGGCGAATACCGAAAGACGGCGCTTACGTCGCGTTCTCGCCCCCGAGGTTCGCCGAATGGTAAAGTTTGGCGTAAGCCCCGCCGCGCGAAACCAACTCCGGCCCGCTCCCTTCTTCTACTACGCCGCCCTTCCCGAGCACGACGATTTTCTCCATGTGATGCACGGTGGCGATGCGGTGCGTGATGATCAGCGTGGTGCGGTTCCGCATGAGCTCCTCGATCGTCACCATGATCGCCGCCTCCGTGGTGGGATCAAGCGCGCTCGTCGGCTCGTCGAGCAGCAGGATCGGCGCGTTTTTCAGAAATGCCCGGGCGATCCCGATGCGCTGGCGCTGGCCTACGCTCAAATGGCCGCCGCGCTCGCCGACCTGCGAGCGATACCCGTCGGGCATCGCCATGATGAAATCGTGCGCCTGCGCCCGCTTTCCCGCCTCGACGATCTCCGCTTCGGTCGCCTCCGGGCGTCCATACGCGATATTCTCCCGGATGGTTGTGGAGAAAAGCAGGGTGTCCTGGAGGACGATGCTGATCTGGCTGCGGAGCGATTTCTTGGTCAGCTCCCGGAGATCGTGCCCATCGAGATACAAGCGGCCCGCTGTCGGATCGTAAAAACGCGGCGCCAGGCTCAGCAGCGTGCTCTTTCCCGCGCCGGTGCCGCCCACAAACGCCACGGTCTGGCCGGGGGAGATCCGGAGATTCACGCCGCTGAAAACAGGGCGGTCGTCGCTGTACCCAAATCCCACGTTTTCGAAAACGATCTCCCCGCGAGCTTCGCCCAGCGCTTTGGCCGTGGGCGAATCCTTCACGTCGTCCTGGTGGTCGAGCACCTCGAAGCAGCGCCGCGCGCCCGCGGCTGCCGCCTCCAGCGCCCATGTCATTTGCGTCAGCGCCTCCAGCGGCTGGTAGAGCATGAGAATGAGCGTCAGCAGGTAGATCAAATTGCCGAGCATCAGCGTGCCGGCGAGCACGTGGAGCGAGCCCACGTAATACATCGCCGCGGTGCTGATTGCGATCAGTGTCCCGACGATGAGGGCGCTTTTCATCGAGACGACATTGAGCCGGAGATTGGCTTCGAGGCTTTCGGAGGCGCTCGTTTTAAACTGCGCCACCTCGCGCTCCTCCTGGCCAAAAGCCTGCACCATCTTGATCGAACTCAGTCCTTCCTGGGCGACCGTCAGCACGGCGCTTTCCCTTTCCGCGATGGTGGTGGATTCGGTGCGGATGCGCTTCGCGAAAAGACACATGCTGCCGATCATCAGCGGCACCACCGCGAGCGAAAGAAGCGTCAGGATCCAATCGAGACGCCACATCGCGGCAAATGTGATGATGATGGAAAACGAGGACTGAAAGAGAAAGATCGCCTTGGCGTAAAACGTCTGGATCGACTGCGAATCGTAGGCCACGCGAAAACTCGAATCGGCGCTCCGCCGCTGATCGTGAAACTTCAGCGGGAGCGAGTGCAGATAGGCGTAAATCTCCGTGCGCAAGCGCAGCAGCGCCTGCAAGCCCACCCGGAGGAAAATCACTCCCGTCACCAGACTGAGGACCGCCGAAATCAGATGGAACACCACCGCCAGGACGCTCATCAACGCCACAATCGCCGGCAGGCTCCATCCGCTGAGGTCATATCCGGCAAGTTTCAGCCCGTGGACTTCCTTGCCCGCGGCCGGCAGCACATGGCTCACGATGAACGCAAACGGCCACGGGCGCAGCACGCCCAGAGCGATGGAAACGAGCGTCAACAGCACGGCAACGATTGTCGGACCTAGAAATGGGCGGTAATAGGCAAGCGCGCGGCGATAAATGGGCATCTGCGCGAAGAAAAACCCGAAGGGCGACGATTGGCAACGCTTCTTCGCCGCCGGACATCGCCGCAAGAGCGCCATGTGGTCTCAAATTAGCGCCACCCATGCGCCCATGTGTCTCAATTCGCGACCATCAATCACCAATCCCTGAATGAGGCCACGCCCCAGGCCCTACCCCGCAGAAGTGACAGACAGCCACCCGCCAATCCGAAATCCGCAATCCGCCGAGCCTCCCAGGGGAGGTGCTGGTGGTGGTCCAGGAAAGGGGCGAGCCAATTCCCCTGAGTGTCCGAGAACTGACAGGGGTGTCGCCGAACAAGGCACAAAAGATTGAACCTTTTCGAGGGCGCCACCGTCTATTCCTTCAGTTGCGCGCGGGAAAAACCGCGCGTGGCACACGGGTTGCTAAGTCATTATCTAACAACAAACTCAGCCCAAACTTCGTATGAAAAAGAACCTTAAGAAAGCGGCCCGATCCAACTACAGCCTTGGAGATCTCATCATGGCCGTCAGCAGCTATACCAAGAACAATCATGAGACTGTCGCCGCAGTGGCGGACCTGCTGGAAAGCGGTCGCGTTCGCCTGAGCAGCCAGGGCCGGAAAATCCGCGCCCGCGTGTATTGATTTTCCGCCGGAAGCCATCGGACCTCCGCGCAAGCGGAGCCCATCCAATGTGCTGAACCACGGCGCTTTAAGCGCCTAAAGACGATGAGGCGAAGGCCTCATCCGACAACCGCAAAAACTTTCCAAGCCCCCGCCGATCAGGCTTACAAGCCACGGCGGGGTAAGCATTTAGACCCAAAGCGGGTTGCGCCCTCCGCGCAACTTCCGAAATAGACAGGCTCCCCGCCAGCTCCGGCGACGCCTTCCGCGACACCGTCTCTGGCTGCGCCAGCCGTGGCTTGCCTGTCTGAGGCTGACTCCGATGCTCCGACGCGCCAACGGCGCAAAAACCGATAGCCCGGCCCAACGGGCCGGGTTTGCGTCCAAAATCCGCAGCTCTGAAAGAGCGGAAGGGGTTTGGGTTCTACATCCCGGCTACTGCTTTGCCGACGCCGGTTTCGCAAGCGGTTGCCCGGGAACAACTTTCCCAAGCTCCAGATCCGACACCTTCAACTCTTTCCGATACCCGTTGAAACCATAGAAGCTCGGATCGTAGGGATCCACATACGTCACATCCGCCTTCGCCGGAATTTCCAGCCCCAGCCCCCAATAAACCGCGTTCACCAGCAAACGCCGCAGGCTTTCATTTTCCAGATCGGTCGCCGCGCCTGTCGTCGTGCAGAGGATGCGGTTCGTGTTCCCAGCCGGGTTCTTGTATTCGCGCGTCCAAACGATCGGCATCATCGGGTCGTTCACCTTCTGCTCCTGCTTGTCGGAGGCGCGCTTCTTTGCGTAGTCCGCGGAGCCCGAGTCCGGCGTCATTCCCTTGAGCACTTCTCCACGGAAGAGAATCTTCGCGTCCTGCGCCGGATACGCTTCATAAACATCTGTCAGGCAGAAGATATCGCCGACGCCGCGGAGCAGAGGATCATCTTTCGACGAGGGCTCCACCACCGCGCGGGTCGCCTCCGATTTGTGCTTCCCCCAGTGACTCACCCACTGCTCGCCGAGCACCATTTTCCCGAAATGGTCCAGGCGATTGTCCTTGAACGCATGCGTGCTCGTCCGCAGGCCGATGATCGGCTTGCCCGCAAGATACGCCTTCTCAAAGCGGGCCAGCGTTTCTTCCGGCCAGTTTCGAAACCGGAGCAGCATGAAAATCGCGTCAGCCGAATCCAGCGCCTCCGAACCCGGGAGCAGCGTCGTCGTATTCGGGTCGATCGTCCCGTCCGGCTTCGCGGAGAAAAGCACGGTGCAGTCAAAGCCATGCCGCTGGCTCAAGATCTTCGCCATCATGGGAAGCCCTTCCTCGCTCCGATACTCTTCATCCCCCGTCAGAAACACGATGTGCTTGCCCTTTCCCGGACCCTCTTTTCCGTGGTAGGTGAGGCTGGTTTCCTGCGCGCCCGCGAAGCACGGCAGAAAAAGAAGACCGAGGAGGACCAGGAGGGGAGGATATTTGATCATAAAAGGAATGGAGAGGCAGGGATGCCGGGGGTGATTACGCCGCCAGATCTTCAATAAAAATCCGGCGGCGAACTTGGGAGGCGCTTCCCTTCTTGTCCTAGTCTTAATCCCCGAACTCCAAAGAGATTGGGAAAAGATTTCGGCCACGAAGGACCTGAAAACTGTGTTCTCGGGGAAACGTTAGCAACGAAATATCGTCATTCGTTTTTCTGGTCCGAGAATTCATCGTTCCGGCTATCGGTCGGCCTCGAGAATCGTCCTCGTCCTCCGAGCCTTTCAGGGGAGGTGCTGGAGGCGGTCCA
>Ga0302319_10011867_pt1 | contig 16503 bp, 12 predicted proteins | sample Bog_T0_2_FD_203319 | JGI IMG/M metagenome (GOLD analysis project Ga0302319, IMG submission 203319) | Peat permafrost microbial communities from Stordalen Mire near Abisko, Sweden - Bog_T0_2 | ecosystem: Environmental > Terrestrial > Soil > Wetlands > Peat | place: Sweden: Abisko, Stordalen Mire...
TGGAGTCGAACCAATGACAGATAACCCGATGTCTTCGGCCCATCAAAAGTGAGCGGACAAGAAGCGATGGTGGATGTTGACTGCTGCTCTATCCAGTTGAGCTACTCGCGCCGAAACGCGAGGGCGGAATTGAACCGCCAACCAACAGTTCCGATAACCCACAATCTACGGCCCGCAAGAAACCGACGGATAAAAAACGAACTGGGGATTACGTGCTCTACCACTGAGCTACTCCGGCGTCTGGTGCCGAAGGCTGGACTCGAACCAGCGACCACGTCGTTATGAGCGATAACCCAATCCTGCGACCCGTCGAAAAATGGAAGACGGACAAAGGGCGAGTTGGAAATCCATCAGTTGCCCGATGGCGCGGGGTTCGAACCCGCTCGTCCCGCCAAGGCAGGATTTTTACCAGATAACCCAAACTCAACGGCCCGTCTAAATTGACGCTCCCGATGGGAATCGAGCCCACATTTCCCGGATTTACTCCGAGTGTTCTAACGCAGTTGAACTACGGGGCCGCCCGCACAACCGACTCTATCGTAACAAAGCGATTGCCGATGTTGTTGGCCTAGCACTATGACAATCGTTGTGCAGGCAAAGTCGATGGACAAGTGACGTGATCGAACGGAGGCAGTCCATGCTGGGAATCGAACCCAGAGCGCTTGAGTTTTCGCCCAAGACGCTACGCCCTCCTATTTTGGTGGAGGATAACCGATCAACTTCGGCCCATCTAAATTGGTCAGGAAGCCGGGGTTGGCACCCGGACCGTCTCCTTCACAGGGAGAGATGCTGCTAATTACACCACGTTCCTGATTTGGAATTGACCTACCGGTCGTAGACTGTAGCCCTAGGTCGGTTTTGCCCCGATCCTTGCGGACGACCACCGAACTGTTTATGAAACCGCGCCAGCAGCTTCCTTTAATTCGATCCAGAAACGATCGACGATCTCTCTGGAAATGGGATCGATTCCCTGTCCGTCTTGCACCCCGCCGTTTGCCAGAACAATGTGTTTCGAGGCTATGTTCAGCGGATTGACGGTTAACAGTGCCCGGCGGCCTCCCAGCAGCCGAAATTTTTCCAGGCCACATCGGAGTAGCATTTTTCCATATCCATTCCCGCGTTCTGACGGCCGCACATAATAGCCGATGTTACCGCCGTATTGCAGCAATCGCTCATTGAGCCGATGCCGCACGCGCACAATCCCAATGACATTTTTGTTGGCTGCCACCAGCCAAAATGTACTTTGGGGCACCAAATCCGCGGGGACTTTGTCCAGACTTTCAGCGTCACGGCATTGCTGAAGAAACGTTTTGAGGTCGGTCTCACCACGCCCGAACGAAGTGCCGCCGAATCGAGAATCGCCAGCCCCCAACTCGCGCAATACTTCCTCTAAATCCGCCGGAATTTCTTCAAATGCGCTTAAAAGCCGTGCCGCAGGTTTAATTGAGTTCATAATTCATGTAAAGGTCAGCCCGATACCTGACATTTTTATACAAGGCTATTAAGGCCAAAACGATTGGCCAGTTGAAATTGGCGCTCTCACGTGGATTTGCACCACGAACTTCCGCCTTCGCAGCGCGGTGTGCAGAACTAATTACACTTTGAGAGCGGCTTGCGCCGGGCCACCATTGGCATTGCGCCAAGTGGCTCGATGCAAATCGTGGCATCCGTGGCCGGACCGGCTTCGGCTAGGACCAGCTTGAAGGGCTGGAAGCACGAATGGTGGCCGTGCGCAAGCACTTTGCATTCACGGACTTGAAATTGATGCCTCATGGAACGAGAACACAAAGTCGCAGGCTCTTCGGCCTGCATTAACTTCGTGGTTTCGGTTCCTCCGTGGCGATGTCCGAGCCGGACTGGCCACCACACGCTAGCGGCGAAGCTTGCGGGTCTTATAAGTGAGGAGCGGTCGCAACGTCGCGATGACGGACACGAGTCCGGCAGCAACGAGATCCGCGATCACGTCCTCAATGTTCTTGTAGGCTTCGGGCGCCTCCTCGTAGAGCAGGTCACGCTCTTCGCAAACAACCCGGCTGCCGAGACGCGTTTGTACAAGTTCGTCAACGCTGAAGCGCTCGCGCATGCGCTGGCGGGCCGCACTGCGCATCCACTTGCGGCCGGCACCGTGGGCTAGCGACCAGGCGTGGCTGCCACCATCCCCGGTTGGCTTCACCACATAGCTCATCGAACCACGCGAGCCGGGAATGACGACGAAGTCGGCAACCGCATCCACCGCCCCCTTGCGATGGAGCCAGACGGTTTCGTCATCCAACTCCTGGCACGTGATGCTGTTGTGGCAGCCATCCCAGAGCGATACAACCTTCGCTCCGAGAGCTGCCGCAAAACGATGCCCGATGAGTTCGCGATTCGCCTTGGCCCATCGTACGGCAAAGTCGTGGCCGCGAAGGTATTCCTTCGCCGCGAACGAATCCGCTTCGACAGCCTCACCGAAATGCTGGTCCACATGTGCGCGCAGAATAGATTCACCCAGTCCGCGCGAACCGCTGTGAATAAGCATCACGAGTTGCTGCTTGGCCAAACCAGTCACCTTGAACGCGTCGGCGCCGAGGACTTTCTCGACCACTTGGATTTCGGCGAAGTGGTTGCCGCCACCGATTGTGCCCAAGGACTGGTCGAATCCCGTGGATTCGAGGTCGTGCTCGGCGAGAAACCCGCCCACTTCCACATCCCATGGGTGCTCCAGATGGAAATACCGCTCGGCCCAACGATCGAGCTTGGCATCGCGCCGGACCATGTCCGTCTCGAACAACGCCATGCCGCAGCCAATGTCGCCACCAATCAAGTGCGGGTAGATAACCCCATCAGTGACGAATGCGGCACCAACTGGCGAGCCCTTGCCCGGGTGCAAATCCGGGAATCCGACGGCGTAGCGGACACCATCAAGCTTCGAAGTGGCATTGAGTTGGCGCACCGCTTCGCCTTCAATCCAGGTCTTGGACGAGGCGAAAAGGCGCACCTTAGGGACGGTGCAAAAACAACTTCGGCAATTCTGGCTTGGCCTTTTGCCCGCTGGCTTCGTTGCTCGCTCCATACAGACCCACTGGCAGGGTATGCTCGTCGCTCGCGCCTCGCCAGCGGGCAAAATTCCTGCGCCATAATCACCGAATTTATTTTTGCACGGTCCCTTAGTTCCAGTCAGTGTATTCATGTTTCCTTTTGAGTCCGCCAAAAGTCTGTCTGGCAGAATAAAGTGAGAGCAGTGGCGACACATTCATATCGCCACTGCGATTTTCAGTCCAAGAAGGCCACGTTACGCATCGCGTCGGTCTCCGTCTCCGTGTTCATCACCACTCGATGCCAATCCGGCAACGTGATCGTCGCATGATCGGGATGCCGAATCTTGCCGCGGGCATAGACGCGTGGGTTGCGCCGCAACGCCCGCCAACCCCACTGAGCAACGCTTGGCTTGTTCTGCAACAGTTGGCGATAACGGGCTTCGCTCACGCCATTCGGGTATTTCGGGCAGACGTAAACGAGTTCTCCCGCCACACGGAACAAATGTTCGACGATGTGGGCTTTGCCCGCACCGCGACGCAATGGTTCATGGTAGAGGACGAACTTTTCGTTGATCGGATCGCGTTCCCGAGACGCAACCGGCACAAAAAACCACTCACCTTGACGACGAAACGCCACATTCTTGCGACGATTTCGCAGTCGGGTCGGAACTTTGAGCTGATTTTGCCGGGTGCGAATTGCCCGCGGTTTCAGCGCTTCCTTGGCCTGCACAACACTGGAGGCGCCTCCCGGCACCGCGGCGACGAACCACTCCCGTTCGTCGTGGCCGCAGAGAAAGCGGGCAGCTTTCCCGTCCGGTCGGCGGACGAACAGAAGCAGATGACGATCACGTTTGTCCGTCTGGAGCACATTGACCGTAAGCGAATTACGCAAGTGTTCGGGCACGCGCAGATCGAAGAATTGGCCATGGCGATCCTTTTGGATGTCAACTGCGTAATTCTGCGAACTACGCTGCGCCGGAGCGATGCTCACTTGGAAGCGTGCGCCCATGAGGGCAAACTTGGACTCAAGACTATTTGCATTCATATACAATAATTTTTGGTTTCACTCCGAAACGCATCGGACGAAAAATGAAATTCACCTTCGCCGGACGGATTCGGAGCGTTCGATTTGGTTTAAAGCTCTTGCGAAACAGCAATTGGCTTTGGTAACGAAGTGTCGGCTTCATGGAGTCTCCTTTCTTTTGAGTGATGGTTGGTTGTCGTTCGACTACTGGCGCCGCTGGATCCGGGAACCCGGCGGACTGTGGTCGTCTTGAAGGCGAATGAATCGCCGCTCTTGCTTTGGCAGCGTCGGCAGCGACTGTCGTTGCTTCAACTGCGCCGGGGTCGCCCGTCTGGGCTGGGGGCTGGCGAATCTCCGCCGCAGCCATTTCGGCAATAATAGGTTGGTGATCATGAGTTTGGATTGGTTATGGTTTGGTTTGGCGGAAGGCGCTGGTAACGTTCCAGCCTCCGTTTCAAACGGATCCTGTTTTCGCGACAGGCGCAACCATCTTCGTGGCCGCGTGCGAACGCCTGCCTCCCAAAAATATTGGCCGTGCGCAAGCACCTGCCAGAGTTGGACTCGCACCAACACCGCACGGCTTAACAGGCCGGCGTGCTACTTTGACACTATCTGGCAATGGCGCTGCCGACAGGGTTTTCACCTGCATCGTTCCGCTTAGAAGGCGGATGCCTGATATTTTCGACCACGACAGCGAATTAAAATGGTCGGAATGGCAGGATTTCCACCTTGGTGGCAGTACGCTAGTACCCTCCCGGTCCCAGGCCGGGCGCTCTAAAGACTGAGCTACACTCCGATAAATAATGGCGGACCCGAAGGGACTTGCACCCTCAGCCTTCCCGCAGACAACGGGCTGCTCCTCTGATTGAGCTACGAGTCCAAAATGGCCTGCCAAGCCGAACTCTTGGCGAAGAATGGTGGGAAGTGCTGGTAATGCTCCAGTCGTCGCTTCCAGCTTGTTTGAAGACGCCGGTTTTACAGACCGGCAGCCGGATCACTTCCCTAGAAAAGTTGATAATAGATGAACTCATGCGATAATCTCTGGTCGGTAAACATCCACGTGGATAAAATCGAAGAAGGACCGCCTCATGCACTGAGTAGGCGTGACGTCCGACTTATATTCGCAACAGTACCGCGGGATTGGGTGAAAGAAATTCGTGAGGTCCGCATCGCCAACTCTCTGGAATGGCGTTCACGCACTTTTTTCGCACGTTACAATGGCAGTTTTACCATTTATTCGCGAAATTGACCTAAAAAACAAGCACTGGCAGATGTGCTTGCTGAACTTGCCGCAATCCCTATACCTTTCGACCGCGGATTGAGGTATCGCCCAAAGGCAGTTCGCGACCGCTTGGCAAAGATGACGGCACCGTTTATGCGACAATTACTGCCGCTCTTGGCACCGCCAACAAAACCGAACGGACACGTTAGCCTTGAGGGCTTTAAGGAACTTCGATTCCCATTCGTTCCGAACGATGTGGAATCATGAATTGGTAGCGGGGGTGGGAGTTGCGCCCACAGAGGCAGAGCGTATGAAGCTCGCCTGAATCTCATTCTCCCCGCAATTGAAATTGGCCTGCCCGGCCGAAGCCTTGGCGGAGGCTGGTGGAATCGGCGGGTAACGCTCCCGCATAACCTTGCTTGCAAGGCAAGTGCATTGCTTGTCGGCCACGACCCCAGGAAAATTGGCACGCCGCCTCGGTGCTGCCCCGAACAAGCTGAGTTTTGGAAACTCGGCCGCGCAAGCTGGCGCACGGCGTAAGAAAAATTGTGGTCCTGCGAATTGCCATTCAGATAGTGGCCGTCCGCAAGGACCGAAAGTAAAGGGCCGGAAGCGTCATTGCGCCCCCGGCCCATGCCATTTCAATAAAGAACAAACACCTCTTGGTGGTCTATTCGACCCCAACCCGCGGTTTCACGGCGGCTGTTTCGGTGTTTATAGGCACACCTCCTGCGAAGCCCTTAAAATGTAAAAGCGTTTCAAACCATCTTGGCGCGCTAATCAGCGACCTGTGGGCAGAACCCACCGGTGAGGAGTTTTTCATCCTCTGCGCCATCTTCAATTTGGTGCTGTCAGACATCATTCAGACGTCAATCTATCTTTGTTCACAGTCAGTTCACCTTTGGTTGCTGTCCTATCTCGTCAGTTTCAGGGAAATAAAAAACCCTGCTTACTCAGGGGTAAGCAGGGTGTAGAAATCCTATGTCGATTCTTTTACCTGCTTGCCTCCGGATTATCCAAAGTCGTTTCAAGGTTCTCTCCCTGAATGCCTCTGGTATGCCCCAGGTTAAACACATAACCTTGGTTTAACCGGCTATGACGTGTCGCTTTCGCGACCGACATTGTCGGCCAAATAATGGTTGATATGTTGATACAGGTTTTCATCGAACGTGTAAGACAATAGCAAAGACAGTTAGTTATGTCCACTTATAATTTGGGGGGTGGCATTATCTTAAATCGGAATATCCGGATAGGCAGATGAGTGGGCGCCTAACATTTCCGCAAAGCCATAAACAAAAGATGGCGTATGGGTGACCACGCCGATTACGTTATCTTGGTGAAACAATCCGGCAATTACGGACACCAGCCAAACTGGTCATTCTCGCTGTGGTCGACCCGAATCTTGGCGAACCAGAGGTCTTACTGTAGGGCTCTGACGTTGGTGGTTAAAATTTCCATCTGCCGTTGAAATCCGTTCTCGCGCTCGCCACAGCAAGCTGGTAAATCAGTGCTGACAGGCACGCTAAAACATTCATTTTTATGTCAGACCTTCAAGATGGTGAGACGGTCGAGATGCAGGGCTCCGGCTCGAAGCCATACCTTCTGAAAAACACCGGCGGCGTTTATTCGTGCAGTTGTCCGGCCTGGCGCAACCAGTCCATCGCCATCGAGAAACGCACCTGCAAACATCTCCGCAAGCTGCGCGGGGACGCCGCCGAGGAAGCGCGAACCGGCGGTGCGCTGCCCCAGCGCCCGGTCAACGCCATCGGCACGGTGGACGGGAGCAGCGAGGGAGCTTCGGGGCCGCCTTTGCTCCTGGCCGAAAGCTGGGATAACGCCGCCGACCTGTCGGATTGGTGGATGAGCGAGAAACTCGACGGTGTGCGGGCGTATTGGGACGGCAAACAATTCCTTTCGCGCCAGGGAAACCTCTACCATGCCCCCGATTGGTTTGTCGAAGGACTGCCTTCGGAACCGCTGGACGGCGAACTCTGGATTGACCGGAAAAAATTCCAGCGCACCGTCAGCATCGTCCGTCGGCAGGACAAGAGTGATCTTTGGAATGAAGTTCGCTTCCTCGTCTTTGACGCGCCCGCAGCGACTGGCGGATTCGAGGATCGGCTTGCCTTTCTCAAGGACGCATTGGCGAAGGGCGCGGCGAAGTTCGCCCGGCAACACCCGCACGAGCGCTGCCAAAGCCTGGACGCGTTACGCGCAGAGCTGGCACGCGTCGAGACATTGGGCGGCGAAGGATTGATGCTGCGGCAACCGGGATCAAAATACGTCGCCGGACGTTCCGCTACGCTGCTAAAGGTGAAAACATTTCACGACGCCGAAGCCGTCGTCGTGGGCCATCAAGCGGGCGCGGGCCGGCACAAGGGCCGGTTGGGCGCGATCTTGGTGCGGCTTCCGAACGGCACTGATTTCGCCATCGGCACCGGTTTCAGCGATCGGGAACGTGAAAATCCGCCCCCCATCGGCGCGGCGGTGACGTTCCGGTATCAGGAACTTTCCGATGCCGGCGTGCCGCGGTTTCCCAGTTGGGTCGGCGTCCGGCACGACGTTGCAGTGACGGATGCGAAGCCCGTTCCCGCAAGAAAACCTCTGGCGTCCACACCGGTGACAATCGTCGGAAGGACAGAGCCCGCGACCAAACCGCGTTACTTCGAGTTCGTCGAAGGCAACTCCAGCAAGTTTTGGGAAGTGTCGCAAGCCGGCAACGCCATGACGACGCGCTGGGGTCGCATCGGTTCTGCCGGCCAATCGAAAACAAAAACATTCGCTGATGAACAAGCGGCCGCCACGGCAATCATTGACCTCATCGAGAAAAAAACCGGTGAGGGTTACGTTGAACGCTCAAGTTGAATATCAAGTTTCAGATGTCATTTATCTTGCCTGAATGGCCAAATGACGTTAAAATGACTTCGATGAAAACGTTGCCCAAAATGGAGATCAGTGACGATCTTGCCGCGCAAATCAACGAAGGCGTGAAAGCCTCGGATTTATGCAAATCCGATGTGATTCGGCAGGCGCTTCGCATCGGTCTGCCCCAGTTTGCAGCTCGCTTCCAGCCGCCACCGTTGTGGCTGGAGGAACGCATCCGCGAGGCGTTGATCGCGCCAGCAGAAGCCACCAGCGGCAGGCAGTTTAACAAAACTATGTCAGCCATCGCCAATGGGCGCTAATAAATTTCGGGTTCATCCCGCGTTTTACCGGCGCATTCGCCACTACCGTGACCGCATCGGCAACCAAGATGGACGCCCTCAAGTAGCGGTCAAGTTTGTTCGGGCAACCCAGGAATTGGTCGGGCAGTTGTTGGAGAATCCTCGCCGCGGGCATTTCGCTGGATTTGAGGCTCCTGAACTGGCTGATATTCTGCGTGCGCCTGTTCCCGGTTTTTCAGTATTTGCTCTCTTCTATCGCTGGGATGGCGAGACGTTGACGGTTATCACCTTGGAACATACAGCCCAAGATTTGCCTTCTCGACTGGCGAGTATGGTTTCAAATCCTAGGCGGCCGTCCTGAAAGAGTCAGAACCCGGTTCACTTTTCCTTCTTCGTCGCGATTCGCGCTGCTAGCGCTTTGAGATCCTGTTTCTTGAGCACGCCCTCGATCAACTCGGGCAGCTTGTTCGGGGTGCAGCCGAAACACGGCACGCCGCCTTCGGAAAGTTTCTTGGCAACTTGCTGGTCGAAAGTCGGAATGCCGCTGTCAGACAGGGCCAGCAGGCAAATGACGCGCACCCCGGACGCCACCATTTCGTGCATGCGCCGGATGAGTTGCGATTGGTTGCCGCCTTCGATGAGGTCGCTGATGAGAAAGAAAATTGTTTGCGATGGATCGGAGATGAACTTCTCGCAATAGGCCACGGCTTTGTTGATGTCCGTGCCACCCCCGAGTTGCACGCCAAAGATCATGTCCACCGGATCATTGCCGCATTGCTCGGTAAGATCAACCACCTCGGTGTCGAAAGCCACAACGCGCGTGTTCAATGCGGGCAGTGAGGCGAAGATGGACCCGGTCACCGAACCATAAACAACGGACTCAGCCATCGAACCACTTTGATCCATGCAGACGATCACCGTCCAGTTGTTCGAACGCTGCGCCCGCGAGAAGAAATAGACTTTCTCGGGAACGATCGTTCCGAGCGACGGCTGAAAATGTTTCAGATTCCGGCCAATGGTCCATTTCCAATCAATGGAAGGCGCATGGGGGATGGGCGAATGTTCTTTCCGGTTCAGCGCGCCCAGGACGGCCTGGCGGATGCGCTGTTCGAGCAGGCGTATGATCTTTTCCACGACCGCGCGGACGACCATGCGCGCCGTCTCCTTGGTGCGCTCGGGGATGCGGCCCTTTAACGACATGAGCGTGCCGACCAATTGCGGATTCGGTTCGACGCTTTTAAGCATCTCCGGCTCGAACAGAAGCTGCGTCAGACCCTTTTTCTCGATGGCGTCATTCTGGATGACCGTCACCACGTCCTCCTTGAAATAGCTGCGGATGTCGCCCAGCCATTTGGCGAGGTTCGGGGCGGACGGACCGAGGCCCGCGCTGCGCTGGCCGCGGCCGGGTTGATCTCCGCCTTCGCCAGAGGTTTCGTCGTAAATCGCCGCGAGCGCCTCGTCCATGCCGCGTTGTTCGGCCGAGAGTTCGCAACCGCCCGCGCCACCCATGCCCGCAAGCGATTCCTGCGCGTGCTGACCGAGAATCAGCCGCCAGCGTTTCAGTTGTTCCTGATCAACGGTGGTGGGCATCACAGTTCCTCAAAGTTAAAGTCCGACAGTTCGTCCAGCTTCTTCTTTTCCTTTTCCGTCAATGCCTCGCTCAGAACCTCGCTGACGGTATCCGGATTGGCGCCCCAGATTTCACCGAGGTTCTCGGTGATACTGCGCTTTTCCGCCGGTGAAAAATTGCCAAAAGCCCGCCGCAGAAAAACCAAGGCGCGCTTGAACTCGTCGTCGGTGAGTGAGGCGACATAATTGGCCAGTTGTTCCCAGAGCGCCAGCCGGGTCAGGAGCGCGTAACGATTGCGCTGCGCCAGCCCCTCGAACCACCCCGCGCCCAGGTCGGCGGAGATACCGGGCGATAAACGGCGTGAAACTTCCTTGGCCAGCTCGTCGTTGGAAATCAGGCTGCGCTCAACCAGCAGCGCGCAGGCATAGCCGGACAGCAGCGGATTCAAATGGTCGGCGCGCGCGAGCTTCTGGAGCTCGCTGATCCAAAGCGCCTCATCAATCAGCGAGGTGTAATCCAGGGCAACCTTGTTCAGTTCATTCATGCCCCCGACCATTTTCTTGGCTGAGGCGAGGTCGCAATTGGACGCGCCCACCAGTGAGAGAGCGCCTTCAAGAAACAATTGCTCAAGCAATGGCTTCAAGGGTTCGGCATCGAATTGCCGGACATCACCGTAGCGGATCACCAGCCCCAGCTCATACGTGGCACTGGCGAGGGCAGTGAAATCGGCAGAATCGTTTGCCAGCCGCTGGAGAGTCTGTCGCGCGAGTTCAATCGACGCGCCCATCCCGCATTCGCAGGCTTGGCGGATGATGATTGCGGCGTCAGCGATAGATGCGCATCCTTCCAGGCGCTGCTTAAATTTGAAAGCGACCGCGAGCTCGATGGTTTCACCGAGCAGCACCGCCTCGACAATCGCGATCTCCGCTTCGGGCGTCCATTGCAGCGCCCAACGCTCAGCCCAAGTTGTTCCTTCCTGACGCACCGTCAACTGCTGGCCGAAGCCCACCTCCAGCACGGCGAGCCGATGGAGAAAACTGGAACGATGCAAATCGAGGAAAGCCGCCTCAACCGTTTTGACGCGCCGGTTCTCGCGCAAGTCAAGATCAAGCTCGCGTTTCACGCTGGCCTTGAACGGGTCCAGTTTAAGGCGGGTCAGCTCACGATAGAAATCATCCTGAATGGAAGTCTGGCTGACGCCCTTGGCGAGCGCACCGATGGCCGTGCCGACTTCGACGCGCAGGAGAGATTCGCGAACCACTGCGGGATCCCCCTGCCCGAGCAGCGTCACCGCGGCATCCTGCAACTCGCGCAGCGTCGGCAGTGAATTCTTCAGGCCGGCCATGGCTTCGGCCAGCCGGACGCCTTCGATCACTTCCGCCGTGGACCGAAAAGTTCCTGCGGTGCGAAGTTCCCGCACAACATTTGTCAGAAACAACGTAGGCAATGAGGCGGCCAGGTTTTTGTTGAAGCCGTTCCACACCATCTCGAAGTAAGCCGGCGCATGATTGCCGGCGCCATAGCCCGATTGCGACGACAACTTAAAAAACGAATACGGCATCAGCGTCATCTTCGATTCACGCTTCCGCAGCTTTTCAAGTTCTTCGTCGGTCATGGGCGGAAGTTCCGGCCCAAGCGCGGTTGCATGAAACGCTCCCGTCACGACAACGATCTGCTCCGGCTTGAACCCGCCCGCAATGGCCTGCTGGATTTTCCGGCGCATGTAGGCCTCGCGCACCAGATTCTCGGCGGAATGACGGGTGGAAAAATCTTCCATCGACCGTAGCTCAGCCCCGTAGGAGCGTGCGGCATTGAGATAAGTATCATCCGCGCGAAGTTGCTCGAAGTGACGTTCCCAATAAGTTTCGTAGTCGGGTTCGCCGGCGAGGGCGGCAATTTTGTGATAAACCGAGTCGCGTTTGACTTTCTCTTCGACGATGGGCGGGACCTCATTTTCTTCTTCGTCCACGCCGAGAGTCTGCGCCAGCGTTGGTTTGTCCTTTTCCTTCTGTTCGGGTTCCTCCGGCTTGTCTTTTTCCAGCACTTTCGTGCCATCGTCGCGATCCATCAGGCCGAGAAACACGGACGCTGGCAAATCCATGAAGCGCGCTTTGGCCTTGTTCTCCCGGCACCAGACGAGCGCTTGATATTCCGGGCTGTAGGTGGCGAGGGGATAAACGAACGTCCGGACCGGCGCGTCGGCGGTGTAAGCCAGAATCGCGATGGGCAGTTTGGATTTCGGACTGACGATGTGAGGAATCAGCTCGTCCGCGTCATCCGAACCTTCGATCAGCACGAGCTTCGGTCGCACGCGGTCCAGCAACTGCCGCAAATGCCACGCCGCCGCCGGTGACAAGTGGCGGACGCCAAAGATGTGTGGTGCGGAGGCTGGCATTGCAAATTCAGGGTGAAAGCAAAATAGGTCGGCGATTTGTGCCCCACCTTTGAGTAGACCAAAATTGCTGGTTAGGGCTTTTCATCAGATTTCAAAATGGCTGCCATCCACTTAGGGAATTCTTCCATGAAGTCAGGCGGACGAGCGTGCTTGGATATTCCAGGGTAGAGCTTCAAGGTGACTTTCGCCCCGAGAACAGTCTCAAGGTGTTTGGCATATGCCTTCGTCAAAGCGACATTGCCGGGCTGCTCATCGGCACCGCAAAAGCAAAAATACACCTGCTTCTCATGTTGGGGCTTTCGGATGTTTGCAGCTTTTGGTTTTCCCATGCCGCCCGGAGACATGATAATAGCGCCCATGTAACTCTCTGGATAAAGCGTCGCCAAGTCAGCCGCGACCATGGCCCCCTGGGAAAAACCAAACAGTCCAACTTTTGATAGATCCAAATTCACGGTCTTCCCAATTTCTCTCAGCCTCGACTGAATATAGGCGTGGTCTGCGACCGGCTCCTCAGACCACTGCTGGGTGCCGTCACCCAAATCCGTCGTGGCGGGAAATCCGATGATCACAGCCCCCAGTGTATTCGCGTGCGCCTGCATGGCGTCAACAGTTTCACCGGGGAAATAGCCCTCAGCGGAATAACCTCGATATCCATGCAACCAGAGTGCGACTGGAAACGGACCTGGACCATTCGTCGGTATAAAGACAAAGGGCTTGGCCTTGTCGGCATGAGCCTCGGGAATGATGGCCAGAAGTATTGCGGCAGCAATGATTCGGAAAAAATATCTCATGTTATATGGCTTGTTATTCTTCGACCTGCTCCGAACACGCCGTGAAAAGTCCGCGCCACGTCGCGCCGCGTTTTTTCATGACGTTGCCGAGATAATCCTTCCAGACGATGACATCTTTTTCATCGTCCTTGATGACCGCGCCTTGCAGGCCGGACGCTAGATCATTGTCGCTCACCTTGCCGTCGCCGAAATTGCCGGACAGCGCCATGCTGTTGGCAAGCAGCGAAATCGCCTCGGCGGTCGAGAGCACACCCGAAGGTGTTTTCACCTTGTTCTTGCCGTCCAGAGTCTGGCCTGCCCGCAATTCGCGGAAGATGGTCACGACCTTCATGATGGCATCCTCGTTCGGGATTTCGGATTTCAATTGTAGGTTGGACGCGAGTTCAGTGACGCGTTTGGTGACAATGGAGACCTCCGTTTCCAAATCCGCCGGCGCGGGCAGCACCACGATGTTGAAACGGCGTTTCAAGGCGGCGGACATGTCGTTGACGCCGCGATCGCGCGTGTTGGCCGTGGCGATGACTGAAAAACCGCGCTGCGCCGGAATTTCCGTGACGAGTTCGGGAATGGAAAGTCGCTTTTCCGAAAGCAGCGAGATGAGCGCGTCCTGCACTTCGGCCGCGCAGCGGGTGATTTCCTCGAAGCGCGCGATGCTGCCGGATTCCATCGCGCGGTAGATGGGACTCTTAATCAACGACTCGTTGCTCGGGCCACGCGCAATGAGCATGGCATAGTTCCAGGTATATCGAATCTGTTCCTCCGTCGTCCCGGCCGTCCCTTGAACCACTTTGGTTGAATCCCCGTTGATGGCGGCGGCGAGATGTTCGGACAACCAGGACTTGGCCGTGCCGGGCTCGCCGATCAACAGCAGTGCGCGGTCGGTCACCAGCGTAGAGATGGCAATCTCCACGAGCCGCTGGTGGCCGATATATTTCGGCGTGATGTCCAGCTTGCCGCATTTGCCGCCGCAGATATAGGTCAGCACCGAGCGCGGCGACATGCGCCAACCGGCTGGCACATGATGTTTTTCCGCCTTAATCAGCGCGTCCAATTCCTCAGCGAACAGAACTTCCCCAGGTTGACGCAAATCATCGTTCTTTTCTTTTGGCATAGTGATTCATGGGTTGATCGAAATGGTTGGCAACAATTGTTTCATCGCTTCCAAAACAGCAGCGCCTTCTTCCACCAAGGCCAGTTCACCCGCAACATGTGCGGGTTTTCCAGCATCCTGAGAAATTGGCGTAATTGCTCCGGGTCGCGTTTGTTCACATTTGGCTCCCGGCGATAGGTTGCGCTGAGGGAACTCGAAAATGCCCGGATGTTGTCCTCTGGAATACGGTCTGAAAGATAAAGGTACGAGCCATCAAAGGCATCGTGAAAGGTAAAAAGCAATTTTCCTTCCCGGTAGGCTTTCGCATGGTAGAGGCTTGCCGCCACCGGGTGCCGGCTCAACATGTCAATAAGTCCTTCGATAACGGCCGGGCTCATCGCCACGTGAAAAACATCTGGCACGGGAAAAATTGTGTCGCGCATCACGCAAACGGCGTCTGTCGCCCGGTTTTTTTCGTAGAACCGTGTCACTTCGGGATTCAGGTCGCAGCCTTCAAAATAAAGTGTGCTGTCGCCGGGGATCAATGCGTTGAGCTGACGAAAAAATGCGGGGGCATCCTTCAACCCTTCGATCACCCAGCAATCCATCGAATCGAGATCGATCCCGTCACCACGCCCGGCGGCCATCGCCCGGAGCTGCTCCTTTAAACCCTCACTGTAGATTATGGCCATACCCAATTCCCGGCATTATGGTTTTGCCTCGCGCAACGGGGCAAGGGCCTCGAGATATTTATCAAGGAACTTCTCATCCAGCTTCGCGGCGAAGGCGTCGAGTTTTGGCAGATCCGCCGCTGGCAGGTGGCGGGCGTTTTCGAACAGGAATTGCAATTCGTAGTCCAGATACTTTGCGCTCTTGATTTTTGTGGCGATCAAATCGAGGAAAAAATCCGTGACCTTGGGGTACTGGCAGCGAACCAGCGCGCGAACCGCAAAACCGGCGTCTTGAACCTCTTTCGCCTTGGGCAGTTTCAAAAGATAATTCAACGACGCCTTGTGGTTGGGACGCGCCAGGCAAAAGACAATCAGTTGGGCGTCTGCTTTGATGGCTGCGTCGAGCCAGCGGGGATCCCAAGTCGCCGCCTTCCCCGCCGGCAATACGGCATGGGCAACCCTTTCATCATGGGCGGCGTGGATGGCGTGTTGTAATTTTAGGCTTTTTTCCTTTCCCGCCCCTTTTGTGTGTTCCAATAGCGGTGAAAACTCTTCAAAGACTTTTTCCGCCGGCCACATGCGCAGTGCGCTCTGCCAGATTTGCGGGAACACGGCCGGGGATAACATTTCGCGTTTGGCCAATATCGCTTCCAGGGCTTTCGGCGAGCCGATCTCGTAGAGTAAAAGAGTCAGGCGCTCCACCAGGTCGGCGCCAGCCAGCGCAAGATATCTGCCGGTGCCGCTCGAAATCACGGGATTCTTTACGGCTTTGGCTTTCGCGAGGGCATCAGATTTTGCGAAACCTTCCAGTAAGAATGTTTCCACTTCGGCGTCCTTTCTTGACGCAAGACAGTCAAGGATTTCACAGAACCGCGAAATCTGTTCCGAATCACCTTTGATAATTAATTCAAACACACGCCGGCCCTCGTCCAACAATGCATTCAACACCTGACCATTGCGAAGAGTGCGGAACGGGCCGGCGAGAATATCCAGGGACTTGCCATGGACAAGTTCGGTGAACAGCTTGGTGATCTCCGGACGGTCATGCTCCGCCAACGCTTCGAGCGCGGCAGCGCGAAGCAGTTTGTTCTTGGCATTGACCTGCTCCAAAACGAGCGGCAGGCATTCCTCATGTTTTCCGAGGCAGGCGATCGCGGCTGCTTTTACTTCCGGGGAGCCATCCTCGAGCGCAGTTTTACAGATCTCCAGCGTGCCGGCGGGATCGAGCCGATGCATCAGTCCCAATTTCCGCGCATCCGGCTTCTTGCCTTTGAGATCCAGCGTGACCTTGAGGCGCGGAACGATGCCCGGTCCGTAGGCCGGAAGAATTTTGTTCGCCACCATATCGGCCAGCTCAGGATAGATATCACCCAGCGCCTGAATGCAGGGATCAATCAGGCGCAGGTCATTGAACGCGCCCCGTTCGCACGCGGATTTAACGATCTCAAAACGGCCGCCACCTGTGGCAGTGAGCGCCTGCACTAGCGGCTTGAGCACGCGCGCGGGTGTCCGGGTGCTGGAGCAGTTCGTGGCAAAAGCTTCCAGTTCGCGGCAGTCGC
>Ga0302319_10011868_pt1 | contig 16502 bp, 14 predicted proteins | sample Bog_T0_2_FD_203319 | JGI IMG/M metagenome (GOLD analysis project Ga0302319, IMG submission 203319) | Peat permafrost microbial communities from Stordalen Mire near Abisko, Sweden - Bog_T0_2 | ecosystem: Environmental > Terrestrial > Soil > Wetlands > Peat | place: Sweden: Abisko, Stordalen Mire...
AACTGGTCGACCGGTGGATCGACCTGTCCACGGAACTTTCGAACCTTCGCCTGGGCCGAAACAAGGGCTGACGCTGGACGCCCTCACATGCCCCGCAGGGGGCATGTGAGAACTCGTCACTGTCCAGTTACCTGAGGAGCGCACCCAACCATGTATATTCCGAAGCTGTTCCGGGAAGAAGACCGGGAGAGGGTCCTCGCCTTCCTCAAGGAGAACAACGTTCCCGTCTTCGTGACCCATGGCGAAGCAGGAATCGTCGCTACCCACCTGGCGGTGGAGGGGGTGGAGGACGCCGGGGGGGGTGAAGGTCTATGGCCACATGGCCCGTGGCAACGGCCAATGGAAAGCCCTGGCCGAGGAGGTTCTGCTGATTTTCCAGGGGGCCCATGCCTACATCTCGCCGACCTGGTACAACCACCTCAACGTGCCCACCTGGAACTACACGATGGTGCATGTTTACGGCAAGGCCCGGGTTCTGGGCGAGGAGGAGCTGAAGTCCGCTCTGGGCCGGCTGACGGGAACTGGAGAAGCGCGGGGATGCGGACTCGGTTCAGGTGGCGGCGGAAATGCGCAGGAACCGTGCACCGGAATGAGGGCGTTCCCGACGGAGTGGCGCGGCTGATTTGGCGGGCAGGGCTGCCTTCGGCACGGTCATGCCCCTCTGCGTCCGAGGACCAGCATCAGGGCGCCTCCCGTCAGTGCGAGCAGCCCAACGATCGGTGTCAGCGGAATGGTGTTCTTTTTCTCGGTGGTGATATGCATCGCACCGATATCGACGACCTTCTCCCGGGTGGTGTAGTTGATGCCCTGGCAGGTGAAGGCGATGACCCCCACGCCGATGAGCAAAGCGCCTAGCAGCATGATCGGTCTCATTCCTTCTCCCGGAGCGTGAGGGCTACTTCTTGTCGACTTCGATGGTTTCCCGGGTGCCGCCGCGGGTTACGGCGATCATGATGCCCAGGCCGATGGCGATCACGATGCCGATCATGGTCCAGCCCGCGCCGATGCTGGCGAGCACCCCGGCTTTCCAGAGCGCGGCCAGAAGTCCAATGATGAGAACGGAATAACCTAACAGATAGAGTCCAGTCCATTTCATCGGGAGCGTCCTTTGGAATCGGGTGATGAATGCAGGGGCAGGTCCGGCTCCGGCTGGAGGTCCCGGCCGGGTTGCCGGGGAATAAGCGGATTGCATGCCATGTTGTAAGTCCCTGTTTCCATAGGCCTGCATGACAAGCAGGCGCCCTGGAACAGGTCCATCCGGTCAAGATGAATGAGTCAACCCAGAAACCAATCGGCGCTCCGGGGGCACCTATGGCTGACCGCGGCTGAGCCACCCTCCCAGCTGCCCTGGTCGTTGGGAGATGCCATGTCCTGGGTTGTCCTGGTGGTTGCGGGATTGTTTGAGGTCGGGTGGATCATCGGACTCAAACTTGCGACCCATTCCCCTTGATCAGTCCCAGCGGAAGGCGAGGTCAACCGCCAGGGGGTCGGGGGTGGCCAGGGAAGAGCTCTGGTCGTTGACGTCATCGTAGGCGAAGCCATAGGCCCGGTGGTCCAGACCCTGCTCATGCCAGAACCGGGCGTAGGCGTTGCAGGGCTCCCGCCGGTAGTAGGCGGCGGCGTCCCGCCAGTCCAGGGGCGTTTCCAGCAGGTGCCGGTTGAGCAGGGCGGTGATCTGGGCCCCCAGCACCTTCTCGATCCCGTTCCCAGCCGCCAGCACCCCGTTCCCCAGGAACGCCTCCTGGCAGGTGGGCTTGCCCCGGATGACGTAGGCGGTCGCATCCCCGGCCCGGGTGAAGACGATCCGGTCCTGGGCGTCCACCCTCCCGGTGAAGGTCCCCTCGTCCGGGGTCAGCACCAGAGGTTCGCCACGGTACCGGCGCCACATCTGGTCGATGTAGGGCTGCAGGTAGGCCCGGTCCGGGCCGCCGTCGCCGAAGCCGCCGTGGGCCGGCGCCAGGATCCGCCATTGCCCCGGATCGGCCAGGCTGGCAAAGGCGGGCGGCACCGTTGCCAGGTAGGCCCGGAACAGTTCCGAACGGGCCTGGGCGAGCCCCACCGGTCCCAGCGGATGGCCCGGGTCGGCCCGGCCGGTCACGGTCATGGCGATGGGCAGCCCGAACTGGTCCACGCAGGTGGTATTGCCATGGAACCCGGACCGGTCGAGGGTGAACTCGATCCAGTCATAGCGGATGAACCGGTTGGGGTCGGTGCCATTGGCGGGATCCGGCTGCACCAGTCCGCCGGTGGTCTCATCCACCCGGAGAAAGAGCGGGGAGTCGACGCTGAGGTAGAGCCGGCCGCTGTGGAGGCCCGAGGACGGGTCCAGGGTCAACTGGGTGCCGTCCTGGATGGGGATTCCGTAGTCGCACCAGGTCCGGCCGTCCTTGGGGATGATGTTATCGGCGCTGGAGCAGGGCAGGAACCGGCCGGTCCGGTCCAGGTGGCAGAACGCGCCCGCATCATCGAGGCCGGTGCAGACGGCATAGGCCGGGAGCGTGCGGGTGGGGCCGAGGGTGGTGGTGTGGAAACGGAACCGGACCGGTGGAAGGGAGGGCAGGGGCTGGGAGGCCGCCGTGGCCGGTGCCCTCCCGGAGGCCACGGGCAGCGTCCGCGCGGACCCAGGGTTGCCCTGGCAGCCGAACGCGGTCAGGACCGAAAGGATCAGGGGAAACAGCTTGGCCCGGAGGATGGCGAAGCATGGCTTCGGCGGTGGGAAGATGCCTGGCATGGTGATCTCGAATGGGTGGTCGGAAAACGGTATCAGGGAAAAAGGTGGGGCTTGGATCCTGTTGATCGAGCTTAAAGACCTGGGCTGAATAGGCAAGCGGTTTCCATGACCGGAAAAAGTTCCAGGTCGGCCGGACGCCGGGTCATGACGGGATGCCCGGTTGCCGCTTCAGGACAGGTAGTCGGCCAGTTCCGTGAGTTCGTCCACGGCCAGGTCCCAGGTCTCCAGGCCGGGATCGCCGAACCCGTAGCGGCAGAGGCAGCGCTTCAGCCCGGCCCGCCGGCCGGCCTCCAGGTCGGTGAAATGATCCCCGACCATCCAGGAGCCTTCGGCCCCGCAACCGCTCTGTTCCAGAGCCATGAGCAGGGGCGCCGGATCCGGCTTGAGCCCCGGGCAATCGCCGCCGCCCACCACCGCGGACATGAACGTCGCGATCCCCAACCCCGCCAGGATGAGATCGGTGAATTCCCGCGGCTTGTTGGTCACCACCATGAGCGGGATGCCGGCCCGCCGGAAGCGCTCCAGCGCCGCCCCGACTCCCGGGTACAACGTGGTCTGGTCCAGCAGATGGGCACGATAGTGGCGCTGGTTGATGGCCAACGCCCGGTCCAGCTGCTGGGGCAGCTCGGGGATGGCCCGGCTCAGCAGGCGGCGCACGCCCTCGCCGACGTAGCCCACCACCTCGGCCTGGGGGATGGCCGCGAGGCCCAGTTCCTCCCGGGTGAGGTTCACCGCCAGGGCGAGGTCCGCCCGGGAATCGATGAGGGTGCCGTCCAGGTCGAAGATGATGCCGTTGGCCATGAACCATGGTAGCGCATTCGACCCGATGGCTCCGTGCAAATGCCCTGGTGCCGCCTACTTCAGCTCGAAATAGACCCTGCTGCCAGCGTCCCTGGCGGCCCGTTCCCCGCCTTTGACCAGGAACAGCCGGGACCGGTCGACCTGGGTTTCCTGCAGCAGCCTAAGCATGGCCTTGGCACGGCGATCGGCCAGATCACCCAGATCGTCGGCGCTGACCGTGAAACCGCCCAGCAGCCGCTGCTCCATTTCCGCGGGCGGCGGGGGCGGGGCGGCGGGTTTGCCCTTGATGGCCGCGGTGGCCGGAACGTCCCTGAGGTAGGCCATCTGCAGCCAATGGGCTCGCTCTCCCGGCGGCATCGCCGCCCCCTGGCTGCCGGCGTCCGGGCTGCCGGCGTCCGGGCTGCCGGCGTCCGGGCTGCCGGCGTCCGGGCTGCCGGCTCCGGCCCTCAGGTCGAGCAGCAACCGCTCCAGCGCCTGTTTCCTCAGGGCGGCTCCGTCGGCGGCCGGGTCCGCGGTCCCTTCCACCTCCAGGCCGAGATCCGGCCGCTCTGCCAGGGCCTTGGCCAGGCTCTGGAGCTTGGTCCGGGCCAGATCATCCGGTTGGTCCAGGCCCGGGGCGAAGGTCACATAACTGAGGTCGTGCTCCTGGCCACCCCCCAGATGGGCCAGCCAGGAAAAGGGCGAGGTGGCCACCTTCGCCATGACATTCAGCACCGCATGCCAGATGATCTTTCCGTAGTGCAGGTCCGGGTCGTCCAGGCTGCCATCCACCGGCAGATCCAGGTCGATGATGCCGTGCCGGTCCCGAAGGATCGCCAGGCACAGCTTCACCGGGAGGTGGACCGCCTCGGGGCTCGGCTGCTTGTCGCCGAGGTAGAACTGGTCCAGCCGGGCCTTCAGCCGCGCCTCCAGCTGCCGTTTCTGGATCTTGACATGGGCGTCCAGGTCCAGCTTGCCCTTGTGGATGGGGTAGCCCAGGAACCTGGCAGCATAGGGGCTGAAATCGGCCAGGTCCGAACCCTGGATGGTCACCGCCACGTCGGTGTCCTGATCCTTGCGCAAAGGCATGGCCCGGCCCAGGATGCGCAACTCGGCGATACCGCCGGCCAGGCCTTTGAAGTCCAGGACCGACTGGGTGTCCGGTTCCGTGGACAGGCTGGTGGCAGTGCCTTCCAGGCCGGTGATCAGCAGGGCCGCATTGGGTTCCAGGCTGCGGTCGATGAAGCTGAGCCGGCCCCGGGTCATGCGGGTGCGGGCGATGCTGAGCCGGAACGGCTTGCCCTGGCTGGGGGGCAGGGCGGCCCCGACGGCCGAGAGGGGGGGCCTGGTCCCGGCGGCGGGTGCGAGCCGGAGCGCCCGGCCGACATTGGTGCTGCCATCCGGGGCCAGCACCAGCCGATGGTCCGGCTCCACCATGTCGACCCTGCGGATGGTGAGGCGATCCGGGTTGGTGCCCAGGTCCAGTCCGGTCAGGGCCAGCCTTTGGTAGCCCAGGAACGGTTCCCGCAAGACCCCGTCCACCGCTTCCAGCCGGTCCAGGCGCAGATCGCCCTTGAAGGCGGTGAAGTCCCCGGGCCCCCCGACGAACACCCCGTTCAGACGCCCGGTCAGGCTCAGGCTGCCCCGGTTCAGGCGGACATCCAGGGCTGGGGCCAAGTAAGGATCGAACGGCGCCAGTTCGAGCCCGTCCAGCCGGACCCGCAGGTCGGCGGCCGCCTGCTGCGGCGAGACCGTTCCCTCCGCGGCGAAGCGGGCCTTGCCGTTGAGCTTCAGCGCCAGCTTCAGGTTCGCCTGGGCGGCGGGGTCCAGGCTGAAGTCCCGGAGCGTCAGGTCCAGGTCCTGGGCCAGGGCCTGGACCGGCCGCGCCCGGGTGAGGTCCTGGAACGACACCTGGAACCCCTTGAGCTGCAGTTCCTTCAAGGTCAGGCCCAGGGGGGCCGCCTTCGGCACCGGACCGGGGGCCGGCTTGGGGCTGAGCAGGGTGGCCAGGCTGAGTTCGCCGTTGCCGGACCGGGTGATCTGGATCCTGCCGTCCTCGCTGCCCAGGGCCGCGATCGTCACCGTGCGCCCGATCAGGTCGGCCTGGATGCCCCGCGCCTCGACCCTGGGCAGGACCACTTCGGGCTTGCCCGAGCCCGGGCGGGTCAGGGCCAGGCCCTGGCAGTCCAGGGAGCCGTCCACCAGCTTCAGCACAGGGCGGTCCGCGGCCCACTGGAAGATGTAGCCGGCCTGGGCCGAGACTTTACCGTCCGCCACCCGGAAAGCGGCCCGATCCTCGTAGAAGGGGTGGTATTTGGCCAGGACCAGGGAGCCGAATCCCAGGGTGCCCCGGGAGGCCGGAGGCTCCATGGCCAGGCTGCCGGCCCAGCGGAAGGTCTCCCCCGCCTCGGTGCTGCCCGAGCAGGCATAGGCGCCGTGGCCGTCCCGGCTGGTGCTGAAGCCGGTCAGGTCCAGGGAGACCGGGCCCAGGGTCGTGGCGAACGGCCGGGTTCCCCGGTCCTGGAAGATGATCCGGGCGTCCCGGACGCTGAGGTGGTCGATCACCACCGGTGCGGATCCGCCCTTGGAACCGGTTCCGGGCCGGTCCAGCCGGGCCTCGATGTCGGCGAAGTTGAGCTTTCCATCCCGGGCCACCACCACCGCGCCGAACGGCCGCTCCAGTTCGATGGTCCGGAACCCGAGCGCATGGCGGAACAGGCTGGAGACCCGGAGCTGAACCCGGAGCCGGTCCCAGCCCAGGAACTCGGCCCCATCCCTCTCCTCGATCCGGAAGCCGTCCACGGTCAAGGCCAGGGTGAAGGGATTCAACCGCACCCGGTCCACGGTCACGGTCCGGCCCAGGAGCCGGGACAGGGTGGGCGGCAGCTTGGCCTTGACCACGGCCGGAACCAGGCCGAAGCCGAGCGCGGCATAAAGGCCGGCCAGGACGGCCAGACCGGCCAGAACCCGGCGCCCCCAACCGGGGGCCATGGGCCAGATTTTCGAGTGTTTCATAGTCTCAAAAGCATGGCCCATGGCTCCGGAAACGCAAGGGGCAAGGTGCTACCAGACCCGGCCCTGGGCGGCCACGATCGGCCGCAAGCCTGCGACCATCCTGAGCACATCCTCGGGATTGAGGGCCTGCTCCTTGTCGCAGAGCGCCTCCTGGGGCCTGGGGTGGGCCTCGACGATCAGTCCGTCGGCGCCGGCCGCGGCGGCGGCCAGAGCCAGGGGGATCACCAGTTCCCGGTCCCCGGCGGCATGGCTGGGGTCGACGATGATGGGCAGGTGGGTCAGGCGCTTGAGCACCGGCACCGAACTCACGTCCAGGGTGGCCCTCGTGCTCGTCTCGAAGGTGCGGATGCCCCGCTCGCACAGGATCACCTGCAGGTTGCCGCCGGCGAGCAGGTATTCGGCCGCCATCAGCAGTTCCTTCACGGTGGCGCTCATGCCCCGTTTGAGGATGACGGGCTTGTCGATCCGCCCCAGCTCCTTCAGCAGGGCGAAGTTGTGCATGTTCCGGGCGCCCACCTGGAGCACGTCGGCGTAGGCCATGACCGCGGGGATGTCCTCGATGGTGAGGACCTCGGTGACCACTGGCATGTCGAACTGGCGGCCGGCCTGTTCAAGATAGCGCAGGCCTTCCATGCCCAGGCCCTGGAAGGCATGGGGCGAGGTGCGGGGCTTGAAGGCGCCGCCCCTCAGCATCGTGGCCCCGGCCGCGCGCACCATGCGCGCGGCGTCGACGATCTGGTCCAGGCTTTCCACCGCGCAGGGACCGGAGATCAGGACGAAGGTCCCTTCGCCCAGGACCACGTTGCCGATGCGGATGGCGGAGCGGCTGCGCTCGGACTTGACGGCGGCCGGGACCAAGGGCAGCTCCGTGACGCAGCTGGTTGCCGCGGCCGGGGGGGCATCGACCCGGTTCGCCTCGGCTTCGGCGACGGTGGGGGCGGGGAAGGTGGCCTGGTCCAGGTGGCTGTCCTGCTTGCGGGTACGGGAGGGGTAGCTGCCCAGCATGCGCAGGTGGGTGCAGCAGGAGCGCAGCTTGATCAGGGCGCCGGCCAGGGCGGGAGAGGCCAGGTGCCCTTCCACATCCACGAAGAACAAATACTCCCAGGGGGTATCCGGCAGCGGGCGGCTTTCGATCCGGGTGAGGTTGACCTTGGCATCGGCGAACACGCCCAGCGCATGGACCAGGGATCCCTCGTGGTGGTTGACCCGGAACAGCAGGGAGGTCTTGCAGGGCAGGCGGAAATCCGGGGGCTCCGGCTCCCGGGCCAGCAACACGAAGCGGGTCTCGTTGCACTCCCGGTCGGCCAGGCTCCGGGCCAGCACGTCCAGGCCGAACAGCCGGGCCGCCTCTTCCGAGCAGATGGCGCCGGTGTCCCGGCGGCCGAGCTCCAGCAGCGAGGCGGCGGCGGTGGCGGTGTCGGACCAGGGTTCCCGCCGCACCTCCTCCAGGCTGGAGAGGAAGGTTTCGCACTGAGTCAGGGCGGCCGGGTGGCTCCGGATCACCCGCAGATCGGCCAGCTGGGCGCCGGGGAGCACGGCCAGCACATGTTCCACCTGCCAGATCTCCTCGTCGACCAGGTGCAGATTGTGGTCGCAGATCAGCCGGTTCACGTCGGCGATGCTGCCGCCGATGCTGTTCTCCACCGGCAGGAGACCGTAGTCGATCTCGCCGTGGAGCAGGGCCTTGCCCACCTCCTGGAAGGTGGCGTAGCCGGTGCAGACCGATTCGGCCGTGGTGCGGTGGGCGAGCAGGTGGGCCGCGGCCAGGGCACTGTAGGAACCCGGCTGGCCCTGGTAGCCGCAGACGATCCGCTGCCCCGGTCCGCCATGCTTCTCGATCAGGGCTTCCTGCATGCGCCGGGAGTGGTTCAGGATCTCTTTGAGCACCCGCCGGGCGAAGGGGGCCGACAACCCCTGGGCTTCGGCGTCCAGGCTCCAGGCGGCCTGGATCCGCCGTTCCCGCTCGGTGTCCAGAAGCGGCTGGTCCTGGTCGTTCCCCTTGACCGAGCCCACCCGGCGCACGGCGTCGAAGCGGCGGGCCAGGATCCGGATCAACTGGCGGTCTGCCTCATCGATCTCCTTCCGGATGGGCTCAAGTGGGTCGGGGTTGATGCTGGGATTATGATCCATGGATGATGCCTCCAGGTGTTGGCCGCGGGGTCCTGGGGAAGGGGATAGGATATGAAAAAACCCGTCCCCAGGTTAATGGGCGGACGGGTTTGTGGGAAGTCGTTGGGCTTACGGCTGGTTCAGCGCGCCCCCATCTTCACCGGTCCCCCGCCCCCGCCCGTAAACGGGCGGTAAGCGTAGGTAAACCTGAAGGTGAAGTTCGGCATGGTGCCTCTGATGGCTGAAGCATAACCGGTCCCGGCGCCCGGGTCAATGGGGCCGGGCGCCCCCGCCCCCCTTGGCCCGCTCACGAACTTCCAGGATCTGCTTACGCTTGAGGGCCACCATCCGCCGGAAGTCGGGCCGGTCCGCGGCGGGAGTCAGCAAACGTTCTGCCCGTTGCAGTTCGGGCTCCGGGCTCAGGCCATGGCCCGCATGGGTGGCGGCCCGGCGAATGAGCACGAAGGCCTTGGAACAGAGAGCCCTCGGACTATCCGGTCGCAGCAGCAGCAGCTGGTCGGACAGCCATTCCGCCTGGTCCAGCTGGGCCAGCCGCTCGGCATAGCTCAACCCCGGGCTCTGCAGCCAGCGGAAACGCAACTCCAGGTCCGCCAGGTAGGCGGAGCTGGCGCTCTGGCCGATGGTTCGGGCCTGCCTGGCCGCGAGGCTGGCTTCATGGTACAGGCTCCCGGCGCCCTGGAAATCCCCTTGTTCCTGCCTGCTCGCGCCCATATAGGTCAAGCTGAACGCTTCCTCCACTTTGGCTTCGTAGAGCCAGGGATTTTGCTGGAAGGTGGCCCGGGCCACCTTTACCGCCTGGGCGAACTCGCCTTCCAGGAAGAGCAGGCGGGCTTCCCCGAGGCCCACCGGCTCCCAGGTCTGGCCCTGGGAAAGGGCGGAAAAGGTGCGGGCGTCCTGCAGATGGGTGGCCATGGCGGACTCCAGGGGTTCCTCAAGATCGACCATCTCCGCCCGGTCCATGAGCATGAAGCAGGAAAAGCAGGCCACCTTGGCCAGGGCGTAGGCCACATCCGGGGTCCGGTAGCCGCCCTGCCATGCCGATTCCAGCACCAGCCGGGCCTGGTCCAGATCCCCCAGGGCGCAATAGCCGCGCCCCAGGGCCAGATTGCCGGGCCCCTGGGCGACCGGACCCAGCCGCGCCATTTCGGCCCTGATCCGGTCCAGGCCCTTGTGCGATTCGGCGATGGCCGGCAGGAGATCGTGGGCGGGGATCACCCGCTCCAGCCGCATGCGGTTCTCGATGTCCCGGGCCTCCAAGGTGAAACGCTGGGCCAGGGCGGCCTGGCGGTGGTTCCTTGCGGCAGCCCGGCTGGACCAGCCGAGGAAACCGACGCCCAGCACCAGGGTGAGCCCCAGGGACGCGGTCCAGGTGGGGTGCCTGTGGATGAACCGGCGCAGCTCCCGGCCCCAATCCCTCCGCTCCGCCAGCAACGCCTCCCCATCCAGGTAGCGCCTGAGGTCCTCGGCCAGTTCCCCGGCGCTGTGGTAGCGGTCCTGGGGCCGTTCCTCGAGGCAGCGGGCGATGATGCTCTGCAGCTTCGGGGGCAGGTCAGCCCCGGGGGCCGGTTCCCCGGGGGGGGCGTCATCGGCCCCGGCCGGCCGGATGCCGCCGCACAGGCCCAGCACCGTCTGCAGGGTGACACCCAGGGCATAGATGTCTGATCCGGGGCCAACCACCGCGCCCTTGCCGAGTTTCACTTCCGGCGGCAGGTACTCCGGGGTGCCCAGTACGCCTTGGGTTTCGGTGCCGCCCTCGGCGGCGAGATCCTTGGCCAGACCAAAATCAGCCACATAACTGGCCCAGCCGCCCATGCCGTCGCTCTCCAGCAGGATATTGGAAGGTTTCAAGTCCCGGTGGATCAGGTTGAGCCGGTGGGCGGAATTGATGGCCATGGCCACCGCCCCCAGAATCTCCACCACCTCCTCGATGCCCAGCCCCGGCGCGGCCTGCAACAGGTTGGGTCCCTCCACCAGTTGCATGGCGATCACTGGCACCTCCGAGGAGGCGTCCACGTCGAAGATCCGGCAGACGTTCGGATGGCTCACCCGGGCCTGGAGCTCGGCTTCGCGCATGAAGCGCTGGATCGCCCCGGGATAGGGCACGCTCAGGGTCTTCAAGGCCACCCGGCGGTGCAGCAGGCCGTCCCAGGCCTGGAACACCTCGCCCATGCCGCCCTTGCCCAGGCGGGGCCCCAGCCGGTAGCGGCCGATGGTCCGTGCCCCGGATCCGGCCCAGACCGGGCGCTGCCCCGAACGGGGCCCGGAGCCCGCCCCTCCGGAGGAGGGTGGGGGCGTCGGGATTCCATCAATCCAGGGTTTCAAAGGGGACCCTGAGTCGGAACCCGAATGGGCCGCAGGCGCTTCAGCGAAGTGGACATGGGATGGCGTTCCTCTGGTTGGGCGGGATGATCCGGTTGCGGGTCGCGTCTCCCAGGCCCCGGTGGCGTCCAGGGCTGGAACGTATTGGTATGTTCCATTTATGCCGGTCGGGACTGAAAGGTTCCCCGGCCCCCTCGTCTGGCTTCTGTCATCGCCCGGGTCGTGGGAGGATGGTTTGCAACCCATCCACTCCCCGGGCGCACCGAGCGACCCAACGAAAGGCCAGACCCATGTCCGTACCCGGCTCCTCCTCGCCCCACGATGGCACCGTCACCCAGCGCTCCTTCGGCCAGATGGCCGACGGTGAGCCGGTGCTGCTGTACACCCTGACCAACGGTCATGGCCTGCGGGCGGAGATCATGAATTACGGTGGCACTATGACCCGCCTGCTGGTGCCCGATCGCACCGGCCGGCTGGATGACATCCTCCTGGGCTACCGTACCTTCGCCGAATACTGCGCCGGACCGTGCTACTTCGGCGCGCTCATTGGCCGGATGGGCAATCGGCTGGCCGCTGGACGGTTCACCCTGGACGGCACGCCCTACCAGCTGGCCACCAACAACGCCCCGGGTGGCCTCCCCTGTCACCTCCACGGCGGTCCCGGCGGCTTCAACCGGGTCCTATGGCAGGCCGAGCCGTTGCCCGGGGAAGCCGGGCTGCGCCTGCGCTACCTCAGCCCCGCGGGCGAGGAGGGCTATCCCGGCAATCTGGACGTGACGGTCACCTACCGGCTCACCGAAGCCGACGAAATGAGCATCGAGTACCACGCCACCAGCGATCGTGCCACCCCGGTCAACCTCACCCAGCACAACTACTACAATCTGGGCGGGGAGGCCGGCGGCCCTGTGCTCGATCACCTGCTGACCCTCCATGCCAGCCGCTTCACGCCGGTGGACGCCGGCCTCATCCCTACGGGTTCCCTGGTCGAGGTGGCGGACACGCCGTTTGATTTCACCCGGCCCACCCGGATCGGCGCGCGGATCCAGGCCGATGACCCGCAGCTGCGCCACGGCGGGGGCTACGACCACAACTGGGTGATCGACCGTCCCGGCCCGGGACTGGCCCACGCCGCCACCGCCGAGGACCCCGGCTCCGGCCGGCGGATGGAGGTGTGGACCGAAGAACCCGGGGTGCAGTTCTACTCCGGCAACTATATCGACGGGGCCCAGATCGGCAAGACCGGCCGCCCCTACGCCACCCACCAGGGCTTCTGTCTGGAAACCCAGCATTATCCCGACGCCCCCAACCAGCCCGGGTTTCCGTCGGTGATCCTGCGCCCGGGAGCGGTCTACCACACCACCACGGTGCATCGCTTCAGCGCCATTTGAAGCTCTGCGGCTTGGACCTTTCGGCAGGTGCCCATGGACGTTTCCCGTCTCTCGCCTCACCATGCGCCCGAGTACCGGGCGCTGATGCTCGAAGCCTATGCGGCCCACCCGGATGCCTTCACCTCCAGCGTGGCCGAGCGAGCAGCGCTACCGCTCTCCTGGTGGGAGAAACGGCTGTGGGATGCACCTGATTCAAGCCAGGCGGTCTTTGGCCTGTTTGATGGCCAACTGGCCGGTGCGGTCGGACTGTCATCCGATACCCGTGAAAAAGCAAACCACAAAGCGACCCTGTTTGGGATGTACATCCGCACGGCATTCAGGGGGCAAGGTCTTGGCCATCTGCTGGTCAAAGCCGCCCTGGACCATGCCCGTACGCGGCCACGCCTGACCGTGGTGCAACTCACGGTGACCGAGGGCAACCTTGGTGCGGAAACCCTCTATGCCAAGCACGGGTTTGTCCGGTTCGGCCTGGAACCCTATGCCGTCGCCGTGGGGTCGCAATACGTCTCAAAGGTCCACATGTGGTGCGACCTTTCCTGAGTCAGGCCCCGTCTGGATAACCTCCACCGCCAGACGTGCGTCCTACCGGACATGGGTTGCGGGAGACCTTCAGGGCCGAACGATCCGCTGAGCAGCCCGTGGGTCCCTGGATCCTTCGGCTTTGATCAAACGTTTCGTCGAAGAGGATGGGAGCGTCAGACGGTTTCCGGGTCCGGTGCAGGGCCCGGATCGGCCGGGTCCTGAATCGGGAAGTGCCGCCCCAGCAGGGCCAGGAAGGCGGTGGCGGCGGGGGAGAGGGTGCGGGCCCTGGGGTAGACCACCCGCATGTCACGGCCGATGGCCATGCCCCGCACCTGGGGCGCCAACAGCTCGCCCGCGGCCAGTTCCCGCTCGCAGCACATCCGGGGCAGGATGGCGATCCCGTCCCCGGCCTTGACGAAGTCCTTGATGGTCTCCAGGCTTGAAAGATCCATCACGATCCCCAGCGGCACGCCCTCCCGGGCGAACAGGTCCACCAGCCGCTTGCGACTGGGGGTCGGGACCATGTGCGCCACGAATTTCTCTCCGGCCAGCTGCTGCAGGGTCACGCACTTGGCTTTGGCCAGGGGGTGTTCCGGGTAGAGCACCAGGCATAGTTCGTCCCGGAACAGCAGCCGGGACACCAGGGCGTGCTGGACCGGGGTGAAGGACAAAAAGCCGAAATCCACGTCCTGCTCTTCCAGCAGCATGGCGATGCCGTTGGACGGGCACTGCTGGACCTCGATCTTGACCTGGGGCAGTTTCGCCCGGAACGCCTTCAAAAGGGGCGGCAGGACGTAGTTGCAGACGCTCTCGTTGGCCGCCAGCCGCAGCATGCCGCGCTTGTGCAGGCGCAGGTCCTCCAGGGTCCGGCGGGCATCCTCCCGCAGCTGGACCATGCGTTTGGCGTAGCCCAGCAGGGCGGTGCCCGCCGCGGTGAGCGCCACCTTGCGGGAGGTGCGGTCCATGAGCTGGGCTTGGACCTCATCCTCCAGGCGGCGGATGGCCTGGCTCACGGCGGGTTGGGAACGGTGCAGGCTCTCCGCGGCCCTGGAAAAGCTGCCCTCCTGGGCCAGACTGATAAGAACTTCAAGTTCGGCTAGGTCCATGGGGCCTAAGCATACCGGGTCAGGTCATGGCTGAGAAGAAACCTGGCCAACAAAAGGGGAGCTCTTTCAGCTCTTTTCCAACAGAATGAGGGATGAGACTTCCGATTATTGCCTGGTTGATCTTTTTGGCTGCGGCCGTCCTTGAGGTCGGCGGCGACGCGGTGGTGCGCAAAGGCATGCGTGGCGGGGGCATCGCCTTCATGGCCCTGGGCTTCGCCATGCTGGGAACGTATGGGGTCGTGGTCAACACCATTCCCTGGGATTTCTCCAGGCTTCTGGGCGTGTACGTCGCCATTTTCGCGGTCGTGAGCATTCTGGCCGGACGCTTTGTTTTCCAGGAGAGTGTGCCTGGGAGCACCTGGCTGGGGCTGGCCATCATTGTCCTTGGCGGGCTCGTCATCCAGTTTGGTGGCAGCCTCAAGGCCTAGCTGAATGCATCGCAAACACCGCAGGGTAAGGACGTGCTGATCACGTCCTTATCCTGCGGCGGCTACGGTCGAGTGGGAAGCGCCCGAAATCAGGGGGCGGGGGTCTTTTCCGTGAGCATATCGACGGGATCCAGGAACTGCATGCATTCGCGCAGGTCCCGGCCGACCTTCTCGATCATGTGCTCGCGCTCCTCGCGCCGGCGCCGCTCGAACCAGGCCCGGCCGGAACGGTTCTCCTCGATCCAGCCCTTGGCATAGCTGCCGTCCTGGATCTCCTTGAGGATCTTCTTCATCTCCAGGCGGGTTTCGGCGGTGATGAGCCGGGGACCGCCGGTGTAGTCGCCATACTCGGCGGTGTCGCTGATGGAGTGGCGCATGTAGCTGAGGCCGCCCCGGTACATCAGGTCCACGATCAGCTTGAGCTCATGGAAACACTCGAAGTAGGCGATCTCCGGCTGGTAGCCAGCTTCCACCAGGGTGTCGAACCCGGCCTTCACCAGTTCGGACACGCCGCCGCAGAGCACCGCCTTCTCGCCGAACAGGTCGGTTTCGGTCTCCTCGGTGAAGGTGGTGTCCAGCACCCCGGCCCGGGTCGCGCCCAGGGCCTTGGCATAGGACAGGGCCATGGCCTTGGCCTGGCCCGAGGCGTCCTGGTGGACTGCCACCAGGGCCGGCACGCCGCCGTTCTCGGTGTAGACTTCCCGGACCCGGTGGCCGGGCCCCTTGGGAGCGATCATGCTCACGTCCACGCCCTCGGGCGCGACGATCAGGCCATAGCGGATGTTGAAGCCGTGGGCGAACATGAGGGTCTTGCCCGGCTTGAGCTCGGGGGCGATGCTCTGGTCGTACAGGGCGGCCTGGCCGGTGTCCGGGGTCAGCACCATGATGGTGTCGGCCCAGGCGCTGGCGGCCCGGGGTTCCATCACTTCGAAGCCGTTGGCGGTAGCCTTGGCCCGGGAACGGGAACCGGCCGGAAGCCCGACCCGGACCTCCACTCCGGAATCCCGCAGGTTCTGGGCATGGGCATGGCCCTGGGAACCGTAGCCGATGATGGCCACCTTCCTGCCCTGGATCAATGCCAGATCGGCATCCTGGTCGTAATAAAGCTTGGTCATCGGTGCTCCTTGATGGTTAGAAAGAAACGGCGTCCTCGACCTCGTCGGTCGCCACGGGTAGAGCGGAAACAGTTTGCGCGCGCTGCATGGCCACGGCGCCGGAGCGGCAGAGTTCCAGCAGGCCGAACGGCCGCAAGGCCTCCAGCAGGGCGTCCACCCGCTCCGGTCCGGCGCACACCGACATCACCACGCTGTCGGTGCTCACGTCCAGGATCTCCGCGGTGAAGATCTGGGCCAGCTGGAACAGGGCGGGGCGGTTCTCGGTGGTGGAGGCCACCCGCACCAGGGCCACGTCCCGCACCAGGGAGGCGACCTCGGTGAGGTCGACCACCGAGTGCACGTTCAGCAGCCGCTCCAGGAAGGCCTTGGCGCTGCGCTTGGAGTTGGCGTTCAGGTCGGTGACCAGGGTCATGCGGCTGATGGCCGGCTCCAGGGTGGGGCTGACGGTGAGGCTGTGGATGTTGAAGCCCCGGCGCCGGAAGGTGGAGGCGACCCGGTCCAGCACGCCGGGTTCGTTGTCGGTGGTGACGATGAGGATGCGGAACATGGAATTCACCTCGAAGCGGGAATGGGAAGATTGGGTTCGTGCATCATGTCCTGGAGCCGGGCCCCGGAGGGGATGATCGGGTAGACGCAGGCCTCGGGATCCACCACGAATTCGATCAGCACCGGTTCCGGGCAGGCCCGGGCGGCCTGGACCGCCGACAGGGAATCGGCCAGGGTTCCGGCCCGCATGCCCTTCATGCCATAGGCCTCGGCCAGCAGCACGAAGTCGGGGTTGGCCAGGCCCGAAGCCGAGCGCCGGTCATCGTAGAACAGGGTCTGCCACTGGCGGACCATGCCGAGGGTGCCGTTGTTGATCACGGCCACGTTGATCTTCAGGCCCTCCTGCACCAGGGTCATGAACTCCTGGGAGTTCATCTGGATGCCGCCGTCGCCGGCCACCACCCACACCTCGGCTTCCGGGC
>Ga0302319_10011869_pt1 | contig 16501 bp, 7 predicted proteins | sample Bog_T0_2_FD_203319 | JGI IMG/M metagenome (GOLD analysis project Ga0302319, IMG submission 203319) | Peat permafrost microbial communities from Stordalen Mire near Abisko, Sweden - Bog_T0_2 | ecosystem: Environmental > Terrestrial > Soil > Wetlands > Peat | place: Sweden: Abisko, Stordalen Mire...
CTCGATATCGCCGTACAGCGACGGCAGGTTCATCAGTTGGACAACGGCGTCCGGCCCGTGCTGGCCCACTTGCGCCACCACCTGCTCTTTGTCCAGATCATTCACCTGCGCATCCAGGAATGTCACTTCGTGGCCACTCCGCTTCAGTACGCCGGCCGCGTATAGAAGCGACAGGTAAGGCATTGTGACGTAATGCGGATCGTGCCCAAACCGGCTCCTCTTCGAGGGATCGGCAACTCCCATGCCGCCGGCCAAGTCCCTTTTTACGTTCATGTACGGCGGGCTGGGTGGCTGAAGAACGACTATTTTCATGTCTGGGCTCCAAACTAATTACGGTGCTTCAAGTGTTTAACGGCCTGTACTAGAAACCCCGCGAGCGCTGTTATCGGCGCCGCCGGGTCAAATGCGCGCGAAAGCGACGCAGCCGCTGCGGATTCATCGGGGAGTAGCCTTTGCGCGCTTTTGACTCTGCGCGGCCGCACGCGATTTCTGCCACAGGCTGTTATGCCCGGTTTTCGCGCTGGATTCAAAAACTACTTCTTGCGACAAACGAACCGCGAAGGACTGCCAAAACCCCATCCACCGAGACGCGACAGACCCGGCCTATACATCTTGCCATAAATTGTCATGATTCGGCGAACACATTTGTGGTGTCGCCGCGGGCCAGCCATTGCGGGTCAGCCTCTAGCAGGCTGCTGAAAGGCGCCGATCTGTGAGTTGGCCGCGAGAGTTTGGCGAGTTTCCGACGATTGGAGCCGGCCGACAAGGGCCGTCATGGGGTTGACGCCGCCGCCACGGCGGCATTCCGCGGCCTCTCCGGCCGCTCTCAGGCAGTCTGCGCCATCAGGTTTCGCATCCGAACCAGGTTGTAAGCCGCAGCCGCGAAGGTGAACATCCATCCCACCCGATCCGGTCCCCGGAATCGCGTCTCGCGCTGCGGCGCCCGCAGCAGCCGTTCCGGTGGGATGGATCTGCGGCCGTCCTGGCCGTAGATCTCGTTGAAGCGACCGTCGAGTGCCTTCAACGCCTCGTCCACCAGCGCGCGGATCGGCCGCGGCGGATGGTCCGAGGGGACTCACTCTTCCAGCCAGCCGTAGCTGAGAAGTTCTTGCTGCTGGATGTCTTCTCCGCGCATGCAGATAAGACGTCTACGACATTATTCTTCTTGTCACTTGTTCGGACGGAATTTCAGCAACCTGCTAGATGCCAGGCTCGCTGCCGTCCGCGCGCCAAATCGCAGCCTCCGTGCCGCCAGACAGGCGATCCCGGCGCCTAAAAGCATAAATGTGCCGGGCTCCGGAATGCTGGAATTTAGGGGAGTGACTGTTGGAGGATTACCGGGTGTCAGCGTGCCGCCGCCACTCAGGCCGTTGCTGCCAACCAGAGTGCCCGAGCAACCACCGATGCCGATGGTGTCGGTACCATCCAGTGTCACTGCACCAGTTTGCGCCAAGTACCTGCCGCACGGATCTGTTGCGGTCGTACCCGCGGTGATGCTCGCGGAAGCGAGAATATTTCCTGCGAATGTAGAGTCTGAACCGAGATTCGCGGAACCTGTTTCCATCACCCAATAGACACCGGCGCCTGAACCTGTATTGATAACGTCGACAACCGAGCTGCTGGCAGTTGTGAGCGAGCTATATACCAGGAAAACCCACAACGCATTGGAGTTGCCTGCACCGTCAAGAGTGAGTGTTCCCGTCAAGTCCATTGTCGACGAAGCCGAATAGACGCCCGGCCCGAGGGTCTTTCCCCCCAAGATTCCGCCCGTAATCGCGGTAGCGCCAGTCGACATCCCCTCCAGGGCAGTGATCGCAGTGCCTAATTCACTTTGACCTGCGGCGGCGGTGGCGCCACCCGATTGTACCGTTCCGCCAGAGATTGTGAAACTTGTCGGGATAGTGCCGGTGATCGAGGTCGTGGGCGACGCGCCCACACTTCCATCGATCACGGACGCGGTCCCACTAATGGTCACCCCCGCACCACCGAGGATCGCAAAAGTACTCAAATTGCTTCCGAGGATTGGGTCCGCCAAGGCATTGGGCGCCGTGGCAACTTGGAAAAGAACGCAGGCCGCCGCACAAAGGAGAATCATGGGGACTCCCCTCATAAGTCTCAGAAATATAACCTTGACTGCATGGTCATTCATAAACGCCTCTTCTGAATTCTAGGATGGTTATTTGTCGTTACGGGTGGTTTTCCCCTTATGATTATTGTAGTTTGGCCAACAACTAATCATTCTGGCAAGAAAAACGGTAAACTCCAGACCGGAGCCCCCAATTCAACAAAGCTATTCTTCTGAATTGGCTGGTGCGAAACGGTCGAGCACTTCGGGCTCAGTGCGGATCGGCTGGCGGTCGGTACTCCAGGCTTTGATGCGGCCGCTCGAAATTGCAGAACCGGATTATCCATTAAGGACACCTTGGCCGTACTCAGTCTACACCTGATCACTATCTTTTGAGCCTGCGAATTGCACTTTTCCTCCGGGAGCCTTCTTCGTCCCGGCAAGGCGGGGCGTGTCGCCTGGCCGGAAAACCCAAAACCGAAAACTCCTGTCTTTCCAGTGCATTCCACAGACGCCTCTCCGTTGCCTCACCTCCTGGTCGCTTGATTTCGTTGCGCCCATCGCCTCCCGCTATCCCGTCGGACCGGCGGCCGTGCCGACTAGTGTTGTGAAGTCGTGAGCGCCCTATCGGGACCGCCTCGGATAGGAAGGCATGGGCATGGTGAAGCGTGCGGGCCGAGGCAGTTTCGGTAGGGGCCCCTACGCTCCATCAAACGCTTTCCCAGCCCGCTCCTGGGATGTGGACCATGGATGTGGACCATCCGACTCCGGTTGGATCGCGGCGCATCCGGAATGCGCCACTGGCCGATAAGCGGCGTCTGCGAAAACTGGGCATCGTCTGTCCGGCGCGGCCAGGCCCGCGCAGCATGTCTTCCCCTTCGGTCCCTACCGCGCGGACCCGATGCGGCCGCGGCTCTCGATGAAGACGGCCTGGCGCAGCATCTGCGACGAGGCGAAGGTGAAGTGCCGAGCGCACGCTACGCCGAAGGTGGAGCGGCAAAGCTCCGCCAAAGTGGCCGCGCTAACGTCTAACTCTTTTGTTCTTGTGGTGGGCGGTGCAGGGTTCGAACCTGCGACCTTGTGCTTGTAAGGCACACGCTCTAACCAGCTGAGCTAACCGCCCGCGGGGCTCTATTCGCAGTCTACAGGAATTGGCTCAAGTGCCGATATAGCGGGAGGACAGGCGGCGCGCATTCCTAGCCGCGTTTTCTCAAGCAGGGACTGGCAAAAAGCCGCCATCTGGGACAGAACTGAGCTTTCAGGCAACAGCCAGAGCCACAGGAAAGGCGGCTTCAGCTATGACACAGTGCCGTGCAGATCATCCTCCATCTTCCGGCATTAGGCATACCCCCCTCATGCAAGGTCCGGTATGCCGATCGCGAGCAGCGCTGCGACCCCGTGAAAACTCCTATGCAAATCGACGTGAAAACTCAGGTCAAAACAGAGTCGAATCACCGTGATTTGGCGTGCCCGTGAAGTGTGTGGAGACTTGACCTAAGTCCTTTAGAAAACCAGGAATACACGGTGCCGCACGGTATTTGCTGGGGAATGCGCGGTTTTCACCCGAGAATGCGTGGTGCAATATGGCTAAGTCTTTTAGAAAACCATAGATACGAGGTGACGTACGATATTTGCTAGGAAACGCGCTGGCTAGTGCTGCTAAGTCCTTTAGAAAGCCATAGATACATGGCGCGCGTATTGGTATTTGCATTTCAATTCTTCTAAGTTCTTTAGAATGCAACATTTATACGATACCGCGTGCTGGCCTGCAAAGCTAAGTCCTTTAGAAAACCATAGATACGCGGCGGCGCACTATCGAACTTGTCTAAGTTATTTAGAAATAGTCACTTACAAGGCGCTCCGCGGAACGCATGCGCGAGTTTTTGAGCAATTTTGCACGAAATTCGGCTAAGTCCTTTAGAAAACCACGATTACAGCGATACGCAAAAAGACCACGAAAAACGTTGTTTTCCCCGCGTCCAGCACGGTGTTGTCACGGTGAAATCGCGCGCGCCGCACGTGGAATTGCGGCGGGATTCATCCTCCTGGGCTGCGCCACTTTCCATTCCGCGCGCCCACCCGCCCGCCGATCCTGAGCCGGCACGATGGCCCAGCCAGACACTCACCGATATGAGTCCTCATTATTTCTAATCCCTAATCGGGCCCAGACTCCTGCCAACAAGAGTTGCGGCGGTCCCAACTTCCAGATACGCCGTGAACAGCAATCAGCGTGCTAGAATCGGGGCGAAATGCAGGGCGCCCAATCATCTCCCGGGGCTTCGGATGCGGCTGCCGCGCCGCCCAAGCCCTCCGCTCAACAGCGCTACCTGGCGCTGGATGCCTATCGCGGATTCATCATGCTGGTGCTGGTGTCGGGCGGATTCGGCCTGATCGAACTGGCCCAGCGCCGGCCTGCCTTCAGCGGCATCGCCAACCAGTTTGACCACATGCCCTGGGAGTGGATCGCCTTCTGGGACCTGATCCAGCCGGCGTTTATGTTCATGGTGGGCGTGGCGATGCCGTTCGCGCTGGCCCGCCGCCTGGAGCTCGGCGCCACCCAGCGCCAACTGTTTTGGCACGTCGTGGTGCGGAGTCTGAGGCTCATCTTAATGAGCCAGATCCTGATGTCCATCGCGGATGGCAGGCTGTCCTTTCAACTCATCAACGTGCTGGCGCAGATCGGCATCACCTACTTTCTTTGCTACCTGCTCATGCAGCTCAAGTTTCGCTGGCAGGCCGTGATTGCGGCGCTGATTCTGATTGGGCACTGGGCGCTGTTTGTGGCATTTCCAGGAACCGAAGGACCGTTTCTGTCAAAGACGACCAACATCGGGGCGGTGATCGATATCTGGGTATTTGGCCATCCCAACGGCGACAACTGGGTCAACATCAACTTCCTGACGAGCACGGTGACTACTCTGTTTGGCGTATGGACAGGCCAACTCTTACAGAGCCAGAGAACGCATGCGCAGAAGATGCGAATTGTGGCGATCTCAGCGCTAGCCTGCCTGGTAGCCGGATTTGCTATCCATCCCTGGAACCCGATCATCAAGCGGATTTGCACGACGTCGTTCACGCTATACAGCGCAGGCTGGATCCTGCTGATGCTTCTCGCGTTCTATTGGCTGGTGGAAGTGAAGGGCTACCGCAAATGGACCTTTCCGCTGGTCGTGGTAGGCGCAAACTCGATCTTCATTTACTCAATAGATAACGTGCTGCGCGGATGGCTGGACAAGGCCGTGGGAGTCTTCACGTTTCGCTTTGCATGGTTGGGGGACTTTGCGCCTGTGGCGCAATCCTGCACGGTACTGCTGGCGATGTGGGGGGCGTGCTACTGGCTGTACCGGCGAAAGATCTTCTTCAAGCTATGACCGCTCACCGACGGTCACAGTGAGCACAACTTCGTCACAATAGGGGCAGGACCGGCCAGGAATTGTGATCCTGATGCCTCTGACCGAATCGGATATAGCTTCAATACGGACGAGCGGACGAACGCTTCCCTAGCAGGCTGCTGAAAAGGGTGCTGTGAGACCGCTCCCTCACGGTCGCGGCTCAGAAACATGCTGCAAAGACGGAGGCAAATGTGAAAGTTGTGCGCCTGCGAGCATTCCTGGGCCTTTTTCAGCAGCCTGCCAGGCCGGGAAGAGTTCCTGGAGGTTGCGCGACATCAGAAGAGATACTTCAGGGCAAACTGAATCAGCCGCGGAGCCACGGAGGTCTGCGTGATGACGCCGAAGGTGGCCGTATCCAGAGTGGTGCCGGGATTGGCAAATTGCGGATGGTTCAGCGCATTGTACAGTTCCATGCGAAACGCCAGCACTGCGTCCTCGCGCACGCCGCCTACTCGCATCTTCTTGCCGAGCGAAAAGTCCGTGTTGAATTGAGCCGGACCGTTGAGGATACTCTGGCCCGCGCTGCCATAGCCTGTTGAGCCGTCCGCGCCGACCACGGCCGGTGCGCAGATCGCTGCCGTATCGATCCACGCGTTGAGCCGCGCATCGACGCTACCCGGCGCGACGAGGCTCGAGTAAGTCGAGCCCGGACAGAGGGTGATGGTGGACGTGGCCGCGTGGCCGTAGACACCGCCGGCGTTGGGATCGATGAGCGTCATCGGCAGACCGCTCTGCACGATGACGATGCCGGCCAGCGACCAGCCGCTCGACACTTTCCCTGCAAATCCTTTCAGGCGCGAGAAGGCCGGCAATTGGTACTCGAAGTTAGTAGTGAAGCGATGCGTGCGATCGAAGCTCGAACGAGCCCAGTCCAGCGCCAGATTGTTCATGTCGTTATAGACGCTTGTATTGGTCTCGGCTCTCGAGAGCGTATAGGTTGCCTGCAATGTGAGAACGCGCGCAACCTGCTTGCGCAGTGTCATCTGCAGGCTGTTATAACTCGACGCACCGAAGAATCCGGTATCTACCAGCGCGGTCGGCGTCTCGCCCAGCACGGGAACGCGGAGCTGCGCATTCTGCGCCGTGTTGGTAGTAATGCAATCGCCGGCAACGCCATCGTAGCCGCAGTTCACCGGGTTGGCGGCGCTGGCCAGCAGCGGCTGATTCAGTCCTCGCGATAGCAACAGATGACTGCCGGCCGAGCCAACATAGCCGACATCCAGAGTAGTTGCGTGTGCCAGCCGGAATTGCGTACTCAGGTTCCATTGCTGCAGCCGGGGCAGCAGGTAGTCCGGGCCGGCCACGCGGTCGGAAAGCTCAGAGGAGGGAGTACGCGGCAAATAGCCGAGCGTCACGACGGGAAAAGGTTGCTGGAAGCTGGATAGGTTGTTGCTCGAGTCCGCATTGGTGAAGCCTTGCGCGAAAGGCGCAGCGGTGGACATCGCCGTGCTGCCCGAATTGCCGGCGGGTTGATAGAACCAGCCGTATCCTCCGCGCACGACGGCCAGGCCGTCGGCGCCGAGCGGTTGCCAGGCAAAGCCGAAGCGGGGCGCGAAGGCATCCAGCGGAGCGCCGTTTTCATAAGAGCTGCGCGTCGGCCGGACCACGACACCGGCGGGCGCCGGCCCGAAGCTCTGGCCGGTGTAAGGATTGATCAGAGCGGGATTGTAGTTCGCCGCAACGGTTTCTCCGGCGAACGTGCCCGAGGAGGGCGGAATAGTGCCCGTTTGTACGAGCGACGGCCATAGGTTGCCCAGCGCGCCCGAGCTATCGAAGGCCGGCCCGAGATACTCCCACCTTAGACCCAGGTTAAGCATCAAACGGGAGTTTACTTTGACATCGTCCTGCACGTATAAAGCGCCCGAGTGACTCCGGTACTGCGAGAGTACTTCGCCCGCTGAGCCGGCCCCTTCGTTGGCTTGAATCGATTGAATGTTACTGCGCCCGTCTGGGCTTAAGTTATCGGCCGCGCTCAGCCCGAGCAGGAAATCCGAAAAGGTTTGGAAATAGAGCTTCCCCCGTGCCGCGCCGTCGTCCGAGCGCCAGTTGGTTTGGGTCAATGCAATCGCACCCGCGCGCAGCGTCTGGCGCCCGTGCGCCCAGGAGAGATTATCGGCCCACGAATAGTATTTGTTCTTTGTCAGGAAGTCATTGCCGATGTTGCCGAAGACGCGAAAGCTGCCCAAGGGGCCGAGTACGTTGATCTCGGGCGGCTGATCGAAGAAACGGTCCGCCGGCGTCATACCCAGCGAATTGGCGGTGGGCGTATCCACACCCTGCGCGCCCTGCGTGGAACGCGTGAAGCTGATCCGGCTTTCGTTCACGATGTTTTTGGTGAGTACCGAATTGAGGTTTACGCTGGTGACGTAATCGCGTGCCCACAGCGCTTGCGGCGTCCCCTCGCCGGCCACCGTCGCCGTGCCCGGATAACCCGACGGCGAGCCGAAAGAACGGTACTGCGAAATCGTCGCCAGGTAACTACGCAGCGCGAGAGTATTCCGGCTTGAGAGCAGATAATCGATATTCAGCAGGCCCTGATTCTCGTCATAGGTAGAGGGCAGGCTATAGGACGAAAAGCCGAGTCCGGCGTTTGCGCCCGAGGTGAGAATCGTCTGCGGCACGGGGATGAGATAGGAGCCGTCGGGTAGCTTCATCTGCAACAGCCGCAGGGCGACGGGGTTGATGGATGCGGTGGTGGCAGTGTTTTGATCGTGGCAATCGAGTTGCTTCCCACCGGCATAAGTCAGATAGCGGGGATCGGGCTGGCCGCCGGCCAGAATGTGATTGCCGGGGCAGAACTCCGCGGCTAGCGTGGAAGCCGAACGGTCCGTGGTGAGCGGCGGCAGAATAGGATCCGACGTGGAAGTAGTGTCGAGCCCGTTTACCTGCCGGGTTCCCTGATAGGAGCTGAAGAAGAACAGCTTGTTCCTGACCGCGGGTCCACCTATCGTCGCGCCGAACTGATTCTGCTTCAGATCCGGCTTTGATTGTCCGGTCGCATTGCGAAAAAACGTATTGGCGTTGAAGATATCGTTGCGCACGAACTCCCAGGCGTCGCCGTGGAAATCCTTCTCGCCGCTCTTGGTTATCAGGGCCGTACTCGGGACCTGCGCGCCATACAGGGCATCGTATTGCGAAGTGTGGATCTTCAGCTCGGAAATCGTGTCTGGGTTGGGCACGGCGCTGGGAGCGTAGGAGCCGTCCAAAGTATAAGCGCCGGCGTTGGTGTTGCCATTCACATTCACGCCGCGTGTGCCCCGGCCGAGCGTACCAGCGTTGTTCACGTCCGCCGCCGAGCCCGAAGACATCGACAGTACCTGCGTAAAATTGCGGGTAGTCAAAGGGATCGCAGTGATCCCCTTGGCGTCAACCAGCGTGCCGGTAGAAGAGGTCGTCAGGCTGAGATGGCATTGACACTCGACCTCTTCGCCAGACTCGCCGGGCTCCAACACGGCGTCCAACGTGGGTGCTTCGGAAATGCTCACTACCACCTGCGCGATGCGGGCGGTCTTGAATCCCTGGAGCGCAAATCGCAGCTCGTAGCTACCCGAAGCTAGCATCGAGAAACGATATATACCCTCGGCGGCTGTGGTGGCGGTCTGGGTCTGCTTCGTCGCGTCGTCGACCAGAGTAACGATCGCGCCTGGAAGGGCCGCTCCGGCGCTGCTCTTAACACTCCCGGCGAGTGCGCCGGTGGTTGCGGATTGCCCCGTAGCGACGATAGGACAAACCAACAGCAGAAGTATCCCCAACGAACAAACGGAACCCTTCATGAGCGATCGTTCAATCCTCTGAGTGTGGCGATGACGCGCCGGCGGGATGCCAGCGCACTCACGCTGGCTTCCGTTCATTCTACAGGAAGCAGTGTGAGGAAGCTCGATGCACCCACACGGCAGCCGCCGCGATCGTGACTGCGTTTGAGCCGGCCAGCGTCCGGCGAGGGCGGCCCTGGCGGAACGGAATGGCCCACAATCCGGCGAAGCCAACATGGCGCCCGGAAGTGAAACGGCAGTCCGCGAACCAATTGATAGCTGCTTGGTATATATTCTTGACTGGGCTAGGTAGTCCCAATGGGGATCTGTGCGTGGCGGGATTGTCTGCGAATTCCGAGGCAATGCCGATTGGGACCAGTTGAACTTATTTCTAAGGAGCGTTGAATGGCTGCCATTTCGAGACGAGATTTTTTCGGGAACAGCGCTGCTGCCGCGCTGCTGTCCGCGTGCGCGTTGGAGCTAAAGGCCAATCCTCTGGGCCTGCCCATTGGATGCCAGACCTGGCCGGTGCAAAAGCTGATCGCCCAGGACTTTCCGGGCACGATCAAGCAACTTGCAGAGGCGGGATTCAAGACCATCGAATTGTGCTCGCCGGTTGGTTATGCGGAGTCCGGATTCGCCGGGCTGGCTAAGTATAAAGGGGCGGAACTCCGCAAAATTCTTAGTGACCATGGCATCACATGCGTGAGCTCGCATTTTGGCATCAAGGAACTGCGGGAGAATCTTGCGGGCAGGATCGCATGGGCAAAAGACGTTGGTTTGACTCAGATGCTGGTACCGAGTCTCGAAGGGCCGCAGAAGCCGACCATGGATGACGTGAAGCGAGCCGTCGAGGAATACAGCAAGATAGGCCAACAGGAGGCCAAAGCCGGTATCACGCCGGGTCTGCACAACGAAGGTTTCGAGGTTTCGACAGTGAACGGCAGGCGTACGTACGACATAATGCTCGAGCTATTCGATCCGAAGCTCATTAAGTTCCAGTTCCAGGTCTCGGAGATCCAACACGGCTACGACGCCGCGGAGTACTTCACCAAGTATCCGGGCCGCTTCATTTCGATGCATGTGCAGGGTTGGTCGACCAAGACCAAGAAGATGGCCGCGGTGGGACAGGACAGCCTGGATTGGAAGAAGATCTTTACGGCCGCCAAGACGGGCGGAATAAAGAACTACTTCGTGGAGATGAACCTTGACCTGATGAAGGCCAGCGTTCCCTATCTGCGCAATCTACAGGTCTGAAAAAGCATAGGGCGGCGCGCGTTCAGTAAAGGCCGGAGGGCGGTCCCCGGACATTAGTGGCCTACAGGTGTGAATAGGTTATTATGCGGCGGACCGCTCCTTTCAGTCGCAGCTCGTAACAACGCAGGACCTCTCCGGCAGCCTGGAATTCGCGTCTCGCGTCTGGTTGTTCAGGGCCCTGGCGCCTGCGTCGTTATTCTCTGACGTGTTCTCTGCCGCCGGCTGCTGTAGGATGTTTACGTTGCTTGTCAATAATCAGGAGTTCCGCATTATGAAATCTTCGACTGTCCGTTGGTGTTGTTTGCTCTTCGTTCTGCTCATTCTGGTCGCGCTGCCGGTTGCCGCACTGGACAACGGGCTCGCCAAGACGCCGCCGATGGGCTGGAACAGTTGGAACAAATTCGGCTGCAATGTTTCCGAGAAAATGATCCGCGAGACCGCCGACGCCATGGTCTCATCGGGCATGAAGGACGCCGGCTACCGGTACGTCGTGATCGACGACTGCTGGCAGGTGAAGCGCGACGAGAATGGCACGATCGTTGCCGACCCGGAGCGATTTCCGTCGGGCATCAAGGCCCTGGCCGACTATGTGCATTCGAAGGGACTGAAGTTCGGCATCTATTCCGACGCCGGCACGAAGACCTGCGCCGGCCGTCCGGGCGCGCGCGGCTACGAGTTTCAGGACGCGCGCACCTACGCCGGCTGGGGCGTCGATTATCTGAAATTCGACTGGTGCAACGCGGAGCGGCAGGATTCGATCGAATCCTACTCGCTGATGAGCAAGGCGCTGCAGGCGAGCGGCCGCCCGATCGTCTTTTCCTTATGCGAATGGGGTTCCACCAAGCCCTGGCTGTGGGCCAAAGATGTCGGCAATCTGTGGCGCGCCACCGGCGACATCATCGATTGCTGGGACTGCACGGAGAAGTGGGGCGGTCTGGGAGTGGTGCATATCCTCGACCTGGTGGACGGCATTGAATCCTACGCCGGACCGGGCCACTGGAACGACCCCGACATGCTCGAGGTGGGCAACGGCAAACTGACGCCTGACGAAAACCGCGCGCACTTCGCGATGTGGGCGATCCTGGCGGCGCCGCTGATCGCGGGCAACGATCTGCGCTCGATGGACGCCGACACGCGCGCGATCCTCACCGACAAGGAGATTCTGGCCATCGATCAGGATCCGCTGGGACGCCAGGGGCGGCGCGTGGCGAAGGACGGCGAGCGCGAAGTGTGGGCGCGCGAACTGCAAGGCGGCTACCGCGCCGTGGCATTGCTGAACCGTGCCGCGACCCCGCAATCGATCACCGTGAAGTGGGAAAACCTCGGCTATCCGGCCGATGTGAAGGCCCAGTTGCGCGACGTCTGGCAGCACAAGGATCTCGGCGCCGCAACCGGATCGTTTACAGCCACGGTGGCGCCGCACGCGGCCATGATCCTGACCGTGAAGCCCTGAGGGGCGGTTTCAAATAATCGAAGCGCGGGCCTATTTCTCGAGCGGCAGCGCGAAGGCGTGATACGTGCCGCCGCTGCGGCCGCCGAACTTGCCGCCGCCCGCGCCGATCATGATGAACTCGCGCCCGCCGGCCTCGTAGACGGCCGGCGCGGAGGCCGCGGCGACGGGCAGTAGCGTCTCCCACAAGAGTTCGCCGGTACGCTTGTCGAAGGCGTGAAGCTTGTTGTCGAACAGCGTTGCGCCGATGAACAACAGGCCGCCGGCGGTGGCTATCGAGCCGCCGTAATTCTGGCTGCCTGTTTTTCCCATGCCCTTGGCGACGAGCTCCGGATATTCGCCAAACGGCTGGCGCCAGGCGAAAGTTCCGTGATCCAGATCGATCGCCGTCAGCGTGCCCCACGGCGGTTTCACCGCTGGATAGCCTTGGGAATCCTGGAACCAGACGTAGCCGTCGAGGGTGTACTTCAGCCCGATGCGCGGATCGCGCTCGAGTGCGGAGGCTTCTTTGGCCTCGCCGGTCATCAGGTAGCGCGCGATGGCCGTGACCGCCGATTCGCCGATGTCGCCGAAGCCCGGCATGCGCGCCGAACCGCGGCGAATGACGTTGATCACGTCGTCCACCTTGCGGCGCGAAGCGATGCCTTTCAACGCCGGCACCTCGTTGCCGCCGCCGCTCAGGTCGGGACGGTGGCACGACGCGCAGTAACGGACGTAGAGCGTGCGCCCGGTGCTCTTTTCCGCCGCCTCGGCGCGCGGGATCAGGCGGATGATGCTGGGCATCTCATTCGCATTCACGTATAACAGCCGGGTCTCGGGATCCCAGGTCGAGCCACCCCATTCGCCGCCGCCGTCGAAGCCCGGCATGATGAGCGTTCCTTCCAGGCTCGGCGGCATGAACTGCGAGCCCTTCTTCAACGTCCGGTATCGCTCCAGCGCCTCCTGGCGGGCCTCGGGCGTGCGATCGGTGAGGTCGGCTTCGTCGATTTTCTGCCGCGTGAATGGCGGTGGCGATAGCGGCAGCGGCTCGGATTTCGCGGGGACTTCGCCGTCGACTGCCTCCTGCGGCACTTTCACTTCTTCGATCGGCACGAGCGGCCGGCCGGTCTCGCGCTCGAATACAAACACATGCCCGCTTTTTGTGATTTGCGCCACCGCGTCGATCTCGCGGCCCGCGCGCCGCACTGTGACCAGCGACGGCGGCGCCGGCAGGTCGCGGTCCCACATGTCGTGCCGAATCACCTGATAATGCCAGACCCTGCGGCCGGTTCCGGCATCCAGCGCGATCAAACAATTGGCGTACAAATTGTCGCCGGCACGATTTGCGCCATAAAAGTCGAAAGCGGTCGATCCGGTCGGCACGAAAAGCAATCCGCGCTTCTCGTCGAGGGTCAGCCCGGCCCAACTGTTGGCCGCGCCGAGGTACTCGCGCGCATTGGGCGGAAACGTTTCGGCGCCCGGTTCGTTGGGATAGGGAATCGTGTGGAAGGCCCATTTCATCAGGCCGGAACGCGCGTCATAGGCTCGGATGTCGCCGGGCGCCGCGGGCAGTCCCTCGCTGTTCAGGCAGCCGAGAATGATCAGGTCGCGATAGACCGCGCCGGGCGAAGTCACGGTCACGGGCGTGTTCTCGATCTTGCGGCCGAGACCTTCCTTGAGATTGATGAATCCGCCATAGCCGAAGCCCGCGTCGGGCCGGCCGGTGCGCGCGTCGATCGAATAGAACTTCTCATCGACGGAGTAATAGAGACGCCGCGAGCGGCCGCCATCGTCGCGGCTTTCCCAATACATCAGCCCGCGGTTGCGATACTTGCTTTTCACTTCGGCGCCGTCGTGCGGATCGAAACTCCACAACTGGCGGCCCGTGGCGGCGTCGAGCGCGACCAGCCGCAGCTTGGGCGTAGTGACAAAGGCCACGCCGTGCGCGATCAGCGGAGTGCACTGCATCTCCGAACCCTCGAAGGCGTCGCCGCTGTCGTAGCTCCAGGCCTGGACGAGTCGCGCGACGTTGGTCCGGTCAATTTGCTTCAGCGGGCTGTAATGCGTGTGCGCCGGGCCGCCGCCATAGGACCGCCATTCTCGCGAGGCGTCGGTCTCATCCGCGGCAAAGGAGGGCGTGCCGCAGGCGCCGAAGGCCAAAGCCAGTCCCAGCAGAGTCGTCGCTTGCATCATGTGTTTCTCAATGATACGCGAGGCCGCGTCTTTTACAATGAAAGCGACGCGATCCGAAGCCTCAAGTGTCAGATGAGCGCTTAGGACGCCCCGGTTCCAAGATGCAGGATCAACCAGAAGAAGTCTCCGTGAACGGTTGGAGCGGCGCCAGCCGGCGCTATCCCGAGCGCCCGCTGCTGGGCGTCGGCGCGGCTGTCTTTCACGACGGAAAGCTGCTGCTCATCCAGCGCGGCCAGGAGCCGCTGAGAGGCTGGTGGACGCTGCCCGGCGGCCTGGTCGAAACCGGCGAGCACCTGGAGGCGGCGGTGCGCCGCGAGACGCTGGAGGAGACCGGCCTGACGGTGAAGCCGGCCGGCATCGCCGCCGTGTTCGAACGCATCATGGCGGACCGCGAGGGACGCACCGAGTTCCACTATGTGATCGTGGATTACCTGTGCGAACTCGAAAGCGGAACGGTGTGCGCGGCCAGCGACGTGTCTGACGCGGGCTGGTTCACGCTGGATGAAATGCAGGCTTTGAAGATAGCGCCCGGCACGCCCGGTGTGATCCAGAAAGCCATCGGATTGATGGAGTCGAGGAAGGCACGTTGAACCAGGAGAGCCTCGATTTACTGGAGTACGGACGGCTGCTGGAGCTGGTCGGGCGGTATGTGAGCAGCGAGGCGGGCCGGCGTCTGCTGGCTGCGACCGAGCCCGAGACCGGCCGGCAGGCCATCGAAGCCGCGCTCGCCGAAACCGCCGAGGCGATGGCTTACACATCCGACGCCGCGCGTCCGCTGACGCGTCCGGGCGAGGCGCCGGTGCGCCTGCGATTTACCGACCTGCCGGATTGTGAGGCCCCGGTGGCCCGGCTGCGGATCGAGGGCACGGTGCTCGACGGAGTCGAGATCGCGGCTCTCGCCGCCGCGCTCGAGCGCTCGTTTCAGGTGAAAGGCGCGCTGAGCGCATTCCCGGCGGCGTACCCGCGGCTGGCGGCCCGCGCCGGCGCGCTGGGCGACTTCCGCCCGCTGCTGCGCGAGATCTCCGGCCGGATTCTGCCGGACGGCAGCATCGCCGACGATGCCAGCGTGGCGCTGGCCCGGATCCGCCGCGAGATGGAGCGCCAGCGCCATCGCATCCAGGATTCGCTCGAACGATTCCTTAAACAGCACCGCGGCGAGGGGCTGCTGCAGGAGGAGTTCGTCACGCTGCGCAACGACCGCTTCGTCGTGCCTGTGATTCCGAGCGCCCGCAAGCGCGTGCCGGGCGTGGTGCACGGCTCCAGCGGCAGCGGGCAGACGCTGTTCCTGGAGCCGCTCGAGACCATCGAGCTCAACAACGACCTGGTGCGCCTCAGCGAGGAGGAACTGCGCGAACTGCACCGGATTCTGCGCGAACTGACGGCGCGGCTGCGCGAGCACGCGCCCGAAATCCGCGCCGCGGTGCGCGCGCTGGGCGAGTTCGACTACCTCTTCGCCAAGGCCCGCTTCGCCGAAGAATTCAACTGCACCATCCCGCGGTTTTCGCCCGACGACCAGCCGCGGCTGATCCTGACCGGCGCCCGGCACCCGCTGCTCGAGGATATTCTGCGGCGGCAGCACAAGCCGGTCGTGCCGGTGACGTTGGGGCTCGAAAGCACGCGCCGCACGCTGCTGATCAGCGGGCCCAACACCGGCGGCAAGACCGTCGCCATGAAGACCGTCGGGCTGCTGGCGCTGATGGCCCAATCGGGCTTGCCGGTCCCCGCCACGGAGGCCGAACTGCCGTTGTTTCCCGACGTTCTGGCCGACATCGGCGATAACCAATCCATCGAGCAGAGCCTCTCGACCTTCGGCGCCCACGTGGCGCGGATCCGCGAGATGGTGGAACTCGCCGCGCCGGGCGTGCTCGTGCTGCTGGATGAACTCGGCCGGGCCACCGATCCGGAGGAGGGCGGCGCGTTGGGCGTGGCCATCATCGAGGAGTTCCGGCACTACGGTGCGTTCACTCTGGCCTCGACCCACCTGCTGGCGATCAAGGTCTACGGCGCCAATACCGAGGGCGTGCTCAACGCCTCGATGGGCTTCAACGAGGAAACGCTGGAGCCGACCTTCCTGCTGCGGACCGGCGCGCCGGGCAAGTCGGCGGGGCTCGATATCGCCTCGCGGCTGGGCTTGCCGGCGCACCTGATCGAGCGGGCGCGCGCCGCCATGTCCACGACCGAGCGGGACATCGCGCTGTTTCTCAATCGCCTGGAGTCGAAGGTGCAGGAGGCATCGGACGAGGCGGAACGATTGCGCGTGCGCCAACGCGAGCTCGACGAGACTGAGCGACAACTGGTCCGCGACATGGAGAAGAAGGCCGGGCAGAGGATCCGGCAGATCGAGGAGCAGTCGGCCGCGGCGCAAAAGCGGTTTGAAGAGGAGGCCGCGCGCGTGATCGGCCAGATGCTCGCC
>Ga0302319_10011870_pt1 | contig 16498 bp, 16 predicted proteins | sample Bog_T0_2_FD_203319 | JGI IMG/M metagenome (GOLD analysis project Ga0302319, IMG submission 203319) | Peat permafrost microbial communities from Stordalen Mire near Abisko, Sweden - Bog_T0_2 | ecosystem: Environmental > Terrestrial > Soil > Wetlands > Peat | place: Sweden: Abisko, Stordalen Mire...
GGAAAATCGCGCAGGGCGAACTCAGGCCCCTGAGAAACCCCGCGATGCTCGACGACGCGGCCTGAACCCGAATGGCTGTTCCGTTGCTACTCGAACCCCTTTAACAACGCCCCACACAAAACTCAGTATAACCTTGATTCGACTTGTTACGACAGGTGCGCCACCCGTCAGGCGTACCGCCCGACCCCGCTCTGTTGCCGGCTCCTTTCAGTCCCTCAGCAATCCTCACCGTGTTCTCAACTGTCCAATAGCGGCCAGATCAGCGAGCCGCCGCTTCGCGTCGGGCACCAGGAAGCCAGGGACTTCGCCCTGGCTTCCTGGTGCGCGGGCTTTGCCCGCCTCGCTTAGAGAGAAACGGATACGGCTACGGAAAACAGTTCCGCCGGTGCCGCTCGATCCCAAGAGAGAGCAACAGGGATCAGCGAGCGTCACCAACAGAGCGGGGTCGGGCGCTCCGCGCAGCGACGACAAGCGGCAACGGTTTCGACGGGGAATGACGATCGGCCGACGGAAAGCAGCCCGACGGGTGGCGCGAGATTCGACTCGGAGCGACTTGGCGACAACGGCTTCAAACGGATCAAGAGCCATGCACCGGAAACATGGCTCAGACAGCCGCAGCCGACACGTCCACAGCGCCCGGTGACGATCGGGCAGGGCCAGCGGGGTACAATGAGACAACGGTCGCTTTCAGCGGCCGACTTCCGCCCCCGGCCGATCAGCACCACCGGCGACGTGCAGCTCCACACACGGCAGCACCCGCCACGCCCGTATCGGTAGTCGTCAGTGCGACGACGAGCGGAGGCGCTCGCACAGCGCCTCCCGACGGCTCGGAAGTCGGCCCATGGACACGGATGAATCCGCAGTCAGGCTCGGCACCCTCGCCACGGGCGGGGAGCTCTGGCTTTTACCGGAAGCCCGCCGCCGACACCTCTACCTCATCGGCGCGACCGGCACGGGGAAGACCACCTTGCTCCGGCACCTCATCCTGTCGGACGTTTACGACGGCGCGGGCTTCGCCCTCATCGATCCCCACGGCGACATCGCGACCGAAATCGCCGACAGCATCCCAGCCGACCAGACGGGGAGAGCCGTCTATTTCGACCCGGCCGACCTCTCGCACCCGATCGGGTTCAACCCGGTCGAGAGCGTGCCGCCCGATCAGCGTGCGCTCCGCGCCGCGCATATCGTCGCCACCTTCGAGCACATATGGCGGGCGAGCTGGGGGCCGCGCATGTCCTACATCCTCGAAAACGCGATCCGCCTTTTGATCGACGCCCCCGGCGCGACCTTGCTCGGGCTCCCTCGATTGCTCACCGATCCGGACTACCGCGCGGCGCTGTTAAAAACGTGCGCCGATCCGGTCATACGCCGCTATTGGGAAGTGGAATACGAGAGCTACGACCGGCGATTCCAGACGGAGGCGATCTCGCCGATTTTGAACAAGATCGGCGCGCTGATTAGCGCGCCCGCAATCCGCAACATCATCGGCCAGCCCAAGAGCACGATCGACATCGCCCACATTATGGACAGCGGGCGCATATTGATCGTGAACCTGTCGAAGGGGCGGATAGGGGAGGGGCCGACGCATTTGCTCGGCGCATTCCTCACCACGGCGATCGCGCAGGCGGCCGAGGCGCGCGCCGCGATCCCGGAGGAAGACCGCCGCCCCTTCACGCTCTACGCCGACGAATTCCAAAACTTTGCGACCGAGAGCTTCGCCTCGATCCTCTCCGAGGCGCGCAAGTACCGCCTCGCCCTAGTCATTGCACATCAATTCCTAGGACAACTTCCGTTGACGCTGCGCCAGGCGGTGCTCGGCAACGTCGGCACCCTGCTAGCCTTCCGCATCGGCGCGGAGGACGCGCCGTTCATCGCGGCCGAGCTCGGCCTTGCGACCCCGGAGACGCTTTCGGGCAGCGGAAATCACCGGGCATGGGTGAAGACCCTCTACAACGGCGCGCCCACCGACCCCTACTATCTCGAATTGCCGCCGCCGCAGTCGGCGCGCCTGGATAGGCTCGCGGCCGTCAAATCCCGCACGGCCGCGCGCCACGCACGCGAGCGGGCAGGGGTGGAGGCGCGGATCGAGCAATTTATGCAAGGGCCACAAGAGAAACCCCCACCAAAGAAGGGGAGCGCGAACTATTGACAAAGCCATATATTCATGGTCGCACAATATCTGTTTTGCGGCATGATTTATTAAAAAGTCAAATGTATTTGTATTTATTAGTTGGTGATAGAATTATTAAATATGTATGCGATAAATGGCGTTGGAATAAAACTCTACGGGAAAAGAGATAAACAAATTGATGGATCGTTTATTGCGACAAGATGGTTTGTCGTTTTATGGCTTCCTGTCATACCTCTTGGTTCGTACAGAGTTATAAAAGGATCAACAAATGAAATTGGAATCCCACTAGTCACCGTTGGGTGGAGTACTCAGTATCAAATGCAAAAGGTTGCAATTAATTGGGAGCAAATTATTGCAACTTACATTGTTGTGTACGGAAGCATCGGAATTTTAATTTTTGATTTCGTCTATGATCCGAAATTTATTGTCTGCAAAGGTGCCTTCGTTGTTGGTTTGCCATATTTGTTGTACCGCATTTTCGGAAACAAGTGGTGGTCGTTCGTATTAGCAGGTATTACCGTAATCATCTTGCTGCAATACGTGATTACAATGTGATTACGTTTTGAACGTGCTTACTCCGCCAAGGTCCAGAGCTGTCAGTGCGCAAGGGTAGCGACAAAACATCGCGATGATCGTTGCAAATGCCGATTGCCGAGAGCATCGCGCGCCCGCCCCCTATCCCCCGCCTCAAATTTTGCCGATACACATAGGTATAAATCCGGGCGCTAAACCGTGCGCCGGGACATGCGGGGGGTCGCATGGTTTTCAAATTTTTCTCCGACATCGCGGCGCGCCGGGATGAATCGCTCGCTCAGGCGGAGGCGCAATCGCTTGTCGATAGGATCGAAGCCGCAGCGAAGAACCCCGCCATCCTGTCGGCCGAGGACTTCGCCAACAGCGTCATAAGGCACTACGCGCGCGCCAGCGCCGAAGCCGGAAACGATGTCATGTCGATGGCGGTTTTGACCGCCTATTACAGCGTGATCGCAGAAATCTACGCGCGCGAGATCGCCATCCTCACGACGCCCCCTCCCCCGCCCGAGCGCTTTGCGAGCTTCGACGGCGAGAAATACGTCGCCGAGCTCCGCAAGCAGCTCGCGCGCCTTGCCGATGTCGGCTCCCGCATCGACGAAATCCACGCCATCTTTTCCAACGCCGCCGCCGACTTCGCCGATCGCCTCCCATCAAGCGCCAGGCAATCCGATTACGACAGCGAAGAGGTCGACTCGCCTTTCTCCGTCCCGCTCATCGACCTCTTCGATCCCGAAGAGGGCAAGGCGATCGTCGACCATCTTCGGATGCGTTTCTTCGCCGACAAGGCGCTTGAGCTCGACCTTTTCCATTTTCTCGGCGAACAGATCATCCAAAACCAGCGCACCGCTTCGAAGGCTCAGCTTTCGCAGCGCGCCTTCGAGAACGGCGAGAGCGTTCCTCCGGACGAACATCCGGGCGAACCTCGCGAAGTCGCGAGGCTCTATCTCGCTCACACGCCCTTCAAGCCGCTCTTGGAGACGCCGGTTCCGTTCATCATCCCGAAGGCCGCGCGCTTCGAGCACACCCACATCGTCGCCGGCACCGGGCACGGCAAGACGCAGCTCTTGCAGCGGATGATGCTCGCCGACTTCGATGATCCCGACCGTCCGGCCGTCGTCGCCCTCGACAGCCAGGGCGACATGCTCAAGACCCTCTCGCACCTCGATCGCTTCAATCCCGAGACTGACGACCGGCTCATCATCGTCAACCCGGCCGACTACGAATGGCCGCTGCGGCTCAATATCTTCGACATCCCGCGCGAGCGCCTGGCGCGCATGTCGCCCGGCCTTCGCGAGCAGACGCGCGCCGGGATCATCGAGCTCTACGACTACATCTTCGGCGGATTGCTCGGAGCCGACCTCACGCAAAAGCAGTCGGTCGTGTTCCGCTACATCGCCGCCTTGATGATCGACATCCCGGACGCGACGATTCAGACGTTGCGGCAGCTTCTCGAAAACCCGGCGACCTTCGGCCCCTACATCGCGCAGACGAGGGGCACGACCCGCGCTTTCTTTGAAAACGAATTCATGTCGAAGCAGTTCGCCGACACGCGCTCGCAGATCATCCGCCGCCTCTACGGGCTTCTCTCAAATCCGACCTTCGAGCGGATGTTCTCGCATCCGCGCAACGCCCTCGACATGAAAGCCGCGCTCGATCAGGGCAAGATCATCCTCATTAATACCGCCAAGGACGTTCTCAAGGCCGAGGCCTCGCAGATGTTCGGGCGCTACATGATCGCCCTCATCATGCAGGCGGCGCTTGAGCGCGCGGCCGACGCGGAGCGAGAGCGCCGCCCGGCCTTCGTCTACATCGACGAGGCGGCCGACTACTTCGACGAGAATATCGACACCCTCTTGATCCAGGCGAGGAAATACAAGGTCGGCCTCACGTTCGCCCACCAGCACCTCGATCAGCTCAGCCCCAAGCTCTATTCGAGCGTGATGACGAACCCGGCGATCCGCTTCGTCGGCGGCATTTCCGCGAGCGACGCGCGAGCGCTCGCGCCGGAGATGCGCACCAGCGTCGATCACCTGTTGACGCCGAAGAAGACAGCGCGGGCGACCGAGTTCGCGACCTACGTTCGCAACGTGACCGCCGCCCCCGTCATTCTCTCCGTGCCCTTGGGCGTCGCCGAGCAAGAGCCGAAAATGTCAGCCCGCCAATATGAGGCGATGCTCACGCGCGTGCGCCACGACATAGCCGCGCCGCTTTCCGACACCGAGCACCACATCACCGCGAGCGTTCCGTCGGCCGCGCCGACCTATTTCGCGCCCTCGCCGCCGCGCGCGGCTCCCCCGAGCGCCGCCGCGCCGACAGAGCAGCCGAAGCCCGCGCCGCCACCGGCCGCCGCGCCTAGGAGAGCGCCCGACCCACCGCCTCCGCCACCGGCGACGCCGCCCGAGGAATTCAGCGACAGCTATTGACCGGCATCTTTCATTTCACTTGCGCCCGTGCCACCGCTTCGAGCGTGGCGAACTACGGCGTCGTGACCAGGCAAGGGAGAGCCCTTGAGCAAACAAACGCCCCGCGTGAGCGGGGCTGAAGATCAATATTCCTGGGCAAGCATGATTGTGAGCAGACGGGTTGTTTTGGCTGGGTCGGCGGGGTCTTCCGACCCGAACTGAAGCGTCGGATCGTAGTAGTCTATCTTCCAAAAAATCCGCGACCCCTCGATCTCGAAACTCCCGAAATCGTGTTCCCGATGAGGATCGTTATCATCGTCAAAGGCGCTGAATGCTATCACGCGCACAAAGACCGCCGACTTGGTTTTGTCCCTCAGGGCGTCAATCCCCGGCGTGATGAGAAACTTTCCAAGCGATCGATCCCAGGTCGTCCGAAAACGATCATTCAGCGCGCGGATGCGCGCCGTCCGTTCTTCGATGTCCATGCCAAGCTCCGTCGCGCGAGCGAGCTCCGATCATTCGGAATCCGCAGGGCGCGACGGAACGCGGGCGGCAGCAGATCAGCGCGGCGCGTCCCTATCGCAAATTATACAAGTGAGATTTGTAAAAACGAGACGCACGCGCCTCGGATATATAATTTGACCATGACCGCCGATCTGATCGAGAGCCCCAGGAAGGCCCGCCGCAAGAGCACCGAGCGCACGCCGCGCCCGATCAAGCTCACCGACGGCGACGCCGACATGATCCGCCACGTCGCCAAGCACCGCTTCCTGCGCTCCCCCGACATCGCGCGCCTCACCGGCCGCCCGCTCGAAAAAGTGCGCGAGCGCGCCAACGAGCTCTATCACTCCGGCCACCTCGATCGGCCGCGCATTCAGTTCGATCTACCCATGGAGAAGGGCTCAGCGCCGCATATCTTCGCGATGGGAAACAAGGGGGCCGATCTACTCACCGCGCTCGATGGAATTCCGCGCGCGAAGGTCGATTGGACGGACAAGAATCATACGGTCGGCGCGATCTTCTTTCTCCACACCTTGATGATCGCTGATTTGATGATCGGCTTTGAAATCGCGGCTCGCGCGAGCTCCGGCCGCATCCGCCTTATGGAGCCCGAAGAGATCCTTTCGCGCGCGCCGGAGACCACGCGCCGCGCCGCAAACCCGTGGAAGCTCACGGCCACGATCGTCGATGCGTCCGGCCGCATCGAGATCGGTAACATCCCCGACAAGGTATTCGGCATCGACGACACCCAGGCGCGCAAGCGATCGTATTTCCTCTACGAGGCCGATCGCGGGACAATGCCGATTACGCGGACGCATCCGCGCCAGACATCGTTTCAGCAAAAGGTGCTCGGCTACCTCGCGGGCGGCGGATCAGAGAACGCCCACGGCAAGCGCTTCGGCATCGGCAATTTTCGTGTGTTGACCGTCACCACGAGCTCGCAGCGCGTCGAGAACATGATAGCCGCCGTGAAGGCCGCGACTGGCGGCGCGGGCTCGCGCCAATTCCTCTTCGGCGTTCACGATGACATCGTGAGCTCGCCGAATTTGCTCGCTCACGAGTGGATCACCGGCACCGGCGAGCGCGTCCGGTTGGTGGAGTAGACGATAAAATGCGCCTTAAAGGGATTCAATGAATGTTGCGATTTGACCGGCCGCATTTCCGACTTGCACCACCTCGGGTAATGTTTTTACGAGTAACTGCCACAGACCTTTTAGCGTAAATCGCCCCTCGCCCGCTTCAATTTTCTTGTTGAACTCGTTGAAAATTTGGGCCGCTTCGGCGTTTTTGGAATTTTCTATGCAGCCCGCTACTTCTTTCAACGCATTACCCAAATTCTCATTCCCGCTTGAAATACGATTTAGCGAATTAATCAAAAGCGACTTGTTTACAATGTAGGCTCCAGGGCCAGCGATGATGGTATCGCCGATTTCGCGAGCTTGTAAGTCCGACAATTTTTGCGAGGATTGCTCAGTCATCCGTCTAACCTCCTCTAAAGCGCGAGCGCTTCGGCGTTCTTCCTCATCTCTCTCCGAGTATACACGTCTTATATTTTCATTAGATTGCTCTTTAAAATACAACGATATTGGTATTCCAATGACCGCGAACAATATAATGCCAAAGAATATTATGCCACCCGACGGCGCGTCGTCGCCGGCTCGATGCACGCTCTCGCCGCCCCCGCCACCGGAATTTGACGCGGCAATCAACACAACGAGAAATATACATAGAACGACGGCACCCATCGCTAGCTTTGTCTCTAAGCGAAGTCCTTCGTTGACGTCGTTCCCATACCTATCGCGGATTACGGGGATGCCGAAGTCGTCTTGGTCTTTCATCTTGGCTCCGCAATTCTGGCGCTAGCGCGTTGCCTATGGCTTCTAGATATGTGCAATACTGATGGTTTACTTACAGAACTATGTGCCACAGCGGTTGGCTGGCGCGGCGGCGGAATACAATTCGTCACGACAAAAAGATTTTCAAGCCTAAGTGCGTGCTTTTTCGCAAGGTATCAGCATGACCCACTCTGTCGCGTTTCGTAAGAGCTTCCCCGACATAACAAGCCTACCGCCATGCTCGCGCCCATCAAGGGGCTTTCGCGGCATAAACGGCGGCCTCCCCACGCCCGACGGGATAGGGTCGGCCGCGATCGACGAGGGCCGTGTGTGCGTCGGTCGCGGGTCCCCTCCATTTATTCCACGATCCCCTTGACGGCCGCTCCGCGTGGCGGTGTTCGGAAGGCGTCGGGACGAAGGGCGTCAACAGTCCCCGCCCTCCGGGCGGGTTCGACTCGCCTGCGGCGCGTCGAACAAAGGGCATGGCGAAGGAAGACAGGAGCAACCAACGACGCGTCAGAATTGGACGGTCTCTTCCCTGCCGTCGAACGTCACCGCCAGATCGAGATACGTGCGGAGCGTGTCGCATCCTTCGCGGATCGCGCTCTCAGCGCCAAGCAATTCATCCATCGTTCTGCATTCGATGTGATGGCCGCTCGCCAGGCTGTCGATCGTAATCTGTAGCGACATCGCCGCCATCGCGGCACTCGCGAGACCGCGCGCCGTGCCGAGAAGTCCGCCGCTGTTCACCTGTTCGCCCGCCGCTTGCTGTCGTTTCCTGCGAGCCTCGCTGTCATAGATCGAAAGGCGGCCAAGGCCGTGCTTTGTAACTAATGCCCCCTCTTCATGTGTGAGCTCAGCACGGGCATCGAGCATGTAGACAACCTTGCCGCCCATCATCCCTGCGGTGCGCTGCGAACGCCTCAGCCTTAATTGCATCTCACCCTCCCCCACCCGATCATTCGGGATCAGCAATATATTCGGCCGCTCGCGGCCTAATTTGCACCGATGATCGCGCTGCGCGCGGTTGGTCACAAGGCAAATCATCGGGCTCTTCCGGACGTTATGTCGCACCAGAAAGTATGAGGAGCGCCGCCGCAATTGGAGACGATAAGGCCGCGCGGTATAGTGCGCAGAGTTCCCCGGCACTCCGATCGATCGAGCCCCGAACGCGGGCGGGAGCGCGCCTCGTCGCGCGTGTGTTCCCGCCCGCGCTTGCGGGATTTCAGGCGAAGGAGTGTCCAATGGCAGAACGGTATACCGTCTACTCAATCGTAAAACGCGAAGGACTGGAGGATTTCTGGCTGAACCTCGGCGTCGCGTTCCCCCACGAAGACGGCAAGGGATTCAATGTGTTCCTTCAAGCCTTGCCCCTGGGCGACAAGCTCGTTCTTCGCGAGCCGAAGTCCGCGCAGGGCGGCGACGCTGACAATAATCGCCGCGATGACTCGCGGCAGGATTCCCGACCGCAGGGTCGAGACCGGGACAGCGGGCGCGACGATCGCCGACAGTCGGGGCGTGGCGGACGATAGCAGGCCGCATGTTCTCAATGGCCGCCGACGATCGAATGATCGCGGCGGCTTTTTCATTTGCGCAGCGGATCGATCAGCGCGCGGCGGCCGGACGAAGCTTCCCTTCGCCCTTGCAGCGATCGCACCGCCTATCGTGAACCTTGCCCGATCCCCTACAGGTCGGGCAGGTTTCCCACTCGCGCTTCCCGCTCTCGATCTTTTTGTCGCGTCCGCCTTCGAGACCCATCGATCCCTCCCCTGTTTCGCCGATGCTTTGACGCACTCGACGCGCGATAGAATGCTTCGCATGCCGCCGATTGTCGCCGCGTCGATTGATCGCAGCTCTTTTTTATGAATCCCTACCGTTTTCGGCACTTTGAAAAAGTGATAGAATTAGTGACATGAAAAAGACCGCTATTGCTCGCCGTCCCGCGCGTCACGCAAACGGTCGTTTGCGTGACAAGCCCTCCCCTCCCCTGATCGGCTATATGCGCGTCTCGAAAGCCGACGGCTCGCAGGTGCTCGATCTGCAACGCGACGCCCTCACGGCCGCCGGTGTCACCGAGCGGCATCTCTACAGCGACACGGCGTCCGGCAAGAAGGACGACCGGCCAGGCCTTGCCGCCTGCCTGCAATCGCTTCGTGAGGGCGACACGCTTGTCGTGTGGAAGCTCGATCGGCTCGGCCGCAACCTCTTGCACCTCGTCAAGACCGTCCACGAGCTCACCAGCGCCGGGATCGGATTGCGAGTCCTCACCGGAGAGGGCGCGGCGATCGACACGACGACGGCCGGGGGAAAACTCGTCTTCGGCATCTTCGCCGCGCTCGCTGAGTTCGAGCGCGAGCTCATCGTGGAGCGCACGCGAGCGGGGCTTGCGTCCGCCCGCGCGCGCGGACGCGTGGGAGGCCGCAAGCCGAAGATGACGGCGGCAAAGCTCCGGCTCGCGATGGCGGGCATGGGCAAGCGCGAGACCAACGTTGGCGCACTATGCGAAGAGCTCGGGATCACGAGGCAGACGCTCTATCGGCATGTTGCGCCGAACGGAACGCTTCGGGCAGATGGCAAAAAGGCACTCAACCTCTCGCTACCACAGAAAGGGCTATGAGAGAGCGCATTCCACGATGACCCTGCATCACTGTTGTCGGTTACCTACAGATTTCTGGCTGCCTTACGTGCACTTCACTTGACCGCCCACATTTTTCATCTGAATATGCTATTTGGGTGTTTCCGGTGAGGGATATTGCAATGTTGAATTGCATCACATCTTTGTTTCAGGGTCGAATTACTTTCTTTTTTGTCGTATTCCTATGTTCTTACACCACAAGCCAATCCTACAGCCAGTCAATTACGACCGAGCAGGAAACCGACGCGCGGCGCGCAGAAGAGTTATTTTGGATAATCAAGCCTCTCCTAATGCAATCGCTGACGGGGGAGTATCCTTCTAGGGCAGCAGAAGTACAATTTTCAGTCGATCGCAGCGATTTGACCACGCAAATTTATGCTAATAAGGCTGATGGTCCCCGGCGCGTAGTTTTTAGTCTCGGCGCGGTTAGGGCTCTACATTCTTTAAACAGGTCATTCGCAGGTGTATTCTGTTGCCACCCTGGCTCCCCTACGCACGGTTCTCTTCGTGCGCAAGCATCCTTATGGGGCTCGCACGTTCTGTCTGAAAGCTTTCATACCCAGAGCTACGTTGAAAATGGCACTGTGCAATCGCTTTCTAATTTAGGGGAGAAAATCGCGCGACGCCCGTCGTATTGCCTAAAGATTAGATCAGACAGATACGATTGTTCGGTTTTGGAAACGCAACCGGAATACGTGAGCCGTTTTAATGATGCAGAGTTAGCCTCTTATACGATGATTATGGGGCACGAATTAGCCCACCATCTCTTTCTGCAAGTGCATGGAGATAAATATTTCAATCAACCCGGAAACGAGGCAAACGCCGATCGCTGGGGATTGTATTTTGTGGGGGCCACAGGCAGAAATTTCGTTGCAGCGATAAATGGTTTAATCTTACTATGGTCCGTTGAAGCTTATGGAGAGTCAAGCAATCCAATATATCCCGAGGCCACCTGCCGGATACGCGACGCTTTAAGCAGTCCTCAAGCCAAGAAAATTGTCGAGCCGAAATTCAAGCTACACCCTGCAACGTACGATGATCAAATACGTTTCGAAGCTTTTTCCATAAAAGATGATTTAATGGAACTTGCGCAGAGGTCTTGTCATTAATGACCGTCGTATCGTCTAAATCAATCATCATTGTAGCTGTGTTGGCCGCGTTTGTTATTGGGTTGTCACTTGGTCTTTTGGGCTCGGCTCTTCGACAAAAAGACAATTTTTCTGTTGAAGTGATTGGTGGCGGGACTATTCCGGATTGTATGGAGAAATATAAAACGATAGATAGTACCCCTACTGGTAACGCGCTTGAGACTATGCATGTGCTCATTGAAGATTGCTATTCAATGATTCGAAATCAGCAGTTGCTAAACGATTTTCAGATTCGTCGCGTTCATTATTTTGAACAATATCGGTCCGGTAACATTCTTTTGTGGCTGGTAGTTATAATCACGTTTTCTGGCGTCCTTCTAGCCGCAGCACAATTGGCCGCGTCCTATCGTTTGGCGTTTGAGCCAGGTACATCCTGGACATTGTCATCTGAAATTGGCGTTCAGAGAGATAGCGTCGTGTTACGATCCTCTGTTACTGGCTTATTTATCCTGATAATTTCGTTCGCATTCTTTCTTACTTTCGTGATCTACATCTACCATGACAAAGAGGAGGTTGTCGATGCCCCTAGCAAAAATAGCGTCAGTTCTGGGCCGGTCTTGCAGCCAGGAGGAATGGGGTCGCCTCCTTCAGAGAAGTAGAACTGTTAGTATTACAGCTCTGATCGCGCTTTACTGTCAATTAATTCAAATAGACAAAACCGCTGCGCAAGAGGCTCTTATTGGGTCGTTCAATACCGGTTATGGGACTCCCCCTGTACCTGGAGATTGGAACACCTACACCTGCGTAACATCCGACGGCATCTGTAGTGTAGGAAACCCTGTAGCAGTAAGCAGCGGCACGAGATGTTGGTGCAAAGATGGAAAAACGCCTGTGCGAGGTAGAACTCAGTAACGGAGACGGTCGGGTCAGATTCTCCCACACCTTCAGACTTACTCAGATGGCGTCTGGAGAGACAACCTTCTGGCCTTGAAGGAATGCGCTTAGCCGATCGCTGACACAGCCTGTCACCTTCGCGCCCAAACGCGGGGGTGGCACGCTCTGCGCAGCGCCTCGCACTGCGTTCGTGCCTGCCTTTTCCTTGACCCTTCGTTCACAGAATCGTATCAGCGTGTAATCGTAAAACCGTCGAAGAGCAAAATCGTATTTACGACGACGATCGGCGTGCTCGATCAGAAAAGCTCATCGTCAAACTCGCTGCGGGTTTTGTGCGGCGAAAATCAGCGCCGAAATCAAGCGGCACCGGCTTCCTTGATTTTTCATCTCCCCCGCCCTATTATATGTCTAACGGGTAGCCCGACTGGCTGAGACAGCTCCCCCCGCCCGCAAGGGTCCACGCGCAAGGCGAGATATCCAAGAGGTTGCCAGATAGCAAAAAGAGCCTTCGGGGCTCTTTTTGTGTTTCTAGTGCCTTCCCGACGGGAATTTGGGCTTTTTCCCTTCGAGGACAAGCGCAACCGCGACATTGAATTTCATCTCGCCTGTCGCGACCACCTGGCTTTTCGGGCGGTCGAGAGGGTACGCGCTCATCACGAACAGCTCGCACGTGAGAGCACCCACCTTCTTTAGCGTGAAGACGATGGCGTAATCCCGGCCGTCCGCGAGCGTCACCCGCACCAGCGGCCCCGTACGCGTCTGGGCAACGCGCCTGCCATCGAAAGCCCGTACCTGATCCGGCAGCAGCTTGCTCAGCTCATGGCGCACGGCGTCGAAGCCGCGCGTCTCATGAGACGCGACATGCGTCTTAGGCAGCGGCTCGCTATGCCGCGCCGCGTCGAATTCCTCAGAGAAGCAATGGTTATTGAAAACGACCTGGATCGTGGCTTCCGTCGTCAGGCCTTTCGGAAGAACCCGGAATTCGAAAGGTTCGAGATGGGAAAGGTCAATAGCAGTTCCAGCGACAACCAGCGGTTTCCAATACGACATGCGCGCAATTGTGCCAGCCAGCGCGTGAAAAGCAAACGCGGGAGCCGCCATCCCGTCGTCGAATCGTATCGTCGTAAAATCGTCTAATCGCATTTACGACGACAGCGCAAGACGGCCGATAAATGTCAGTTATTGCGCTGATAAATTGCCGCGCTCGAAGCGGTCGTCGGGCGCGGCGGCTGCTTCCCGCAATTCGTCCGTTACGTCGAGGACGCCGGAGAGCTTCCATACCTGCTCTCGCAGCATGAATTTCCAACTATTGGTGTGCTCTACTCGAGCGGCTTTGGCTTTGACCACCTCATAGGCCGGAACTAACCAACTGGCCTCCTGGTACGCATAGCGGGACGGAACAAGAACGACTGGGGCAGGCCGGCATTGAAAATGCTTGGCTTTTGGCGCTCAAGCGGTACGGGTGGTTGCGGCGGCCGATGACGGAAAACAGATGATACCCGACACCGACCGGCCTCGGCCTTTCAGAGCCGAAAATGAGCCGATTTTCTATGCAAAAAACCATGTCGGAATGTCAGACTGTACGGAAACGACCGTACGAGGGTTTTCCGACAGGCGGTTTGTTCTTGTTTCGTCCCCTTATGCGTATTTGGAGGCCAGTTGGTTAGTTCTGGCCTCATAGGGGATGATCGCCGCGCGAACGATTTGGAAGCGGGCATCCACGAGCAAGCCCGCAAGGAAGTGAAAGGGGTGGTCGTCAAGATTGCGGATCGCGCTCAGTTGCCGCGACGCGTTGTGTGCGGTCAACCGTCGCCCCTTAACCTGATACCTGGTCCCGCTCGCGGCATCGACCGCATCATACCCGGCGGCGGAGTTCCCCTCCTGAGCCCATCCGAACGCTTTGCAAAACAAACCCTCCGCATAGTCGCTGAGTGGGTTATTGGAGCTGCGGACGACCCCGCGTCTTCTGAGCTCGTCGAGCAATGCCCCATAGAGGCCGAGTAGCTTCGGCGTCGGGAAAGTTTCCAGTTCGATCGGTGTCAATCGGCGTCGAAAGTTGACCCCGCATCGGCGTCGAAAATTGACCCCGGTGTTGGCTGGGTGCGGACGTTTCGCCGTGAGCTTTGCTGACGGGGGCCGGCCGCCAGGCCGGGCCTGTCAGCAAAGCTCATGGCAGTCCGGGGCCTGATCCGCGCGCAGGGGTCAAGGCTCGCGAAGCGACCCGCGTAGCGGGCTTGGCCTTGACGCCGAGCACGGATCAGGCACTCGCCGCTACGGCAGCGACAATCAGGGCGAGAACGGCGGCCGACGATCAGGCGCGGTGCTTGAAGCGCCAGCTTTCGTTGCCGGTTTCGACGATGTCGCAATGGTGGGTGAGGCGGTCGAGCAGCGCCGTCGTCATCTTGGGATCGCCAAAGACGCTCGGCCATTCGCCGAAAGCGAGATTGGTGGTGACGACGAGCGACGTGCGTTCGTAGAGCCGGCTGACGAGATGGAACAGCAGCTGGCCGCCGGATTGAGCGAACGGCAGGTAGCCGAGTTCGTCGAGGATGACGAAGTCCATGCGGGTGAGATAGTCGGCGATGCGGCCCTGCCGCCCGGCGCGCGCCTCGGCTTCGAGCCGGTTGACGAGATCGACCGTGGTGAAGAAGCGGCCCCGCGCGCCGGCGCGGATGCAGTGGCGAGCGATGGCGATGGCAAGATGGCTCTTGCCAGTCCCGGTTCCGCCGATCAGCACGGCGTTGCGCTGCTCGGCGAGAAAGCCGCCGCCGGCCAGCGCGCGGACCAACGCCTCGTTGATCGGCGTGTCCTTGAACACGAAGTCATCGATGTCCTTGGCCAGCGGCAGCTTGGCGATGGTGAGCTGGTACTTGATCGAGCGCGCTTGCTTTTCGGAGATTTCGGCGCGCAGGAGGTCGCCGACGAAGCGCTGTGGCTCATGCTGGCGTTTCAGCGCGACGGTCAGCGTCTCGTCGTACGCCGCCTTCATGCCGTAGAGCTTCAACTCGCCCATCATGTCGAGCACTTCGGTCCGTTCCATCAGACGCTCCCATAGCTCGTCGAAGACGGGCGTTCTTCCGAACGCCCTATGAGGCTGTCGTAGCGGGCGCAGTTGGCGACCGGCGCGTGGCGAAGCGCCAACGACGCCGGCGTGGCGATCGGCGCGGGAGCCGGCGGCTCGCGGCGGCGCGCGAGAATGTTGAGGATGACGTCGGCGGAATGGACGCCCTCGGCCAGCGCCTGTGCGCAGGCCGCCTCGACCGCCGGCAGCCCGTCGGTGAGCACGGCGGCCAAGACCTTGACCATCTGCCGGTCGCCTTCGTCGGAGCCGGAGAGCTTGCGGCGCACGCGATCGAGCGCAGCCGGCAGAACCCAGTCCTTGAACGGCGCGCCGTTGCGCAAAGCGCCGGGCTTGCGCGCCAGCACCGGCACGTAATGCCAGGCGTCGTACTCCGTTTGGCCGCGGCCGAACTTCCGGGGATGCTCGCCGACAACCCGCCCGTCCTGGCGAATGACCAGACGGTCGGCGTAGGCGTGGATCTCGACCGGGCGGCCGACGGCGCTCGCGTTGACCGAGTAGCGGTTGTTGTCGAAGCGCACGAGGCACATCTTCGACACCGACGCCGGCGTGCTGTGGAACCCGTCGAAGCGCCCGCGATAGGCGATCAGCTTGGGCCGTTCGTCCTCGAACATCTCCCACACGGTCCGATCCGACTGCTCGGGATGGGCGTGCGCCTTCGCCCAGGCCAGGCATTTGTCGAGAAGCCAGGCGTTCAACTCGTCGAAGTTCTTGAACCGCAGCCGTGGCGTGAAGAAGCGCTCTCGCACCAAGCCGACCTGGTTCTCGACCTGCCCCTTCTCCCAGCCGGAAGCCGGCGTGCACGCCACCGGCTCGACCAGGTGATGCGAGCACATTTGCTGAAAGCGGCGGTTGTACTGGCGCTCCTTGCCGACGAAGATCGTCTCCACCGCCGTCTTCATGTTGTCGTAGATGCCGCGCTGGCACGCGCCCTTGAAGAACGCGAAGGCGCGTTCGTGCGCGTCGAACACCATCTCCTGAGTCTCGCGCGGATAGGCGCGCACGAACATCATGCGGCTGTGGCAAAGCCGCATGTGCGCGACCTTCACGATCGTCGTCACGCCGTTGAGCAGAACGATCTCATGGCTCCAGTCGAACTGGTAGGCCTCGCCCGGCGCGAAGCTCAGCGGCACGAAGGCTTCCGCCGTCGCGCTCTGATGTTCGCGACTCCATCGGCGCGCATAACGGCGAACGGCGTCATAGCCGCCGGCGTAGCCGAGCGCCCGAAGCTCCTCGAATATCCGGATCAGCGTCAGCCGCTCGCGCGACGCAGCGGTCGAGTTCGTCATCAGCAGCCGTTCGAGGTCCTGCGTCCAGACCCCGAGCTTCGGCCGCGGCTGCACCTCGCGCTCATAGACAAGCGCCGTCTCGCCAGAGCGCAGCACCCGCCGCACCGTGT
>Ga0302319_10011871_pt1 | contig 16498 bp, 17 predicted proteins | sample Bog_T0_2_FD_203319 | JGI IMG/M metagenome (GOLD analysis project Ga0302319, IMG submission 203319) | Peat permafrost microbial communities from Stordalen Mire near Abisko, Sweden - Bog_T0_2 | ecosystem: Environmental > Terrestrial > Soil > Wetlands > Peat | place: Sweden: Abisko, Stordalen Mire...
GCGCGCGCCGGCCCGTACCTCAGCCGTGATTGGTGCATCGACAAGTACGACGCCGCCGCGCAGCGCTTCCTCGGAAAGCCGGCCGCGGAGCTACCCTGGACCACCAAAATCGAGCGCGACGGAGTCATGGACTTGATCACGGTGAGCGAGGTAACCGCCAAGCTCGATGCCCTGATGGCCGGCGGCGTTTTTCGCTAACATATCGCGCATGAACGAAATCAAAGTGCCGGTCTCCCCCGGCGAAGTACTCGACAAGATCACCATCTTGCGCATCAAGACGCAACGCATGAGCGATCCGGCGAAGCTTGCCAATGTGCGCGCCGAGTTGCGTGCACTCGAGCAGACCTGGGGCGCGTCGGCCTATTCCAAGGCCAGCATCGACACGGACATCGGCGCTTTGCACGCCGTCAACGAGCGCCTGTGGGTGATCGAGGATGAGATTCGCGACAAGGAGCGTGCGCAAGCCTTCGATGCCGAGTTCATCCGTTTGGCGCGTGCGGTTTACTTCGAGAACGACGAGCGGGCCGCCATCAAGCGGCGCATCAACATCACCTTAGGTTCGGGACTCGTCGAAGAAAAATCATATCGCGATTATAAAACTTAAGCCGCCACACCTTCGCGTTTGAGCGTGTATTCGGCGCCGCAGTAAGGGCACTTCGCCCAACCGCTGGGTTCGATCGCCAAATAAACCTTGGGATGCGAATTCCACAAGAACATGCCCGGCATGGGGCACGACAGCGGCAAATCGGCCGCGGTCACCGTGTACTGATGCAAGGCGTTCGGCTGAATCAATTGATGTTTCGAATCGTCTTGGACCATCGCCGGCATTGTTCGCTCCGTTTCAACTCTCACGTCTTCGATCGTCATTCAAACGTGGCGCGCCAGATCTCGACCACGCGTGCGCGGGTCGTGGCGTGCGGCGCCGCCTCCACGACCCGATCTCCTTCGCCCTCGAGCGACAGGTGATGCAGCACGCTGCGATAGCCAATGTAGGCCTCCGTCAGCCATTCTGCGGTCGACGGCTCGAGCACACCCACCGCCGCCAAACCTTCCAACTGCCGAATATTGTCGGTAAAGGTCAGCAGCACCGGATGCACATTGGCCGCCGCCAATACCCAGTACTGTACGAGAAACTCGATGTCCGCGATACCGCCGGCGTCCTGCTTGACGTCGAACTGGCCTGCGACCGCATTCGAAAGTTCACGCCGCATCCGCAGGCGCATCTCCTTGACGTCCGCCTGCAAAGTTTCGCGGTGCACGGCCGCGCCGAGTACGCGGCGGCGGGCGGTCTCGAAGGCTTCGCGAAGATTGGTATCCCCCGCCACGGAACGCGCGCGCAGCAGCGCTTGGTGTTCCCAGGTCCAGGCATCCTGTCGTTGGTAACGCTCGAAGGCATCGATGCCAGTCATGAGAAAGCCGCCCTTGCCGTTCGGCCGCAGCCGCATGTCCACCTCGTACAACCGACCCGCGGCCGAGTGCATGGTGAGCAGGTGTACGATGCGCTGCCCCAACCTTAAAAAGAAAATGCCGTTATCGAGCGGCCGATCGCCCAGCGTGCGTTGAATCTCGCCGCTCGAATCGTGCAGGAACACAAGATCGAGATCGGAACCGTAGCCGAGTTCCAGCCCGCCCAACTTGCCGTAGCCGACGACGGCGACGCGCACGCGCCGCAATTGCGCTTCGTCCTCGCCGCAGAACGGGATGCCGCACACCGCGGTGATCTGTTGCCAGGCGAGATCGACGCAACACTGCACGATGAGCTCGGCAATGTCGGTCAGCCGGTCGCTCACCTTCATCAGCGGCAACCGGCCGGTGAGGTCTGCAAGCGCCACGGTGAACACGGCGACTTTCTGGAATTGGCGCAGCGCCTCCACCTGGCGCTCCGGATCGTCCGCCAGCAGCCGCTCGGTGCGTGCCGCGAGTTCCATCACGAAACCCTGGCGAGACGGCAATTGGTCGAAGACCTTCGGATCGATCAGCTCGTCCAACAGCAGCGGAAAATCCGCGATTTGGCGCGACAGAAAACCGCTGATAGCACACACGTCGATCAAGCGCTCGAGCGCCGCGGGCTGTTCCTTGAGCAGCGCGAAGTATGAGGAACGGGTACCTATGGCCTCGAGCACGCGCAACACCCGTTGCACCACCTCGGCGGGCGAGGGATGCAGCGCCGCGGCTTTCAGCAGGCGGCCCAAGATGAAGTGCAACCGCCGGCGTCCGGTTTCGTCGAGCCGCCGATAGGACGCCGCGCCCCGGTAGGCACCCAAGGTTGCCGTCACCGAGGCGATTTGCTGCTGCGGAAAGCCGCTGCGCCGCAATTCCTCATCGATTTTGGCGTCTTCGGACGCCAGCCAATCCGCGCCGAGTTCCTCGGGATGTCGCGCATCGGGACCCGCCGACAGCAGCGCGTCGAATTGCCGCGCCACCGTGTCGCGGGCCCAATCGATGCGCGCGCTGCAGGCGCCCCAATCCGGCAGCCCCATATTGAGGCTCAAGCGTACGCGGTCGATCGGCTGAGCGGGGATGGCGTGGGTTTGTTCGTCGCGAATCAATTGCACGGCGTTCTCGGCCTTGCGCAATACCGTGTAAGCATGAGTCAAGTCCGCGATGTCGGCGCTCGACATGAGCTTCGAGCCCGCCAACAGCGGCAGCACCTCGAGCAGCGCGGCGGTCTGCAAACGCCGGTCGCTGCCGCCGCGCACCAGCTGCGCGGACTGCACGATGAATTCGATCTCGCGAATGCCGCCTTTGCCGAGTTTGAGATCCTGATCGAGCTCGCGCCGCGATACCTCGCGCGCGATCAGCGCCTTCATATCCCGCAAGGATTCGATCACGCCGAAGTCGAGATAACGCCGATACACGAACGGGCGCACGAATTCGTGGTATGCCACGGCGTACTCGGCGATGCCCAAGATGGGCCGCGCTTTGATCCATGCATAGCGCTCCCAATCGCGCCCGTGCTCCTGCAGATAGGCCTCGAGCGAGCCGAGACTCACCACCAAAGGACCGCTATCGCCGAAAGGCCGCAATCGCATATCGACGCGAAATACGAAGCCGTCCTCGTTGCGAACATCGAGCAGCCGGATGAGCTCGCGGCCGAGGCGATTGAAATACTCTTCGTTCTCGATCTCGCGCGCACCGTCGGTCTGTCCTGCCTCCGAGAACAAGAACACGAGATCGATATCCGACGAGAAATTCAATTCGCGGCCGCCGAGCTTGCCCATGCCAAGCACGATTAGCGGCACTTCCGCCCCGTCCGCACCGCGCGCTCTGCCGAAAACCGGCTCCATGTGCCGCTGCGCGGCCGTCGCCGCCGCACGGATGGCGGCGTCCGCAAAGTCGGACAGCGCACGCAGCGTCTCCAGTACGCTCGCGCGCCTCGCAATGTCGCGCCACGCAATGCGCAACAGTTCGCGGCGGCGCCACTCTCGCAGGATGCCTGCGGCCTGCGCGGCGGTCGGCGCGTGTGCCGCGCGCGATTCGTACTCGGCGTTGGCGATGCGCGCCTGCGACGGCTCCTCATGCGCGCCAAACCACTCGAGCGCCTTGGGATCCTGGATCAAGACGGAGGCGATGAACTCGCTGCCGGCCGCGATGCGCGGCAGTTCGTCGCGCAGCGACTCGCTAAGGGTCGCGAGCGCACCGGTCAGCCTTTGATCGGCACCGGCGCGCTCCCACCAGAGCTTGAGCGGCTGGCGCAGATCTTCCGGAACGGATTCATCGGAGAGCATCGGCGGGCCGCTCATGTCACAGGGCAAAGGTCTGATTATGCTGGAATCAAGCGGGCCGTCATATGTCCGATGCGGGCATACCATAACCTGCCTGCGGTTCCCGGAAAAATACGTTGGATGTTACTGCCCCCGCAATGCCCCGGGCTGACCGATCGCCTGGGCTTTACCAGGAGGCGCTTTGTTGTAGAATCATTCGATATAACAACGACGCGGGATGCCATGAATATCCTCAAAAAGATCTGCGGAATTTCCGTTGTCGCAATTGCGCTCGCGATGAGCGCCTCGGCGAGCGCCTTTTCGCTGAATGATCTCCTGTCGAATAAACATTCGGCCAACAAAGTGTCGGCGAACAAATTCGCGGGCAACAAACTCAAAACCGCGCACACCAATCTCGGCGCAAAAAAACTTGCCGGCGACAAACTCACAGGTATCAAACTCGCCGGTCACAGACTGGGTGCAAAAAAGATCGCCGGCGACCGCGCTTTCAAGGACGTGTCTGCTGCGAAACTTGCCGACGGGACCCGCCTTACCCGCTAAACGTCAGCGCATCGCTGCGATAAACAATCTCGGAAACGGCAACAGCACCGAGCCATCGGCGAGTGCCGGGTAAACCCGAGCCACCGCAGCGGTGTAGCGCTCGAGATAGGCCGCGCGCGAAGCCGGATCGAGCGGCTCGAGAAACGGCCTGAGACCGCTGCCTTTGAACCACTCGACCACCGCACTGGCGCCGCCAGCGAGCGGGTGATGGTAGGTGGTGCGCCAAACGTCCACGTTTGAACAATGCGGACGCAGTAACTCGTAGTACCAATTCGCATCTGCGATGGGCGTGCGGGATGCAGATGCCGCGGCTAACGTCTGGCACCACGGACCCTCGGCAGCAATCTCGCGCATCAATCGATGCGCAGGCCCATCGAGATTGTCCGGCATTTGAATCGCCAGTCCGCCGCCTGCCTGGAGCCTCGCGGCGAGTGCCGGCAACAGCGTCGCGTGATTTGGCACCCACTGCAGCAGCGCGTTGGCCAAGATGACATCGAAGGGGCCGGCATCGTGCCATGTCTCGACAGCCCCGATCGAGAACTGCGCCTTCGGCAGCCGGCGACGGGCCGCCGCGATCATGTCCGGAGAACTATCGATGCCGCGAACCGCTGCGCTCGGATAGCGGGCCGCCAACACCTCGGTCGAATTGCCCGGGCCGCAGCCCAAATCGATGACCAGCCGCGCCGCCATGGGCGGCAGCGCCGCGAGCAGGTCCCGCACCGGGCGCGTCCGCTCGTCTTCGAACGCCACGTATTGTTTGGCGGACCAGCTCACGCGCGCGATGCTACCAGAAAGGATACCCGCGGCTCCCGAGCGCGACTCCGCATTCAATCGGAACGGTCGGTTATTGCTTGCGCGGTTCGCGACTCTCGAGCAGCGACTGGATCCGCTTCAGAGACTCGATGTAAAGATCAGTGAGCTCCTTGCCCTCGGCCTCCTCGAGGCCTTCGGCCAAAACGTTCGCAAGCGTGTCGATTGCCACCCGTACGGTCATCGACTCTGCATCGGTCAGCTTGACTCCGCTAATCACGATCTCGGCTTCATCTTGCATGGCACCCTCCGTCGAGTCCCCAAAAAAAGAGCGGGCCGAAGCCCGCTCTCTTTTGACCAAATACCCGTTGCGGGGTATTACATGTCCATTCCGCCCATGCCACCCATGCCGCCGCCCGGGGCGCCATGTGCATGCTCTTCTTCCTTAGGCGATTCGGCAATCATGACTTCCGTCGTGAGCAACAGTCCCGAGACTGAGGCGGCGTTCTGCAGAGCCAGACGCGTCACCTTGGTCGGATCCAGGATGCCCATTTCGATCATATCGCCATATTCACCGGTCGCCGCGTTGTAGCCGAACGTGCCCTTGCCCTCGCGGACTCGGTTCAGAACGACCGCCGCGTCTTCGCCGGCGTTCGCCACGATCTGCCGCAACGGCTCTTCGATCGAGCGGGCCAGAATCTTGATGCCCGTAGTCTGATCTTCGTTCTTGCCGGTGAGCTTCTCGATGGCCTTCAACGCGCGCACCAGAGCGACACCGCCGCCCGGCACCACGCCTTCTTCGACGGCCGCACGAGTCGCGTGCAGTGCGTCTTCGACGCGCGCCTTCTTCTCCTTCATTTCGATCTCGGTCGCAGCGCCGACTTTGATTACGGCAACACCGCCGGAGAGCTTGGCAACGCGCTCCTGGAGTTTTTCCTTGTCATAATCGGAGGTCGCTTCCTCGATTTGAGCACGAATGCTGTCGACGCGGCCCTTGATGTCCGCTGCCTTGCCGTGTCCGTCGATGATGGTGGTGTTTTCTTTCTCCACCAGAATCTTCTTGGCTTCGCCCAAGTCGTTCAGCGTCGCCTTCTCGAGCGACAAGCCGACTTCGTCGGAGATGACCGTGCCGCCGGTGAGGATCGCAATGTCCTGCAGCATGGCTTTGCGGCGATCACCGAAGCCCGGCGCCTTGACGGCGGCGACCTTGACGATGCCACGGATGGTGTTGACGACCAACGTGGCAAGCGCTTCGCCTTCCACATCTTCCGCCACGATCAACAGCTGACGTCCGCCCTTCGCAATCGCTTCCAGCAAGGGCAGCAACTCGCGAATGTTGGAGATCTTCTTGTCGACCAGAAGTACCAGGGGCTTGTCGAGCTCGGCGCTCTGGCCCTGCTGATTGTTGATGAAGTACGGCGACAGGTAGCCGCGATCGAACTGCATGCCTTCGACCACTTCCAGCTCGTTATCGAGTCCCGAGCCTTCTTCAACCGTGATCACGCCTTCCTTGCCGACTTTCGCCATTGCATCCGCAATCGTCTTGCCGATGCTCTCGTCGGAATTCGCCGAAATCGTGCCGACCTGGGCAATCGCCTTCGGGTCTTTGCAGGGCTTGGAGAGTTTCTTCAACTCCTCGGTCGCCGCGATGACAGCCTGGTCGATACCGCGCTTCAGGTCCATCGGGTTGATGCCTGCGGCAACGGCTTTGAGGCCTTCGCGAATGATGGCTTGAGCCAGAACCGTTGCGGTGGTGGTGCCATCGCCGGCTTCGTCGGAGGTGTTGGAAGCGACTTCCTTCACCATCTGCGCGCCCATGTTTTCAAACTTGTCTTTGAGCTCGATCTCTTTGGCGACCGACACGCCGTCCTTGGTGACGGTAGGGGCGCCGAAGCTCTTGTCGAGTACTGCGTTGCGGCCTTTAGGACCCAGTGTGACCTTGACGGCATTCGCCAGAATATTCACACCCTTGAACATGCGTGCCCGAGCGTCGTCGCTGAAGCGTACGTCTTTTGCTGCCATTTGCTGATACCTCTAAAAGAAAATTGAGTATTACTTGCCTTCGACCACGGCCATGACGTCTTCCTCTCTCATGACGACCAGCTCATCGCCATCCATCTTGACTTCGGTGCCGCTGTATTTGCCGAACAGAATCTTGTCGCCGACCTTGAGGTCAAGCGGACGAATCTCGCCGTTCTCCAAAATCTTGCCCTTGCCGACGGCGACAACCTTGCCGAAAATGGGCTTCTCAGTTGCCGTATCGGGAATCACGATGCCGCCTGGGGACTTACGCTCTTCCTCTTCTCGTTTCACGATCACGCGGTCATGAAGTGGACGAATCTTCATAAGACAAGACTCCTACTGCTTTGAGTGATTAACGGATATGTAGAGAGGCTTATTAGCACTCTCCGCCTGTGGCTGCTAATGATAGCGGCGAAATTCCCCGATTCAAGACCCGAGAAATTTATTTTTTGTTGTTGTGCAGCAAGCCAATGATCGGGTCGCCATCGTGCGACTGCGCTAAAGTGCGTCCATGAAGACTTGGCCGACCGCACTCCTGATGCTCTGCCTGGCCGGCGCGGTCAGTGCCAAACCCTGGTGGATGCACGGCGTTGAATCCAACGAAACCGATTTCCTGCCGCCCGACGTGGCGTTTCGCGTGGGCGCAGGGATCGATGGGAACTTGCTGCGGGTTCGGTGGGTGATCGCCGATGGTTACTACCTTTACCGGCAAAAGATCGAGATCAAGGCGGAAAGTCCTGATCTGACAGTCGCGGCACCTAAGCTGCCGCAGGGAATCATGAAAGTCGATCCCTACTTGGGTAACCAAGAAATCTATAAACAACAAGTCGAGGCCACGGCGACTTTTAGCCGCTTCGATTACGGCGCACACCCGATGCAGATCAAGGTGACCTACCAGGGCTGCGCCGAGGCCGGGCTCTGTTATCCGCCCATCACCAAAGTGCTATTTCCCGAACAAGCGATATCCGCCGCGCCGCAGCCGGCGCAGCCCTGGGAGGCCGTGGCAATCTTGGGCGGCGGGTTCGCATTTCTCCTGGCAGGGTTGCTGCTTCGCAAGGGACGCAAGCTCGAACTTCCCGCCGCCACATGAACATGCCGGGATTGCGCGCGCTCGGCGCCGTACTGCTGGTATTGCTCGGGATTTGGGCGGGGGCGCGCTTCTACGCGTCTTCCAAGGCCGTCCCAAGCCAGCGTGCGGTCGCGGTACCCGCGGGGGTCGCCAGCCCGGCCAATCCGAGCGACTTGTTGCAAGCCGCCGCGCCGCCCAAGATCCCCGATCGGCTGCCGCAGTTCGCGCTGCAAGATAGAAGCGGCAAGTCAACGCCGATCGCCTCTTTCGAAGGCAAGTCCTTGGTCATCAACTTCTGGGCCACGTGGTGCGCGCCGTGTCGCAGCGAAATTCCCCTGCTCAAGACCCTGCATAGCGAATGGACCGGACGCGGGGTGAGCGTCGTCGGCATTGCCGTCGACAATCGCGACAAAGTCCTGGAATTCGCCGACCGCTTTAAGATCGCGTACCCGCTGCTCATGGGCGAACAGGACGCCCTGGACGCGGCCACCGCCTTTGGCATGGAATCGCCGGTGTTCCCATTCACGGTCTTTACAGACCGCCGCGGTGAGGTGGTGACCCTGTTCGTAGGCGAGTTGCACCGCCCAGAGGCCGAACTCATCTTGGGCCAAGTCGCGGACCTGAACCAAAATAAGATCGAGCTGCCGGCCGCCCGACGCGCCATCGAAGACGGTTTGCGGACTCTCAAGACCACCTAGATTTCCCTCCTTCCGGCGACGTTCGCCGCCGAAGCTTGCCATTTCACCCCAATTTCTGGTTATTATCGCGGACCTTCGCTAAGCGACGGCGCCGAACAACACCTAATACCTGTCGATTCCGGAAGGGGTTCGCGGATGGATATTCGCAAGGTAAAAAAATTGATCGAGCTTCTCGAGGAGTCTGGCATCGCAGAACTCGAGATCTCCGAGGGCGAAGAGTCGGTGCGGATCAGCCGCCATCCGCGGATGGCGGCTCAAACGCCGATGCCGATACACGCCCCGATGCTTCAGGCGGCGCCCGCTGCGGCCGCGCCGACGACGCCCGCCACGTCGGCCGGCGAGCACAAGCCGCGCAACGATGAATCCACCGTTACCTCGCCCATGGTCGGCACCTACTACTCTGCGGCATCACCGGGCTCGAAGACCTTCGTTGAGATCGGCACAGAAATCAAAGTCGGCCAGATCTTGTGCATCATCGAAGCCATGAAAATGATGAATCAAATCGAGTCCGACAAGGCGGGACGGGTCACCGCGATACTCGCCAAGAACGGTGAGCCGGTCGAATTTGGTCAACCGCTGTTCATCATTGAATAGTCGCGATGATTGAAAAAGTCGTCATCGCTAACCGCGGCGAGATCGCACTGCGCATCCTGCGCGCCTGCCGCGAGTTGGGTATCAAGACGGTCGCCGTGCACTCGACCGCCGACTTCAATACCAAACACGTGCTGCTCGCGGACGAAACCGTCTGCATCGGTCCGCCCCAGTCCAGCCTCTCGTATTTGAACATGCCCGCCATCATCAGCGCGGCCGAGGTCACCGACTCGGTTGCGATTCATCCAGGCTATGGTTTTCTGTCGGAGAACGCCGACTTCGCCGAGCGCGTCGAGAAAAGCGGCTTCATCTTCGTCGGACCGCGCGCGGAAACCATCCGCTTGATGGGCGATAAAGTCTCCGCAATCAAAGTCATGAAGGCTTCGGGCGTGCCCTGCGTACCCGGCTCCGACGGTCCGCTCGGCAACGACTCGGACGAGAACTTCCGGATTGCCAAGGACATCGGTTATCCGGTGATCATCAAGGCTTCCGGCGGCGGCGGCGGCCGCGGCATGCGGGTGGTGCACACCGACGCCTCATTGTTGAATGCCATCAGCGTCACGCAATCCGAAGCGCTGGCCGCGTTCGGCAATCCCCAGGTCTACATGGAGAAGTTCCTGGAGAAGCCGCGGCACATCGAGTTCCAGGTGCTCGCCGACAATTACGGCAATGTCGTGCACTTGGGCGAGCGCGACTGTTCTATGCAGCGGCGCCACCAAAAAGTGATCGAGGAGGCCCCGGCGCCGGGGCTTTCGGCCAAGCAACGCAAGACCATGGGTGAACGCTGCGCGAGAGCCTGCCGGGAGGTCGGCTACCGCAATGCCGGGACGCTCGAGTTCCTGTTCCAGGACAACGAGTTCTATTTCATCGAAATGAACACGCGCGTGCAGGTCGAACATCCGGTCACCGAACTCGTCACCGGAATCGACATCGTCAAGGCACAGCTGCTCATCGCCGCCGGCGAGCCCTTGCCGTACGGGCAGAACGACATTCAGATTCGCGGCCATGCGGTCGAGTGCCGCATCAACGCCGAGGACGCCAAAACCTTCGTACCCTCGCCGGGTCCGATTCGTTTGTGGCACGCGCCCGGCGGCCCCGGCATCCGGGTCGACAGCCATATCTACACCGGCTACAACGTTCCGCCTTTCTATGACTCGATGATCGGCAAGGTCATCGCATTTGGCGATACTCGGGACACGGCCATCGCCCGCATGCGCAACGCTTTGGCGGAAATGGTGGTGGAAGGCATCAAGACCAACATTCCTCTGCACCAAGAGATATTCAACCATTCCGCCTTTCGCCAGGGCGGCACGGATATCCATTATTTAGAGCGACGCTTGGGATTGAAGTGAAGTCCTAGGGGCTTGCAGCGATGAGCTTCTACGAAATCGAATTTCCGCTCGCGACCCTGAGCGAGGGAATGGTCGAGGCCGCGCTCAATGAGATGGGAGCGAGTTCGATCACCTTGGTCGATCGCGGTAATGAACCGGTGCTCGAGCCGAAGCCCGGAGAGATCCGGCTGTGGAGCGACACCCTGGTCCGCGCGCTGTTCGAAGCAGCGCCGGATCCGGACAGCCTGAACGCGGCCCGCAAACTCGAGCGGCTTGCCACGTTGCTAGGACCGCATATCACCCGCACCGCACGCGTCCGCGCAGTGCAAGAGCAGGACTGGGAGCGCGTCTGGCTTCAGGATTGGAAGTCGATGCGCTTCGGCCGGCGGCTATGGGTCTGCCCGACGCAGGCAGAACCGCCGGACGATGCCAATGCCGTGATCGTGCGGCTCGATCCCGGACTCGCCTTCGGCACCGGCACCCATCCCACCACCGCGCTGTGTCTGCAGGTATTGGAATCATTGCCGGTCGCCGGCCAAAGCGTCATCGACTATGGCTGCGGCTCGGGCATTTTGGGAATTGCCGCGCTGAAACTCGGGGCGGCGCGCGTGACGGCGGTGGATATCGATCCGCAAGCGCTGCTTGCGACCCGCGACAACGCCGAGCGCAATCAGGTGGCCGCGAACATCGAAGTGCTCGGAGCGGATTCGGGCATTGAAATCGCGTTGCAGCCGGCCTTCTGCGTGATGGCGAATATTCTCGCCGGCCCGCTGATTGAACTGGCACCGACGCTGACCGCGGCCTGCAGGCCGGCCGGATACCTGCTTCTGTCGGGACTCCTCAAAACGCAAGCCTATGCGGTAAAAGCCGCCTACGCCGCCGCATTTGATATGGTGCAGGTAATTGAGCGCGAAGATTGGTGTTGTATTTACGCTCGGAGAGTCGTCTAGCGTGTACACGCAGTGTTCAAAATGCGAGACGGTCTTCAAATTGTCGGCGGAGGTGCTGCGCACCGCCGGCGGCCAAGTGCGCTGCGGAAGATGCGGCGAGGTGTTCAACGCCTTGGCGCGCCTCGCGGAAGATTCGAGCGCCTTTGCGGTCGCCGAAACGCCGCTCGATCTCGAGGAGCGTGCCGACAGTATCCTCGAATCGGTCGGCACCTTGCAGGTGGCCCGCGAAGTCGCCAAGGACAGCGAAGAATTCGCGCCGCCGGGTGTCGAGATTGCGCGGCTCGAAGTACTCGACTGGCCCGAGGAAGACGCGGAGGAGTCGGCGATCACTGCACCGGCGCCGCAAGCCGAACACCCGCCCACGGATGCCCCGGCTGACGCCGGCGCCGAGACGCCCGCGCCGACTTCCGGCGTCGAGACCGAGCCCGAAGCGCAGCCCGAAGAGACGGAGGAGCTCGACGATCGCTCGCTCGAGTTCACATTGCCTCCCGGCGAGTTGGACCGAATTTTCGTCGAGTCAAAAAAACGCGGCATCAGCCCGCCGTTCGAACCGATACTGCACCCAGAACCCGTGCGCGCGCCGCCGCTGGAGCCGAAATACCCGTCACCCGAGGTGGTGCGAGCGCGCAATCGCGTCGGCGGATTCGCGGTGCTCGAAGACGCGCGTCGCGACCCCGCACGCCGCAAACCCTGGTGGCTCGGCGCCGCGGCTGTGCTCGCATTGCTGCTATTGGCGCAAGTTGTGCATAAGAATCGCGAACAGATCGCGACCCAGGGCCACGGACCTCTGAGTGTCGTGGTCCGTGCTTTGTACGGCGCGTTGGGCTCGCCGCTGCCCGTGCCGGCGAATCTTGCCGCCTATCAACTGCGCCAATGGGGTGTCACCGGCGATCCCGGTGCCACCGGCACCTTGCGCCTGCGCGCCAGCATCTTGAATAACGCGGCGCAACTGCAACCCTACCCGTTGCTACGCGTGACGCTTGCGGATCGTTTTGGCAAGAGCATCGGCCGGCGCGAGTTCGAGCCCAGCGAGTACTTAGGCAAGCCGACGGCGCGACTGCTCGCGCCGGGCGAACGCGTCGATGCAACCTTGGCGATCTTGGATCCCGGCAAGAACGCCGAAGGGTTCGAAGTCGATGTGTGCCTGCGCGGGGTCGACAAAAAAATTGCCTGCGCAAATGATGCTGTTGCGCCGCAAGCCAAGCGATGAAGATCGGCCCTTACGTCCTGCCGTCCAATGTGGTGCTGGCGCCGATGGCCGGCGTCACCGATCGCCCGTTTCGCATTTTGTGCCGGCGCTTTGGCGCAGGACTTGCTGCGTCCGAAATGTTGAGCGCCGATGTGCGCTTGTGGGACACGCCGAAATCGCGGCGGCGCATGGATCACAGCGGCGAGCCCTGCCCGCGCGTGGTGCAGATCGCAGGCTTCGATCCCTTGATGATGGCCGATGCCGCACGCCGCAATGTCGATGCCGGTGCGCAAATCATAGATGTCAATATGGGTTGTCCGGCGAAAAAAGTTTGCAATCGGCTTGCAGGCTCGGCCTTGTTGCAAGACGAAGAGCTGGTTGCACGAATTTTGCACAGCGTGGTGCGCGCGGTGGATGTGCCGGTCACGTTGAAGACGCGCACCGGCTGGGATCGCAGTCACAAGAACGGGCTCAGCATTGCGCGGATCGCGGAAGACGCTGGTATTCAAGCACTTGCAGTGCATGGGCGGACGCGCGCGGATCTTTATACGGGAATTGCCGAATACGAAACCGTCGCCGCCATTAAAGATGCGATTAAAATTCCTGTGTTTGCGAATGGCGATGTCGATTCACCGCAACGCGCGCGCCAAATTCTCGACGCCACGCGTTGCGACGGCATCATGATCGGCAGAGCCGCGCAAGGCCGGCCATGGATCTTCGACGAAGTCAATTTTTTCCTCGCGACCGGCAAATCGCGCGCCGCTCTGGCGTTGGAAAAAGTCCGTGATATTATGCGCGCCCACCTCGAAGACCTGTACGCCTTCTATGGCGATGAGACCGGTGTTCGTGTGGCACGTAAACATTTGAGTTGGTATTTTCGGCAGCATCCTGGACAAGACGCGTTGCGGAATCGACTGGTGCAGATCGAAACTCCGCAGGAACAATTGTCGACGCTGCTGGAACATTACGACACGAGTGCGTATCGCGCTGCGTAGCGCGCTGGGGAGTTCGGACGAGGCCATGGTCGTAAAAAAGAAAGCAAAATCGCGCAAGGATGGGTCGTCGGCTTTCAACGGCCGCGATCTGAAGGTCAACGGGAAAGGTGTGCCATTGCGTTCCCAAGCCGAAGAGGCGTTGGAATGCTATTTCGAAACTCTCAACGGCCACAAGCCCGCGCATTTGTATGAATTGGTGATGCGCGAAGTGGAAGAGCCGTTGTTCAAAGTGGTCATGGGCCACGTGCACGGCAACCAGAGTCGCGCAGCCACCATTCTCGGCATCAATCGCGGCACCTTGCGCAAGAAGCTCAAAGAGTTCGGAATCAACGAGTAGGACCGCATTGCTCACGCCCGTCCGCCGCGCGTTGCTCAGCGTCTCCGATAAAACCGGAATTGTTGAACTCGCGCGGGAGCTGAAGGAACGCGGCATCGAACTGCTGTCGACGGGCGGCACCGCCAAGCTCTTGCTCGATCACGGCATTTCCGTCAAGGAAGTCGCCGAGCACACCGGCTTTCCGGAAATCATGGGCGGGCGCGTCAAGACCTTGCATCCGAAAATTCATGGCGGCTTGTTGGGTAGACGCGGCACCGATGAAGCCGTGATGGATGCGCACGACATCGAGCCCATCGATCTACTTGCGGTCAATCTCTATCCTTTCGCCGCCACGGTGGCGCGCGCCGACTGCAGCTACGAAGAGGCGGTCGACAACATCGACATCGGCGGCCCCGCCATGGTTCGCGCCGCGGCCAAGAACCATGCCTCGGTCACGGTCGTCGTCGATCCCAACGACTATCGCGAACTGCTCGACGAATTGGCCGCGAACCAAGGCGCGACGAATGTTGCCATGCGACAGAAGCTCGCCGCCAAGGCGTTCGCCCACACGGCGCAGTACGACGCCATGGTCTCGGCCTACTTCACCGGAGCGATCGGCGGCGCCGCTGCGGCCTTCCCGGATGACCTCAACTTGTCGTTTCGCAAGCATTTGGATCTGCGCTACGGCGAAAATCCGCACCAGCAGGCGGCCTTCTATACCGATCCGCGCGCCATCGGCGCCTCGGTGACGCGAGCCAAGCAAATCCAAGGCAAGGAACTCTCGTACAACAACATCGCGGACAGCGATACCGCGCTCGAATGCGTGCGGCAGTTCGATACCCCCGGCTGCGTCATCGTCAAGCACGCCAATCCTTGCGGCGCGGCGCGGGCCGGCACTCTGGCCGACGCCTACGCGCGTGCCTATCGTACGGATCCTACCTCGGCCTATGGCGGTGTCATCGCGTTCAATCGCGAACTGGACGCCGCCACCGCCCGTGCCATCGTCGAGCAGCAGTTCGTCGAGGTGATCATCGCGCCCGGCGTTTCCGAATCGGCGAAGGCGCTGTTGACCCTCAAAGACAGCGTGCGTGTCCTGCTGGTGGGCGATTTGACCTTGCCGGTGACGCAGCTGCTCGAATACAAAAGCGTCGCCGGCGGTCTATTGGTACAGACCCGCGATACGGGGGTCATTCTGGCGCAGGAACTGCGCGCGGTGACCCAGCGCGTGCCGACCCTGGCCGAACTCGACGACCTCATCTTCGCCTGGCGCGTGGCGAAATATGTCAAATCCAACGCCATCGTCTGCGCCAAGGATAAGGCCACCTTAGGCATCGGCGCCGGGCAGATGAGCCGGGTGGTCAGCAGCAAAATCGCCGCCGCCAAGGCCCAGGATGCGGGCCTCGATATGCACTCGGCCAGCATTGCCTCCGATGCTTTCTTCCCGTTTCGCGACGGACTCGATGCGGTTGCCGAGCTCGGCATCAAATCGGTGATACAGCCGGGCGGCTCGAAGCGCGACGCCGACGTGATCGCGGCGGCCGACGAACACGGCATCGCGATGGTGTTCACCGGAATGCGCCATTTTCGCCACTGAGGGGTCAAACATGCGGATCCTGATCGTCGGCGGCGGTGGCCGCGAGCATGCGCTCGCATGGAAGTGCGCACAGTCGCCGCGCGTCGCGCAGGTGTTCGTCGCGCCCGGCAACGCCGGCACCGCGCGCGAAGCAAAAGTACGCAATGTGGACATTCAAGCGGACGACCTCGAGGGGCTGCTCGCGTTCGCGGCTCGCGAGGACATCGGACTCACCATCGTAGGACCCGAGGGTCCGTTGGTCGCCGGCATTGTCGATCGCTTCACGGCCGCCGGTCGCGCATGCTTTGGACCTTCGCGCGCCGCTGCTCGGCTCGAGGGCTCGAAGGCATTCACCAAGCAATTCCTCGAGCGGCACTCGATCCCGTCAGCGAGTTACCAAGCCTTCGATAAGGCGACGTTCGATCCCGGCTATATCCGTGCGCAGCGATTGCCGCTGGTCGTCAAGGCCGACGGACTCGCTGCAGGCAAGGGCGTCGTCATCTGCGACAGCCACGAATCCGCGATCGAGGCGGCCACGGGCATGCTGGGCGGCTCGTTCGGCAGCGCCGGCGAGCGCATCGTGATCGAAGAATTCTTGCATGGCGAAGAAGTCAGCTTCATCGTCATCGCGAGCGATCAAGCCGTGGTGCCGCTCGCCAGCTCGCAGGATCACAAACGCCGCGATGACGGCGATCTCGGGCCCGATACCGGCGGCATGGGCGCCTACTCGCCCGCCCCGATCGTCACCC
>Ga0302319_10011872_pt1 | contig 16497 bp, 13 predicted proteins | sample Bog_T0_2_FD_203319 | JGI IMG/M metagenome (GOLD analysis project Ga0302319, IMG submission 203319) | Peat permafrost microbial communities from Stordalen Mire near Abisko, Sweden - Bog_T0_2 | ecosystem: Environmental > Terrestrial > Soil > Wetlands > Peat | place: Sweden: Abisko, Stordalen Mire...
CTCGGCGTTGACGAAAACGGCGACGTCATCGACCCCCGTCAGAAAGCCCAGCGCGACGGCGCTCCCGATTTCGCGCAAATCATTCTCGAAAACCTCAAAACCGCAGGCGTCCAACAAGCCCACAAAGAAGACCGAATCACGTTCAGTTCGCTCGTCCCCTGGCCCGGCCGCCTCGTGTGCGCCGAAGGCCGCTATCTGGAAGGCGATGCCGAACGCCGCGCCGCCATCCTCATCGGCCCCGAATTCGGGACTGTCGCCCGTCCGGATCTGGTCGATGCCGCCCGCGAAGCCGCCGACGCCAAGTTCGACGTCCTCATCGCCTGCGCCTTCAACTTCGACGCTCACTCTTCCGAATTCAGCAAACTCGGCCGCATCCCCGTCCTCAAAGCCCGCATGAACGCCGACCTCCACATGGCCGCCGACCTCAAGAAAACCGACAAAGCCAACTTATTCGTCATCTTCGGCGAACCCGATATCGACTTAGTCAGTCTCAACGGTGGACTCTGGCAAGTAAAGCTGAAAGGCGTGGATGTGTTTGACCCCAACACCGGCGATGTCCGCAGCGACAACGCCGACGGCATCGCCTGCTGGTTCATCGACACCGATTACAACGAAGAAAGCTTCTTCGTCCGCCACGCTTACTTCCTCGGCGCGAACGATCCTTATAAAGCTCTGCGAACAACCCTAAAAGCCGAGATCAACGAAGAAGCCTGGAGCACGCTCCACAGCGATACCTCGCGCCCCTTCGAAAAACCCAAATCCGGCCGCATCGCCGTAAAGGTCATCAACCACTTGGGCGACGAAGTCATGAAAGTTTTCCGTCTCACCTAGTAGTCGCTCCGATTGTCCGAAATGCGAAAATCCGGGACTGTACCCGCGCGACCGCATGCCGCAAGCGTCACGCGTTGGTTCACAGCGCGAGCGGACTGTACCGTGATTTTCCTCGCAGATTAAACCCGATGCAAGAAACGCCGGTAAGGGTATCTTCGCAACACGCCACTAGTCAGCCGAACGGTTAGGACATTACCATTTTTGCGCCTAGATACCCCAAATTTTACTTGCCCAAACTCTGCTCTGGCAGTATACTCATCAAAAGTTCAGAGGGCAGCCGCCCTAGAGTGGGTAAATGCATCGAATTCTAATTCCGTACAAGCTCGTCCCGTCGCTGAGCAGATTAGGGTCGCTGCTCTTGGCCGCGTTCTTTTGCTCTTTCGCTGCGTATCCTCAGCCGCCATCCCCTACCCTCAGCCTGCACGCTTATCTCTTTTACAACAAAACCGGCCAACTTTCAAAAGACATACTAGGAGAAAACGGCCCAACTCTGGGCAACATCGTCACCGACTCCACCTCAACCTTCGTCGTCGTCGAAATAAAACCTGAATCCGGTCAAATCATTCCTAGCAAGACCCAAGTCCGCCTCATTGCGATCGAAGGTCAAAATAGCGCCATGGCCGCCACCGCTGGCAACGTCAAACCGCATGAAAGAGTGCTGCTGGATAAAGCGAGTCGCATCGGCCCTGCTAACGACAAAGGCGTTACCTACGTTGGCTTTTGGCTCCCGGACACAGGCTGCGCCTCCATCACTCTCAAGGCCTCAATTGTGGGCGCCCAAACGCCTCCCCAAAACTCGGTGCTGGGATTTGCTTGTTACGAATAGACCACCCATCCAGTCACCACTAACTCGGAGAAATCTCAATGCAAATCATCAGCGATTCGGTCGGATTTAAAGGCAAAAATAAACCTAGCGATGTAGCTCTTGTCCAAGCCATCCTGCTCAAGACTCCTTGTATGCCGGCCGGAAATAACACGAAGTCAAAGACGTACCTGAGCGCCTACAATGCCGAAAGCGACGACAACACCCTCAAAGCGATCCGCGAATTTCAAGGCGACTATGTCAACGTTACGCCCGATGGCAAGCAGTGCATCCTAAACCCCAACGCCGTTGACGCGCTCGTACAGCCGGGCGATGTCACCTGGCAGAAACTGCTTGAGAAAGTAGACCGCGACTTTATCAATATGCGAATACTCGAAGGCGGAAAGACAGTTTATTTAGCGGCATCGGCCCAACAGCTATCCGATTCATTAGCTGGCTGCCAGTCATTCAGCTTTGCCGATGCCTTCCGGCCAAAAGCGCTCGCTTGCATTAACCGCATGTATTCGAAATCCGCCATTGTCATCTCTGTATGCCGCCAAGGAGGCCGCCGGTCGTTTCAGGAGCAACAAGCCATTCTCAATCGGCACGACGGCGCAACGCACGCCGGGCCCGGCGAGAGCAACCACAATTTCGGAATGGCCGCCGATCTTGGTTTTCAAGGTCTTCGCTGGCTGAAAAAGGACGGGTCGGTTGGACAGGAACAGCTTTGGTGGCTCGAGCAGCTGGGCCGCGACCGCGGATCCGCCGAAGCCCTGCATTTCTGGCAGCTTTTACGATCCGTCGGCACTGCGGAAGTCGGCTTGTTCCCTGGCCCCGAGAGCGATCGCCCCCATCTGCAAAATTGGGATGATCACGGCGTAGACATGGCCAGCCGATTGGCGGATCTAATGACCAGGTTTGGCAAGATGAAGTGGCAAGGTCGCCATCAAAGGTACTTGTGCGACTTCGGTTTAGGAGGCGACTTCTTCGCTGTCGGCTCCGCTAGCGATATTTGGGACGGGCGAGGTGCCGTGACAGCAGCAAGCCTCACCCAGGCTCGCGCGGCCGCCCAAGCCCGCCGTCACCCTCAAGTTCCGCGCGCGGCACCAGTCGGTGCCGGAGGCAGAGCGGCGGTCGCCGTCCTGCCGGCCATCCAACCCGCCACTCCGGCCGACGTTATCGCCATGCAGCGAAACCTCAAAAGCGATTTCGAAGCCGCCGAGGCACATTGGCAGGATTGGACGGCCCGATAGAAAAGACGCATCTTCACTTCCGCCCCTGGTTAAGGAATCCCTCGCTATCCGCCATTTCATTCGCTATCTTAGTAATGGCCAAACATTCCCCATGGAATTCCGCATAGCCGACACCTTCACCGACAGCCTGTCACGGCTCACCTCGGAAGAGCAAAAAGCCGTAAAAACCGCCGCTTTCGACTTACAACTCAACCCCGCCCATCCAAGCCTTCAACTCCACAAACTCGAAAAGGCGAAAGACCCGAACTTTTGGTCCATCCGCGTCACGCTTGACTTACGCATCATCGTCCACCGCACGCAAAACAGCCTCTTACTCTGTTACGTCGCCCATCATGACCCAGCCTATCTGTGGGCCGAACGCCGCAAGCTCGAAACTCATCCCAAAACCGGCGCGGCTCAGTTGGTCCAACTTCCCGAAACGGTTGAATCAATACCGCCACCCAAACAATCCTCCACTAAGAAATCCGCCGCTGCCGCTGTGGCTCACGGCCCCTTCGCCCACATTCCCGACAGCACGCTCCTCGGCTATGGCATTCCCCAGGAATGGCTCGAATCCGTCAAACGCGCCGACGAAGAAAGCATCCTGAACATCGCCTCCCACCTCCCAGCCGAAGCCGCTGAAGCCGTTCTCGAGCTCGCGGTCGGAGCTGTTCCCAAAACGTCCGACCGCGCCGCTGCCGGCGCCGACCCCTTCGCCCACCCCGATGCCCTCCGCCGTTTCCGCGTAATGCGCAACGTCGAAGACTTAGCGCGTGCGCTCGATTTTCCCTGGGAAAAGTGGAGCGTCTTTCTCCACCCATCGCAGGCGCAGCTCATCAATCGCACTTATAAAGGACCAGCGCGCGTCTCCGGCTCCGCCGGCACCGGCAAAACCATCGTCGCTCTCCACCGCGCTGTCCACCTCGCGCGCGAAAATCCAGATTCGCGTGTCTTGCTCACCACCTTCTCCGAGCCGTTAGCCAACGCTCTACACAACAAGTTGCGTTGTTTGATCGGCAATGAGCCGAAGCTCGCAGAACGCTTGGAAGTCCACGCCCTCAACGCCATCGGCCGCCGCCTCTACGAACTGAACCTCGGTCCCATTCAAATGGCGCAAGAGCAGGCCATTCGCGAAATCATCGCCGAAGCCATCAAGTCCTCGCCCGAAAACCGTTTTACGCCGCATTTTCTCTGGAGCGAGTTCGATCAAGTCGTCGATCCCTGGCAAGTGACCACTTGGGAGGCTTACCGCGATGTCCCGCGTCTCGGCCGCAAATCCCGCCTCACGGAAGCCCATCGAAAAACGCTTTGGGCCGTCTTTGAAAAAGTCCACGCCGCCCTCGCCAAGCGCGCCTTACTCACTCGCGCCGCCATGTTCACGAAACTGGCAGCCCATTTCTCATTAGCCAAGCGCGTCCCGTTTGACTTCGCGGTTGTCGATGAGGCCCAAGACCTCAGCATCCCTCAGTTGCGCTTTCTCGCCGCACTCGGAGCCAATCGCCCCGACGCCCTCTTTTTCGCCGGTGACCTCGGACAGCGAATCTTTCAGTTACCCTTTTCCTGGAAATCTCTCGGCGTTGACCTTCGCGGTCGCAGCGCCACGCTTAAAATCAATTACCGAACGTCTCATCAGATCCGCGCTAAAGCGGATTTACTGCTCGCCCCTGAAATCTCCGACTCGGACGGCAACGCCGAAGAACGCCGTGGCACAGTCTCGCTCTTTAACGGACCAGCGCCCGATATTCGTTCCCTCAAGTCACAAAATGAAGAGACCGCAACGGTAGCTGCTTGGCTCGGCGACCGCCTCAAACAAGGCGTCCTGCCCCGCGAAATCGGCATCTTCGTTCGCAGCGAAACCGAAATCCCCCGCGCCCGCGCTGTCGCCGAAGCCGCGTCACTCGCCGCCACGGTGGTCGATAAAAACATGCTCACCTCGCAAGGCAACGCCTCCATCTGCACCATGCACCTTGCCAAAGGGCTAGAGTTCCGTGCCGTCGTCGTCATGGCCTGTGACGACACCGTGATTCCTCTCCAATCCCGCATCGAGTCCGTTTCCGACGACTCCGACCTCGACGAAGTCTATAACACCGAACGCCATCTCCTCTACGTCGCCTGCACCCGCGCCCGTGATTTTTTGTTAGCAACCGGCGTCACGCCCGCATCTGAATTCCTGAAAGATCTCGATCCCAACCTCGGCCGCCGCCACCAAACGCACGCCTAAAAGCAGCTACCGTTTTATCCGTGTTCATCCGCGTTTATCCGTGGCTAAAAATCAGTCACAAATCTTTCCAAAAAGATATCCTGCCTTTTCAACCACTTACAGCCTATCCATTTCTGACCGCGTCCAAGCTCAAGCCACACTAAACCCGAAAGTGAGGCTCACATGCCAAATCAAACCGGACCCACCAGTGTCTCCGGTAAGCTCGCATCCTGCATGAATCGTTTGAAGCATTCAGCGTGCGCCGAATCGTTATTCATCAAAGGCGAGAACCCTGATGAATTTTTTTCTCTCCTCGAAAACGCGTTCGAGCAGCACCAACCCGCGTTTGACCAAGATGCCATTCTGGTCACCCGCTCCGTCCAGGCCAACTGGATTTTCATGCGCCGCGAACGCATCGCCGCCGAGTTTGAAACTGCTCTGTATGAGCGCAAACCGCACGGCAAATACTTACTTCCTAACGGCGATTTACACGAAATCCACCTCATTGACCGGTACAAGACCGCCGCGCACCGCCATTTCACGCGCTGCCTCAAAGATCTCCAACTCATCAAAAAAATAGACCATGATACCGAACGCTGGCAACTCCAACTCGCCGCGCAAGAAGAGAAGTTAGAAAGCGACCCCAAAAACGCCGCGTTCATGGCCGAAAATCAAGAACCAACCGGCGATGAATCCGAAGTCACGCAATCCGTCTACGCCGCTTTCGACGAATCCGGCAAGACCATCGCTTTCGAGGCGTCTCCCAAGAACGACACCATTCGCCGTTTACCCACACCGCCGGCCAACGTCGTCCGCACCTACCACCTCAAAGGCCCTGTGCCCAAGCCGTATCACTGGCTTCTAACCAACGACAAGCAGCGTAACTGGAGTTACCAAGAAATCGAGAAGTGCCTCACCTTCGACGAATGGCAGCAACTAACCAACAACGAATAATAAGACCCAGACGCCGCATAGTCAAATCTCAAAATCACCGACTCTCGGAGAAGTGTGTCCACAAATCGTATTTTTGTCTTTTCTTATCCGTGTTTATCTGTGTTCATCTGTGGCTAAAAGGTCTTAACAAGAGTATCCATTTCCTTCCGTAAAACGAACTTTCATCATGCAACAACAACATCAATCTTGGGCCAAACGCGCCCGCATCGTCGCCATGGCCGAACTCGGCATGCCGTCCGAGGAAATCGCCACCGCTTTGGGTATTCACATCAGCGTCCTTATGGCCGTCTTCGGCGATGTCATCCAAATGGCCCTGATTCGCGCAAAATTGGCAGCGCTCCAAAAATTCGCCGCGTTGGCTAACTCCCGAAAGTACCCAGGCATCACCATCGCCTGGGCCAAATTCCTGTGCGCCACCAAAAACGCCGCCAACTCATTTCTCGGCTCCACGCCCAATATGCAAGTTCTAAATCATTTGGGCGAGGTTATTGGCTAATGCCGAGTTGAGTAAGTACGGTTATTGCGGCCAAGCGGACTTGATCTTCCAAAGAGTGCCAGAAACTGCTCCCGGTTTGCCGCCGCTGGCATAGAACTCGAGTTTGCCCGCATTGGCAGGGGCGAATACCAGATCCGTGATCGTGACGCGGCCGTCGCCGGCGAAAACTTCAACTGAATCGCGATCCACGACGAAGTTCAGGCGCAAGCTATTTCCGGTGAGCTTAAAGGGCGCTTCGGTTTTAGCGGGGAAGTCTTTGTTAAAGCCAACATTTCCGGAATGAGTGCGGTCGATGAATAGCATGCCGCGCTGCTTGTTGTATCCAATGTTGGTGAAAGTACCGTCATCGGCGAGCAGTTTCCAGCCGACTTCCTGCGCGGTGCCGACAGGGATGGTCGAAGCAAATTCGAACTGGTGGCCGGTGTTGCTGGTCGATAGATGGACGGGTACAGGTGCTTCCCGCAGCTTTGCTAACGCTTCTATGGGCTGTTGGAAGAGGCGGATGCCGTCGGGAGTTGTCTTGAGTGAAAGTTCACGGGGCAGTGTCATCTGGCCGCGGAAGGGCGCGGTGGGCATCTCTCGCGCGTACTGCCAGTTACTCATCCAACCGAGCATGATGGGCGCGGTAGTTTTGGGGAGGTTGTTGAAGGTCAAGGCACAATAGCAATCCTTGCCGTAATCAGTCCAGAGGGTGGTTGCGGGGGGATTGTCGTTCTGAAAGCGTTCGCCGTCGAAGCGGCCGATGAAATACTGTTCGCCGGAACCTCCTGCGATGGCGCCTGGATTGAGGCCAACTTTCAGGACCCAACGGGTTTCTGTTTTGCCATCGAGCGGCAGTTCAAACAATTCGGGGCATTCCCACTGGCCGCCGGTCGCGCCAGCAGGGCCGAACTCACTGGTTCGTTTCCAGTGCTTGAGATCGGGAGAAGTATAGATCAGGATCTTGTGATCGTTGGGCAGCGAGACGGCCATCACCCAGTGCTTACCTTGCTGCGACCAGAAAACTTTCGGATCGCGAAAGTCGGTGAGATGGAGATCGATCACGGGGTTGCCCTTGTACTTGGTCCAAGTTCGGCCGCGATCATTGCTGTAGGCGATGTTCTGATTTTGCAGATCGGGGGTGCTAGCCGTCTTGGCGATGAACCCCGTCCAGGTAGCCACGAGACAAGGCTTGCCGTTAAGACAGAAACCGCTGGTGTTGTTGGAATCAACCACCACACTGCCGGTGAAAATCATGGTGCCGTTCTCTTCGGGGAGTGCCACGTGCAGTTCTTGCCAGTGGATAAGATCGGTGCTCACCGCATGTCCCCAGCTCATGTGACCCCAAGTGTCGCCGAACGGATTGTACTGATAGAACAGATGGTATTCGCCCTCGAAGAAGACGAGCCCGTTTGGGTCGTTAGTCCAATGCACGCGCGGCGAGAAATGAAATTGCGGGCGGAAGGGTTGGTCGTAGGCGTTTTGGCCTAGAAGGGCAGAACCACTCAAGGTGATTAGTAACAGCGATAAACAAAGGCGCATGAACGCTCCGAGCTTGACAAGTTGCTTACGAGGTATAGCATACTAATCTAAGCGTCTACGCGCGCCGAGTTGCGCCCATTTCTCAATGCATTCTCTTCCTAGAACCCTGCCGCGTATCTGCGTGGCGCTGGGTCTACCTTCCGCCAGCCAGTTGCAGCGCGCCGCCGAGCGCGAATACAAAGACGGCAGCACGTTTCTGGAGTTCCGGCTCGATTATCTGACTGACCCCGCAGCGGGGATAGACGTTATTCGTAAATTTCGACGCACGTTTCCGGATGCGTATATTTTGGCGACGTGCCGGCATCACGAAGCGGCGGGCCATTTCAAAGGGTCGATTGAGCAGCAAGTGAAGATTTTGGAAGATGCGCTGCGGGCGGGGGCGACGTTCGTTGATCTGGAAGTGGAATCGGCTGACAGAGCGAAACGCGCGGTGGCTGCGTTGCGCGAGATAGGTCCAGTTTGCCTTTCGTATCACAATTTTGAGAAGACGCCCAAGTTGGAGCCTGTCTTACGGCGGATGCGCAAGTTTGCGGCGGATGCTTATAAAATTGCCGTGACTGCTCGCAAACACAGCGACAATTTGCGCTTGATGGATTTTGCGCAGGAGGATCATGACTGCCGCATCATTGCGCTGGCGATGTCGGAGATTGGGATTGCGTCGCGGATTTTAGTGGCGCCGCTGGGCAGCTTGTTTACTTATGCAGCGCCAGCGGTCGAGAGTGGCACGGCTCCGGGGCAAGTAGCGGCGAAGCTGATGCGCGGGCTTTATCGAGCGGAGAAGTTGACTAAGGCGACGCGAGTTTACGGGGTGATTGCCAGCCCGGTGGCGCATTCGAAATCTCCGCTGATTCACAATCGGGCGTTTCATGCGAGACGGGTGGATGCGGTGTATCTGCCGTTTCTTGTCCCAGCGTTACAGTTATCCGACTGGATGAAGTTTGCGACAGATCTGCCAGTGCAGGGGTTTAGCGTGACGATTCCGCACAAGCAGAACATCATCCGTCATCTGGATGTGGTGGCGCCCCTGGCCAAACGTATTGGCGCGGTGAACACGGTTTGGCGCAAGGCAGGGAAGTGGCGTGGAACGAATACGGATACGGAGGGCGTGCTGAAGCCGTTGGCCAAGCATATACGTTTAGCGCACTCGTCTATTTTGATTGCGGGCTATGGTGGGGCGGCCCGGGCGGCGGCCATTGCATTGGGTGACGCATCGGCGGAAATCACGGTCACCGGCCGTAATTTAAAGAAGGCGCAGGCGCTGGCAGCGGTGGTGAAAGGCAAGGCCGTCTCCGTGCGCGAGGCGGCTGCCCGGCATTTTGACGCGTTGGTGCATGCCACGCCGCTGGGGATGTCTCCGCACCCCGATGGGTGCCTTTTTAATGACGAGATTCCGGCGGATGTCGTGCTCGACATGGTTTACAATCCGCGGGAGACTCTGCTTTTAAAGCGCGCGGCAGAACAAGGGCTCACGGTGATTCCGGGGATTGAAATGTTGCTGGAACAGGCGGCACACCAGTTTGAGATTTGGACTGGGGAAACTGCGCCGCGAGCGGTGATGCGCGAAGCGTTGGAAGCTAGCTAAAGCTTATTCATCATCGCCGTGGCGGTGGCGTCCAGGAACATTTCCAGAACGTGCGCTGGGGCAGCGGGCAGTTTTGTTTCGTCGAGAGCTTTCTTCATCAGGGTCATCCAGCGATCGCGTGCGGCTTGGTCAATCACGAAAGGGACATGGCGCATGCGAAGGCGGGGATGGCCCCGCTCTTCGATGTAGTGTTGCGGTCCGCCAAAGCGGTAGATGAGGAAATCGCGCAGGCGTTTTTCGGCAGCGGCCATGTCGCGGCCTTGGTACATGGGGCCGAGAATGGGGTCGTCGGGGATTTGCCTGTAAAAGGCGGCGATCAGGAGCGTGAAGCCGGCGTCGCCACCAATGGCCGCATAAATTTCGTGTTCTTCCACGAAGACGATGCTAGCAACTCGTCGGCTATGGCTCGACCCAAACGGTGAAGGTTAGGGTTTCCGCTTTATCGGGCGCTGGCTCATAGTGTGCGGAAACTTCCCAGCAACCGGACACCGGAATGTTGAACTCGCTGAGCATGAACATGTTCCCGACGGTGTGGTCAACGTTGATGCTTTTGACGTGAGGCGCCCAAACGAGTGGATCGGGGGCATCGCGCCGCCTGGCCACTACAGACAAGCGAGGGTTCGGTTCAGCAACCGCGTCGTAACCTTGGCGAAAATACAAGAGCTTGGCCTTGTGGCGCGGCTGCGCGGACCAGTGCGGGCGAATGGCGACCCATAGCGATGGCGAGCCATAGAGGAACTGGCCGGGGGCGCGATCTTCGGGATAGGGCGCAGGGGGCACGAAGGCTGGGCTGGGCGGCTTCGTGACGGGACAGCTATCACGGGCCTCCGCCTCACACCAGTGGGGCAGCAGCGCCAAGAGAGCGAGGGTGAAGGCGCAGGAACGAACTCGGTGTCGGATCATGGAATGTCTCTCATGATTCTAAACCGATGAGGGACATTCTCAAACGGCGACTGTCGGGTTCGATCCGAACTGGTGCCAAGGCTTATTTTGTGATTCAGCTACGGCTAGGCACGTGATATCGCCGTCGAAGGTGTTCAGGCCGCTGGTGATGGCTTGGCTGTCTTTGCAGGCGCGTTCCAGGCCTTTGTTCGCGAGTGCCAGGAGATAAGGGACGGTGGCGTTGGTCAAACCGAAAGTGGAAGTGTGCGGCACGGCGGCGGGCATGTTCGATACGCAGTAATGCAGAACACCATCGACGTAATAAATGGGGTCGGTGTGGGTGGTGGCGTGGGCGGTTTCGACGCAGCCGCCCTGGTCAATGGCAACGTCAACGATCACTGACCCGGGCTTCATTGTTTTGATCATGTCGCGGCGAACGACACGAGGCGCGGCGGCTCCTGGAATGAGTACGGCGCCGATCACCAAGTCGGCGATGCGGACGTTTTCGCGAACGGTGTAAGTATTAGAAGCGAGAGTGCAAATGGAGTTGGAGTAGATGTCGTCGAGTTCGCGGAGACGATCGAGATTGCGGTCGATCACGGTGACATTGGCGCCGAGGCCGCAGGCAATCTTTGCTGCGTTATGCCCCACTACGCCGCCGCCGATGACCAGCACGTTCGCGGGGGCGACGCCAGGGATGCCGCCAAGCAAAATGCCACGGCCACCGTTAGGGCGTTCCAAATACTGTGCGCCGACTTGCACCGCCATACGGCCGGCGACTTCGCTCATAGGCGTCAACAAAGGGAGCGAGCCATCGCGCTCGCGAATAGTTTCATAGGCGACCGCACTGACACGCGCCTTCAAGAGTGCTTCCGTGAGGTCGGGGAGAGGCGCTAGATGTAAGTAGGTGAAGAGAATCAGGCCGGGGCGGAAGAACGGATATTCAGATGGCTGCGGTTCTTTTACTTTGACGATGAGATCCGCCTTACGCCACACCTCGGCAGCTGTGGACAAGACCGTGGCACCGGCTTCTACATACTCATCGTCTTGGATGGAGCTGCCTACGCCTGCGCCTGTTTCCACCAGGACTTGATGGCCTTGTTCATGCAGTGCCGTGACCATACTAGGCACGCAGCCGACACGAGTTTCATGATCTTTGATTTCTTTAGGAACTCCGACGATCACCTTTGTGACCTCCGTTTCCTATTGTGGAATGTTTTGTTGAGGCTTCGGGGCGGGCAGAGCGGCGACGCTGCCATCATGCTTTGGGCCAAGCCCCAAACCGATGAGCGAAAGAGAATTGATCTTGCCATCGGGCGTGAGGTTTTGGCTGGCCTGAAATTGCTTTAGGGCGTCGACCGAGTCGGGATTCCAGACACCGTTGACTTCGCCTTTGAAATAGCCTTTGGTCGCCATGGCTTGTTGGATTTCGCGCAGACGGTCTGTGTCGGGATGAGGTGGAACAACGGGACCGGTTTTCACGCGCACCACACGGGACACAGTGACCATGCGCCCATGCACCATTTTTCGGACGACGACGCGGCGTACAGCGGTTTTGCTATTGCGGCCAGCCTTCTTTTGTTCCAGCGCTTCACCACGACTGGCAGGACGCCGTGGACCATGAGCGACCGCTAGAGTAGCCTTAGTTTTAGCCGGTTTAGGGCGCACTGGAGCAGCCGATTCTACGTTCGACATGGCTAAAAACAGCGCCACTACGCACAGCCATTTCATTACGATTCTAACCAAATTTTATCACTTCTCGAGAAAGAAGCTGCCTACAAACAACGCATCAATGCCAGAGGAGTAAAAGCTTCTGACAGCGTCACGCGGAGTACACACGAGCGGATCGCCAAACAGGTTGAAGCTCGTGTTGTAGAGCACCGGAAGGCCATGCGCCTTTCCAGCAGCCGTAAGTAAAGAGTGATACAGCGGGTTTTCTTCCTTATCGACGAGATGAACGCGAATGAGATCTTGACCGAGCAGAGCGGCCGAGAACAGTTCGCGATATTGCGGTTTGACCTTGGCGACGGTGGCAAGATAACGGGCGTTGGCGCCGGCTTCAAAATATTCACCGGCGAGTTCTTGCGGCACCGAGGCGGCGAACTTGCGGTAACTCTCGCGGTGTTTGATGTAGACGTTCAGATTTTCAGTTGAATATTTGTTGAGCGGCGATGCCAGGATGCTGCGGTTTCCTAAAGCGCGCGGGCCGAACTCCATGCGACCCTGCATCCAGGCGACGATTTTATTGTCTTTGAGTGCATCGAGTGCACGTTGGATGAGCTCGCCTTCCGTGAGGAGATACTGAAAGCGGAGCTTGCAGTTTTCGAGCACCGCTTTGATTTGTGCGGGTGCATAACTGGGCCCAAGGCACAGAGTGTTGAACGGGACACGGTTGGTTTCGCCGTAGAAATTGTGCCAGGCATGAAGAGCGGCACCGAGGGCAGTTCCGGCGTTGCCGGCCACGGGTTGCACGAAAACGTTCTTGAATTTTGCCTCGAGCGCGCAAACCAGGAGAGCGTTTAATCCCAGGCCACCCGCCACGCATATATTTTGCGCTGGCTCAAGCATGGCTACCACGGAATCTTCAACACTTTTTTGCAGACTGGCGGCTAAGTCGGCCTTGATGGCTGCGCTGAGCGGTTGGTCGGCGTCGATGCCTGTTTCGGTGTAAAACTTGCGACTAAAGCCACCGCGCGTCAAATGGTCTGCGTCGAAGTAGGAACGGTCTAGGCGGGGCCATTGGGCGGGGCCGCTGTGCAATACCTTGCGAAAGGTGTCTACGTAGGTTGGCTGTCCCGAGGTTGAGAGCCACTGCACCTTGTGCTCATCGGCGCGCGGTTCATAGCCGAGCATTTCGGTGACGCGGTTGAAGAGGTCGCCCAATGAATCGGGGAAATACATTTCGCGCACGGGCAGAAGGTGGCTTTGCTGGCCTTGGAATAGGGCGCCGGAACGGAAATCGCCAGCGCGGTCGATGCTAAGAACGGCCGCGTTCTCCATACCGGAGGCATAGAAAGCAGAAGCGGCGTGCGCCAGATGGTGTTCCACGACAAGAATTTCGCTGCGCGGAAAGCGCGTGCGCAGGTCGATCTGGGTGGCGCCTTCCTCCCCAACGGCGAACGGGCGAGCCAAGGCGACCGCTTCGACTTCTTCCGGCTTCACGCCCGCCGCTTCTAAGGCGAGGGCGAAGGCTTCATCGGGAAAGGAACCAGGGCGGTCTTGGCGTGAGACTTTGGCTTGTTCGACGGCTGAAGCCAAACGGCCGTCTTTGATCACACAGCAAGCCGGATCGCTTAGCAAGCCGCCAAGCCCAACGATAACCTTCGGCATGGTTAGACCTTTCGCAGCCTTGCAATGACGCGGTCGCGGCCAATGCAGCCGAATACGGCGAAGGCGCTGGGACCGACCGGTTGACCAGTAAGAGCGGCGCGGCTGGCGTTGATGAGCAAGCCGGCTTTGACACCGCGCTCTTCGGCAAGCTTGCGCAGATCCGCTTCAACGCCAGCTTCAGTGAATTCGCTCTTAGCGGCGATGCGCTCTGCCAGTTCACGCAAAAGTTCACGCGCGCCGGGTGCATTTAGTTTCTCAAAGGCTCCGGGCTCGGTTTCGAAATCGTCAGTGAAGTACGCGCGGCCCTTGCTCGCGAAATCGAGGAGAGTTGTAAAGCGTGAACGGATGACGTCAACGACATGCGCGAAGAAAGTATCGTCGCCATAGGGCTGCAAGCTTTGTGCTTCGAGCACTTTCTTTACGAGCGGCACCAGAGTCTCTACGGGCATGGTGCGCAAGTGTTGTGAATTAAGCCAGAGCGCTTTAGGGTCGATAGGGTCGGCGTCGCTGAAGTTGACTACCGCGTTGCTGCGATTGACACCGTCGAAACTGAAGGCGTTTGTCAATTCGAGAAGCGTCATCTGTTCGCGGTTGTCTTTGGGTGACCAACCGAGCAGGCAGAGGAAGTTGATATAGGCGCTGGCGAGGAAGCCGTTATCGCGATAGGTGGTGACGCTGACAACGGGTCCATGTTTGCGCTTGGAAAGTTTGGCACCATCGGGTGCGACCAGCAGCGGCAAATGGGCAAAACGCGGCAATGGCGCGCCAGCACCTTGAATAATCAGGATGTGCTTGAAGGTGTTTGTTAAGTGATCTTGGCCGCGGATGACGTGGCTGATTTTCAAGTCAATATCGTCGGCACAGGACGCGAGATGGTAGGTGGGCATGCCGTTGCTGCGGAGCAAAGCGAAATCTTCGATGTCGGCGGTTAGCTTGCTTTGTTCGCCGTAGACCTCATCGTGAAACTTTACTTCGTGGGCGGGGTCGCGTTGAACTTTGAAGCGGATAACAAACGGCTCGCCAGCTGCAGCGCGCGCGTCGCTCTGCTGTTGGGTGAGAGCGCGCATTTCCGGATTGCACAGCCATGGTCCCTCGCCGTGCGGCTTGTCTTTTGGATCGGCGTCAGCAGCGGCGGCCGGCGAAAAATCGCGATAGGCAAAACCGCGTGCCAGCAAATCGTGGGCAATTTTGCGATGCAGATCTAGACGCTCCGATTGGCGGTAGAATTCATCCCACCCGAGAGCAAGCCAGTTGAGGCCGTCGTAGATGGAATCGAGCGACGCCTGGGTATTGCGATCCACATCGGTATCGTCAATCCGCAGCACCATGGTGCCCTTTAGTTTCCGCGCAAACAGCCAGTTAAAGATAAATGTGCGAGCGCTGCCAATATGCAAATAACCCGTCGGTGACGGGGCAAATCTAACCCTAATCATGAAGTTTCAGTGTACCGTTTGGCACGCCGATGTTACTGCATCCTCCACTCTGAGATGCCGGCCGATTTTTCTTTCTGCAGTGTTAGCTCCAGTTTTAGCGCCAGTGTGGTGACGGGTTTAAACGTTGTGTGGTTAAACTTGTCCACGGCCAAGCCGTAATCGTTTTCGGCCTCAACGGGTTTCCATTCCGAGCCGCTGAGGTAGAGAACGCGCCAACTGGCAGGCAATGCGACTTCGCCGTTCTTTTCGACGAACCAATAGACGTCAACACTTGAAATCTGGCGTGCCACGCCGAAATTGTATTGCGCCCATTCGGTGGTGCCTTTTCTGGGCCACCAGTTGTACTGTGAGCTGTTGTCGGTAGATGAGGTTGGCTGCTCTTGATCGGCCATGACGCGCGGATTGCGGTTACCGTTGGCGGCTTCGGTCTGACCTGATACGGTGACCTGGCTTTGCGACGCGATGGATGGGAAGGGCGTGGGGTGCGTACCGGTTTCGGTGGTAGGGAGCCAGACTTCCATTTGGCCGGCACCGCGGTTCGCCCAGGCATAGTAAGGGATGGCGGTGAAGGCTGCGGGGGTGTGGGCGATTTCGCCGTTCTGTTGGTATTGGTAGGCGATGGCCTGGCCGCGAATGACTTCCACACCTTTTAGCAGAGCTGGATCGAAATCGGCCTCGAGTTTTTGGGAATCAGGAAGAACGAGATTGCGGACGTGGTGATCAGGACTATCGACCCACTCGGTGCAATAGACGATGGGTCCACGCTGGAGCGCGACGCGTCCTTTGTCGGCGGCCACCTTTTCGTTAGCAACGACGCGGCGGATGGGCATGGGTAAATGAAGATCGATGGTTTCGGCAGCTTTCCATTCGCGCGTGATGGTTGCGTAGCCACGATCAAGATTGAGCGGAACGACGTGGTTGTCTACTTCTAGCGTTGCAGGTGCTTCGTTGCTCGGATCTTCAAACGAGTAGAGATCACCCGGCATGGCTTGTCCTCGGGCCCAGCCTGGGACACGGATCTTGATAGTAAAGCGGCCTGTCTTATCCGGGTTTAGCGTGACGTGAATGTCACCATTCCACGGATACTTTGTCACTTGTTGAAGGGAAACTTTTCTATCACCTTGCAAAGTGACAGTCGCCTGATTGCTCATGAACAGATTTATGTAGAGCGCATCGCCCTGCTGTGCGTAGACGTAGCCCGGCAGTGAGGGCATGAAGCGGGTGATGTTGCATG
>Ga0302319_10011873_pt1 | contig 16496 bp, 15 predicted proteins | sample Bog_T0_2_FD_203319 | JGI IMG/M metagenome (GOLD analysis project Ga0302319, IMG submission 203319) | Peat permafrost microbial communities from Stordalen Mire near Abisko, Sweden - Bog_T0_2 | ecosystem: Environmental > Terrestrial > Soil > Wetlands > Peat | place: Sweden: Abisko, Stordalen Mire...
TTCTTCATCCACCGGGGTCAGGGCAATGTCTGTGTAGTTGACGGCGTTGGGATCGCGCTTCAGCCGGCGGCGAAATCCTCCGTAGCGCCAGATCAGAGCTGCAAGCTTGACGTGCTTCGAAAGCAAATCAAAAACGTAACGCGGATAAAACGACCACGCGCTTTCGACCGGGAGTGTGGGGCGGCGGTCCTTGCGGTACTTGCGGCGCAGGTAGCCGCCTTCTAACGGATCGATTTTTTCCAGCGCCACCATGGCGTAGTACCAGAGCAACAGAAACGTCATATTGCCGGCGTTGCTGTTGGTGGCAACGGAGCGGCGCATTACAGTTTCCAAATGTTCGGGAGAATAAAACGCGGTCCAGGAATCGTGATAGAGTTGCTGCCACTGCTCCGGCGACATGGTGGCGTGCGGCGTGGTGACGTGCTCGAGATCGTATTTGTTGAGGTCGGGATCGAGATACGCTCCGGCCTTATGCAGTTTTTGATGGTCCTCAGATCCGGGCAGCGGAGTGAGGCAATGCGGTTCCAGCAGATCGATGGGCAGTTCGCGCTGGATGATTCCAATATCGCGCATCACCGATTCCGGCGTATCTGACGGGAAGCCGACGATGTATCCGGCAAAGATCGTGGCGCCGGCCCTTTTCCATTCCAGCAACATCTTGCGATACTCAGCGACTTTGTTCTGCTTCTTGCGGGCACCCATCAAGGCGTCGGGATTGATGCTTTCGAGACCAATGAATACGCGGGCGACTCCGGCGCGTCCGGCCTTCTCGATAAAGCGCGGCAGCCGGTGGCACATCGTGTCCACCTGAATCACAAATTTGATGTTCAGTTTCTCTTCTTCCCGCATCGCGATCAGGCGGTCAAAAACTTTTTCCCAGTCGGTGTTGCGGGCAAAATTGTCGTCGGTGATGAAGAAGCGGTTGATACCCTGCGCCAGATTACTGCGGACGATCTGTTCGATCTCATCGGGGGAGCGGCGGCGGGACTTGCGCCCCTGCACGTTGATGATCGTGCAGAAAGAACATTGGAAGGGGCAGCCGCGGCCCGCATCGAAAGTGGTGATCTTGCCGCCGGTTCGCTTCACTCGCGTGGCGGGCAGAATCGGTATGGGGACGCCGGTGAGCGAAGGCAGGTCGTCCATGTAGTTATACAGGGGCTTTAGGGTTCCATGCCAAGCGTCACGGAGAACGAGGTCGAGCCTGCCCTCGGCCTCTCCGGCGAAGAGCGAGATGCCGAGGTCCATGGCTTCTTTGAGTTCGGAAGGAATTTCGGGGAGCATGGAAAGGCAGCCGGAGACGTGGAAACCGCCGATACACACCGGGACGCCGGCCGCGCGCAAGGGCCGCGCGAGGTCCATAGCGTGGGGGAATTGATTGGATTGCACGCCGACTAAACCGACCATGCCGCGTCCGCCGCTGAGTTGGCGCGCGATACGTTCGGGGCGGATGCGAGTGTTGGTCTCGTCGAAAGCGCTGACATCGATTTCGACATCATCGCCGAGCACACGGCGCGTTTTGCAATCGAGCGCCAGACCGCTGAGGACGGCCAGCGAATTGGAAGGAATGGCGGAACGAAACCACTGAATGACGTAGCCCTCGTCGTCATAGTGCGAGGGCTTAATGAGCACGAGAGAGAATTTTTTGGGCGTCCGACCGAACGACTCCATTTGACCCCTTCGTTCCAGACCTTCTTGGGAAGGAGAATATCACGGCCAGAAATCCTGGGAACCGAGTGTGCCCGCCCCAGCCCTCAAAATGAGCCTTTCGGCGATCAATCCTAAGGTAGGTTCCTAAGCTAAGTTCGCTGCAGACACGCTTAATCCAGAGGCGTGAGCGATCCCAGCGCGTTTCAGAAAGATGGAATCTATGCAACTTGCAGATTCGATGAATTATTTATTCGCGTCGTGCTCGCTCGCTATGCTCTTTGCCTCCGCAGGTGTTAATCGCGAGGCATCGCAATAGCCGTACCCTTTCAGGCAAGCCGAGTAGTTGCGTTTGCGTTCCGTCTCGGCCAGAGCCTTGGCCTCGGAAGGCGTGAGTTTCGAGTAATCACAAGTTTCCTCGCTGCCTTCGCAAGCCCGGCGATTGCGCTGCTGCGCGGCGGCGGCAACCTGGCGGGCTTCCTGCGGGGAAAGCTTGGAGTGGTCGCAATCATCCCATCCGTTCTCGCAGTTGCGGGCATTGCGCTCGCGGTCGGCGATCTTGACTTCTTTCGATTCCGAGACTGTAAGTTCGGAACGATCGCAGTTTCCTGAACCATTCTTGCAATCGGATGCGTTCAGTTCGTGCCGAGCAGCGTTCACCTCTACCGTTTCCGCGGCAGTTAGTTTGGAGCGGTCGCAGGATCCAACTCCCTCTCTGCAATCGACCACGTTGCGGTGGTGATCGGCGGCTGAAGAGTCTTGCGCCTCGGAGGCAGTCAGCTTGCCGGCATCACAAGACTGCATGCCTTTCTGGCAATTGGCCACGTTGCTTTTGTGCTGGGCCACAGCCAAAGCGATGGCTTCAGGCCCGCTTAATTGGGAAAGGTCACAAGGATCATTGCCGCTTCTGCAGTTCGCCACGTTGCTCTCATGCTGTAATCGAGCAAGGTCGGACAACTGCGCAGGAGTTAACTTTGAGCGATCGCAAGTGTCGCGGCCCGCTTTGCAGGCGTCCAGATTTTGTGCCGGAGTTCCTGCCTGCGAAACCGCCAAAGCCGACCATAGAGTGATACAGACGACTTGTACCCAACGATATTTTGCCCTGGAGTTTTTCACGTTTGCCCGGCATGAGGGCAACCTAAGTGGCCAGTGATCAGTGGTCAGAAAATCTTGGCGCTTTCTGATTACTTGCCACTGCCCACTGCCCACTGCCTCTTTACTACTTGTTGTCTTCTCTCATTTCGGCAACATGAGACTGGTGGCCTGCCTGCGAAACGGCCTTGATGAACTCATTCGCGCTGGCCGGGATTGCGGCTTTGCCCGAGAGAATGCTGCGGAACATCATATGACGACCGTAGATGGCGCGGGTCGAATCGTTATCCTGCTCGATTACCGCACCCTCGAGTGTCAGGCCGGCGAACACGCCTTTGGAGCGCGAGTAGGTCAACACTTCTGTGTTCAACATCCAATCCGTGCCCGCCGAAGCATGACGGCCCACGGGGCCCGCTGCCACCGAACCTTCACCGGTCAGTTCAAACTTGCTGGAAAGCAGATGCTGCAGGCCGCGGTCGTTCATGATCAGCATGACCAGGTCCACGCCTTCAACGCCAATCTGCAACCCCCAGCTTCCGCCACCGACTGAAACAAATGCGGGAGCGCTCCAGCCCTCGCCGGTACGGCAGGAGGCGACGCCGCGTCCATGCTTGGCGCCAATGATGAACCCGCCTTTGAGCAAGTGCGGCACCACGACGATGCACTTTGCGCCGTTTAATACTTCATCGGGAATTCCTTTGTCCGGCGTCGCCATGATCGATTGCAATACCTCGACAGAATTGTGCAGGCGGTCAACGGTCTCTTCCCGGTCCGAGCCTGCGAACGCCGACGTTCCAACCAAGCCAAGCAGGCCGATCGCTAAAACTGAAATTGTCTTTTTCATGAAATATTCCTTTCGGAGCTGTGAGACTAAGGAGAGAAAATTTCAGATAGCTGACTTAGCTCAGAGGACCTGAATCGAGAGAGTTGAAGTACTCGTCCCTAGGGAGAAGCATCGCTCAGATTAGAAAATATAGCTGGTCTGAATTGCTCACTCTCGACGCAACGAACTGTGCTCGGAGTCATTTCCCACGGACGGAGTCAGGCAGTTGAAAGCCGGTCGATCTTGTTCTTACTCCCTGCCATCAAAGCCAAGCCATCAGAATTGAATCGTTCCATTGCGGATGCTTCTCCAGGTAGCAGGGGAGAAAGGCGCGTTCTTAACCTCGCCCGCGGGTGTGGGAGATTTGGCCCGCAAATGCTCCAAGGTGTCCCGCGACGGTCCGCGAAAACGCCTGGGCGTTGGGATATTGACCTTGGGTTCCCGGTGTTCCGCCGGCCTTACATTCAACATAAAGTGGATCGCCGCCAGCAGGAAATGGTCACCGTCCGCCTTGGTTACTATAGCGTCCACGGACTTCAAAGCTCCGTCCGGAAGTTCCAGATGATCGGCGAGCATGACGATGGGAACCGTGGGACGGACACGCTTGATTTCATCGGCAACGACCGCGCCATCCATAAGACCCAGGTGGTACTCCAGCAGAATTCCGTCCACGGGGATGGACATAAAAAGGCGCAAACCCTCCCCTCCGCTGGTGGCCGTAATCAGTTCGTAGCCGTGCTCTTGCAGCAAAGTCAACTCGTCCGGATTCCGATGCACACACAATAGGGTGTTGGCGGCCATTGCGTGACCTTATCTGAATGAGATTCACAACGTCTGCTCACAATTGCTCAACCGGCGATGGCCGGGCAGCGCAATCCGAGCAATACTGAACAGACTTTCGGCCTTGGCGAGCGCAGGATCCTTGCAAGTACATCCACTCAAAATTAGGTTGCGAATGAAAAAACAATATCTGCATCTATCCGCTTACACCTGCGAGCTGTGTGCTGGGCCGGTGGTGGCCGGATCGGTTGCCGTCCGTGAGAACGAAATATCGAAAGAAATTAATATTCGGCAGATGGGCGCAATCTGTCTGACATGCGGACACCGCCAGAGCCCTGGCATCGACCCGGAAGGAATCCGTCATTTTTTTCCGATCGAATGGAATCCGGAACCGCGCCGGAACATACAGCCGTAGCCTACGGGAACGGTCAATCGTGCAGAACCACGTTCAGCAGTGAGCTGTGCACCTGCAAAGCGCCTTCGCTTCCGCCGGCGTAATCGATGAAACCCATTTTGCGAAACCGGTTCATAAAAAAACTTACGCGCGAGCGCGTGGTTCCGACCATCGCGGCCAAAGTTTCCTGGCTGATTTTTGGAACGACAGTTTCTGGAATGCCTTCTTTACCGAAATGAGCCAGCAATAAGAGGACGCGGGCCAGTCTCTTCTCGCTGGAATTGAAAAGCTGGTCGACTAAATCTTCTTCGTAACGGATGTTGCGTGCCAAGAGATACGCCACGAACATGTCGGATAAGGCGTGTTCGCGGTGCAGAGCATCCATCATCGCGGTCTTCTCCACTCGCAGAAGATCGCATTCCGTCATGGCTGCTGCCGAACCCATGCGCAGAACCTGACCTGCCAGAGAACCCTCCCCGAAGAAATTCCGTTCGCCGATGATGGCGATTGTGGCTTCCTTGCCGGCCTGCGACACGACGGTGAGCTTGACCTTACCCTTCTGTATGTAGAACACGGAATTCGCATCGTCGCCTTGCGTGAAGATTATTTGTTTGGCGGGCACGGACAGAATCTTTCTGCCCTCTCCGATGGTCGCAAGGAAAGTGTCGGGGTCGAATCCGCGGTTCTTGTTCGCAGCCGCAGAGGATCTCATAGAAGTTGATTATAAGCGGATGTCAATTTCCGGAAGTGAGCAATTCTGCACGCTTTGAAAAAATATGAGCTTTCGGCGTTGGGTCCGGAGAAGTGCCGCCTGGCGGCAAATTCCGTTACTACCTTGCGGACTCTACTTTTCTGAAGCTGCCAGCCTGCGATCGCGATGCGGCGAAGTGCGTGGTTGGCCTGTCGTGAGTTGGCATCGTTCTCCTACTTTTGCCCCGCAGGTTGGGCAAGGGACGGCCAACGCAGGATCTGTCGCCTTCATTTCCGCATAATGCACCTCCGCCTACTTTGACGCTGATCAATACTGATCAGTTACGAAATCAGGCTTAGTAAATACTGACAAGAGATAATTTCAAGCGTGCGCGACAGATCGGCTCCGGTTCGGAGTGGTCGTTGCCGTGTTTATATTTTTAACCAGTCAAGGACAAATGCCGCTCCCCAACTTCATTCCCCACCGCGCGTTGAAGGTCGTTCGGCCAATCGCGACAGCGCGAGAAGCCGTGCCTGTCATGCGCGCCCGGCCGCCAGCGAAACCGTCGCTGCCCAGCCGTATCGCGGTGATTGGCAACTACCTCCCCCGCCACTGTGGGATTGCCACATTCACCACCGACTTGTGCGAGGCCATCGCAGCGGAGTACGGCACCTCCCGGTTGCTGGCGATGCCGGTGAATGACACCGAGCTGGGCTATGACTATCCTTCGCGGGTGCGATGGTCCATAGCGCAGGATGACCTGTTGTCGTATCGACGCGCGGCGGAATTCCTGAACTTCAACAATATCGACATGGTGTGCCTGCAGCACGAGTACGGAATCTTCGGCGGCGTAGCCGGCAGCCATATTTTGCAACTGCTACGCGCTTTGAAAATGCCAGTAGTCACGACGCTGCACACGGTTCTTCGCGAACCCGATCCCGATCAACTGGCGGTCATGGAAGAGATTGCAGAGTTGTCGGACCGGTTGATCGTCATGAGCCAGCTTTCTTCACAGTTCCTGCAGGAAATTTTCCACGTGCCCGGCAGCAAGATCGACATGGTTCCTCATGGTGTGCCCGACCTGCCGTTTCTCGATCCTAATTTCCATAAGGATAAGTTCGCCGTTGAAGGGAAGGCGGTCCTGCTGACTTTCGGTTTGCTTTCACCGAACAAAGGAATCGAGAACGTCATCCAGGCGCTGCCGAAGATTCTATCCAGGCACAAGAACGTCGTGTACATCGTAGCGGGCGCAACCCATCCCCACATTCTTCGCCGGGAAGGCGACCGCTACCGGGAAAGTCTCGAAACTCTAGCGCGCGAAGCGGGAGTTGAATCGCAAGTAATTTTTCATAATCGCTTTGCCAGTCCTGACGAGATGGCAGAGTTCATCGGAGTGGCCGACATTTATATCACTCCGTATCGCCACGAGGCGCAAGTTGTCTCCGGAACTTTGGCGTATGCCCTGGGCGCCGGCAAAGCGATCATTTCGACTCCCTACTGGCATGCCGTGGAGTTGCTGGACGAACGGCGAGGCGCGCTGGTTCCGTTCCAGAATCCAGATGCGATCGCAGCCAAGACAATCGAACTTCTGGATACGCCCGCGATCCGCCACGCCATGCGCAAGCGCGCCTACCTTTACGCCCGGGACATGGTCTGGAAACGAGTGGCGCAGGGTTATATGGAGAGTTTTTCCCGCGTCCGCAATGATCGCACGGAAACTCCTCGAGTCCAGTATGCGGCTCGCACGGATGAGAAAACTTTGAATGATCTGCCTGAATTGAAGCTGGATCACCTGAACGCGCTTACCGACGATACCGGAATCCTGCAGCACGCGATCTTTACCGTCCCCAATCGCGCCGAGGGACATACCACCGATGACAACGCTCGCGCTCTGATGTATGCGGTTTTGCTGGAAGGATCGGGCGCCAGCCATCTTGCGGCAAACTCGCAGCCGGCGAACCCGGATTGGCCTTCCCGGTATCTTGCCTTTCTGCAATACGCATTTAATGCGGACAAAAAAAGGTTCCGAAATTTCCTGGGATACGACAGCCGCTGGCTGGAAGAGCAGGGATCGGAAGATTCTCACGGCCGCGCTTTATGGGCCCTTGGGACTGTGCTGGCCCGGTCGACCAACAGCGGGTTGAGAGGCGCGGCCGGACGCCTGTTCGAACTCTCTTTGCCGGCGGTTCTGCAGTTTTATAGTCCTCGCGCTTGCGCCTACTCGCTGCTCGGAATTCAGGAATATCTTCACGCTTATTCGGGAGACCGGGACGCCATGAACGTACGCTCTTCACTGGCGAAAAGACTACTGGCGATGTACGAGTCGATCCGGCGTGCCGATTGGAAATGGTTTGAGGATGTCGCCGCCTACGGAAACTCAAGGCTGCCCGAAGCCTTGCTGGTGGTGGGCGCAGCCTGCGGAGACGAGCGCATGGTTTTCGCCGGCATGGAATCACTCGAGTGGTTGATGGAAGCGCAGCGGTGTCCAGTCAACGGTCACTTCGTCCCCATCGGTTCCCAGGGTTTTTACCGGCAGAATGGCGAAAAGGCCCGCTTCGATCAACAGCCGATCGAAGCGACCGGCGCGGTTTCCGCCTGTCTCGAAGCTTACCGGCTGACCGGGGAAGAGCGCTGGAGAGATCAGGCCTGGTCGGCCTTCAACTGGTTTCTGGGGGACAACGATTTGCAGATTTCTCTCTATGATTCTGTCACCGGCGGATGCCGGGATGGGTTGCATCCGGATCGCGCGAACCAGAATCAAGGCGCGGAATCGACGCTATCTTTCCTGATGGCGTTGCTGCAAATGCGGGCTCTGGAAACGGCCGAAACCCAGCACTCCAAACCTCAAGCGTCCGAACTAAAGGAGATTCATTCGTGAGTGTACCCGTAGAAAAACCTGTAAGCGTCGTAACGGCCAGCTTCGAGCCGTTGCTGATTCGCGAACCCTCGAACCCGATCTTGACCAGCAGAGATTGGCCTTACCCGATCAACAGTGTCTTCAACGCCGGGGCAACGCTTCTCGCGGATGGCTCAACTCTGCTGTTGTGCCGTGTGGAAGATCGGCGCGGACTCTCGCATCTGTGCGTCGCACGCTCTGAGAACGGAGTCGATGGATGGCAGATCGATCGTGAACCCACTCTGATGCCGGACCCGCAAAACTTTCCGGAAGAGATCTGGGGGATCGAAGATCCGCGCATTACATTCGTGCCCGAACTCCAGCAATACGTCATCACCTACACTTCGTATTCGCGCGGCGGCCCGGGCGTTTCTCTGGCTCTCACCAAAGACTTCCGAACCTTCGAACGCTACGGCGTGATTATGCCGCCGGACGATAAAGATTCGGCGCTATTCCCGCGGCGCATCGATGGATACTGGGCGCTGATTCACCGTCCAGCGACCAATCTTGGAGCGCACATCTGGATCTCGTATTCCCCGGATTTGCGGCATTGGGGACGTCACCGGCTCATGCTCGAAGCCCGTCGCGGCGCTTGGTGGGACGCCAATAAAATCGGCTTGTCGCCGCCTCCCATCGAAACATCTCGCGGATGGCTGGTCATTTATCACGGCGTTCGACATACGCCGTCAGGCTGCCTGTATCGCCTGGGATTGGCGCTGTTCGATCTGGAGAATCCCGCCAAGTGCTTGTTGCGAGGCGATTCATGGATTTTTGGGCCTGAGGCGGAGTACGAGGTTCATGGCGATGTGGATGACGTCGTGTTCCCCTGCGGTTACACCATGGCCTCCGACGGCGACACTCTCAACATCTATTACGGAGCTGCGGATTGCGCCATCGCATTAGCACGGGCGAGCGTGCGCACCCTACTCGCTTGGTTGGATGACAACGGAAATCAGGAACGACGAAAGCGAGCGGGTGATTTATGAGGCTCGGTAAAAACTTCAGATTCGAGAAGCTTTGATTGGATAAACTTCAGATTCGATAGCACATTACAATTTCCGATCCTCAGTTCCTGGAACGAGCGGTCTTAATCTGCGCGTATGAGCTATCTTGCTCAGACCGAACGGATAAGATCTGTCATTGTTAAATCTCCTGAGTGTGCTGACGGAGCCGGGGCCGCTGATTCCCGGTTCTCTCCTTAGGCGGCCGCGAATGCATTTTGTTCAATTCTGCGGCGGCCACATCCAGCTTCAGCATTCTTTGTCCGTGTGAAGGCCGCGAAATCCGCGGCGGACAAGATTCGACCTTGCTTTGGAATTAGAAAGCGGGCGACTCCCGCGGACCGGCTTCAATCCTCGAAAGATGAAAGGTAAAGATCATGCCGTTACTTCAACTCCTCGAAGTTCTCATTGTGGTGGGTGTACTTCTCTGGCTGGTAAACCGATTTATTCCGATGCAGGGAACGATTAAATCAATTTTCAACGGCGTCGTCGTTATTGCCGTTGTTCTATGGCTGTTGAATGTTTTTGGACTGCTGCATTCGCTTTCCAAAATTCACGTCGGATAACGTCGGCAGCCGAAACATTTTCCCTCGCTGGCCAACCTCACAGATCGAAGGAAGAAGATCGACGGAAAAACGATCGACCAAAAACGATCGACCAGGAACGATCGACGCAAGGAAGATCGACACAAGATCGATTCGACCGCAAGACGGGCGATTCAAAGCCGCCCGGCAGCCATCTGCCTTAGGAGATATTTTGAAAACGAAATTGTTGTTAGCAGCAGGAATCACTCTCAGCCTAAGCGCCTTCGCGCAAAATAATTCTCAAACCGTCGACCACGTCGAGCACATGAGTTCGATGCCTACGTTCCGGGTAACTGTGATCAGCCGAAGCGTGCAGGCGGTCAACTACAAGCATCGCAGTGGATCGTCGAAACTTGATTTCGCGGGAACGGATTTAATGCCATCGGCCAACGGCGTCGCTGAAGTAAATAGCCGGCGGGGATCCATCGTGATCAAAGCAGAATTCGGCGACTTGCAGAGGCCGACGACGTTCGGCAATGAGTATCTGACCTATGTCTTGTGGGCGATTTCTCCTGAGGGCCGCCCGGTCAATTTGGGCGAAGTGCTGGTGGGCGATAACCATCGCAGCAAGCTGGAAGTGACCACCGACCTGCAGGCATTTGCATTGATCGTCACCGCGGAGCCCTATTATGCGGTTCGCCAGCCCAGCAATGCTGTGATCCTGGAGAACGTAGTTCGCGAAGACACCAAGGGCACGACCGAAGCGGTGAACGCCAAGTATGAACTGATGGAACGCGGTGGCTACCTGCCCACCGGCTATAAGTTCGATCCCGTGGTTATAAACGCCAACCTGCCATTGGAATTCTTCGAAGCGCGGAATGCTTTGCGCATCGCGCAATCCGAGGGCGCGGAGCAGTATGCCGGCAGCAGCTACAGGCACGCCGTCGAGTTAATGGACCATGCCGATGAGTATGCGATCCGAAAGCATATCGACCGCAAACCTCTGATCGCCGTCTCTCGCGAGGCGGTACAGACTGCGGAAGATGCGCGCGAGATCGCGGTGAAGAAGATGGACGAGGTACGCCTGGCCAACGAACGTCAGGATTCAGCGGACCGGCAGGCGCGCTCGCAAGATCAAGCGGACAACGCCATGCGGCAGAAGCGCGAAGCCGAGGCCGACACCATGAGAGCCCAGGCTGCAACGGCGCAGGCAGAGACTGATATGACCAATGCCCGCGCCGCAAGAGCGCAAGCTGAGTCGGACGCGGCGAATGCACAAGCGGCGAAAGCGCAAGCCGAGGCCGATGCGGCAAATGCCCGCAACGACGCCACCGATGCGCAAGCCGCAACGGCAAGAGCGAATGCGGATGCAGCGGTAAACCAGGCTTCGTCTGCCAGCGCGCTCTCAGCAGCGCAGGCGGATGCGGATCGATCCCGCGCCGCGGCCCAGCAAGCGGATGCCGATAAAGCCGCCATGCGCACGAAGTTGGCGGAACAGTTGAATTCCATCTTGCAGACTCGCGAAACCGCTCGCGGTTTGATCGTGAGCATGTCCGATGTTTTGTTTGACACGGGAAAATACTCGTTGAAGCCGGGAGCGCGCGAGAAGCTGGCGAAGGTTGCCGGCATCCTGCTCTCCTACCCTGGACTCAACATCGAAGTCGGCGGCTATACGGATAACGTCGGCGGCGATTCCATGAATCAGACGCTATCCGAAAATCGCGCCAGTTCGGTGCGCGATTATCTGGTGCAGCAAGGTGTAGCCAGCGGCGCGGTTTCATCCAAAGGCTTCGGCAATACCATGCCGGTGGCTAGCAACGACAACTCCGCAGGCCGTCAGCAGAATCGCAGAGTGGAACTTCTCGTTTCCGGCGAAGCCATTGGTTCGCCGGTGAACGCAACGACAGGCAGCTTGCGCTAGAGCAGGCCGGATGCGGGAGTTGGGCCCGCGCACACGCATAAACGAATCAGAACGCGGGAACCAGGGTTTCGCGAACCAGAATTAGCGAACCAGATTTAACGAATCAGATTTAACGAATCAGATTTAACGAACTAAGGAGAAAAACAATGAGACTACTTTCAGCAATCGGAATATCCGTTCTCGCCTTAGCCATAGTGGTTCCGGCTTACGCGCAGGACAAGCCGGACCAGAAGGAAGAAGAGAAAGACAAGCCAGCCAAGGAAAACGAGAAAAAAGAGCAACCCGCTAAACCGGCAAAGCAGCAAGAAGAGAAAAACGCGAAGCCCGCGGAGAAGAACAACAGGCAGGAAGAAAAGAGCGCGCAGCAGCCGGAAAAGAACAACAGGCAGGAAGAAAAGAGCGCGCAGCAGCCGGAAAAGAATAACCAGCAGGAACAGAGGAACACTCAGCAGCAGACCCGGAGCAATCAGCCGGAACAGAGGAATGCGCAGCAGGGCGGACGCATCCCCGCGGAACGCTACCAGGCCAACTTCGGACGCGAGCACACGTTTCGCGTCAGTCAGGGAGATTTTAGAAGTGGCCGCTTCCAATACGGCGGGTACTCGTTTGGATTTGGCGGCGCGTGGCCGAGCAACTGGCTCTACACGCAAGATGTCTATGTGATCGAGATCGACGGGATGTATTACCTTTGCAACCCCATGTACCCGGGCGTCAACCTTGCCATCAACGTCACGCTGTGAATTCAATAACCCGATACAAAACGGCCTCAACCGAGGCCGTTTGTTTCGGTAAAGGACGGAGGTAACTATGATTGGAACAATTCTGATTGTGATTCTGGTTCTGGCCCTGGTGGGCGCACTGCCACGCTGGTCGCACAGCCGGCAGTGGGGTTATGCGCCAACTGGCGGCCTGGGCTTGATTTTATTCATTGTGGTGATTTTGGTGCTGATAGGCCGCATCTAATCTGCATCCTTCCGTAGCCAGAGGATTTGGCTCGCCAACCGATCCCATTGCATATTCGTGCGCCAGCCAACACACCGGCCTTAAATAGCAACGAACCTTCAGCCGCATAACGCGGACTCGGTTTGAGAACCACCAGCAGAACGGTGGCAACCTGTGCAATAAGGAGATTGAATATGCTTTGGACAGTTTTTGTGGTGCTTCTGGTTCTGTGGCTGCTGGGTTTCAGCCTGCACGTTGCGGGCGGCATGATCCATCTGTTGCTGGTGGTAGCGTTGGTTGTTCTCGTGATCAACCTGCTGAGCGGAAGACGAGCGGTCTAGCGTCGAATTCATAAGCGAGAAACCATGCGCGGGATTCCGCCGTCTCTGGACGGGGATCCCGCGCATTTCACAACTGCGGATGTCGGACTCCTTGCGCTTTCCGCCCACTTCAAAAAAACACCTCCGGAGAAACGTGAAAACGTTGGCTGAGCCGCCGGATATGTTCGATGGTGAGTCCGCGCTTTTCCCGCAGCACCTCGGAGACGATGCTGGGAGTTCCGAAGATCTCGATCATATCCTTCTGCCGAAGTTCGTTGGCATCCATCAGTTCGCGCACCACTTCTACCGGACGCGCCCGCTTGAGAGAGTAGGTTTTCTCCTCGAAGTCCTCGATGAGAACGGTGAGCAGTTCAGCCAGGAGGCGTTCTGCGGCTGTAAGTTTCTCGGCTTTGCCATCGAGGGCCTCGAGCAAGGCGATGCATCGCTCGTTCTCTCTTTCGCGGTGAATCACGGCGGGGAGAGTCCTCGCGAGTAGGGCGGCGTATTGGGGTTGGGCGGCGGCAGTGCTCATTGTTTCCATTTCCCCCGGCCGTATTCCGCGTGCGTCAGAACGTGCCGGATATAAACGCGCCGAAAACGATAATGTACTTCAGTGATCAGCCGGTAGTTGTTCCCCCTGACATTGAAAACCGTCCATTTCTCGACCGCATCTGCGGCGGCGAAGGTCTTCCGGATGTCCGCCAAGTTTTCCCAAACCGCTTTCCTGGCGATGCGAAACCAGGCGTCCAGGGCGGCTTCCAGTTCCGGATGCCGCAAGGCCGCCTGCCTGAGTTTCTTGCGGCGAATCACGTGCATAGAACGGTCGTTCGCATTCTGCGAACATTACAGTTCGCGTATTGCGAACACGCCAAGGTCCTAATTCGCTCAGTGGATCGTGTGTTCCCCCTTGCGCACGGCCGGCGAACTGGTCGATCCTTCAAATTTCGGCTCGCCCAGTTTCGTGATCCACAACCCGGAGTGAATGTCGTTGAAATACATCAGGCTATTGAGCAGAGGGCTGTCGCATGTAACGGAGCAAGGCTGTCCGCCCCAAACGAAGGGTAGGTTCGCACGGTAACCCTTGCTGTCTCCGGTCCAGAACCGAGCAATTTCGCGTCCCTGGCGGTAGAGGTCACCGCGCAGTTCGCCGGAGATATCGACAACGCGCGCCCCGCCGCTGTAATAGCCCTCATAGAGCATGTCGTTCGCGGCCCAGAAATTGTGCGAGCCGCCTTCCGGGACTTCGTACTGCGCCACTTCCTTGGGATGCTTGATGTCGGAAATATCCATCACGTGGCAGATGGCGCGCACTGGAATGCGGTCTCGGTCTTCAAGCTCGAAGATCGCAGGAAACACTTCATCGCCGACAAATAAATAATTCTTGTAGCGGAATACGCTGTGCGTGCCCGCCAGCCATCCGTCACCATAAAGTTCGTAATGATTGAAGTGATACTGGCTTACCAGCTTGGGATTCTCCGGACTGCCTCCGGCCATGCCGTTGCCCACATCGAGAATGATCAATCCATCGCGCCAGTAAGCAAGATAAGCGAGTCCATCTTTTATCTGCAGATCGTGCAGATATCGTCCGCTGGTGATCGATCCATGCTTGGTCTCCATGGTGGTCATAGTCGGATTCTGGGCTTCCCAACGAGCGACTTCCTTCGGGTTCTTGGGATCTTTGAAATCAATCACACGCATGGAACCCGTGGCATCGTCCGTCAGGTAAACGTAATGGCCATCGATGTAGGCGCTGTGCACGCCGCCGGTAACGGTGGCCGTATATTCGGAAAGGACTTTCAGGTGCGCGGCATCGGAAGTGTCAAGAAATACAATTCCGTTCTTCCGGTTCGAAGCGCCCTCACGGGTGAACACGCCAATCTTTTCATCGGGCGTGGTGCTGATGTCGTTGATGATGCGAGCGTCTACTTTAAGAGTGTCGAGCAACTTCGGATTCGCGGGATCGGCGATATCGTACACAAAAACTTTATCCGCAATTGTTGAGAGATATGCGTGGTGCCCGATGATCCATTCTTCCGACATCTGTAGATCCGGCATGGGGGTGTGAGAAACCACGTCCATCTCGCGCTCGACATTGCGCGGTTTCACGACCACCGACGCAGTCGCGTTGTGCTGTCCGCTGCTGGCGGTCACAACATACGTGCCAGCTTTCTCGGCGACGAAAGCGCCGTCGGGATACACTGACGCGCCTTCTCCGGTGATCGACCAACGCACTGCCGGTCCTTTCATGTTGCCTCCGGCAGCGTCAGCCGCGCTTGCGTTGAAGTGGACAACGTCTCCGGTGCGCGCTTCCGCGGAAGCAGGCTTTACGGTAAGCTTGCGAACCGAATCGCGCGCAACCTGCAACGTGACTGCGCCGCTCACGCCTTCCGCCACAGCTTTCACGGTGACGCTTCCCGGAGAGATGCCAGTGACCAGTCCGGCCGCATCAACGGTTGCGACGGTTGGCTTTTCCGATGTCCACTTCACCGCCACATCGGTTCTAGGATTTCCACTCGCAGTGCGGACGATGGCATTTAGCTTCTCCGATCCACCGGCGACTACGCTGGGATAGGCAGGCGGCTCGATCTCAACCGCCGTAACTTTCGAATCCACAACGTTCACCGTGGCGTATCCAGCTTTTCCTGCGATCACCGCACCTACAGTCACGACGCCGGGAGCGTGAAAAGTCACCTCGCCGGAGTCATTGGCGCCCGCCACATCGAAGGGCGCGGCAAACCACACGGAAGGTTTCTCGTCGATGGGATTGCCGGAAGCATCTTTGCCGACGGCGCTGAACTTTACTTTCTCACCGACATGAGCGTCGAGAGTTTTCGGACTCACTTCGACGCTGGCCGGGGCAACCGATGTACTGGGAGGCTCCTGCTTAGCCGAGTCCGGCGTAGCGGGCTTTGTATCCTGGGAATGCATCGTCGCTGCCACGAAAAAAATCATGACTGCTGCTGCCAATGCTCTGTGCTTTGCCATGCGCCCTCCGCGCTGATGAGTCGACAACTAGTGCTCGGTTTTTTCCATCTTCCAGAAATCGATGCCCGCCGCTTGCGGCGGAACATCGACCGTTGCGACCGTCTTCATACTTCCCAAATCAATCACTTCCACCGTGCCCGGCTCGGAGCCGATGCCTTCCACCGAGATAAAAGCGTAGCGGTCGTCCGGCGTGACCACGGCTCCGTGAACAACTTTTCTCTTCGTAGGAATCTTAGCCAGTTCGCGTCCGGTCGCCGGATCGAATATCGAGACCGACTGCCCGCGCTTATTGGTCGCGATCAGCCGCCCATCCTTCGTCAGCGCGAGATTGTAGACGCCGGTGCCGGCGGGGAATCGCTTCGCCAGCGTCCATGTGCCGGTATTGACCGCCACAATTTCGTTGGACTGATTGCAGGCCACGTAGATGATCGATCCATCATTTGAAGGCTGCGCCCAGGTTGGCGTACAGACGGGCTTGTGCTC
>Ga0302319_10011874_pt1 | contig 16495 bp, 13 predicted proteins | sample Bog_T0_2_FD_203319 | JGI IMG/M metagenome (GOLD analysis project Ga0302319, IMG submission 203319) | Peat permafrost microbial communities from Stordalen Mire near Abisko, Sweden - Bog_T0_2 | ecosystem: Environmental > Terrestrial > Soil > Wetlands > Peat | place: Sweden: Abisko, Stordalen Mire...
ACGCCTGGTTCATCAAGCAGCGCGAGCCCGCCTACGCCGACAAAACTCCCAAGCAAATCGCTCAGGAGATGTTCGCCCTCGGCGACGGCTGCACCATGTCCGCCAAGAAAGACGGCATGGCCAACATTGGCGGCTTTCTCTGTACTAACGACGACATCCTCGCACGCCAGGAACAGGATCTGCTCATCCTGACGGAAGGCTATCCAACCTACGGCGGACTCGCTGGCCGCGACCTTGAAGCCGTAGCCATCGGTCTCCAGGAATCGCTGGACGAAGACTACCTCCGCTACCGCATCGCCTCCACCGCCTATCTCGGCAATCACATTGCCGAGGCCGGCGTCCCCATCGTCCAGCCACCCGGCGGCCATGCCATCTACATCGACGCCAAAGCCTTCCTGCCCCACGTCCCCGTCGAGCAGTTTCCCGGCGTAGCTCTAGCCGCCGAACTCTATCTTGAAGGTGGCATCCGCTCCGTAGAAATCGGCAGCCTCATGTTCGCCGCAGCGGCAAAAATGGAACTCGTCCGCCTCGCCATCCCCCGCCGCACCTACACCCAGAGCCACATCGACTACGTGGTTGAAATCATCCTTGAAGTCTTTGCCCGCCGCGAAAAAATCAAAGGCCTCAAGCTAACCTACGAAGCCCCCTTCCTCCGCCACTTCACCGCGCATCTCGAACCGGTCGACTAACGATTACCATTGTGCCCTCACAAGGAACCGCAGCTCGCCGCAATCCATCCATGCCTGCATACGAAACCATGCTACGCTGAGAAGAATCGCTTCTCTTAGGAGGAGAAATGGCCGAAACCGTCATCACTCTCCAAGTCGATCCCAACCTGAAGAAGGCCTTCTCGCTCGCCGCTGAAGCTCACAATCGCACCGATGAAGATCTACTTCTTGAGTTCATCCAGGACTTTGTCTTAGCCCAGCGCACAGACACCGAATATGAGCAGTGGTTCCAGCGCCAGGTACAAATTGGCGTCGAAGAAGCGGACGCCGGCGACGTGATACCCGCCGACCAGGTCGAGGTTGAATTCGCGGCACTTCGGGCATCTGCTCAAAGGAAGTTACCCAAGTCAGCCTGATGGATCTCGTTTGGACCCTGTCTGCAAGAAAAGACAGGCGTGAAATCTTCGAGTTCATCCAGGAAGACAGCGTTCGCGCAGCTTCCAAAATGGATACCATCTTCCGGCAAAAGGCCGCGCTCCTCACCAGATTCCCTGAGCTTGGCCGCCCTGGAAGGGTGCCGGAAACCAGAGAACTTCTGGCACACCGCCATTACTTCATCATCTACAGGATTCGCGGAAACCAGATTGAGATCCTGCGGCTGTTGCACACATCTCGACAGTGGCCTCCAAGCTCCTCGCACAAGCTCTGATCTTCGCAGAGCTTGGATCACCTTCCCATTTCCGAGCGCAAGTGCACTGCCAAAAAAGCAAATTAAGTAACATATTATCAACAACTTAAGAAGATAACCCGTGCAAAATCAGCCCATTTTCAGAAAACGCGGCTAATTCTAAACAACCCTTTACCTCGTTTAGATCAATTCTCGGCAACCCAAACACCAAAAAATGGCTCATCTCATGGTCACTGTCTCCGCGAATCGGCACCACTTAAGCGACCCTTTCATACGTTTTGTAACCACTTAAGCAGCCTTTTCAGCTATGGAGCGCAACCCTTTATGCAGCCATTTGAAGCCCAAGGCCTGACCACTGATCACTTACCACTGACCACTGTCTTTCGCGTCTTCCCCAAGTTCCGCGCGCGACGCAAATCCTCCCAGTCCCTCTCCGTCTGATCCGCATAAGCAGCGCCAAATTTTCCCAGCGCTTCCGCAAATCCCCCGCCCGATCCCAGGTACCCGGCAATCACCAGCGGATCCCCCGATCGCGCATGTCCCCGCGCCAAAAGTTCCCCACAAACCTCAGCGAAGGCGGCCAGCGCTGGCCCCGCCAAATCCTCAAGGCAGATCGATCCCTTGTGGTCATTAAGCTGGCGCACCAGGTACTGGCGCCCGTTTAAATGCGTCCACCCCAGGAACGGATCTGACTGAATCTGCATGGCCTTCTGGCCTTCCGCCACGCGCTGCCCGTTTTGATGAGGCGGGTTGGCGTCGGGCAAATACGGAGCGTACCCCGACGCAGGCTCTTCCTTGATCTGCAAAAACAACGGGTCCATCGGGCTGTTTCCTTCAAAGTAAACGCAGTAGTCGCGTAGCCCCACAGACCCCGTCCCCACCACCTTGAAGGCCACATCGACGGGCCGATAGAACGAGAGCAGGTGCTGCCGCTGCGGCTCCAGCATCTCCCGATAAGGCACCAGCGAGTCCAGCACTGCGGCAGCCTGCGCCGCGGTCACGCGCGTCAGCAGCGGCTTCGACTCGCGAAAGCGCCGCGCCGCTCCCACCTTATCCGAACCCGGTTCAGTAAGCTCATCCAACGTATGCAGCGGAGTCGCACGCTCCGCCTTGATCAGTGCATCGTGGATCGGCGTGACCTTGCTGATGCGGTGCACCTGGTGGCGTCCAATCTCGATCATGGGCATCTGCGCGAACGCACGCATCTGCGTGGCATAGCGCAGAACAAATCTCTCCACAGCCTCGCGGCAAGCGGAATCCTTCTGCCGTGCGCCGCGCCCAGCCAGCGTGACAGAAGCAGCCATGCGCTTCAGGTCCCACTCGAACGGGCCGCGTATGGTCTCGTCAAAGTCGTTGATGTCGAACACCAGACGTCCATCGGGCGCGGCATAAGCGCCCAGGTTGCGCACATGGGCGTCTCCGCAAAGCTGTGCCACTATCCCCGTCGAAGGCATCGCCGCCAGATCAAATGCCATCACCGGCACCGCCCCGCGAAAGTAGCCGAACGGCGAATCCGCCATCAATTCATACTTGTGCTTCACCAGCCCCGCCACACGCCCCTTCATGGAACGCTGCAGCAGGACAAGGGAGGAGGTCTTGCGTGACTTGGTATTGCATTCGTTGTGCTGCTGGCGGCCAATCTGTTTGCGGCGCGCCTGTCCGAGAGCCGTGCGTTCTGCTGCGGTTGCCCATTGCATAGGACGCACCATATACGGTCTGCCCGCTATGTGCAACCCAAACCACCCGCTCATTTACACTTCTCATTGCAAGCCCCGCAACAAATCATCGTAGCCTGAAACCCGCAGGCTGGGCCTTATTGTCCGGAGGAAATCGCTTTGACTCGTGCTGCCCAACTATCGCTCGCCATCCTTGCTGCATTCACGCTCGCCACGGCCGTGTCTATCCCTCAAGCGCACGCCGGGGAGGATGCTCAGAAGCCCTTGACGGTTGACGCGATTTTTGGCCACGGTCCGCTCATCGGAACCCCGCCGGAAGGACTCACTTGGTCGCCGGACTCAAAGCACTTGACCTACATGGATGGCGGAGAGCTGATGGAGCTGGACCCGGCAACCGGCAAAGGCCACGTGCTCGTGAGCCGGGCCAAGCTCGCTGCAATTTCAGGATCAGAGGGCTCAGAGATTGATCGCGACCACCGCAGCCGCTACAAGATGGCCGCCTACCTGTGGTCGCCCGATGAGACGCATCTGCTGTTCGACGCGAACGGGCGGCTCTGGAACTACGATCTCCACACCAGCACGGGCGTACAGATTGGCTTCACCGGGGCAGCCAGCGGCGACGATCCAAAGTTTTCGCCCGACGGACAATCAGTCTCCTACATCCGTGACCATGGACTTTCGGTTGTCCGCCTCAGGGACGCGGGAATGCCGCCCACTTCGGTCGCTCCAGCACCCGGCAAATCGATGCTCAATGGGGAGGTGGATTGGGTTTACGAGGAGGAGCTTGAAGTACGAAGCAACTACTTCTGGTCGCCTGACTCAAAGAGTTTGGCCTATCTGCAAATGGATGAGGCTCAGGTTCCCGAGTACCCGATCACCGACTGGATTCCGACGCACGCCGTAGTCGAGGAACAACGGTATCCACAACCGGGCGACCCCAACCCCGATGTGCGCGTCGGCATTGTGAACGCGGCGGGAGGCAAGACGGTGTGGGTCAAGCTACCGATACACGGCGGACAGGATTACATTCCGCGATTTGGCTGGGTCGACAGGAAGACCGTATGGGTCGAGACGCTGACACGCGACCACAAGCACCGCAGCCTCTATTTCGCCGACGCGCCGACGGGAAAGTCGCGCTCTGTGCTCGAGATTACCGACGAGAAGTTTATCGACGACAACTACGAAGTGTCCGTGGGCCTTGGCTCGATTGTGTTGACGAGCTGGACGGACGGACATAGCCACCTCTACCTCTACAGCTACGACCAGGGCAATCCGACGGGAGCCGCTGCGAAGCTGGAGCGGCAGTTAACGAAGGGCGAGTTTGAAGTGGGCAACAAGCCGAGCGTGGATGCCGCGGCGAAAGTAATTCGCTATGTATCGAACGAGGGCAATCCGCTGGAGCAGCAATTGTGGCAGGTGGACTTCGCGGGCGAAAAGAAGCAGTTGACAACCGAGGCGGGATTCCACGACGCCAACTTTGCACCTACCGGCGGAGCGTTTGTTGACAAAGCCTCCACGCGCATGGATCCGCCCAAAGTGAGCCTCTGCCAGGCGGACGGCAAATGCAGGGTCTTCTGGACCACGAAGGCGGTGGAACCATACCGCCTGAGCGCGCCGGAACAGATTGAGGTGAAAGCGAAAGACGGAACCACGCTCTATGCCACTGTGCTGCTTCCGCCAGGCGTCACAAACGCAGCGAGCGTGCCGCTGATCGTGAATCCCTATGGCGGCCCCGGTCCGGAGACCGTGGCAAATCGCTGGGGAGATGGAATCCTTTTCGACGAGTTGCTGGCCGAACACGGCTTTGCTGTAATGCATGCCGACAATCGCGGCAGTGGGGCACGCGGACGCGATTTTGCGCAGGGGTCGTATCACAACTTTGGTCCGGTCCAGCTTGAAGATCAGTTAGCAGTGGTGGATGCCGCGCTGGCAAAGTATCCGCAACTCGATCCAAAGCGGCTTGGCTGGTGGGGCTGGAGTTGGGGCGGAACCTTTACGCTTTACGCGCTCACCCATTCAGACCGCTTCCGGGCGGGAGTTGCCGTAGCGCCTGTGACGGACTGGCATAACTATGACTCCATTTATACCGAACGCTACATGAGCGAGCCGGCCGAGTTTGCCGCCGGCTACAAGGATTTTTCCGTCGTCAACTCCGCAGCCAAACTGAAGGGCCGCCTTCTGCTGGTCCACGGCACAAGCGACGACAACGTGCACATGGAAAACTCGATCCAGTTCATCCAGCAACTGATTGAGGCGCAGATCCCATACGATCTGCAGCTTTATCCCCGCAAGACGCACTCCATTGCCGGGCCGGATGTACGCGTCCATTTGTACAACCGGATCCTCGCGCAGTTCGAGCAATATCTCAAGCCGCCTGTGCAATGAGCCCTAACCCACACGACGACCTTCGCGCGCACTTGCAGACATGCGAGCAGGCACTCCTCGACCCTGCTCTGCGCCGCGATCGCGCGCGTGTTTCAGAGCTGCTGACGGAAGACTTTCTGGAGTTTGGGTCATCCGGCAGAATCTGGACTCGCGAGCAGATTCTGGAACTTCTTGAGACTGAGGACTACAAGCCACCAGCGATGGAAGATTTCAAGTGTGCGTTAGTTGCTGACGGAGTCGCGCTGATTACCTACCGAACGGTACGAACCGACGCGGTCACGAGCGAAAAGGCCACGACGCTGCGCAGTTCGCTGTGGACAAAAGAATCTGGAACATGGCGCGTCCGCTTTCATCAGGGAACACGAACGAGCGAATCCTGAACGGTCTTCAAGATTTCGCCTGAAAGCTGTAAGCTCGACTGCGGGGAGCTTTGCCATGATCCTGCACTTGCGTATTTCAAGGAACTTGCACGCCATTCTCAAAACCACCGTGTTGGTTGCATGCACCCTGTTTCTGCTACCCGCATTCGGCCAGCAGCCCCTCCAAACCCTCCTCGTCGGTGTCGATCGGCGCGCCGTCACCAGCCTTGACGGAGACTGGCATTACCTCGTCGATGCTCCTCCCGCCGGACAACTTTATTCGAGCAACGGCAATATCAACGACCACGGCTACGCAATGAACACCCATCCCAACCTGGTAGGCAAGCACAATCAGGAATACGATTTTTCCGCCGCCCCCACCATCAAGGTTCCCGGCGACTGGAACACCCAGGTTCCCGAGCTCTTCAACTTTGAGGGTGTTCTCTGGTACCAGCGCGACTTTGACGCACAGCCCCAACCCGGCACGCGCACCTTTCTACATATCGGCGCAGCCAACTACCGTTCGCACGTGTGGGTGAACCAGAAGCGTGTCTGCGATCACGAGGGCGGATACACGCCCTTCGATTGTGAAGTCACCGCGGTGCTTCATCCCGGCTCCAACTTCGTGGTCATTGCTGTCGATTCCACACGGCTTGTGGACGGCATTCCATCCGTCGGCATCGACTGGTTCAACTATGGCGGCCTCACGCGCGACGTCTCTCTCGTCGCCGTTCCTCAGGCATTCATTGACGATTACGACGTGCACCTCACTCACGGCCCCACCTTTGATGCCGGCAACGCGCAACTCACCGGCTACGTGCACATGCTCGACGCCCCTGCCGGAACCTCAGTCACCATCGACATACCCGACGCGGGCGCCAAAACCACTGTTACGACCAACGCAGACGGCAACGCGCCCTTCACCGTGAAGGCAACGAAGCTCGTTCTCTGGTCACCCGATTCGCCAAAGCTTTACAAGGTTCATCTCACCGCGGGCGCAGACAGTCTCACTGACGACATCGGCTTTCGCGATATCCGCGTCGAAGGCACGCGCATCCTGCTCAATGGCAAAGCCATCTTTCTTCAGGGTGCAAACATGCACGCGGAAGCGCCGGTCCGCGGCGGCCGCGCCTGGTCGCAGCAGGACGCCGACACCATCTTTGGCTACCTTAAGGACCTGCACGCCAACTTCGTTCGCCTCGCGCACTATCCTCATGACGAACGCATGGAGCGCACCGCCGACCGCGACGGAATCCTGATCTGGTCCGAGATTCCCAACTGGCAGCGCATCTCCTTTGATAAGCCCGAAGTCTACGCCAAAGACCTCGCGATGCTCCGCGAGATGATCCGCCGCGACCGCAATAAGGCGTCGGTGATTTTATGGTCTGTTTCAAACGAGACCGGCAACAATCCCACGCGCACAAAGTTTCTAAGCGACCTGGTTGCAGAAGCCCGCAGCCTCGATGGCACACGCCTCATCACCTCCGCGCTTCTCGGGCCCCGAGCCAACGGCAACGAAATGGTGCAGAGCGATCCCCTATGCGACGTACTCGACGTGATTGGACAGAATGAGTACGTCGGCTGGTACGACATGACCCCGGAACAGGCGGACAGCCTGCATTGGACGTTCCCGCAGAAGCCCGTGCTGATGAGCGAATTCGGCGCTGAAGCCAAGTTCGGAAACCATGGCCCGTTTGACCAGCGCTGGACTGAAGAGCAGCAGGTCTACGTGCTGCAGCACCAGTTCACCATGCTCGCAAAGATTCCCCAACTCCGCGGCACCATTCCCTGGATTCTGATGGATTTCCGCTCACCGGGGCGCAATATTCCCCGGCTTCAGGATGGCTACAACCGAAAAGGACTGATCTCGGAAAAGGGTGAGAAGAAGCAGGCATTTGCGCTGGTTCAAAAAGTGTATGCGGAGCACTCAGGGGGCAAGGCCGAATAGTTCATCGACGAGCTTCGCGCCGCAAGCCTTCAGATAACTAGAGAAGTCCCAACTGCCCTAAACTTCGCGGCGGCGGAACAAGTCGTCCTTCTCACGGCAAGGACATTCCGAACATCCCAGGCAGGAGACAAGAAGCACCGCAACCCCAGCCGTCACCAGGACGGCGAGCAGGCTTCCACTCGTCATAAACCAATGAATTAGATTTTGCATAGTCGTAATTCCTGCGCTCAATCCACCCCTGCAGATTTAGATGCCAAACACAGATGGACGTGTATAGCGTGGTTAGTTAATCGGCTAATTTCGACGAGTCAAGTCTATCACTGGCGAATTTTTCTTCACTACCACTTGTGGTTAAGGGAATAAAAGGCGAAAATTACTTCGATATGGGAATTGAACCCAATTCGGCCCTGGACTCGCCTGCACGTGACCGCGGCAAGGCCGAAGGACCGCTCCTAAATTGGCTGTTTGTCGATCTGAACTCCTATTTCGCCTCGGTCGAACAGGATGCCAGGCCGGAGTTACGCGGGTGTCCGGTAGCCGTTGTGCCCATGATGGCCGATACAACGGTGTGCATCGCCGCCAGCTACGAGGCCAAGGCGAAGGGTGTGCGAACCGGAACCGTGGTCGCCGACGCAAAGCGCATGTGTCCGGGGATTGTGCTGATCGAGGCGCGGCACGAGCTCTACGTGGAGTATCACCACAAGATTGTAGAAGCGGTAGAGAGCTGCCTACCCGTGACCGCGGTACTTTCAATCGACGAAATGGCTTGCCGCCTGATGGGCCGCGAACGGCCACTGCTGGCGGCCATGGAACTGGGCCGCAAGGTCAAGATGCGCATTCGCGAGCAGGTGGGGCCCATGCTGCGCAGCTCCGTCGGCCTTGCCACAAATCGCTATCTTGCCAAGGTAGCCAGCGACATGGAGAAGCCGGACGGACTGGTCGCGCTTACCCTCGACATTCTGCCTGAAGCGCTGCGGCAACTCACCCTGCGCGACCTGCCCGGAATCGGCGCAAAGACAGAGAAGCGGCTGAACGAGAAGGGCATACACACCATGGATGAGCTGATGGCCTTGGCTTGCGACAAGTCCGGCGAGTTGTGGGGTTCGGTGTGGGGAGAACGGCTCTGGCACTGGCTACGCGGCGAAGACTTCGACATGTCGGAGACAGAGCACCTCAAGTCCATCAGCCACCAGCATGTGCTCGCGCCAGAGATGCGCACACCGGAGAAGGCCTGGGCCGTCGCCCACAAACTGCTGCACAAGGCGGCAATGCGACTCAGGGCGGGCGGCCTGTGGGCCAGCAGCATCGGTCTCGCCATAGGCTTCGCAGTACCCAAAGGCGAGATGAAGCCGATCAGCAACTTCGGGCTGCCGACGCGCGGCTGGAAGGGCGAGTTGAAGCTCAGCGAATGCCAGGATAATCAAACCCTCATCGCCGCATTGTCCCGCCTGTGGGCCAGCAAGCCGGACGGAGGCGAGTTCGATCATCCGTACTTTATCGGCGTGCATTTGAACGGCCTCGTCCCTGACCGCCTTCACTCGCTAAACCTCTTCGACGGCACAGAAGACGAGCAGGGCCGCGCGCGCCTGCTGGCGGTGATGGACCAGTTGAACAAGAAGTACGGGCTCAGCACGCTGGCTCCGGCAACCATGCTTACGGCCTACAAGTCCGCTCCCACGCGCATCGCATTTCATAGCATTCCAGAGTTATTTTGAAATAGTGAGCTGCTACTTGATCCCCACCGCCATCGAATCCGGCCCCACCAGGTGTTCCACACGGACCTCCTTGAAGCCCGCCTCCCTCATCCAGCCAATGCAATCCGCGCCGGTGTAATCGAAACCTCCGGGAGTCTCCACCAGCATGTTCAAACTCATCAGCAGGCCGAAGGCATTCGTTGAACGGTTGTCGTCGATCATCGAGTCGTAGGCCAGCAGTGCGCCGCCTTCGGGTAATGCCTCATAGGCCTTGGCGATAAGCATGCGCTTCTCTTCAAGATTCCAATCGTGCAGAATGTGCCCCATCATGATGACATCCGTTTTGGGCAGCGGGTCGGTAAAGAAACTGCCGCCTTTGAACTGCACGCGCGACGACAGGCCATTCTGCTCCATGTAGTCTTCGAAAATCGGCCCCACCTCCGGCAGGTCGAAACCAATCCCCGAGAGGTGCGGATTCTTGAGCGCTACCTGCGCCAGCAAGTCGCCTTGCGCCGGGCCCATGTCCGCGACGGTCTTGTAGTCGGCCCAGGAAAACTTCGCTGCGATGGCCATATTCGCCCCGCGGCTCACGCCCGTCATGGCACGCAGGAATACTTTCAGCCGCTCTGGATCCGCGTAGAGCGCCGCAAAGGTATGTTCCCCGTCCGGTCCTGCCTCGGCCTGCGGCTGGCCGGTGCGCAATGCCGTGGTCAGCTTGTTCCAGTGCAGAAAGAGCCGGCGGTTTGCCATCTCCAGAATTCCGCCAATGTACGACGGCTTGTGCTTGTCCAGGAACAGGTCCGTCGACGGCGTATTCGAGTAAACGCCATCGTTCCGTTCCAGGAATCCGAGGGCCACCAGCGCATCCAGGAAATCGCGCGAACTTCGTGGGTGCAGCCCGAGTCGCCCGGTCAGTGTCTCAAGGTCCTCGGGGTGCCTGGCCAGCTCAGTGAACACTTCCATTTCAACTGCGCTTAGCAATGTCTTTGAGGCGAAGAACCCCATGCCAACCTGCAGAATCTTTTCGGGCGTAGGTGCGGACGAACTCATAGCGATCTCCTTGAATATCAAGTATGGCCGGCTGTATTGAGGGGCAGAATTCGCTTCGAGCCAGCGGCCGGGGAACGGCGCGGAAACGAATCTTTTGGAGTGTACTCGAACAGAGATTGATTTGAAACCGAATTTCGTGCCGCGACGATTGCGGGAGTATCAAAATGGCAATCAAGTTTTGTGCAGACTGGAGTAGCTAAGTTGATGTAATCTTTCGGCCTGGAGAGAAGCTAGAGTGAGCTTCGCACGGAACCCAGGAACAACCGGTATCCTGCTGGCTGCCATCATCGGCGGTTCCGGGATAGCCTTTGCCGCTTGCACCGGACCCTCTGCAATGATGGCGAAGCTTCAGGCTGAACCCACCACGGAAAATGCCATCATTCTGGGCAGCTGGTTTGCCGCCAACAAGCAATTCGATTGCGCAATCGACACGTTCCGCTCCGCTCAAAAGGCCGACCCGCAATCGGCCGACTTGCACTATCTTGAAGGGCTCGCGCTCGTGGGTGCGGGGCAGCCTGCAGCCGCGATTCAACCCTTGCAGGACGCAATCCACTTGAAACCGGACGCAATCGATCCCCACCTTCTTCTTGCCGATCTTTACGATCAGTCAGGGCTAAGAACCGAAACGGACGAGCAATGGAAGGCGGCCCTCGCCATCGATCCCGCGTCGGAGACCGCGCTCGATGGCTATAGTAGGTCCCTTGCCGCGCGCAGAGACTTTATCAGCGTCATCGGCCTGTTGCAGCACGCCCCTCGAACCGAGTCACTCGCCATTCGCCTGGCGCAGGCCTATGGGTTGCTGAATTACCTCGACGATGCCAGCCGCGTGCTGCATGAAGCGCTGAAACTTGCGCCTGATTCCGTCGCTCTTGCCGGTGCGGAATCCGTGGTCCTGATCAAGCAAGGCAACTACGACGAAGCCTTGACGCTTCTGGAGTATGCGCACGAACACAATCCCGACAACCGCGATGCGGATCTTGAGTACCTGCGCATCCTGGTGCGGACGGAGCATCGTGACCGCGCCCGTCCGCTTGCCCTGAAGCTGCTGGCGCAAACCCCTCACGATCCGGAAGTCTTGTATCTGAACGGCGTTCTGGATCACGAGGTTGGGGATGATGCCACGGCCAAAGCCCATTTGGAAGAGGCTGTGGCCCAGGTTCCGGATTTTTCCTACTCTCGCTACCATCTCGGCGTAGTGCTTGTGTCGCTGCATGAGTGGAAGGAAGCGAAGGAGAATCTGGAGAAGTCGATTGCGCTTGGGGCCGCCGATCCAAAGGCACACTACGAGTTGGGGAAAACCCTTCACGCACTGGGAGAGAACAACCGCGCGGGCGAAGAATTCAAGCAGTATCAGGACCTGAGGAAGATTGAGGATGACAGGCTTGCGGCCGTGGCACGTGCGGCACAGGCCGATAAAGCGCTGGACGCGGGTGAGTTGCAAGAGGCCATCGCGGAGTACCGCATGGCCTGCGAACTGGCGCCCGGCAGCGCCATAGATAAATTCAAATTAGCCACAGCACTTCACAAGGCAGGCGATGTGGAGGGCGAGCGCACGCAACTGGAGCAGGCAGTCAAGCTCGATCCGAAACTTGCCGGCGCGCAGCAGCGGTTGGCAATTTTACTGGCGCGTATGGGCGACTCCCCCGGCGCGGTCGAACATTTTCAACTGGCGGTTTACGCAGCTCCAGGCTGGGTAGAGGCCTGGATCGATTTGGCTGCGGAATTGGCGGTCGAAGCGCATTTCTCCGATGCCCGTGAGGCGGCATCCATGGCGCTTCGTCTCGATCCCACCAACGCCAAAGCACGGAAACTAAGCGATCAACTGGCCCGCGATCCCGCCGCACAGCAGAGCCAACCCTAATCGGCAGAGCCAACCCTGGCCCGCTCAAGTCGGTCCCAGCCCCAATTTACATCCCCGCCCGCTCCACCTCGAGCTCCGAACTTTTTTTGCCCCATCGCGTACTCTCTGCATCCCCGTGCGGGGATTCTTGCGGATAAGGGAGTAGCAGCGAAACTTATGGCCCACGACTGGCAGCCGGATTTCGAACAACTCGTGGACGAACACCAGTCGATGGTGTTTTCGCTGGCAGCGCGGATGACCGGCGACCGCGGCCTGGCCGAAGAGATTGCGCAGGATGTTTTTCTTGAACTGGATCGGCACCTGGGCAGGATGGAATCGGCAGCCCACACCTGCTACTGGCTGCGGCGCGTCACGATGAGCCGTTCGGCGGACGCGCTGCGGCGTCGGCGGGTGCGGTGCATGGATTTGTGGATCGAGATTAAGGAAGCACACGGCGCAAGTGCGGAAGAAAAGGAATCTCCGCTGGGCGCGCGGCTTGAGCAAATGCTCGCAACGCTGCCGGAACCGCAGAGGGCAGCGCTGGTATTGCGGTATCAGGAAGACTTGACGCCGGAAGAGATCGCGAAGACGCTGGATGCGCCGCTCGCCACGGTGAAGAGCCAATTGCAGCGTGGATTGAAGCTGTTGCGGGCCAAGGCGCAAAGCCACTTGAAAGAGTTTGTCCGTGCAAAGGGGTAAAGACGTGGGACAGGAACCGATAGACGAGTTTGAGCGCGAACTGCGGCAGGCATTGGAACGCAGGCCAGCGCCCCCGGGACTGAAGCGCAAGGTGATGGCTGAGCGAGGTCGTCTGCGCACGGAACGCATTCGTAGTCGGACCGTAATTTGGCAGCGTCTCGCAGCTTCCCTGGCGCTTGCGGCGGTGGTCGGCGGCGGGTTCGCGTGGCGGGAGCGGGAAGAAGAGCGCAAAGGCGAAGAGGCGCGCCGGCAGGTCATGATCGCGCTGCGGATTACAGGGCATGCACTTAACCAGATGAAGACTCAACTCGCGGCTCATCACCGCGCCAACGGGGATTAAGGAGAAACCATGAAAAACCGATTGACGACTTTCATTTTGGCTATGGGTGCCCTGGCATCGACGTCGTGGGCACAGACCCAGACCTCACCCTTACCGCTGCCTCCAGCGGTAGAAAAAGAACTGGCCGCGCGCGCTTCCGATGTCACCGAAGTGACCCTGGGAAAGAACATGCTGACCTTCGCCTCAAAGTTCATGAATGGGAAAGATCAGGACGAAGCGGCGACAAAAGAACTCATCACCGGGCTCGACGGAATCTACGTTCGCGAGTACGAGTTCGATAAGGAAGGGCAGTACTCGATGGACGAGATTGAGCAACTGCGCAAATACTTCGAGACCAGCGAGTGGTCGCCAATGATCCGGGAACGGGAACGCAAGTCGGGAGAAACCACAGACATAATGGTGAAACTGGTCAATGGCGAATCGCACGGAATGTTCATCCTGTCGACGGAGCCAAAGGAGTTGACGATCGTCCTCATCCTGGGGCCAATCAAAATGGAAGACCTGGGCAAATTGAAGGGGCTGAGCGGACTTGGGTCACTCGGAGATATCAACGTGAGCGTCAAGGACAAGGATAAAAGCAAAGACAAGGACAAAACCAAATCCAAAGAAACCCGCGAAGACAAAAAGGACGGTGGGCAATGAAGCGACTCATTCTGATCCCCCTGGGAATTGTGGCCCTTGCGGTTCCAGTCACGGTGCTCGCAGGCAGCGGCGAGAGCGGGTTTAATGGCGTGGTTCACTCCATCGAGAGCCGATACCACGTCAAGGCCACGCACATTCCGTTCCTTGGTCTGGTTAGCCTGGTCTCCCGCAAGGCGACCCATGGCGGCGTAAGCAGCCTACGCGTTGCAGAGATCGAGTCGTTCACAGAGCATGTAGACGGCGAAGAACTCAACCAGATGGTCGTGGAAAAGCTGGGTCCGGGATGGGAACCGTTCATCCGCGAGACCAGCAAAAAGAACAATGAGCAGACGCTCATCTTCATCCACCCTGAAGGCCAGCGGATGGGCCTGTTCATCGTGGATAAGGACGCGAACGAGATGGATGTGGTGCAGGTCTCCGTCGACCCCGATCATCTGGATGACGACATCGGGCGCTACCGGCATCATCATGACGACAACAACGATTCGCCCGATAGTGAATCAACGAAGGGGGCTTCGAACTAGAGCCCGTTAGCCCTCATTCTTGGAGCACCCGCGACACGGCTCCGGGTGTACTGCTCCGCCCGTAACTGGCTAAACTGATATGCAGCATGGCCCGTACCAATCAACTGTCTGCTTCGGGATATCGGGGCAGGCTCGCGCCGTCTCCTACGGGCTATCTGCACGTGGGCCACGCGCGCACATTCTGGACCGCATATCAGCGCGCGCGCGACGCCAGCGGCACGCTGGTCATGCGGATGGAAGACCTCGATCCCGACCGTAGCCGCGCCGCATACGCCGATGCCGCAATTGAGGACTTGCGATGGCTGGGTATCCGCTGGCAGGAGGGTCCGGACAACGGTGGCCCCTTTGCACCCTACGTACAGAGCCGCCGCCACGAGGTTTACCTAAATGCATGGAGAAAGCTGCTGCGGCATGGTTATCTCTACCCTTGCCGTTGCTCGCGCAAAGATCTTCAAACCGCGCCGGCCGCGCCCCATGAAAGTGGACCTGCAACTGCGGCTCATCCATCGCAGAGCCCGCTTGACGATGAGCCCATGTACCCCGGCACCTGCCGCCCGCCATTGAGAGCGCCCCTCATCACCAACGAGGCAGACATAAAGGAAGGCGTGAACTGGCGCTTCCGTGTGCCCGACGGCGAGAAGGTCTGGTTCAAGGATCACAACCTGGGCGTCCAGCGCTTTTTTGCCGGACGCGACTTCGGGGACTTTGTGGTCTGGCGACGAGATGGCGTTCCAAGCTATCAGCTCGCCTGCGTTGCCGACGATGCGGCAATGGGCATCACGGAAGTGGTGCGCGGGGCAGATCTGCTGAAATCGACGGCGCGGCAAATTCTTCTCAACCGGGCACTCGATTTCGAGGATCCCGCATGGTTCCACTGCCGGCTGATTCTTGACCAGAATGGGCAGCGGCTGGCAAAGCGGCACGATGCGCTCAGCCTCCGCGCGCTACGCCAGCAGGGCCTGACGCCGATGAACATTCTCTCCGCAGAGTTGCCGGTGGAGTTGTGATGGCCGCTGATCCCGGATCCTTAGGCTGCGCTGAATTCCAGGACCAGTTACCAGAACTGATCAGTGCTGGCGAAACAGTCTTTTTACATCCCCAACTACAGAGTTGTGAAATGTGCCGCGCTCTGATTATCGACCTCGAAATGATTGCAGAGGCATCGCGGGGCAAGGGGAGAAACGAAGGCGGCGGTCCAGGTTGAGGCCGCCGCCTTCCGTCTTACTTGTGGTGGATGAACTTCCCACTCTGCAACTCGCTCATCGCTGTCCGCAATTCCGCCTGCGTGTTCATCACAATCGGCCCGTACCAGGCAACCGGCTCTTCCAACGGTCTCCCGGAAACAAGCAGGAAACGAATCCCCTCCGGCCCCGCCTGCACCACGATCTCATCCCCGCGATCGAACAGCACGAGCGAGTGATTCTTCGCGTCGTAGACCGGCGCCGCGTTCGGGTCTGCGCCCGACTCGGTCAGAACAGCCTGCGGATTGGAAGCATCACGAAATGTCCCAGCGCCTGCAAAGACATAAGCGAATGCGTTCCGCGTAGTCTCCACCTTGATCCGCTTCCGCTTGAACGGCGGCACGGAGATGTCAACGTAACGCGCAGCCACATTGGATTCAGTAGCTACACCCTCCACCGGCCCCTGCTTGCCCCAGAACTCGCCGCAGATGACGCGCGCATGGGTGCCATCGTCCTCGGTAACCTCTGGAATCGCGCTGGCAGGAATGTCCTGGTAGCGCGGGTCGGTCATCTTCAGCGCCGCCGGCAGGTTCGCCCAAAGCTGGAATCCGTGCATCCGCCCATTCGCGTCGCCCTTGGGCATCTCCTGGTGCAGAATCCCGCTGCCGGCCGTCATCCACTGCACATCGCCCGCCGTCATCAGGCCCTTGTTGCCCAGGCTGTCGCCGTGCGCCACTTCCCCAGCCAGCACATACGTAATCGTTTCAATTCCGCGATGCGGATGCCAGGGGAAACCCGCCA
>Ga0302319_10011875_pt1 | contig 16495 bp, 12 predicted proteins | sample Bog_T0_2_FD_203319 | JGI IMG/M metagenome (GOLD analysis project Ga0302319, IMG submission 203319) | Peat permafrost microbial communities from Stordalen Mire near Abisko, Sweden - Bog_T0_2 | ecosystem: Environmental > Terrestrial > Soil > Wetlands > Peat | place: Sweden: Abisko, Stordalen Mire...
CAAGACCGGAGTGTGGCCGTCGCCACTCCGGAGCGACGGGCCAGTTCCCCGATGCTCAGCTGTGGTTCCCGGTCCATGGGCTCAAAATCACTCATGTTGCCTAGATTAGTGCATGACAATGCATCATTTCCTCTACACTGGTTCCAAGGGGGGGACGAGGGTGTCCCCGTTCGGGGTCGCCGCGGGACGATGCCGTCGCGGTGCAGGCCGTGGACGGTGGGAAGCGAGGCCACCAGATGTCGGAGCTACAGAGTCCGGAACTGTTCGATGGACCCGGAGGCGGATCGTGGAGTGGAGGCTTCGGCACCGACGATGCCGGTCGCATCATCTGGCTCCATGGCGAGTTCGACGACCATGCCTGGCGGCGGGCGGCGGCGTGCCGTGATCTCGATCCGGGACTCTTCTTCCCCGTCGGGTTCACCGGTGCGGCCGCCCAGCAGATCGCCGAGGCCAAGGCGGTGTGCCGGGGCTGCCCCGTCCGACTGGCCTGCCTGCAGTTCGCGCTGGTCTCCAACCAGGAGTGTGGGGTGTGGGGTGGGTACGACGAGGAGGAGCGACGGGTGCTGCGTCGGCAGTGGCGCGAGCTCGGCCGGCCCCTGCAGATGCCCCGGGCCCCGTCGTCCGACCCGACCGGAGCCGTCGGCCCGTCATCGGTGACCGGGGCGGCCGTGGGTGCGGGAGCGGACCGGATGCCTGCCCCGGGACGGACCACGGGCGGGCCATGGGGCGGGCCCGGGAATTCCTCACAGAATTAGCTCCATTCCCGACGACATGGATGCGGTATCGGGCGGCATACTGGGGACAGGTCACAACGGAAGGGAGGCCCCGAGGTGGAAGAGCGACGTGACTACCCCATCGAGCGGTTCGATCCCTTGCTGCGCGACCTCATCGGCTGGGGCTTGGCCGAACGGTACGACAGCGGTGAGGGCCCGGCCTGGCGCCTGAACGGCCCGGCCCAGCGGCGGCTGGACGAGCTGTCGCCCTCCACGCCCTCCGGCCACGACGCTGTGGTCTACCTCGACCGTCGCTGCGCCGACTGCCAGCAGCGCGGCATGACCCGGCTGCACGAAGAGCACTACGTCTGTGACCGATGCTGGGCCGGACGCCAGGTCATCCCCGACCCGGCGGTTGCCGAGCCGTCCCCGGTCGCCCCGCCCCACTTCTGGCGGCGGTCGCGGCAACGACAGGGCACGCAGACCACGCCTTTGGCCAGCTGAGGCGGTGCTCAGAGGGCAGGGGGCCGGGGCCGAACCTCACTGACCGACTGACTGACTGACCGCCTGACTGACTGACTGAGCCCGGCCTCACACCGCGGCGCGTGCCGCCTGGGCCCGGTCCGGGCCGACCAGCCGGAAGGCCAGGATGGCCACGTCGTCATCGCTCTCGTCGGGAACCAGGGCGTCGAGCAGGCCGTCGAGCAGACGATCGGGTTCGGTGTCAAGGAGGGCCGCCCGGTCGGCCAGATGCCGCAGGCTCACGGCGAGGTCCTCGTCCCGCCGCTCGACCAGTCCGTCCGTGAACAGCACGAAGGTGGTCCCGGGCGGGAGCACCACTGACCGGGACTCATAGGTCGAGGCCGCCACCCCGATGGGGGGGCCCACCTCTGTGGGGACGAATCGAGCCTCGCCGGCGGACACCAGGAGTGGCGGGAGGTGCCCGGCGTTGGCCAGGGTGACCTGTCCCGTCACGAGGTCTCCGGTGCCTACCAGGGCGGTCGAGAAGTGGCCGTCGACCGAGACATCGAGCTGATGGGAGCACATCGACAGCACCTGGTCGGGCGGGTGGCCCTCGAGGAGATACGCCTGCATGGTGAAGCGGAGCCGGGCCATGACCGCGGCGGCGGTGACCCCGCGCCCCGACACGTCCCCCACCACGAAGGCGAAACCGTGGTCCCCCAGAGGGAACAGGCTGTACCAGTCCCCGCCCACGTCGACACCCTTGGCTCCGGCCACGAACCGGGAGGCGATCTCCAGCTCGGCGATGGAGGGATTCCGCTGGGGCAGCAGCGCCCGCTGCAGGGTCTCGGCGATGGAGCGCTGCTCGCCGTAGAGGTGGTCGAGCCTCCCGTAGAGTCCGCTGATCGTCCGGGCGGCGTCCTCGGCATCCCTCCTCCGCCGGGCCAACTGCTCCGCCACGACGGCGGTGCCGACCGTCAGTATCGTGCCGCCCACGAGGAAGATCCAGGGCAGATCCGCTCCCAGCTGACCACCGAGCTGGCTGGCCGGTGAGGCCACCAGGGTCAGCGTGGTGTCGCCGAAGGGCACCGACACCCGGGCCGTGTCGCCGGATAGCGGGAGCTGTGCGGGGACCAGGTTGGTCGTGGCCAGATCGGACGTCCGGGTGGTGTCACCCAGGTAGGTGGCGTAGTCGAGATCGGTGAAGGCCGAGTTGCTCTCCACGGGCACCCTCCGGTCGGCAGGGATGGCCCGCTCGGCATAGACCACGTAGGAGGACGTGCGCGAGTCGGCGATGGCGTAGCCGATCCGCTGGGGCTGGCCGGCGGGGATCCCGGCCACGGAGAAGGTCGGCCGGTGGAAGGCTCCGAGCACGAAGGAGCGCGTGGACGGCGCACCGATGGCCATCAGTGGCGCCACGCCGACGGACGCCAGCGGCTGCACTCCCGAGCCGCTCACCTCCCACAGGGATGCTGCGACGAACAGGTGGCCGGGACCCACCACCGCCGTCATGGCCCGGGTGAACTCCTGGGAGCTGCCATGGGTGGCCGACACCACCCCCAGCGCCGTCTCCAACGGGTTCTCGATGCTCAGGATGGTCGAGGCCAGGACGTCACCGGCCTGCCGGGTCTGGACCTCCAGGAGGCGGTGCTCGTTGTCGCGGTCGAGATGGGCGGCGGTCAGGACGACGGCGGCCGTGATGACCAGCCCGACGATCACGACCACCACGGCGATGCGTCCCGGCCTCACGAGGCCCGTCGGCCCAGCCGGCTCCTCGCCGATGCGGATGGCATCGGCCGGCGGGATGGGGTCGCTGTCCAAGGAGTCTGAGGTCACGTCGCCCTTGCCGTGTGGACGGTCCGGTTCGAAGCGCTGCCGGCCGGAGTACCGAGGGTCCACTGTGGCAGACCCGCTGGTGCAGGACAACAATTGTGCCGCGCCATCCAGGGTGGGACACGGTGCGTGACGGAGCCGGTGCCGTGGCACCGGGAGGACGGGTGCCGAACGGACGGCCCGTGCTAGCTTGGCGAGCCGGAGAGACCGCTCGTCCAAGGGGGAACCATGCGTCGTCGACCCGCTCTCGTCACCGTCGCGCTATGTCTGATGGTGACCACAGCACTTCCGATGCTGGCTGCGCCGGCCGGAGCCGCCGGCCGGGGGCACGGCGAGGCCGGAACGGCACGGACGCCCAAGACGGCCGGACCGGTCAGACCACTGAAGAAGGGCACACTGAACGGCGACACCTACATCAAGGTGACCGATCTGGGCTCGTCGACGTTCCAGGGTGACGGCCCCTATGCCGTGGGCACCTACACGCTGACCATGCCGGTGACCGATGCCAACGACGTCACCTACTCCACGAAGGTCCAGGTCTGGTACCCGACCAAGCGGCCGACCTCGCCGTCGGCCGTCGTCGCCACCTACAACGTGAGCAGCTGGCTGCCACCGTCGTTGCTGGCGCTGATCAACGCCTCCCCGCAGTCGCAGGCCCTGGCCAATGAGGCCACCTTCACCGAGGACGCCTACCAGTACAGCAAGACGAGGACCAAGAAGGGGGTGGTGGTCGGCACGGTGCCCAAGCCGGCTGCCGGCCGGTTCCCCCTCGTCGTGTTCAGCCACGGCTACGCCGGCTTCCGGGACCAGTCGACCTACCTGACGACCCACCTCGCCAGTTGGGGGTTCGTCGTGGCGGCACCCGACCAGCAGAGCCGGGTCCTCACCACGGTGCTCGGCTCGCCCTCACCCACCACCGACCCGAACTCCGATGTGACCGAATTGCTGGACACCATCGCGCTCTTCACCGACGGTGACGGGGGCACGGCCCAGGCGATCACCGATCCGACCCACGTCATCGCCTTCGGGCACTCGGCCGGCGGCAGCACCGTCGAGCGGCTGGCCAGTTACCTCACCGCCGAGCAGGGCGCCTCGTCGGTCCTGAAAGGCTTCATCGGCATGGCCGGTGCGGACTTCTCCGGGCTGTCGTCGGAGAGCCCGCCCTACAACACCGTGCCCGCCATGCCGGGGGTGCTCGTCGGCGGCGCGGATGATCAGGTCGTGGCCCCGGCCACCCTCCAGTCGGCCTACTCGGCACTGACCGGTCCCCGCCGCTACGTCGAGCTGACCGGTGCCGGGCACCTCGTCTTCAGTGACCTGTGCCAGATCGCCCCGGGACAGGGGGGCCTGACCGTGCTGGCCAAGGCGCTGGGGATCACTCTGACCGGCAACCTCCAGCTGTTGGCCACGGACGGTTGCTTCCCACCCGACGTCCCGGTGACCACTGACTGGCCGCTGGTCGACCAGATCGTGGTGGCCAGTGCCCGTCAGATGCTCGGCTTCGACACCACCGACGCCGGGGATGACGCACTGGCGAGCGCCTACCCGTCACTGGTGACCACCGACACCAGCACCGCCCTGCCCTGAGCCGGCCGGCCAGCGGCCATCCAGCCCGGCCACCGTCCGCCCGGCGACGGGCACGCCCAGCCGTGAACCGCCCCGCTGCGAACGCCCAGCCGTGAACCGCCCCGCTGCGAACGCCCAGCCGTGAACCGCCCCGCTGCGAACGCCCAGCCGTGAACCGCGGAGCCGTGATCTGGCCCGGCTAGGGTCGCGTGGGGAGCCATCGTGGGGCCGGGCGGGAAGGACCGAGGCCGGCGCCGGTGGGGCCCTGAGGACTGCCCAGCCATCGCAGCTCGATCCCGTGCCTGGAGGGCGCCTCCCTGGCGCACGCTTCCGGCAGGCACCACGAGGAGAGCCGATGGCCCACCACGACCAGCCACGCAGGGATGCCGCTGCCGATAGGGGCAACGACGCACCCCGCGTGCTCGTGGCCCTCTCCGGCCCCCACCTGGGCTCGACCACCCGAAAGGTGCTCGCCGACCGGGGTTGGGAGGTCTCAACGGCGCCGGAGGGAACCGATCCCGTGGCGCTCGCCGGCCGGACCCACCCCGACGTGGTGTTGCTCGACCACGGATGGCCCGGGGGCGTGCACCGGGTCCTGCACGGTCTGCGTCCCGGCCGAGGGACGCCCTGGACGCCGGTGGTCGTGATGTCCACACCCGTCGTGATGTCCACACCATTGGAAGGGGGTGGGGTGGCCGACCTCCTGCGGGCCGGGGCCGAGGACCACGTGGAGGCGGCGTGCCCCGCCGAGGAGCTGGAGGCCCGCCTCCGGGCGGCGCGCCGGGCCGGCCTTGTGCACCGCCGGTCGGACGAGCACGAGCAGGAGGCCCAGATGGCGTTCGACCGGACGTCGAGGCTGACGTCCGAACTGCTCGTCTCCCTGAGCCACGAGGTCCGCACCCCCATGACCGGAGTCATCGGGATGATCGACCTCCTCCTCGAGACCGGTCTCGACGACCGCCAGCAGGACCTGGCCCAGACGGTGCAGCGCTCGGGCCAGGCGCTGATGGTGATCGTCAACAACCTCCTGGACTTCTCCCGGATCGATGCCGGGAGGCTGGACGTCGAGTCCATCGACTTCGCCATCGAGCCCATCGTCGACGACGTGCTCGACCTGCTGGCCACCACGGCGCAGGCCAAGGGGATCGAGCTGGTGGCGGACATCGATCCCACCGTCCCGGCCACCGTCCAGGGCGACCCGGGTCGGATGCGCCAGGTGCTCACCAACCTGGCCGGAAACGCCGTCAAATTCACGACCACGGGGGACGTGGTGGTCCGGGTACGGACCGTCGACGGCGCCCCGGACACCTGCGTGGTCCGCTTCGAGGTCACCGACACCGGTCAGGGCATCGCCGCCGAACAGCTCCCGGTCATCTTCGAGCCGTTCACCCAGGCCGACAGCTCGATCGCTCGCCGGTTCGGCGGTACGGGCCTGGGCCTGGCCATCAGCCGCCAGCTCACCACGCTCATGGGTGGCGAGTGCGGCGTGTCCAGCCGCGTCGGCGAGGGGAGCACGTTCTGGTTCACCATCGTGGGCCCGGCGCACCCGGGATCCAGGGTCAGCGTGGGCGACACCGCTCGCTCCGGCCTCTCGGGGATCCGGGTGCTCCTGGTCGACGACAACTCCGTGGTGCGGGACGTCCTGGGCCGTCGATTGGCCGAGCTCGACATCCTGGTCACCGTGGCGGCAACGGTCGAGGCGGCCCTGCTGAGCCTGCGGACTGCCGCCGTCGTCGACGGTCCTCCGACCATCGTGGTCCTCGACCGCAACCTGCCCGGTCCGGGTGGCCCCGCGCTACTCCGGGCCATCGTGGACGAGGACCTCGATGCGCGCGTCGTGCTCATGGAGCATCTGGGCCAGGTCCCGGCCACGGGCGGACCGTGGGCACCGGTGGTCCGGGCCACCGTGACCAAGCCGGTGCACCGGGCCCGGCTCCGCGCTGCACTGGGGAAGGCAGCCGGGACCACTGGCGGAACCCCGGTCGGAGGGACAGGCCCAGCCACGTCCGCCGGGTCAGGGGACCCGCGGCGCTCCCGCCCCCCAACGGTCCCCACCACACCGGGGGGCCGGCTCCTGCTGGTCGAGGACAACCCGATCAACCAGCGGGTGGCCATGGCCATGCTGTCGGCGGCCGGGTACCGGGTCGATGTGGTCGACGGCGGTGCGGCGGCCGTCTCGGCTGCTGGCCTGACCCCCTACGACGCCATTCTCATGGACTGCCAGATGCCGGACCTCGACGGCTACCAGGCCACTGCGGCCATCCGGTCCCAGGAGGGCACGGGGCGGCACACCCCGGTGATCGCCATGTCCGCCGCCGCCCGCCGGAAGGACAGGGAAGCCACTGCCGGTGCCCTCATCGATGCCCACGTCGTCAAGCCGGTGACCAGCGCCGAGCTGCTGGCCGCGGTGCACCGCGTCACCGGCCACACCGCCCGCCGGCGCTCCACCCCGGTCCCCACCGTGGACGCGGAGGTGCAGGACAATCTGCGCTCGCTCGGTCGATCGCTCGGCGACGACCTCCTCGGCCAACTCGTCGAGGAGTTCGTCCGGGAGACCGACCGGCACCTGATCGACCTGCGCCGCGCCTGCCAGGCCGGAGAAGATGGCGCCATCGCCCGGATCGCCGGTGCGATGAGGGCGGCTGCGGGCCGACTGGGTGGGACCGGCCTGGTCGAGGCGTGCGCGCAACTCGAAGAGTCGGCGCGCTCGGGACGGTCGGGCCCCGACGGCGCCGACCCCCGCGGCGCCGAGCGGGAGTACCGCTCGCTGCGGGCGCTGCTGGCCCAGTACCACCCACTCGACGGGACCATCCGGGGGTGAACGGGAGGACCCGCGGCCCTGGTAACGGCACGCCGGTGCCTCTGTTCGGGAGCCGTCCCGGACCGCCGGTGCGCCGTCGGGGGTGGGGCCGGGGTTCGGGACCGGCGGGGAGAGGCGGCGTCGGCCAGGCACGAAACCGGGTCGACCCCCACGAAGGTGTAGGGCCCACCTCACTACCCGAGATGCTGTACTTGGACGATCACATCGGTACGAGATCAGCGTGGCGGACTGTCGGTCCGGTGATCTCGGTAGTCCATCGGTCAGAACGCGGCTCATGGGTGTCCGGTGAATGTCGGCCGAATCCGTACGGGCCGCCGTTACCGGGAGGGGGAGCCTGAAGGTTCCCATCAACTGCCCGATCGATTGGAGCCATCATGACCACGACCTCCCAGGAGGACGCTGCCCTCGGTGCCGCACTCGCACGACTGTGGCAGCGGCACCGCCAGGCCAACCTCGACCTGATCACCCTGCTCGAGATGACGACCGCCGATGTGCTGCGGTCGAAGATCGACCACGAGGCGGTGGCCGATGCGGCTGGTGCCGCCCACAAGCTGGCCGGCTCACTCGGCACGTTCGGCTTCGAATCCGGGAGCCGTGCCGCGCTCGAGGCCGAGTTGCTCCTCCGGGAGCCCCGGGTCGACGGCGAGCGGCTGGCCGAGTCGGTCACCGCCCTGCGGACCTCGGTGGACGGGGTCGGCGACGCCTCCACGACCGGCCTGGACCGGGCGCGGTGGACCACCGGTGCGGACGGACAGCCCGGAGCGGACGGACAGCCCGGAGACGGTGGACGGGCCAGTGCAGACGGATGGGTCGGGTCGGAGAGTCCGGTATCGGCCGTCCCCAGAGAGGCCCCCCTCCACCAGCTCGTGTCCCGGGACGGTGATCTCATCGCACGGTTGAGTGTCGAGGCGGTCGCCGCCGGCTTCGCGCTGGCCACCCACGACCATCCGTCGTCGATCACCCCGGTGGCGGACCCGGGCACGTCCTCGGTGATCATCGATGACGAGTCGACCCGGCCCCCGGCCCTGACCGAGCTGCTCCGGACGGTGGCGCGGTTGGCCACGGACTCCCTGGTGGTCGTGCTCACCGAGCGCGACGCACTCGAGACCCGGGTCGAGCTGGCCCGCGCCGGGGCGTCCGGGGTGCTGTCCCGGTCGGAGAGTGCCCGCCGGGTGGTCTCCTTCGTGGAGGAGGCGCTCGCCCGACGACGACCGGGGCCCTCGACCGTCGTGGCCCTCAACGCCCGTCCCGACCTGGAGGCCACGCTCCGGCGTGCCCTGCGCCCACCGGACTGCCGCCTGCTGGTGCGCAACGATCCGGTCGCGTTCTGGGAGACGCTGGACGAGCAGGGGGCGGACCTGGTGATCGCCTCGGCCGACGGAGTCCCGGTCACGGGAATGGACCTGTGCCAGGCCATCCGGGCCCACCCCCGCTGGCACCATCTGCCCGTGGTCGTCATCGGGGACGGCACTCCAGCGGAGTTGGCCGAGGCCATGGACGTCGGAGCCGATGACTACCTCGACACCGAGGGCACCATCGCCGAGCTGTCCATCCGGATCGGGCATCAGTTGGGAGCCGGCCGGCTGATCCGGGCCCGGTGCGACATCGACCCGCTGACCAGGACGGAGAACCGGGCCTCGGTCGAGCGTTCGCTGGAGCACCTGCTCCGGCTGGCCACCCGCCGCACGGAGCCCATGGCCCTGGCCCTGGTGACCATCGACCATCTGGACCAGATACGCGAGGACGAGGGGAACGCCACGGGCGACCTCCTGATCCGCCAACTGGGCGATCGGCTCACCGACGCCTGTCACCCCGAGGACGTGATCGGCCGCTGGAGCGACGACGGCTTCGCCATCGGGATGTACGGCTCCGGGAGTGGGGATGCCGCCGAGCGGATGAAGGGCCTCCTCGGCTCCTTCGCCGCCGAGCGGATCCCTTCGACCACGGGCCGGATCACTCGCCACACGTTCTCCGCCGGCATCGCCTCCTCCCCCACCGACGCCTCCACGTTCCACTCCCTGGAGCGCTTGGCCGGCTCGGCCCTCTACCGGGGACGCGCCGAACGGATCCATGTCGTCTGTGCCGGCGGGGTGCCACCGGAGCCCGCCCGGCGCGACGTCGAGGTCGACGTCGTGCTGGTCGAGGACGACGACTCCTTCGCCGACGTCATCGAGCACGCCCTCAGCCTCCGCCACTACTCGTTCCTGCGCTTCAGCGACGGGGCCGACGCCGCGGCAGCCCTGGGGAGCCGCACGGTACGGGGGCGCGTGGTGCTCCTCGACATCGGGCTTCCCAGCCTGGACGGCTTCGGGGTCCTGAAGGAGATGCGCCACCAGGGTGCGCTGGCCGACACCCGGGTCATCATGCTCACGGCGCGGTCCAGCGAGGCCGAGACCCTCCGGGCCCTCGGCCTCGGTGCCACCGAGCACCTGGCCAAGCCCCTCAGCATCCCCGTGCTGCTGGGCCGGTTGGACGAGACGCGTTTCCGGTCCGTGGCATGAGTGCGCTCACGGTAGTGGTCGCCATGCTGGTTGGCGTCGGAGTGGCCATCGTGGCCGTCCTCACCACGGTGGCCATCAGTGCCTACGGCCAGGCACGTCGCCTCCGACAGGAGCCGTCGCTCGGGGACGTGCGCACCACCGTCATCGTGGCGGTGTCGGGCGATGCCTCCCATGCCGGTGTGGCGCTCGGACGGCTCAACCAGCTGTCCGAGCGGTACGTGACGCGGGTCATGCTGGACCTGGCCCCCTCGCTCGACGGCGCCTCCCGCGCCGCGCTCGTGTCCCTGGGCGAACAGATCGGTCTCTTGGACCGTGCCCGGAGCGGCGTGCGCAGCCGGCGCTGGTCGACCCGCCTCTACTCGGCGCGTGTGCTGGCCGCGTTCGGCATCGAGTCCGAGGATCTCTACCGCCTCCTGCGCGACCGGTCGGCCGAGGTGCGGGCCCAGGCCGCCGCCTGGTGCGTCGTGGTCCCCACCCCGGTGGCCATCGAGCAGTTGATCGCCCTGCTCGACGACCCCGACGGCCACGTCCGGTTCACCGCCCAGGACTCACTCGTCCGGATCGGCCGACCGGCAGCCGAGGCGTTGGTCTCGGCGCTGGCGTCGGCCGACGGCCCCGAGGTGGCCCGGCTGCTGCGGGTCGCCGTGTCCCTCGGGGACGAGCGCCTGTACCCACGGGCCATGCAGCTGATCGGTGATCCGTCGGCGACGACACGGGCCCTGGCCGTGTCGGTCCTGGCCCGGACGGGTGACCCCGGTGCCGGCCCGGCACTGGTAGGGCTGCTCGACGACCCCTCGGACGATGTGGTGGTGGCGGCGGCGGCCGGCCTCGGCACGCTGGGCTACTGGCCCGGTGCGGCGGAGGTGGAGGCCCTGCTCGACCGGCCCGGTTGGGCACTTCGGAATCAGGCCGGCGCCACGCTCCTCGAGCTGGGCGCCCCGGGGGCGATCCTGCTGCGCGCCAACGCCGCCGGCAGCGGTCCCGGCGCCCAGATGTGCATCCGCTCGTTGCAGATGCGTTCCTTGTCCTTGGAGGTGACCGCATGACGCACTTCTACCTCACCTATCTCCGGCCGGTGAACTACGTGATCCTGGCCTACTTCGTGGCGCTGGGCCTCTTCTACCTCGTCCTGTACGGGTCGGCGGCACTCGAGACCCGTCGGCACCTCAGGGAGGTCCGGGCCGCGCAGTACAGCGGTGTCCTCTCCTCGGAGATGGTGCCCGCCATCTCGATGCTGGTGCCGGCCCACAACGAGGAGGCCAGCATCGAGCAGAGCATCCGGGCCCTCCTGACCGTGGCCTATCCCCAGCTGGAGATCGTGGTGGTCGACGACGGCTCCACCGACGGGACCCTGTCCGTGTTGGCCTCCACCTTCGGCCTGGTCCCGGTGGAGCCCATCTACGAGGCCCACGTCGACACCCAGCCGGTGCGGGCCATCTACCGGTCCCGGGACTTCCCCCACCTGGTCGTGGTGTCCAAGGACAAAGGAGGCAAGGCCGACGCCCTGAACGCGGCACTGAACATCGCCAGCGGAACGCTCGTCTGCTCGATGGATGCCGACACCATCCTGGATCCCGACGGGCTCCGGCGGCTGGTCTGGCCCTTCATCCACTCCGACGACGTGGTGGCCGCCGGCGCCACCATCCGGGTGGCCAACGGGTGCACGGTCATGAAGGGGCGGCTGGCCACCGAGCGCGGGCCGCACCGTGCGCTGGCCGGCATCCAGGCCGTCGAGTACCTCCGGGCCTTCCTGTTCGGGCGGCCGGGTTGGAACCGGCTGGGTGGCAACCTGCTGATCTCGGGGGCGTTCGGACTGTTCCGGCGCCAGAGCCTCCTCGACACCGAGGGATACGCCAACACGGTGGGCGAGGACATGGAGCTCGTGGTCCGGCTCCGGCGCCACGGGTATGAGACCGGCCAGCCGGCCCGGGTCGAGTTCGTGACCGATCCTGTGGCCTGGACCGAGACCCCGACCTCCTTCCGTGAACTGGGGCACCAGCGGGAGCGGTGGCAGCGTGGCTTCTCCGACGTGCTGTGGCGCCATCGGGGAGTCTTCATGAACCCCCGCTACGGGATGCTGGGGATGGTCGTCCTGCCGGCCTTCGTCCTCTTCGAGTGGATGGCGCCGATCATCGAGGCCCTGGGCCTCGTGCTGGTCACGGTGGGGCTGATACTGGGCCTGGTCTCGACGCTGTTCGCCGTGCTGTTCTTCTCGCTGGCCTGCGGGGTCGGCATCCTGTTGTCGATGCTGGCCCTGATGCTCGAGGAGCTCTCCTTCCGGCGGTACGGCCGGGCACGTGACCGCGCCCTCCTGGTGCTGTGGGCCGTGCTGGAGAACCTGGGCTACCGCCAGCTCACCGTGTGGTGGCGCCTCCGGGGCATCGCCAGCTACCTCCGGGGCAAGAAGTCGTGGGGGAAGATGCGGCGGAAGGGCTTCGCTCCCGCCGGTGCTCCCACCCCCGCGCCGGCGGCAGGAGCGGCCGTGGCGCTCCCCGTGGCGCCGGCCGGTCGCCCGTTGGGCGTGGCGGCCTTCGCTCCGCCGTCCGACAGCACGCCCTCGGTCCGGCTGCTCGGCGGGCCGGGACGCCGGCTCCAGGCCGCCCGGCCCTTCCGGCCGCTGCGACCGCTGCGCTGATGCCGTGGGGATCGTGGACGCCGTCACACGGCGGTGACGGTGACGGTGTCGGTCACGCCGACGACCGTGGGGCGGTGGGGAAGGTGACCGTCCAGGTCCTGGTGGTCGAGGACGATCCCACCACCCGCGACGTGGCGCTCTTGATGCTCGATCGGCTGGGCCACCGTGCCGACACGGCCGGCACCGGCGCCGTCGCTCTGGCCATGCTCCGCGCCGCCCGCTACGACGTGGTGCTGATGGACGTCCACCTCCCCGTCATGGACGGCACGGAGGTGACCCGTCGGATCCGCTCCCGACTGCCGTCGACGCGCCAGCCCGTGGTGGTGGCCACGACCGCGTCGGCCACTCGCGCCGAGCGCCGGTCCTGCCTGATGGCCGGCATGGACGGTGTGCTGACCAAGCCCCTCTCCCTGGGCCGGCTGTCCGATGCCCTGCGCTGGCCGAGGTCGCCGTGGGGGGAGGCGCCTGACGGGGCGAGCCAGGGGGCGACCGCCATGGCGATGGCCACCACGGCGTGCCGCCTGGCGATCTTCGATCCCGCCGTGCTCGACGGTCTGGTCCACGAGCTGGGTACCACGGGCGTGCAGCTGCGCACCGACCTGATCGACACCTACCTCCGGGACGACGCCCGCCGCCTGGCCGGGGTGGCTGGGGCCGTCCGGGCCACCGATGGGGGCTCGCTGGCCTTCGTCGCCCACGAGCTGCGGGCCGCCAGCGCCACCCTCGGCCTCTTGTCCCTGTCCGCCGCGGCGGGGCGGATCGACGATGCCTTCCGCTCCACGCCCGACCGGCTGGACGTGGCCGGTGCCGCGGCGGAGCTGGCCGCCGAGTGCCGGGCCGCCTCACGCGAGCTCGAGGCCGCCCGGGGCGATGTGGGTCTCGCGGGCGAAGCCGGCGAACCGGTGGTCGGCGGCGACGTCGTCGGCCGTCATCGGCCGGGCGAAGTAGTAGCCCTGGTACCAGTCGCAGTCCAGGCGCGACACGTCCCGCCACTGCTCGGCGGACTCGACACCTTCGGCCACGACGGTCATGCCCAGCCGGTGGGCCAGGGCCACCACGGCGTCGACGATGAGCCGGCTGACCGGCTGGCGATCGAGGTCGCTGATGAAGGTCTGGTCGATCTTGATGATGTCGATGGGCAGGTCCTTCAGATAGCCCAGTGACGAGTAGCCGGTCCCGAAGTCGTCCAGGGCCAGCCGCACTCCCAGTTGTTTCAGCTGCTCCAGCACGGCCACGGTCGTCCCGCTGTCCTCGATGAGCACGCTCTCGGTCACCTCGAGTGTCAGGGTGGAGGGGTCGGTGCCGGTGCCGCTGAGGACGCAGCCGACCGACTCGGCGAACCCGGGGGCCGCGAGCTGGTGGGCCGAGACGTTGACCGACATGATGAGCTCGGGGCCGCCGAGCCGGGCCATCCACTCCTGTCGGTCGCGGCAGGCGCGCTCGAGCACCCAGGCCCCGATCCCCCCGATGAGCCCCGACCGCTCGGCCAGCGGCACCACCACGCCCGGGGGCAAGGTGCCCTGCGAGGGGTGGGACCAGCGCAGGAGGGCCTCGACCCCGACCACGCGACCGCTGGTGAACGAGACGATGGGCTGGTAGAGGGTCCGCAGCTCACCCCGCTCCTCGGCGTGGCGCAGGTCGTCGGTCATCCGCACCCTCCGGCTGGACACCTGGTGCTCGGTCAGGTCGATGGTGCCGAACCGGGCACCACCCTTGCGCTTGGCCTGGTACATGGCGACGTCGGCGTCGCGGATCACCTGCTCGGGGACGTCGTTCCCGTCGCCGGCGAAGGCGATCCCCACGCTGGCGCTCACGGTCAGGTTGACGCCGGCCAGGGGGAACGGCTCCGCCAGCGCCGTCCCGATCCGGTCGGCCAGGAGTGCGGCCTGGGACGGCTCGTCCAGGTCGTCGCACAGGATGATGAACTCGTCGCCGGCCAGCCGGGCCAGGGTGTCGGCGGGTCGCAGGAGCCGGCCGATCCGGTCGGCCACGGCGATGAGGAGGGCATCCCCCACCTGATGCCCGTAGGTGTCGTTGACCACCTTGAAGTGGTCGAGGTCGGCGAAGAGGATGGCCACCGTCTGGGACGACCGCTGCGACCGGAGGACGGCGTGCTCGAGCCGTTGCACCAGCAGGGTCCGGTTGGGGAGCCCGGTCAGCGGATCGTGCAACGAGATCTCCAGCGCCAATTCGGAGGACTCGGTCAACTCCACCCTGGCCTGGGCGTTGAGCAGGTAGGCGGCGGCCACGTCGGCCAGGGTCTGGGCGGCCGCCATGGCCTCGTCATCGAGCAGGCCGGGCGTCGTGCGGTAGAGGTCGAGCGCACCGAGTTGGCCCCCCTGCTGGCGGAGCGGGAACGTGAAGACGGCCACCAGTCCCTCGTCGAGCGCCCGGGAGGCGAACTTCGGGAACAGGGCGTCGTCGTGGAGGTCGGCGATGGCCACCGACCGACCGGTCCGGAACGCGGCCAGGCACGGTCCCTCCCGCAGCTCGGTCTGCAGCTGCTCGAACCTCCAGGCCGCGTCGTCGGAGGCGGCGATGAACCGGGGGCTGGCGCCGGGGGTGATCAACGTCACCCCGGCCCCGGTGATCGGCAGCATCTCGACGATGGTGACCACCAGATGGTCGAGGATGGCCTGGACCGGGAAGTCGGTGACGAGGGTGCGGGCGAAGTCGGCGAGCACCCGGGCCAGCTGTTTTTCGATCTCCGCCATGGTCCCACCCTGTTCGCCGACAGGAGTAGACCGCGAGGACCGGACGGACGACTCGATTGATTGTCACCAATCGTACACACGAGAGACGGTCGGGCAAGGGTTGCGGGGGAAGGCCCTCGGCCCGACAGGGGGTATGCCCTCGGCCAGGCGGGGATGTGTCGGAATTGGGGCGTTCGGCCCTAGTCGGGTGGTGCGGCCGGGCCTAGGGTGACGTGTCGGGGCAGAGGTGGAAGGGACGACTCGGTGTCACCTGGTTCCGGAGCGGTGTCGGTGGTCGTGGCGACGGAGGGTTCGTTCGCCGGTGACGGATTGGCGTCCCAGCTGGCTGACGTCGAGGGCATCGACCTGGTGGGCCGGACCGACGACTATCTGGCTCTGCCGGCGCTGGTCGCCGACCGACAGCCGGGCGCCGTGGTCATCAGCCTCCGCTCGTCGACGGCCGACAGCCTTCCCACCGTGGTGGTGGCCCGACAGCTCCACCACTCGTTCGACGAGTTGGGGATCGTGATCATCGCCGGGCACGACGAGGCCTGCGAGCTCGAGGCCATCCGGGACGGGGCGTCACGCATGGCCTTCCTGTTGGACGAGCAGGTGCTCGACCTCGGCACCGTGGTGAGTGCCCTGCACGAGGTCTGCTCCGGTCGCGCCGTCCTCGACCCGAGCATCGTCGACCGCCTGGTCGGCCACTACGAGGCCGTGCCCGCCGGGGACCTGACCCGTCGCGAGCCGGACGTCCTCGAGCGGATGGCCCGGGGGCTGTCCAACCGGGCCATCGCCTCGTCGCTCAACATGTCGGTGAAGGCCATCGAGAAGGACGTCACCGCCATCTTCCACAAGCTCGAGCTGGTCGACCGGACCATGGTCGATCGCCGGGTGACGGCGGCACTGGCCTTCCTCCGGACCCTGACCGACCCGTTCGGTCCGGCCGGGGAGACCGGCCCGGGGCCTGGAACCGGAGAGGGAACGGGCACTCCGCCCGACCGCGGCCGTCATAGGCATTTCACCGTCTCGGACGAGTGGCCCGGGTCCGACCGGGTGCACTCGGCCAACGGCGTGGGCGGGCCCACCGGGTGACCGGGGTCGGCCCGCTCAGAGCAGGAACGAGAAGAGGGGCGATCCCCGCGGGACCGGCTCGACCTCCAGCGGACTGGCCCGCATGCGCACCAGCAGGCCCTCGAGGTCCGTCGAGCGCTCGAGTTCGATTCCGACCAGGGCCGGACCGGTCTCCCGGTTGTTCTTCTTCACGTACT
>Ga0302319_10011877_pt1 | contig 16492 bp, 15 predicted proteins | sample Bog_T0_2_FD_203319 | JGI IMG/M metagenome (GOLD analysis project Ga0302319, IMG submission 203319) | Peat permafrost microbial communities from Stordalen Mire near Abisko, Sweden - Bog_T0_2 | ecosystem: Environmental > Terrestrial > Soil > Wetlands > Peat | place: Sweden: Abisko, Stordalen Mire...
CCGAAGAACCGTCCTCCCGCGCAGCCGATGTGGCCGCCGGCCGTATCGCGCACCAGGCAGGCAACTACTTGTTCCGCGGCGATTCCCTCTTCGGCCAGAGGATTCGCCATCCGTTGGCGCAGCGTTGCCAGGTCCGCTCGTGCCGACACCGGCGTCTCGTCAAGGTTCTCCAAGTACTTCAGTGCCTGTTCCAATGCCAGTTCGAGGGCCGGCCGAAAGCCGGAAGCGGATCGGGTCATTCTTACACTGTAGAGCACTCTCCGTTTCCTAAAACATTGCTATCGTGAATTCATGGCCGCTACTCAATCCACCATGCTTGAGCTGGGAACCGCAGCTCCGGATTTTTCCCTGCCCGACGTACTTTCCGGGAAAACGATTTCCCTGTCGTCTTTCGCCAGCAGCAAGGGACTGCTGGTCATGTTCCTTTGTCCGCACTGTCCCTATGTGAAGCACGTCCAGTCCACTTTGGCCGCCGTTCTGAAGGAATACGCCGGCGCGCCTCTGGGAATCGTGGCGATCGGCTCCAACGACGCCGTGCAGTTCCCCGAAGACGGTCCCGACGGGCTCCGTGGGCAGGCCAAGGAATTAGGATTCGATTTCCCCTATTGCTACGACGAATCGCAGGCCGCCGCCCAAGCCTATCGCGCCGCCTGCACGCCCGATTTTTTCCTGTTCGATGACGCCCGCAAGCTGGCCTACCGCGGTCAAATGGACGGCGCCCGGCCCAGGAACGACACTCCCGTCACCGGCAGCGATCTGCGAGCGGCGCTCGACGCCGTGCTGGCCGGCCGTCCCGTGGATCCCGTGCAACGGCCCAGTCTCGGTTGCAATATCAAGTGGAAAAAGGGCAACCAACCGGCGTATTAGAGGCAGCTTTCAGCACGGGAATAGCTGTCGGGTGGCCTGGGAACATGGCGAGAGATCGCGAGGTGGGGCGGGCGGTGCTCGCCTGCCGGTTGCCCGCGGAGAACCAAACCGGCTGACCAAACAGAATTGAGGGCAGGCGAGCACAGCCTGCCCCACCTCCGGCAGTCATCCCAAGTCTGGCAAAGAATCAAGAACTTGCGAGCAGTTTCCGGAGAGTCAAGGCGATGGTCTTCCGCCGCGACAGCTCACCGCTTGCCTCAAATCAGCGCCAGCGCCACCAGAGTCTGCCCTGGTGCGCCGGCGGTCTCTTTCAAGAGTTCCGCTTCCCGGTCCGCGACGTCGAGTTGCACTTCGCAGGCGGCGATCTCCTCGTCGGTGGCGCCGTCAAAGCACAGCTCGCACACTCCCATCGCATCGCCCCCCCACCTCACCGGCGGGCCGAAAACGCGGCAGGTCACCGGCCGCGCGGCATACAGATCGCACGTGCCCGTCTCCGGATCGAGCACCGGACAGCGCTCTTCGTCGGGCAGCGCCTCCAGCCGCGCGTCGAATTCCGCGTCATCCAAGGCGCAGCCGACAGGAAACTCCGGCATGCGGTCGACGGCCTCGCGTGCCCGTTGCCGCACCCGTGCCGCGCGGGCAGGATCGCTGGCTTCCAGGCCGGCCAAGCCGCCCCGCAGACGCGCGGCATCAAGCTGCGTGATCGGAAACGGCCCGATGCAGCACTCACAGCACCCGGGACGGCACACCAGCCATGGCCCGCTCTTGCGAACCGCCTCGGCCAGCGCCGCATCCACAATCTGAATGAACTCGCCGTCCTGCATTCCGCACTAATTGTATCGCGCCGCGCTTGGGAGAACTTAGTGCCGCATGTTACCATCGGCCTTCTCCGAGGTCTTCTTGTTTGCGTAAAGTCCCGTTGATTGAATCGTTGCGAATCATCGGCAGAGGGTCGTTGAACTGGCTCGCCGAACGCCCCATCGTGGTCTCGTTTGAGGTCACCGACGCCTGCACGTGCTGGTGTAAGCACTGCGATCACGGCGGCCCGCGCGACGAGTCCCGCAATCTGAAGCCGGCCGGCTATCGCCGCTACATGGATGCGCTGCGGCCGTGCGTGGTGCAGGTTTCGGGCGGCGAACCGATGATGCGCGACGACGTGGTCGAAATCGTCCGCCAGATCAAGGGTGGGGCCAGGCCGCCCTACACTATCCTGGTTTCCAACTGGTCGCTCATGACCGAGGAGAAGTATCTGGCACTGGCCGATGCCGGAATCGACCAGTTTTCCGTGAGCCTGGATTTCCCCGACGAGCGCCACGACGATTTTCGGGTCTACCCCGGACTGTATCGCCACCTGGAAGCGCTCATTCCGCGGCTGGCCAAACTGGGGCGCGACGACATCGTGCTCAACAGTTGCATTACCAGCGAGAACGTCGGTGAAATTGTCGCCATTGCCGATAAAGCGCGCGAGTGGGGCGTCAACCTCTGTTACAGCGCTTACTCGGCGCGGCGCACGGGTTGCCGCGATTATTTTCTGGAGACTCCCGAGCAGTTGGAGCAATTGAACCGGCAACTGGACAGCGTGGAGGCGCGCCGCGATTCCACGAATTGGATCGTCAACGCGCCTACCACGCTCACCGCCACCCGGCAGTATTTTGCCAACAAGGGAACGCCCGGATGCACCGCGGGATTACGTTTCCTGGTGGTCACCGCCGATGGCGCCCTGCAACCCTGTTCGATGCAGTTCCAGCGCTACAAGCTGGAAGACCGCGCCCGCATGATTGCCGAATTCTCGCGCACCAACCAGTGCGACGAGTGTTACGTCTCCATCCGCTCCTATCTCGATAAGAGCTTCCCGCAGTTACTCCGTGAAAACGTGAGTGAGTTTCTGTCTATTAAGTAACTGAATCGTAGCGCCGTTCAGTTCAGCTTGAAAGAGAACGTCAGGTTGGTGACAATCTCGATGGGCGTATCGTTCAACTTAGAGGGCGCATAGACCCATTTCCAGGCCGCTTCCACCGCGGCTCGCACTAATAGCGGGTGGCCGCCGATTACCTTGACTTCCAGGATGTGGCCGTTCACTCCCACCACGCACTCCAATTTGACGTCGCCGGATACGCGGGTCGTCTTGGCGAGCGCCGGATACACGGGCTCGGCCTTAAATAGTGGCTGGCCCAAAACCACCAGGCCGCCCTGCCTGTACCGCGGTATTACAGGGGCCGCCGCCCTTGGCGCTTCCGCCACGTGGGGCGGCGTCACGCGCAGCATGTTGCTGGACGCGTCCGTCAGAAACCTGGTCATGAAATCACTCGGACCGCTGCTCATTCCGACTGGGGCTCCCATTACCAAGGGCCCGGAGGGTTGTGGTTCCTCAATGAGCGTGTAGACTTTTGTCGGCACGCTGAGCGGTTGATACCTGGTCAAATCCCAGGGCGCTTGTCTCAATGTTCGCACTCTGACCGGTTCCGCCTTAAGCTCCCGCAACGGCTGCGGCCCCGGCGGGATCGGCGGCGCGAGGCTCTCCCAGAAGTGAGTCGCCGGCAGTACCTGCGGCCATACCATGGGCGCGAGTACCGCCATACTGACCAACGCCACCTGGCTGGTCATACCCAGAAAAGTGGTCCAAACCCGCTTGCCGGAAGGACCGTTTGTAAGTGTTGCCTGTTCAAACATGGCGTTGCCTCCTTGTCTTACTCTCTACTGACACACGTCTCCTCACAGCGCCCGAGGGCGACTTACCGCCTGTTATTTTCGGGAATCAGTTGAGATGGCGTCCGGCTGTTGACATCGTGGGTCAACCTCCATCGAAATAGACACCAGCCCTGCGAATAAAGTTCCGGTTACCATGAAGTGTGCAACTGCCCGTCACGGTGAGGCAACGGATCGAGGAACAGGCCGACGCTTTGGGTTTCACGGCGCTCAAACGCGCCGCCACCACGATGTCGGAGGCCTACCGCGAAGGCCGCGCCCCGCGCCTGGCCAGCGCCGAACGCACCGCCGCTTACCTGGTGACCCGCATGCCCGCCACGTATGCCGCCGCCCACGCCGTGCTCGGCGAAGTCGCCGCGCGTATCGGCGCCATCGGCAGCATTCTCGACGCCGGAGCGGGAACCGGCGCGGCCTCCCTGGCGGCCCGCGCGCACTTTCCCGAGGCGCGGATCACCCTCGTGGAGCGCGACTCCGCTTTCGCTTCCGCGGCCCGCCAGTGGCTGCCGGACGCTGCCCTCATCGCCGCCGACATCGCCCGCATGGACGTCCTGCCGCCTCACGATCTGGTGATCGCCGCCTATGCCCTGGGTGAGTTCGGCGCGCCGCTGGCAGCGGCCCTATGGCAGGCCGCGCGTGTCGCCCTGGTGTTGATCGAGCCGGGAACGCCGCGCGGCTTCGCGCTGATCCGCAAGGTGCGCGGCGATCTTCTTGCCGCCGGCGCCCGCATGATCGCGCCCTGTCCCGCCGAGGCCGCATGTCCGCTCACCGATCCCGATTGGTGCCATTTCGCGGCCCGTGTGGAGCGTTCCTCGCTGCATCGCCGCGTAAAGGGCGGGGATCTGGGACACGAGGACGAAAAGTTCAGCTACGTGGCGCTGGCGCGGCAGCCCGTCGATCTGCCCGCGGGCCGCATCGTACGCCATCCGAAACATCATGCCGGCTTGATCGAGATCGAAACCTGCACCGCCGCGGGCCTCCGCTCCGAACGTATTTCCAAGCGCGACCGCGACCGCTTCCGCGCCGCCCGCCAAGCGGCGTGGGGTGACGCCGGTATATGATAATCTCGATGCTCGACCGCGAACAGGCTTGGAACATTCTCTGCGAATACACCAAAAGCGAAGGACTCCGCAAACACGCGCTGGCGGTAGAAACATGCGTCGCCGCCTATGCGCACAAACTCGGCGCCGATGAGCGGCGGTGGGCCCTCACCGCTCTGCTGCACGATTTCGATTGGGAGATTCACCCCAGTCTCGAAGAACATCCCCAAAAGGGTGAACCGATTCTGGCTGGGCACGGCGTGGACGAAGAGATGCGCCGCGCAATTCTCTCACATGCCAACCATACCGGCGTGCCGCGCCAGTCCGAACTCGAAAAGACGCTCTTCGCCTGCGACGAACTGGCCGGCTTCATCACCGCTATTTCCTACGTGAAGCCGCATCGCAGCGTCCTGGAAGTGGATGTGTCGTCGGTAAAGAAGAAGATGAAGGACAAAGCCTTCGCCCGGTCCGTGAATCGCCAGGACATTATGGACGGCGCGCAGGAACTCGGCATCCCGCTCGACGACCACATCGATTTCTGCATCAAAGCGATGCAGGCCCGCGCCGAGGAATTGGGCCTGAAAGGCAGCCTGTAGATTGCTATTTCGGGGACAGGCTACATAACCTCGAAACTCCGTTCCGCTCGCCGATTTGAATTTCGGCCTCGTTCGGGGAGTCTGTGTGGGTGACTTTGAGCGAAGAACGGTCCTCGGACCTTCGCCAAACCGCTGGTAGATGGAGCTTTCAGTGATTCTGGAAGCTCGGGGGCACCTGTTGTTTTTCGTAGCCAGTTTTCTTAGTGTCGTTTTGCGGCTTCTCAGGTGGCTGTCGTTGATTCATCCGGGATCGCTCTTGACGCCCGGTCCTTTTCCCCCAAGCGGCGCCAAGCGCCCGGCGGACGGTATGACGGCGGACTTCGAGGGCTTTGTGCCCACATCCAAGCGACGGGGCGGTTGCTCCGACTCGAACGCGGATTTCAGCGGTAATTCTGGTTGAAGTTACCCACAGATTCCTCGGACGAGCCGAATTTCGAGGTTATGTAGCCTGTCCCCGAAATAGCAATCTTCGCCGCATCGGCTCGAGCACCAGCCTTGCCAGCAGCCCGGCGCCCAGGCTGGAGACCGCCATCGCCAGTAGGACCGCCGTCCATGTGCCGGTGGCCGCCACCAGGAAATTGGCCAGGGGAACTACCAGCGCCGATGTGCCCTTCGCGGTATACAGGAGCCCGTTGTTCGCGGTGGCATTGTCGACGCCGAACGTGTCGCCGCAAATCGCCGGGAACAGCGAGAAGATCTCGCCCCAGAACAGGAATATCAGAGCCGCGAACACCACGAATGCGAGCGGGCGCCGGCCGAAAGCGGACATCGCCAGGAAAGCCACGCCCTCCGCGGAGAACATCAGCAGCATGGCGTTCTCGCGCCCGATCTTGTCGGAGAGGAATCCGGAAAACGGCCGGGTGAGCCCGTTGGCGAGGTTGTCGATGGAAATGGTCATGGTCAGCAGCGGCAGGGAAAAGCTCAGTAGCGTCACCACCTGCTTATCCACGCCGAAATCGTGCGCGATGGGTCCAAGCTGCGCGGTCACGATCATGCCGCCGGTGCCGATCATCAGGTAAATCGCGTAAATGAGCCAGAACACCTTCGTCCGCACGGTCTGCGACGGAGTGAACTCGCGGCGGGGCAACGTCGTCGCGATGGCCGAGGGCCGCAGATCCGGCACGCGCGGCCTGATCAGCATCGCCCCCAGGCAGACGATCGCCGCGCCCTGCAGCAGTCCGAACGTGGAAAACGCGTGACGGTAACCGCTCGCCAGGATCATCCGGGAAATAGGAATCACCGTGATGGCCGCGCCCAGGCCGTATCCGGCGGCGATCATTCCCGAAGCGAATCCGCGTCTCTCGGGGAACCATTTGAGCGCCGAACCCATGCACGTGCCGAAGACGCACCCCATGCCCAGCCCTCCGATGGCCGCCGCCACGTAGAGCGTCGCAAGCGAGTGCGCACGCGCGTTCAGCACCCATGAGCTGCCCGCCGCCAAGCCGCCCAACATCACCACGAACCGCGGGCCGTAGCGGTCCGCGACCCAACCTTCCAGCGGCGCCAGCCACGTATTCAGGAAGATCAGAATGCTGAAGGCAAACTGGATTCCCGCCATCGCCCAGTGCGTTTCGTTGCGCATGGGGTTGACGAACAGCGTCCAGCCATATTGCATGTTCGACAGCATCACGGTGGATAACACCATCACCGTGAGTTGACTCCAGCGACTTTGAATCACCGGTGTCCGTTCGTCGAAACGGCGTCCCTTCGGGTCTCGGTCAGGTAATCGAGAGCGGCGCAGATTCCGCCTTTCCGATGGCGAATCCCCGCCAGTTCCAGTCCCATCTCCACACCGGCGAGCGTGCCGGCCAGCATTAGATCGTTGAAATCGCCCAGGTGGCCGATGCGAAAGACCTTGCCCGCGACCTTTCCCAGGCCCGCGCCCAGCGACATATTGAACCGATCCAGCACCAGCGCCCGGAATGCGGACTCGCTGACGCCTTCCGGCAGCAGGACGGCGGTGGTCGAACTGCTGTACTCCTCGGGATTGCTGGCCCAGATCTCCAGATCCCAGGCGCGCACCGCGCGGCGGGTCGCCTCGGCCAGGCGGTCGTGCCGCAGGAAGACATTTGCCAGTCCTTCCTCGCGGAGCATGGTCAATGCTTCCCTTAGGCCGTAAAGCAGGTTGGTGGCGGGGGTGTAAGGGAAGAATCCCGTGGCATTATTGGCCAGCATTTCCTCCCAACGCCAGTAGCTCTTGGGGAATTTCGAAACCTTGGACGCTTCCAGGGCTTTGGGACTGATGGCATTGAAAGAGAGGCCGGGCGGCAGCATCAGACCCTTTTGCGAGCCGGACACGGTGACGTCCACGCGCCATTCGTCATGGCGGTAGTCGATCGCCGCCAGGGAAGAGACGGCGTCCACCATCAGCAATGCGGGATGCCTGGCGTCGTCCATGGTGCGGCGCAGAGCGGCGATACTGCTGGTGATGCCGGTGGAGGTCTCGTTATGCACCGCCATAATTGCTTTGATCCGGTGGCTCCGGTCGGCGTCCAACTTCTCCGCGGCAGCCGCCAGGTCCACGCCGTGTCTCCAGTCGCCGGGCACATAATCCACCGTCAGGCCGAGATTTGCCGCCATTTTCGACCAGAGCGTGGCGAACTGTCCCGTCTCGAACGCCAGTACGCGGTCCCCGGGACTCAGGGTGTTGACCAGTGCGGCCTCCCACCCGCCGGTGCCCGAGGCGGGGAAAACAATCACGGGATGCTGAGTCTGGAAGACGGGTTTAATGTTCTCCAGGCAATCCTTGGCCAGCGCCGCGAACCCCGGGCCGCGATGGTCCATGGTCGGGTTGTCGATGGCCCGCAGAACGCGGTCGGGGACGTTGGTGGGGCCGGGTATCTGGAGAAAGTGCCTGCCGGTTGGATAGGTCGCCATGAATCACATTGTACAAGCGCCGGCGGCACGTCGCCGGTGGACAGGCGTTACTGTGGCCGGTGGCCTTCTTCAAGGGCCTTGAGCCGGGCTGCGAGTTGATCGATGGCTCGCTGTTGAGCGGCTTGGGTGACGAGGTATGCGCCGGTGTCGCGCTCGATGCGGTCGGACTACCGCGTGAGTCCGCTCATGCGCCGATCGATGCGGAGCACGATGTTGAGTTGGTTATCGAGGCGGCGTTCGATGGTTTCGAGGCGCGCGGTGAACTCGGCGCGGAGGGCTGAGAACTCGCCGGCGATGGCCTCGACGGCGCGGTCCAGCATAGCCTGCAGAGCGGCTCGGTCTTGTTCGTTCATGCGCGTGGGTTCCTTTGAGTGTGGCTTTTTCCTTGGTCTGATTATCTCACTCCCCTTACGGGCTGGCGGGCGTCGTCCTTAAGCCAGCAGATTCGGAAACTCGAAGACCAGATCGTGCAAACCCCTCTGTTCCGGCGTGACAAACGCCACGTCGAACTGACCGAGGCGCGTCGGGGCTTTCTTCCGGAGGCCAGAGCGATTCTGGCCGCCTCAATGCAGCGACCCAGTTATCCGCTCGCCCCCTTGCGGATCTAGGCGGTGGCCGCATAGTGGCCTGCATAAACCCGTTAATAACGGTCTTTAAGGTGCTAAACTTCTGTTTATAAGAGTCGAAGGAGGACCTGATGGACGACAAGTCTGGTGCCGACGAAAAACGCCGGGCGGCGTTCAGCCGCAGAGGCTTCTTTAGCTCGCTCGCGGCCGGCGCCACCGAAGCCGCGCTGGTCGGGGCGGCAATCGACACAAAGGCCCACGCGGGTGGGATGGAAGCGATAGAGGGCGAATCGGTCAAAGTCGTTCTCCACGTAAACGGCCAGCCCCATACCGTTCTGGCCGAGCCGCGCTGGACGCTGCTGCACGTCCTGCGCGATCAATTGGGCTTCACCGGTACAAAACAGGGCTGCGAACGCGGCGAGTGCGGCGCCTGCACTGTCCTCATCGACGGCTTGGCGCGCAATGCCTGCATGACCCTGGCGGTGGAAGCGGACGGGAAGCAAATCACTACCGTGGAAGGCCTGATGAACGGTGAGGAGTTGGGACCGGTCCAACAGGCATTCCTGGAAGAAGACGCCTACCAGTGCGGGTACTGCACTTCCGGGCAAATGGTGAATGCGGAAGGCCTCTTGCGGAAAACGCCCGACCCCACCATCGAGCAGATTCGCCAAGGCATGAGCGGCAACCTGTGCCGGTGCGGAGCGTATGGCCACATCTTTCGCGCCATACACCGCGCCGCGGTACTCAAGAAAGCGGGGAGGTGAGCCATGGCGGACACGAATCCGAAACCCTGGAGTGAAACCACGATTGTCGGGAAAGCCCTTCCGAAAATCGACGGCCGGGAACGCCTGGCCGGAGTGGCAATATACGCACTGGACCGAAACCTGCCGGACATGCTGTATGCCGCAACCTTGCGATGCCCTCATGCCCACGCCCGGGTAGTGAAAGTGGACCTGAGCAAGGCCAAGGACATGCCGGGCGTCCGCGCAATCCTCAGCGACGCCGATAAGGAAGCCAATATTCCCTGGTTCCGCAGGCCCGGTGGCGCCCCGGGAGCGGGCAGCCGCCTGTTCGATCCGCATTGCCGGTTCGAGGGCGAGGAAGTCGCCGTAGTCGCGGCGGAAACCCAGCAGCAAGCCTGGGACGCGGTCCGCGCCATTCAGGTGCAATATGAGCCGCTGGCGTTTGTCAGCAACATGGAAGACGCGCTCAAGCCCGGCGCGCCGGCGGTTCAGGAGGGCGGGAATGGCGGCCAGCCTAGCGCCTATAGCCGCGGCGACGTGGCCAAGGGCTTCGCCGACGCCGACGTGGTGGTGGAAGAAACCTACAAGACTTCCTGCGAGATTCATACGCCGCTTGAAGTGCACGGTTCAGTGGCCCAGTGGGATGGCGGCCATCTGACGCTCTGGGATTCCACCCAGGGGCCGTTCACCGTCCAGAGCACCGTGGCGGGATTGCTGGGCATTCCGCTCAGCAAAGTGCGGGTGATCTCGCGCTACATGGGTGGCGGCTTCGGCAGCAAGCTGGAAGCCGGCAAGTACAACGTGATTGCCGCGTTGCTGGCGCACCGGACCGGGCGTCCGGTGAAGTACTGCCTGAGCCGCGAAGAGAGCTTCCTGTGCGTGGGAAACCGGCCGGCTCATACCTTGAAGTTGAAGGCCGGGGTGAAGAAGGACGGCACGTTGACGGCGCTCGAACTGAACGGGACGGCGGAAGTGGGGGCCTATCCGGGAGGCGCCACGGCGGGTTACATGGTGCGCGAGTTGTACGTCTGCCCCAACGTCAAAATCAGTGAAGTGTCGGTGCAGATCAATGCCGGACAGAGCCGCGCCTTCCGGGCACCCGGCTTTCCGCAGTGCGCCTGGGCTCTCGAGCAGATGATGGATGCCCTGGCGGAAAAGATCGGCATGGACCCGGTGGAGTTCCGGCTGAAGAACGTCTCCATGGTGTGCGGCGTGGATGGCAATAAGCCGTACACGTCCATCGGTCTGCCGCAGTGCCTGACGGATGGCGCCAAGGCATTCGGGTGGAACGAAGCCAAATCGCGCGCCCGCGGCGATGGGCCGATTGTCCGCGGCGTGGGCGTGGCCAGCGGGATGTGGGGCTCTCTGGGGCGGCCGAGTTCGACGGCGATCGTACGGTACTACGCCGATGGCAGCGTCAACCTGAACATGGGCGCGGCCGATATCGGCACCGGAATGAGGACGATCATGGCGATGGTGGTGGCCGAGGAACTGGGAGTGCCGCTCGAACGGATCGAAGTGGACAACGCGGACACCGGGATCTCGCAATTCAGCGATGGGGCCGGCGGCAGCAAGACTACCATGATCGATTCACCGGCGGTGCGGGCCGCGGCCATCGAAGTGAAATCCAGGCTGCTCGATATGGCGGCGGAACAACTGAAAGTACCGGCGGCGGACCTCAAGCTGGCCAATGGCGAGATCTCCGGGCCGGGCGGCAATCCCAAAATCGCGGTGGGGCAGTTGAGCGGGCTGCAAATGCAGCGGGTGGTAGTGGGCGTGGGCACGCGCGCGCCGCACCCCACCGACAAGGCGATCCGGCCGTTCGTGACGCATTTCGCCGAAGTCGAAGTCAACAAGCGCACCGGCGAAGTGCGGGTGGTGCGCATGCTGGCGGCGCAGGATAGCGGGCGCGTGATGAACCTGCTGACGTACCGGAACCAGGTGCTCGGAGGGCTGACCCAGGGCATCGGACTGGCGCTGACCGAGCAGCGCGTGCTGGACGGGGGCACCGGAAAAATGGTGAACGCCAACTGGCACGACTATAAGATTCCGACGGCGATGGATGTTCCGGCGGAACTGACGGTGCTTCCCATCGACCTGCATGACATGGAGGTCAACTCCACCGGCACCAAAGGGCTGGGCGAACCGGCCCTGATTCCCGCGGCGGCGGCCATCGCCAACGCGTTCTACCATGCCACCGGGCTACGGGCGACACAGGCGCCGATTACACCGGCGTCGGTGATCAACCTGTTGAACCAGGGCAGAAAGCAGGGGTGAGCCATGTTGCAGAAATTCTCTTATAAGAAGGCGTCGTCCGTACAGGAAGCGGTGGTGGCGGCAGCCCGTCCGGGAGCTCACATTCTGGCGGGCGGCACGGACCTGCTGGGATGTCTGCGGGACGGAGTTTTTACGGCGGAGACGGTGGTCAGCGTCGCCGGCGTGGCGGAGATGAAGGGTATCGGGCCGAGGCCCGGCGGCGGACTGCGCATCGGCGCTCTCACCACGCTGAGCGAGATTGTGGCGAACAAGCAGGTGGCGGAAGGGTATCGCGTGCTGGCGGAAGCGGCCGCATCGGTGGCCAGCCCGCAACTGCGCAACCAGGGGACTATCGGCGGAAACCTCTGCCAGAGGCCCCGCTGCTGGTACTTCCGCGGCGACTTCCATTGCCGGCGCAAAGGCGGCGACACTTGCTTCGCGGAGACCGGTGAGAACCAGTTCCACGCCATTCTGGGGTGGGACTGTTGCTACATTGTTCATCCTTCGGATACCGCGTCGGCGCTGGTGGCGCTGGGTGCGCGGGTGACTATTGCCGGGCCGAAAGGGCGGCGGACCATCCCGCTGGAATCCTTCTTTGTGCTGCCCAAGGTGAGCATCCTGAAGGAAAACGTGCTCCAACCGGGAGAAGTGGTGACCGAAGTCCTGTTGGACGCGCCGGCGCCCGGTCTGCGCAGTACCTACCGCAAGGTTCGGGAGCGCGGCGCCTTCGATTTCGCGCTGGCGGGGGCGGCCATTGCGGTGACGCTGGCGGACGGCAAAGTGGCGACTGCACGGGTGGTGCTGAGCGGTGTGGCGGCCGCGCCGTGGAGGTCCGCTGAGGCAGAGAAGGCACTGGCAGGCAAGCCGCTCGATAACGCCACGGTGGAAGCCGCGGCCGCGGCGGCGGTAAAGGACGCGGTGGCGATCGGCAAGAACGAATATAAGGTTGCGATGGTGCGCGGAATTCTGGAAGAAACGCTGCTGGGACTGGCCTAAGTCCAATACTGTTCACTTTGTACCCACGGGACTGGGAATTCTCGATTGCCGAGCCGTGGGGCAGACTTCAGAGAAACTTGCGGAATTCGACGAAACCGCTTGCTTGCGCGCGCGGCTCGGAAAGGTCACATTCAAAGGCAAGCACTTACCGAGCCGCGACCGTGAGGGAGCGGGTTCGCCACCGAATTCTGCAAGTTCCTCTTCAGTCCGCCTCCGGCGAACGGTGGGAATCCTGCCCCACCGGGCTCACTAAGGGGCCGCGAAACAATAAGCTGACCAAATGTCTCGAACGTGCGCAATCGCTCCCTAACGGGGTGCCCTCTGGGCCCGGCTCTGTCAAATGCGCATGCCGAGCCGCGCGCGGGAGCAAGCGGTTGGGTCTGAGTGCACAGGATATTTCTTCGCGGCTGCTAAGGGTCGAGACAAGAACATTATTGGTGAGACAGTTCGCGCCGACCGGGCACTAGAAGGTGAATGCTGGCCTCACCTTCGGCGGCGGCCGCCGGCGAATATCGTCCCGCTATCGATGGTCTGAGAGCGGTAGCCGTGTTAGCCGTGGTCCTTTTCCATTTGGAGCGCCGATGGCTGCCCGGTGGATTCGTCGGCGTCGATATCTTCTTCGTGGTCTCCGGTTACCTGATTACTTCCGTCATTCTGCGGGACTGCGACCGCAACCGCTTCAGCTTTGGACGCTTCTATCAGAGGCGGATCGCGCGCTTACTGGCGGCCTTTGTGGCCGTCGCGGTGGCCACCCTGATTGGGGCGTACTTCATTTACTCTCCGCAAGACTTCGCTGCCACGGGCGCAACTCTGGCAGCGGCAGCCGCCTCCATCGCCAACCTGAAGTTCATGCTGCAGGGAAACTATTTTGCCCTCTCTCCCGATGCCCAGCCGTTCCTGCACTGTTGGTCTCTATCGGTGGAAGAGCAGTTCTACCTGTTGTTCCCGGCGGCCTTTTTCATGCTGTATCGAAAGGCCAATCCATACCGGATCCACGTTCTGACGGGGCTTTTCGTTCTCAGCCTTCTGTCCTCAATCGTGCTGACTCAGGTCCGGCCGGAATGGGCTTTCTACCTTCTTCCCAGCCGGGCCTGCGAGTTGTTCGCCGGCAGCATTCTCGCCACGCTGCCGGGAAGGAGCATGACCTATACAAAGTTACCGGCTGCGATACAAATCGCCGGCCTGGCACTGATCGGCATCTCGTTTTGGGTAATATCCGAGGGTTTTCGATTCCCCGGTTATGTCGCGATGCTCCCAGTGGTGGGCACAGCTTGTCTCCTGTTGCCGTGCGGGAAGGCGGAAGGCCTTGCGGAGCGCATCTTGTCGTCCCACGCGCTGGTTCTCATCGGGCGCATGTCTTACTCGATCTATCTTTGTCATTGGCCCGTGTTTTCCCTGGTGGACTATAAGTTCTATTGGCAGCCGCCGCTGGTCCGATTGGCGTTGAAGATCGTTGTCGGCGGCATCGCTTCCGCCGGCTGTTTTGCCCTCATCGAAAAACCTGGCCGGATCTTCCTGAACCATCCGGGCAGGCGAGGCTTGGCATTCGCGGCTCTGGCTTGCTCTCTTGTAATACTGATACCCCTGGGCATCGTTGTAAGGAATGCGAATTACGTGAATGCGGATTTGCGTGCGATCCGGAAAGGTGGACTCCATTTCAATGGGACGGGCCGGAACGGCTCGATGGTCCTCATGGGCGACAGCAATGGTTCGATGTACGGCAAAATGGCCACGGAACTCGCCAGGGAACGCGATTTCAGGCTCGACGTAATCAGCGTGGAAGCCGGAGATCCGCTGCCTCGCTCTACCGGCCGGAATTCTCCGCTCTGGCTGGAATCGATCGCCGTGGTGAAGAGAGAGAAACCCGATTTTCTGGTGTTGGTGTGTAACTGGGAAAAACTGCGAGAGGATCCCGACCGGCTGAGCCTCGCCCTACAGGAGTTGAAGCCATACGTGCGCTTCGTCTTTCTCATCACTCAGCCGCCGGTATTGCCTGAAATCGCCAGCCGGGAAGGCATCCGGAGCGGTAATCGTCCGCCGTTCCGGGAAGATCCGGAGGAACACGCGATCCGGATGGAGTTGAACGAGCGGGTGAAAAGATTGCAGCGAGACAATGTGACTGTCGTCGATATCGAACCACTGTTCTCGCGGGACTCGGGGGAAGTCCGCTTCGTTGACGACCGGCGGAAGCAGCTTTATCAGGATCGCGACCATCTCTCTACTGCCGGAGCTAACCTGGTGAAGGCCGATCTGATCCAGGCCATAAGCAGCCGCGGCAGGTGAGACGGGCGGTCAGTCGGCGGGCTACTCCTTGGAAAACGCCAGGCCCAAGAGAACCCCGAAGCGGTAGAAGCACCGGTGACAACGATGTAAACGAATCCCCACGATGCCCAGCATCCGTTCGAACAAGGTGCTGGGCTGGGAGAAATAGACGAAGGGGCCGCCGCAATGGGGACACCTCGCGCGGGATGGCTTGCGCGGGGGCGAATCCTCGTCCACGGCCATGAAGAAACTCTCCGGCACGGAACTGATGAAAGCCGGAGCGGGGGCCGGTGCAGGGGGAGCCGCCAGTTCGGCTGGAGCGTGGGGCGGAGGAGTTGCTGCCACGGGCACCGGCTCCCCTTGCCGCACAAGCACACGAAACAGCCGGACTTCGGTGAGGACCTGCTGCATGTTGGGCCTCCGCCCATCGGAGGTTTCCAGGCAGCGGAGAGCCAGGCGGATGGCAGCCAACCGCACACCTTCGGGGCCCTGGAACGTCGGGGCCGGCCATGACTCGATGCCGCCCCCGTCCCCGGAAGGCTTCAGGCCCGTGACCATTTCGTACAGCAGGCTGCCGAAAGCGCGAACATCCACGCCTTGGTCGACCAGTTCCAGGGACTCACGCGGCGGAGCCAGAGTTGCTCCGTGAGGCTCTATAACCACGCACTCTGCTACCGCGCCATGGCACCGGCCGGCGCTGTGCAGTTCGCGCAGAATACCAGCAATGTCCGCGGCGCAACACAAGGCGGACGCCAGCGGCAACACGTCTCCCTGGTTCCTGTCGTCCAGGGCTTCAGCTTGGCCGGCACGGAATAACGCGGCCTCGTCCAGGATTTGCATTTCGGGCATCCTGAGTCACTCTACTCTACACCGAACCGCCTCTTTTTTCACCCTCTCCATTTCCTTAGTGACTCAGGCGGCCCTGTAAGATAAATCCGAGTCCTGGCGCGTTTAGGCGGCTCCTGTTTCAGGCTGATGAAGACGGGCGGCTCCGAGATCCGTGACCACCGCAGGGCTGATCGGGCCGGCGTTCTTGGGCTGCACGACGCCGGGCGTGACCGGGAAATCGGCGGAGTAGGTGTAGCCGGCGACATAGACGTTGCCCTGCGCATCGGTGGTAATGGCAGTGGCGCCATCCTGACCGCTGCTCCTGCTGGGTGGCGCAGACCTCGGAGGTCGCGTTCTTCTGAAATGCCGTCGGGGTAGTCGGGACGCGGTCAACCGGACGTTGCCGGCGCTGTCGATAGCGGTGGCGCCTCCGCCGGCAGCGGGAAACAGGGGGGCGGCGAGGAGGAGAGCGGCGAAAACGGGGACAAGTCTCAGAGCTCCTGATGTCGCCCCGCGATTTCTGCCTGGCGGGGAAAATGGGCTGAGCCATTCCTTTCGATGGCGAGAGCTTCGCAGGTGGGGCAGGCGGTGCCGCCTGCCCGCCCGCGCTGAATTAGTTAGTTTCTGTCATGAAACTGCCTTCAAGTGGCAAGGACCGCTTGCTTGCGCGCGCGGCTCGGAAAACGCCGCGATGATTCCACGGGACTTGTTACTGAGCCGCGACCGCCAGGGAGCGGTCTTGCCGTAACGAGCCGGAG
>Ga0302319_10011879_pt1 | contig 16492 bp, 14 predicted proteins | sample Bog_T0_2_FD_203319 | JGI IMG/M metagenome (GOLD analysis project Ga0302319, IMG submission 203319) | Peat permafrost microbial communities from Stordalen Mire near Abisko, Sweden - Bog_T0_2 | ecosystem: Environmental > Terrestrial > Soil > Wetlands > Peat | place: Sweden: Abisko, Stordalen Mire...
GGGGACATGTCGTGCCCCGCGAACGGCACCCTCGCGCCCTCCGGCCCGAAGATGAACGTCGGGTGCAGCTCCACGTGCGTGTGCTCCGCCTCGAGCTCGGCGAGCGAGAGCGCGATGTACACTTCCGTGCCAGGGGAAATGTACTCGACGACGCCGGTGCGGATGAACAGCTCGAAGATCTCCTCGGCCGCCGCCAGCCCCGTCAGCTCGCGGAGCTCGGCGAGGGACTTGCTGTAGACCTTGGGCAGGTCGGGGTGGTTGACGAAGACGGGCCGCACCCAGCGCCCGGCCGAGACGTCGACGTACACGTCGCCGTCCTTTTTTGTTATTGTGGCGTGGTACGGCTTCTCGCGCCGGACCGCGAGCCGCAGCCGGGCGAAGCACGTCTCCAGGTCGGGCGCGGGCCGGCCGACGATCCGGCCGTTCAGCAGCAGCTTCGGCGAGACGAAGTCCCAGTCCGGGACGCTGTTCGCCCGGGCCTGCTCGACCCAGTACACCTCGTCGGCGCGCGAGGTCACCTCGCAGGTGACCGCGGGCGTCTTCAGGAGCCCGATGCTGTCCCCGCTCGGCGTCTCGGCGGGGCAGACGAAGCCCCACATGCTGCCGTCCAGCAGCCGCGGCTTGTTGATCTTGGCCGTGCTCGCCAGGTAGGCCGTCGTGCTCCGCGGCGCGCTCTCGAAGTGCTCCTTGGTCTTGGCGAGCTCGGCGTCGCGGCACATCCCGTTGTGGTCGCCGCCCCAGCACCCCGTCCGCATCGACGAGCGGATCGCGCGCGTGACGCTCGGCACGGCGTCCTTGAACTCCTTGGAGACGCGCAGGTCGCGGCACTTGCGGACGCTGCGGTACAGCGCGAGGCGCAGATCGCGCCAGAAGCCGGCCATCGCGCGGGCGAACCGCTCTTCCAGCAGCGCGGCCGAGGTCTGGACGCGCTTCTCGTCGAGCGCGTCGCGGTCCGTGGGCCGCCGCGTCCCGGCGACGCCCTCCAGGAGCATGACGGCGTACTTGCTCAGGAAGAAGACTTTCTGCGGCCAGCTGGCCGCGGTGACGCCGAGGTGCGGCAGCAGGAAGACGCTCATGGCGTGGGCGTGGCCCGTGGGCGTGTCCCGGAACGGCGCGATGGCCGCGTCGAGCGCCGCGCGGGCCTGCTGCACCGTGGTGTCGGGCTCGGCGAGCAGGCTCCCGACGAGCTTGGCGACGGCCGGGCGCCGGGCGGCCGGGGTGTCGAAGAGCGAGGCGTACGGGCCCGCGAACCCCAGCGCGCGGAGCATGACCAGGAGCGAGACGGGACGCTTCATGTGCTTCTCCATCTCGACGGTGACCGTTTTGTTGAAGGCGACGTGGAGCCGGGAGGCGGAGTGCGCGGAGCGCACGTCGACCCGCCAGCCCTTCTTGGCGTGGTGGACGAGGATGCCCGAGTTGGGCTGCTGCTGCTCGGCGCCGACGAGCGCCTTGTAGAGCTTGCCGACGACAAAGTGGCCGCCCTCGCTCTCCAGCCCGGGGTCAAAGTTGCCGAAGCGCGAGCCGACCATGCACGGCAGGTGGCAGAGAAACTCGTTCTCCAGCAGGAGGCTGTCGCCGTCGCAGACGTCGACGCGGATGAGGAGCGCGTAGTAGATGTCCCGGCGCGCGCACTCCTCGGGCAGGAGGAAGCGGGGCTCGCCCGTCACGGGGTCGGGCTCGACGGGGCGCACGACGCGGTGGTTCTTCAGGTGGATGCTCCTGCCCTCCAGGCTGATCGGCGGCAGCTTCTCCAGCACGGCGGCGATGCCGTGCTCGACAAACTCGTCAAACGCCTCGATGACGTGCCGCATCTGGCCGCGAGCGGCGGTGACGGCCTCCATCGCGGCGGGCGGGTGTGTGGCCCCGCGGCGCCTATGAAAGACGCTGGGCGCGGAATGTAAACCGCTCGCAAGGCATGTCCAACTTGCGCCAACGTCTGGTCGCCCCGGCGCCCTCGGCGCCCGGGAAGATGCGCAACCTCGCGGTCGCGGCTCTCATGCCGCAGGGCCCTGGCACGTTGCGGGGGTACGGCTCGTACCTGAATTTCTTTAACGACGCGTGGACGGAGCTCGTCGGCGTGAACGACTGGGTTGCGTTCGTCTGGTGGCACACGTTGAGCTTCCTCGTTCTGTTGGTGGTCACCATCGTGTACGGCGTCCAGAACATCACGGGCGGCACGGCGTCGACGGTCTACGCCGCGAAGAACTACGCCAACTACTCGTCGAGCGGCCAGGTGTCCACGCCGTCGCTCACGCCGGGCCCGTGGACGTTCCCGCTGCAGGGACTCATCCTCGGCGTCCTCATCACCGCGCTGGTGATTCATTTCATGGTCATGTTCGCAGTGATGATCTCGTCGTGCTCGTGCTGCTCCGCCGTCGACGTCGGCATGGTGGAGCCGGGACTCGACACCGGTTCCGAAGGCGACACCGTCAGCGTGCTGGCCGCGAGGTTCAAGCGCACCCCCATCAGGGCGACGGATCTCCCTCTCGCGGTGATCGAGTCGATTACGCTCGGGTCGTTCGCGTACATCATCCTGAACTTCCTGGGCGTCAAGGACTTTGTCGCCGACTACATGCTGAGCGCCATGACGGTCATCTTCATCTTTTCCGTGGCACTGTCGGATCAAATCGCGAACATGATTCGTTCGAATCACGTATCCGCGGTTGCGTCTGCAACGGCGGCCCGCCGGGCTCGGGAGGCTGTACAAGGTGCCAGAGGGCCGAAGGTCGCCCCCGGCGAACAGGCGACTGCACTCGGGGCGGTTGCGGAGGCGCTCAAGGAGGACGGCGAGGCGGTCGCGAAGAACATCATGGTGTTGTTCACGGAACTGGGGACGGTGCTGACTCTGCTCGTGATTCTGCCGTTCTTCAGCTTCGCGAGCGTCTGGGTCGCGCTGTTCACGCCGTACTCGTACATCGCGACGGCCTCGCCGGCGAGCTACAACCAGGTTGTGATCTTCTGGATCTTCGCGCTCTTCTTCCCCATGCGACTGCTCATCTGGGCCGTCCAGTCGGGCCCGTACCTCTACACGTTCATGTGGAAAAAAAGCGATGAGCAGTCCGACACCGTCTGGGTGTTTTGGATGGTCTTTCTTCCGGCCGCGCTGAACCACGTTCTGTATTGGGTCGAGCTCACCGTGTTTGTGTTCCTGATCTCGAACCAGTACCCGCCCTCGGCGGCGTACACTGTGTGAAGGGCAGGAGGAGGCGGGAGAGTGGTCGGAAGGCAACGGGAGCGGGGCGTGCGGGTAAACGGACTTAATTCTTCTTGAGCCGCCGACGCAGCCCGTACAGCAACGCGCCGGCGATCAGGACCAGCACGAAGAAGTAGCGGTTGGCCTCGGCGACCAAGACGTAGTGGTTCACGCTGCCGCGCAGATTGGGGACGTCCGTCTCGAGCTGCGCGAGCCGGGCCTCCATCGCCGCGAACTGGGCCTTGGCCGCCGCGTACCACGACTGCTCGGCGGCGACCGGGTCGTAGTCCTCCGAGCCGTTCATGAGGAGTGCCTGCGCCGGCGTAGGCACTCCTCATGCCGCACGAGGGCTGGACCATGGCCTGGGACATCGGCTGGACCAACTGCGGCGTCGACGTCTATGACGGCAAGAGCATGCTCGTCGCCCGCGTCAACCTCGCCGTCCAGGAGGTCCGCCGGAACGGCCGGGCCGCGACGGTCAAGCTCAAGATGCAGCCGCAGTACTTTGTCCGCGTCGTCGAGGCCTTCGTCCACAGCAACCACGAGCTCATGCTCAAGGTCCACAAGGTCCCCATCGAGATCCAGAAGCGCTCCGTCATGAAGGAGCTCTCGCAGTGCATCGCCGGCTTCATCCAGGGCCGCTACCCGCACACGTACGTCTACTTTGTCTCGCCCGTCCGCACGCGCGCGGAGATGAACACGCGCGTCCTGGACGAGCCCGGGGGCTCCCGGAAAAAGTACGCCCTCCGCAAGAAGCTCTCCGTGGCGGCGCTGCCCAAGCTGTTCGGCGCGGAGGGCGCGCGGAAGGTGCGCGCGAAGTTCGGCGCGAAGCTCGACGACGCCGCCGAGGCGGCGATCCTGGCCGCCTACGCGCACCACACCCCCGTCCCGGACGTCGAGCTCAGCGGCAAGCCCACGACCGACCCCGTGATGGTCTCGCTGAGGCTGCCCGTCGCCTTCTCGCGGCTGGAGGACCTGGAGCTGACGGAGGCCGAGCGCGAGGCGGTTCTGCGCCCCGCGCGCAAGGGGCTGCCCAAGCCCCGGAAGCGGGCGTCGACGTCCGCGCCCGCGGGCGAGCCGCGCAAGAAGGCGCGGCGGGGTAAATAAGGCTTTACATACGGGGAGTCAACATGCGGGCGCTGCCCCCGGCGGACATCGCCACCGCGCTGCACCGCGCCGCGCTGAGACGGGGCTCGCCCGCGCCCGAGCCGCCGTCGCGCGCGCGGAAATGGTGCCTCTGGCTCGCGAGCCTGCTCCCGGGCCTCTCGTTCCTGTCCTGGCGCTTCGACGACGAGGACGCCTACCGCGGCATGCCCTAGCTGCCGGGGCTCTCTCTCATCCAGTTCTCCATGAGCGTCTGCTTCTTCGCGCCCGGGACCTCGCGGGGGTCGCCCTTCTTGCGCCTGCCCGACTTCTTGGCGGGCTCCGTCTTGAGCTTCTTGCGGGCAGGCTGGCCCGGCGCCGGCTCGGGGAGCGGGTCGGCGACAAAGTCCTCTATTCGGACGCTCTTCAGCATGTCCCCCGGCCGCAGCAGGCGGCCGAGGGCGGCCTTGGAGAGGACGCACGACAGCGCGGCGCGGAACGGCGCCTCGATGAACTTGCTGAGGTAAAATCTCAAGTCCAGCTTCTCGTCCTTCATCAGCCGCAGAGCGAGCACCCGGTCCGCGACCTTCTTGGCCTCGGGCCGCTCGACGAAGACGTACTGCACCCGCTGCCCCGCGAGCATCTCGATGCCCGCCTGCTTGAGGTCGCGGGCGGCGACGACGTGCGGGTTGGGGCCCGTGTACTCGTCGACGGGCCGCGAGAGCTTGTTGCTCAGGACGAGGTCGTCGAACGGCACGCGTCCCTCCAGCAGCTCGGCGACCTTTTCCCGGACGAACTCGGCGATCGCGACGTCCGAGGCCTTGTCGACCAGCATGAGCTGGAGCAGCCTCGAGAGCGCGGCCGCGCTGAACGGCGCGGCGTCGCTCCGCTTGCACTCCAGGCCCTTGACGCAGAGCTTGCCCGGCGTCCTGTCGCCGGGCTTGGTGGAGTGCTCGCTCCCGGCGTAGCGCTTCGCGCACATCAGGAGGTAGCCCACGTACACCTTCTCAAAGTCGAGCTCCATGGGCGCCTGGAAGATGCCCGACTCCTTGTTGATGCGGCGGACCATCTCGCGGCCCTTGACCCTGGCCTCGTCGAGCATCGCCTGGTGGATCTCCGGCGTCATGGGGTCCTTGTCGACGTCGAAGCCCGCGAGGGCGTCCAGCTCGTCCCACATGATCATGAGCGAGTCCGTGTCGCCGTACAGCACGGTGACCCGCCCCGTGTACTCGGCCTCGACCCAGGCCTTGACGGCGTTGATGTTGTCGCGGCCGTAGTGCGTGACCGAGGCCGCGAGCGACATGTTGCCGAACTTGTTCGCGCGCAGGCCGCAGGCGCCGTAGAGCGAGTTGGCGGAGACCTTGATGGCCTCCTGCCTGGCGTGCCAGATGTCCCAGTCGACGCTGCCCTTCGCGAACGAGTCGCGCGTCCGCTTGGCGTCGACGCGGAGGTCGAACAGCCCGCGCAGGATCTTCGGCAGCAGCCCCTCGGCGACCTCGGGCCTGACGAACCAGACGCCTTCCGGCGTGACGAAGCACTGCTCGCGCGCGAAGCCCAGCGCGCGCGCCCGGGCCTCGTCGCCCAGGAACGTCGAGTTGCACAGGTTGTACTTGCGCATGATGCTCGGGTACAGCGAGACAAAGTCGACGACCATGACCGGCTTGCGCCAGAGCCCGGCCAGCGCGGCCTGGACCTCGCCGCCCTCAAAGCCGTCCTCGTGGATTTTCCTGGAGACGGGCACGCTCTTGATGAGCGGGGCGATGAAGTCCTCCTCCGCGTCGTGCTTGCCGAGGTAGTCGGGCAGCAGGTAGACGCCGTCGGCGTGCGCGCGCACGAGGCACTCGAAGAAGTAGTTTTGGCCGCGCGTCAGCGCCATGCGGGGCAGGCACTTCTTGATCTGGCTGTTCGCGACCACGTCGTTGCACATCTTGAGCTTGGTCCCCAGCTCCCATTCCAGGTCGACGTCGTAGCAGCAGTACTCGACGAGCGTGCCGCGCTCGTCCGCCGAGCCGTGGAACAGCGGGTAGATCTGCTCCGGCTCGACGTCGCCCTTCGCGACGGTCAGCCCGAGCTCGGGGAGCTGCTTGCCGAGCTTGCCGAGGCGGTTGTCGCGCAGGTTCTTGGGCAGGATCTGGACGTACGAGTCGAGGAAGACGCGCCCGGGGCAGTCCAGCAAGGTCGCCTCGCGCTTGTCCTTGCCGCGCGTAGTCACCGTCTTCATGCACCGGACCGGCGCGCACACGAGGCGCGAGAAGTCGGCCGCGACGCCCAGGACCTCGCACCGCCTCAGGATGCGCGGGATGTCGAAGCTGATGATGTTGTAGCCCTCGATGACGTCGGCGTCCGCGTCCTTGATCGTCGCGCAGACGGCGAGGAGCAGCGCGGCCTCGTCCTTGACGATGTTGATGGGGTAGTCGGGGTGCTTCTTCGTCACCTCGGCGGTCAGCGGGCCGGCGACGACGTGGACGACCCGGAACGCCTCGGTCCGCATGGCCATGACGCCGATCGGGTCGACGTCCGAGAAGCCGCGCTGGGAGAGCGTCTCGGCGTCCAGGCCCAGCCTCGTCACGGCGGCGGGCCGGGACTGGTCGGGCGAGAGCTCGACGTGGTCGTAGGCGACGGTGTACTCCCGGGCGCACCGCGAGCGCTTCTGCTCGGCGGGGAGGGCGTTCGCGACGGCCAGCCAGCAGTACCCCGTCGCGCGCTTCCCGCGCATGAAGCCGTCGACCCCCGACGGCGTGGCGCCGTACGCCCCGGCCAGGTGCTCGGGCAGGCCCGTGTCGAGGCCCCACAGGAACTTCTTGGCCGCGGAGACGTACCCCGGCCGGGCGAGGCGGATCTTGTAGAACAGGCGGTCGGCGCTCTCGAAGCCGATGAAGCCCTTGCGGTAGACGCTCTCGACGCCGAGCACGGCGACGGTGTCGGCCTTGCGGTAGAAGGCGCACATGTCGCTGTTGATGTGCACCGTCATGCCGCCGCAGCTGCACGGCAGGTCCGGGGGGCACTTCCTGCACGGGCAGACGCACTTCTGCCGGACGTGGCCGCAGACCTTGCAGGCGGTGCACGGGCAGAGCGTGCGCGAGCACCAGGGCCTGGTCTTCTTCAGGAGGTGGTCGTCGAGGTCGCGCTCGAGGACGCGCCCGCCGATCCAGTCGGCGGCAGCTGCGAGGTAGATGTAGACGGGCGTGTTCTGGACGAAGACGCAGACGGATTCGCCGCGCGGATCGCGCCCGAACAAGCAGACCTCCTCGACGCGCTTGCCGAGGAGGTCGCGGCTCGTGTCGATCGCGTCCACCAAGTTGAGTTCCAGGGAAGTCATTGGGTGTGTGGGTGTGCCCTTGCAGCGCCCGGCAAGGGCACACCTCCGGCGCGCATGGTTCTTCTCGCCGACACCCCGCTCTTCGCCGAGCCGCACGCAGCGCGCTACGCGACCCGGCGTTCCTAATGACGGCGTTCCTGCGCCCCTACCTGTACGCCGCGACCCACGGCGAGCTCTACCGCCTCAAGTACGACACGCCGGGGGCGGCCTGGGAAGTCGTCATCGGGGTTTTCGGCCGGGAGGGCACCTGGCCTGGGAAATGGTTCTCTGGCTTGTTCAGCACCGGGTCAGCTCTCTTCGTCGAGCTGTGCGGCGACAACACGTACTGCCTGGTCGAGCTCGACGCCCGGCCCGTGACGCTGCGCCCGCTGCCGGAACTCGTGGATCCCGTATTTGGAGAACGCAACATCTACAGCCGGAAACCCGTCCACGCGCGCGGCGACGACATGGAGATTGAAACCTGCGACGGCGCCACGGGCGAGCTGATCGAGACGCTCGTCGTGTCGCCGTCGCGGAACGAACTCCGCGTCCTGCTCCCGCCTGGCGCGGAGGGCCCAGCGAGCCGGCCGGCGAGGCTGCCGGCGGACATGAGGCTCGACAACTATCCGGTTATCGGCGACGGGGTCATCACGTTCTGGCCCTCCCCGCAAGACGCGAGACCCGGGCCGCTGGTTTACCGGGCGGACGACCGCTCCGTTCGGATCGCGCCCCAGGATCGGTGGTACGTTGGGGCAGCACCCGCGGCGCGACGGCCAGTTCTTCGTCAACGCGCAGCGCGAGATCAGATTGCCGCGCCCGGTGGTGGCTGCGTGGACAGAGTTGCGCGACGGCGGGACGGCGCTGGTGTGCAGGCAGTACTATGGCTACGGCGCGTTCAAGGAGCACATGACGCGGCGCAAGGGCGTCAACGTGTTCTGCCTCAGCGACGGATGCACGGACGCGGTCGGGGCGTACTTTACCGACTGGGACGAGACTGGCGACGAAATGCGCCTCTACGTCCGGGTTTCCTTCGACCTAGGACGTCCTCCGCCGGTCGCGCGGCGCGGACGCGCTGAGGCTGGGGCCCGTGCAGAAGCTGCTGGAGGAGTTTCTGTGCGATTCCGCGGGGCTGTGACCGGGAGGAGACCTCGCCGTTCTTCGCTTCCACGGAAGGACTCGCCGCGAGGAACGCAGGAGCGGCGCGAACGGCTTCAAGATGTTGAACGACCCGGGCAAGCCCTTCCTTGGGCCTCCCCGCCCCGCCGTGATCTACCGGTTCGAAAAGCGGCTCGCCGTGTGCGAGTCCGACGGCGTCCGCTGGCCCAAGGCCGGGTGGAGCACGTGGCCGCCCGCCGGATCGAGGCGGAATTCTTCGCGGAATCGGCAAGCCTCTCAGTGGGCGAAGGAGGCTGCGCGCGCGGCGGCTCCGAGCGCGTAGCGGTTACGTAATTCACTTTCGGCGAGAACCAAATGAGCCGCCCCCTCCTCGGCGACTACGCGCGGTGCCGCCGCGCGGCCACGCCGGGGACCATTCTCGTCATCATCGACCCGCAGGAGGACTTTCTCTCGGGCGGCGCGCTGCCAATCTACGGCGCCGCGACGGATGTTGCCAGGATCGCCGAGATGCTCGGCAAGGTCGCCTTTGACGACGTCGTGCTCTCGCTCGACTCGCACCAGACGATGCACGTCGGCAACGCCCAGGCCTGGACGAAGTACAACGACGCCGAGGAGGCGGCGTCGCCCTTCACGGTTCTAGGGGTCAGTCAGCGGGAGTCGCCGGTTCCCCCGATCGCGGGCGGGCCCCGTTTGCCCCCATTGGAGCATCAGCAGCCCACGAAGCGCCTCGACGCGTACCCGCTCGTAGCGCACGACAAGGAAACCAATGAGAAGTACATCTACCGAGACCAGTCGTGCAACGACGTGATGTGCACGTATATCAAGGAGCTGGAGGAGAAGAATGACGACGTCGGCGGCGGCAGGTTCAGCCACATGCTCTGGCCGACGCACTGCGTCCTGGGCTCGTACGGCGCGTCCATCCCGCCGGTTCTTACCAAGGCGCTCTCGGAGTGGTCGCTGAAGGCCGAGAAGCCGTACCTGATCAAGCTCAAGGGCAACGACGAGCGCGCCGAGGCGTTCTCGGCGTTTGGCGCCGAGGTCTCGAACGACAACCCCAAGACGCAGCCGGACACGGAGTTGATGGACTACATCCTGTCGGCGAAGCACGTCTACTTTTGCGGCGAGGCGAGCTCGCACTGCGTCCGGTGGTCCGCGATTGACCTGGCGGAGCGCAAGGCCAATAAGGAATCGAGCGCGGAGATTCACGTCATCGTCAACCTGACTTCGCCCGTCAGCGTCAGCGTCCTGCAGGAAACCGAGTTCTTCAAGCTTTGCGGGACCAAAGGGATCGGGCTGATGTACTTTGACGACGGGTCGGCGCTCAAGGAGGTGGATCTTGTCGACGTTCCGTTTGCGCGCGCGCAGTGGGGTGCGCCCTGCGAGGAGATTGAGGAGGCGACCTTCTACCGCAATCACGCTCACTGCATGGTGAAGCAGTCGAGCGAGGCTTACGCGGAGCAGAAGAAGGCGTACGAGGCGCGCGTGGTGGGGAAGAAGGAGGCGTGACGCGCGGGCGGGTGGCGGCGGTGGACGCGCGTGGACTTAACGCCCTTCCCTCCCTCTTGCTCCCGGAAACGCGGCGGCTGCTTCGAGGTCGAGCTCACGGAAACGCGGCGGCGGCTTCGAGGTCGACGGCGTGGAGGACGGCCGTGTGCCCCTTGCCGCCGTTGCCGCCCATGCGCGCGAGGTGGCGCGCGGACTGGTGGTTGGCGAGGACGGACGCGACCTTGATGCGGCGGACGATGCGGTGCTGCAGGTACGTCGCGGCGGCGATGACGGCCGCGCGGTTGAACGACGGCCCCGGCTCGCCAGGGGCCGTCTGCGCGGCGTAGCGGAGGTAGCGGCGCGCGACGGCGAAGGGGATGCGGAGGCCGACCTTGGACTTGGCGTGGCGGACCCGGAGCGCCTGCTTCGCGTCGCGGGTGCCGGCAGGCTGGACGGGCATCTGGCGCGGGGGCAGCTCGGCGGAGGGATCAGCGACCGCGGCGGCGACAGCGGCGGCGATCGAAGCGTCCATCTGCTATTCCCAGAGTGACTCCCAGCGGCTCTTGCCGCCGTTCATCGCGTGTTCGTGGTACACCGCCGCCGACAGGACGGCCAGCAGCGCCTGCTTCCAGGTAACCTCGCGCGGCTCGAACGCCCAGGAGGCAACGTAGACGACGAGCCCGCTCGGGGCCTCTGTCTCGACGGGGAAGAGCAGCAAAATGAAAATAAACGTCGCCAGGACGCTGATCCAGCTGATCGGGTTGCAGGAGCCCTTCTCGCGGACGACGAGGACGAACACGGCCAGCTCGGCGGGGAAGTCGACTGCGAGGATGCTCGCCGGGACAAAGTACCACGGCGCCCTGCCCGCCATGAAGAAGAGCAGCGCGACGGCGGTGGCCTTGTTGACGTTGGGCGCCTGGCGGAAGAGCGCGTCGGGCGGCATGCTGCAGAGCACAAAGTAGCCTTCGCGGATCGCGGCGTACGCCGTGGTGCCGAAGAAGCGGTCGGGCATAAACACGAAAAGGAGGTCCATGCGCGCGGCGAAGCCGAAGAGGTTGAACGTGAGGGCGCAGAGGACGCAGAGCGCGTAGTCGCCGCGCATGCCGGGGAGGAGCCCGGACCAGGATTCGGGCATCAGGAGGAAGCGCCAGGCGCACTTGACGCAGAACCACGCCGCGGCCTTCAGGACCACCAGCGGCGCCAGCGCCACCTCGACGCACGCCTCGGCCGCCCCGCGGGCCCCCCGCCGGACTAGGGCGCGGAGCTCGGCGCGGAGCTGGAGGGCGGTTCCGACGGGCCGCCTGGCGGCGGCGTGCGTGAAGCTGGCGGCGCGGACGATTTCCATCCGAGAGTGAGGCACTTCTCGACGATGCCGGGGAATTCTGGCACGTCGACGTTGAAGACGCACTGCTCGAGGACGAGGAACGAGTCCAGGGAGGACTTGCGCCAGTCTTTCGGCCTGGAGATGGAGTTGGCGAAGACCGTCGCCAGGGCGGGCAGGAGGACAAAGTCGTTGACGGCGAGGGCGGGCGCGTTGTCGAAGACGTAGATCTCGCGGCCCACAATTCTCAGGTTGGTGCGCACCAGCCGCGCGGCCTCCGCATGACCAAGGCCGCGCTCAAGAAGCAGGTACGCGAGCATGTCGGCGAGAACCGCGGCGCGGAGCGCGGCGCGCGCCCTCTCCACCGCCACCGCGGCGCCGGAGGGGCCCACCCCGGGGCCGGGGTTCATCTGGAGAAGTTTTGTGTTCTCCGCGGCAACAAGTCGGCGTGCTCGTCCCGGGCCGCCGCCAGGGCGTTTGAGATTGCGTTCGCGGCGATCTGCGGCCGCCGGCCGACCGGGGTCCGGGTCGAGGACGCCGAGGACTCGGGCTGCCTCGTCCGGGCGGACCGGGCGGCCTGGACGGTGTACTACTGCGCGATGGCGCTCTGCGCGCCGCGGGTGCTGCACCCGCAGGCGTTCCGGCTCGCGGCGCGGTTCCTCATGGGCAGCGAGGAGGAGAAGTTCTGGGTCGCGAGCACCGTGCTCAAGCTGCGCGGCCTGCCCCCTCCGGCCGGCGTGTACGAGCCCGGGTTCTGCGCCGTGCGCGACTTCCCGCTGGTGCTGGGCGCGTTCGGCATCTCCGCCCCGATGCCGCCCGGCAAGGTCGCCGCGCTCTTTTATTTGGACGCGGAGGCGGTCGCGGGGCTGCGCGACGGGCCCTGGGCGGCGCGGAACCGCGCGCTGCACGAGGTAGAGGAGGTTGTGCTGGAGCTGGAGCCGCCGGTCCGGGAGGTGAAGCAGAGACAGGGTTTTACGGCCCCCGAGCCGCGGATATGCAACAACCTGGCCGCGCTGACGGCCAAGGCCTTCCAGAGCCTGGAGGGCGGCGCGGGAGAGCCGGCTTACGCGTTCAACGTGATGGACGAGAAGAGTCTCTTGGTGGTTGACCGCGTGGCGGAGGCCTGGTTCGTGGAGGCGTAAAGCTTGGAGCGGGCGAGCAGCTCGACCTCGGCGGAGTTTTTGAGATGCCGCGCGAGGTCGGCCTGGAATTCGGCGAGGACGCCGGGGTCGGGCGGCTCGGCGCCGAACCGCCCCGCCCAGTGGCGGGCGATGAGAACGAGATTGGCGATGAAGGATTCGAGCGTCACGCCGGGCCTGAGGAGGTGCTGGAGCTCGAGGACGTTGTGGAGGACGGCGGCGACGGGTTTGGCGATGGCGCGGTGCAGGCTCAGGAGCCCGCCGAGGACTTTCGCGGCGGCGTCGTAGTCCTCGGTCGACGCGAGCCAACTCGTGCTCCGCATGTCGTCGGCGAGGACGATGTCGAGCTCGCGCCGCGCGTCCAGCAAGGAGGGCGTCCGCAGCAGCGCGCGCAGCGTTCCGAGATCGCTGTAGACGAAATAGTCGGGCGGCCGCTCCTTCTCGTCGGCGAAGACGGATTCGCGCGCGAACCGCCGTATTATGCCAGGGACGTCGGCGTACGCCCGCAGCTGGCGGTCGTAGATCGCCGTGTACGGGTTGCGGATCGCGCGCGCGCAGCGCCGCCCCATCCGCGGTGTGAGTGTGTTTACAGGTTCTCGCGGAACGTTTATCTCTGGTACCTCAGGTACCGGTTGTCCCCCCAAAACCCCTCGCGGTGCATGTGGACGAACTGCAGCGTGAACGCCAGGTCCTGCGCGGCGTCAGGCGCGACGGGCGGGGGCGCGAATGCTTACGTCGGGGACCTCGCTCGACAGCTTGCCGGAGATGGTGAACCTGGGCTTGCCCCACTGCGTCGTGGGCGGCTCGAACATCTTCTTGTAGCGGAGGAGCTGGCCCTCGAGCTCGCCGAGGATGCGCGCGGGGTCGGGCCGGCCGTCCTTGGTGGTGTACCCGGTGACAAAGTTCTCGTAGACGGCGACCTGGCCGCGGTTGAGCGCCTCGCGCAGCATAATGTACTGGTTCTCCTTGCTCCGTGCGGTGGTCAGCAGCCCGAGCTTCCGCTCGTCGTCCAGGAACACGACGCGGTTCGGCAGGCCCTCGGCGATGGCCGCCTGCAGCGCGGCGAGCATCACGCCGCCAAAGTTCGACTCGATCCCGACCACGAACTTGGCGTAGGTCAGCTCCGGGACCCGCTGCAGCTTGTGCAGGTGCTCCACGACGAGCCGCTGGTAGCTCAGGTCCATCATGCCCGAGACGTCGATCGCCTCGGCCCCGAGGATCAGGCAGCCCGGCTCGCAGATCGACACGACCGCAAAGTCCGACGAGTGCCCGTCCGTCGAGCGCGAGCCCGCCGCCGGGTCGATGCCCACAAACACGTGCGAGACCGCCTCCTTGTGCAGCGAGGCGCGCGGGCGCGCGAACAGGTCCTGCACCGCCTTGCGCGGGAAGCACTCCGGGCCAGCGTCAACGTTGAAGCCGAGGTTCTCGCGCGCGAACTGCGCCTCGTGCGAGAGGCCGTACATCTCCTTGACGACGCCCTGCGCGATGGGGTCGATCCACGGCGGCGTGTCGTCCTGCATGTGCTTGCAGACCATCGGCCGCGTCGAGAGCTTGCGGCAGGTGGTGCAGCACTGCAGGATCGGCAGCACGCGGACGTGCCCGGAGACCATGAGCTTGTTGAAAAAGTTCTCCGTGTCGTTGCCGAGCGTGGAGATGTTGAGCCAGGCCGTGCCGAACACGCGCAGCAGCGGCAGCACGATGGAGAAGATCATGTACGCCTTCATGAAGGCGGCCTCCTCGCACACGATGATGTCTCCCGTGGCGCCGCGGAGCCTGCGCGCGGGTCAGTCTCCCCACACCCTTTCCCCGCGGCCCTTTCTTATGCGGCGGCGCATCTCGTGCGGAGGCCGCGAGCTCGGGGGGCGCTCGTCGCGCGCGTGCTGGCGTTCTCGGGGCTGTACCGGCGCTGCGGGCCCGTCGACAGGAACGCGCGGGACCGGCAGCTGAGCGCCCAGGAGCGGCAGCACGCGCGGAGGATCACCCGCGAGTTTGTCGTCGCCGCCACGGACGTAGTCGCAGTCAAGCGCGCGCTGCTCGTGCAGCACGTCCATCGCCAGACGGAGATTCGCAGGTCCCTGAGCGTTCAACTTGGAGGCGTTCGCCGGCGAAGCGCCCGACGCGACGATGCGCACGCGCGACCCGTTTGACTGCATCCTGCTCAAGCTGCCGCTGGCGGGGAGGCGCAGGCAGGCGTTCAGGGCGTGCGGGGCGCGCCCTGAACGCCGAGACGATGTACGCGCGGGACGTCTGCGTCACGATTTACCTTCGCGAGGGACTGGGGCTGGCGGACGTCGACTCGTTCCTGCAGTGCATTCGCGTGCACAGCTGCTTATCGCCCGGCGATACGCGGGCGTGCCGGTTGGTGGTGAGGCACCGCGGGGCGTTCCGCGACCTGGCCGAGCGGGTACTGGAGAAGTGGTCGCTGCCCCGGTAACTGCCGCGCGTTAGCACACACGATGAACAACATAACAAACCTGTCGTCGATCATGGACCCTTGCGCCCGGGCGCCCGACGCGCTCGGGTCCGCGGTGGCGCTGGCGGCCTCGGCGGCGCTGCTGCTGGCCCTCGGCTTCAACTGGCAGCGCCGCGGCTTCCGCAGCAAGAGCATCCCCCGGTACACCTGGGTCGTCGGCACGCTCGCGGTCATGTCCGGCGCCTCGCTCTACTACGGCGCGTACGCGTTCGCGCCCGAGGCCTTCGTCGCGCCTCTCCTGGTGCTCTGCATCCCGGCGAGCATGGTGCTGGGCAAGCTGATCAACGGCGAGCGCGTGGGCAACGAGGCGGGGATGCACGGGTTCATGGTGACGCTCGGGAGCATGCTGATGGCGGTCTCGGCCTCGGCCTGCGCCAAGAACGAGCCCGTGGAGACGGCCAAGATGGTGCCGTACGTCGTCGTGGTCTCGGTGACCATCCTGCTGTGCGTGGGCGTGATGCTGTGGGCCAAGAAGCTGCGCGGCGACGCGGAGCACGCGCCCGGGAAGGACTACCTCAAGGTCGTGCCGCTGATCCGCTTCGTGCTGCCGTTCAGCGCGGGGCTGATGGTCGCCGCGTCGAGCGTCGCGATCCGCGCCATCGCGCTCTTCCCCAACCTCTGGGCCCTCGTCTTCCTCGTCGGGTGCTTCTCGCTGCCCGCCATGTACCTCGTGAACGTCGCGCTGCTCATGTTCGAGACGCGCTCCACGATCCCCGTCCTCATGGCGACCATCATCTTCTTCGCCGTGCTCGGCGGCGGCCTGGTCTTCAACGAGTTTGACTACGAGTCGGGCCACATGACCTTCGTGGGCATCGTCGGCATCGTCATCACCGTCGCCGGATGCGTCATGCTCGTCCGCGACGACGAGTACTCGCTCATTAAGGAGCCGCCGCACCGCACGGACGGCGCCAGCGGCGCGAGCGATCTGCGGTTCGGGGTGGACGAGGAGCAGGAGCTGCAGGACCGCATGCCCGGCGCGTAACCGAGAAAACCGCCCGCCGTCCCACTTCCCCCACCCCTCCTTGCTCCTCCCAGGCGCGGCCCGGACCAGGCCCGGACGCGCCGCCCGTCGCCCCGAGTTCGGGCCGCTAACGCGCGTCCGGCCCGGGCGCCGCTAACGCGGCTCCGTTCCGTGCGGGAAAGTCCGCATAGTTCCGATTTACGAAAACCCGAAAATCCTGCTCATCTGGGAGGGGGCCCGCGCTCCGCGGAAAAGAATCGTCGTCTCAACTAAGAACTATCTTCCGACCTTTTTGACTTCCCCCGGCTCGGTCCGGGCCGCCCGGGCTCGGCCCGGCTCGGCCCGAGCTCGGCCGCCGGCAGTCGCCGTTCGGGCCGGGCGTGCGTTCGGCCCGGGGCGCTGCTAACGCGCGTCCGGGCCCGT
>Ga0302319_10011885_pt1 | contig 16486 bp, 12 predicted proteins | sample Bog_T0_2_FD_203319 | JGI IMG/M metagenome (GOLD analysis project Ga0302319, IMG submission 203319) | Peat permafrost microbial communities from Stordalen Mire near Abisko, Sweden - Bog_T0_2 | ecosystem: Environmental > Terrestrial > Soil > Wetlands > Peat | place: Sweden: Abisko, Stordalen Mire...
GCGCGCCCTGATCCGCCGCGTGGTCTCGATGCCGTCGAGCCGCGGCATCTGGATATCCATCAGCACGAGATCAAAGGGCGTGGCCGTGGCCGAGGCCGTAAGCCACGCCTCCAGCGCCGCTTCGCCATTCTCGGCGATCACGGCGTGATGCCCGAGCCTGGTCAGCAGCGCCCGCATCAATAGCGCGTTGACCTCATTGTCCTCGGCGACCAGGATGGAAAGACCGCTGGCGGACGCGGTCGATTGAGGCGGATCACGCAATGGCGCTGGCGCCGCTTCCGCCGGGGCCGTGATGTCCGGGACGGCCGTGTCCGGGGCGGTCGCGAGCCGCGCCGCGAGCGATGCCGCGCGCAACGGCTTGACCAGATAGCCGGTCAAGGCCGAGACGTCGGCCACCGGCAGTTCATGGCGGGTGGACGGCGTCAGCAGCACGATCCGATGCGTGGCATGTGCCCGCGCCGCTTCGGCGAGCCGCGCGACCGCCGCCGTGCCCAGCGCGCGATCCAGCAGAACCGCGTGCCAGCGCCGCTCCGGCAGCAGCGCCTCGGCCACCGCGAGATCGGATAACACGCAGGTCTGTGCGCCCCAGCGCTGCAGCTTGCGGGCGACCAGCGTGGCCTCGATGCTGACGGCAGCGACCAGCAGGATCGCTTCGCCGGTCAGATTCGGCGCGACAAATGAAGCGGCTGCGCCGTCCTCAATGGGCGCGGCCGGCAGCGGAATCGATACGTCGAAGGTCGAGCCTTGGCCGGGCGCGCTTTGCAATGCGATCCGGCCGCCCATCTGGCTGACGATGCGCTCGCAAATGCTCAAGCCCAGTCCGCTGCCGCCATGGCATCTAGCAATCGTTTCATCGGCCTGTTCGAACTCGAAGAAGATTCGCTGCTGCGCCTCCGGCGCAATGCCGATGCCGGTATCGCGCACCCGGAAACGGATCTCGTCGGCCGCATCGCCAGGCTCGACCACGAGCGTCACGCCGCCGGCCGGGGTGAATTTGATCGCGTTGCCGGCAAGGTTGAGCAGCATCTGCCGCAGCCGCGCCGCGTCGCCGATCACGTTCGCCGGCAGTCGCTCGTCGACATCGGCGGCGATTTCGAGCTGTTTGGCATGCGCCCGCGGCGCCAGCAGTTCGGTGATGTCCTCGACCAGCGTCGCCAGCGCAAACCGGTGCTGCTCGAGCGCGAGCTTGCCGGCTTCGATCTTCGAATAGTCGAGCAGTTCCTCGATCAGCGCCAGCAGCGCGTCGCCAGAGGTTTTGACCGCCCGCGCATAGCTGGCCTGCTCCGGCGACAGCCGGGTATCGAGCAGCAGCCCGCTCATGCCGATGATGCCGTTCAGGGGGGTGCGAATTTCGTGGCTAGCCATCGCCAAAAAACGCGATTTGGCGCGGTTGGCCGCATTGGCCTGGTCGCGGGCCTCGCTGAGCGCCCGCTCGGTCGCGGTGCGGTCGGTGACGTCGCGGCCGACGCATTGCAGCTCGGCCGGCTGGCCCGCATCCGATCGAACCAGCGCTTCGCGCCATGCGATCCAGCGCGGCCCCGACTTGCCTGCGATCTTCTGGTCATGGATGCGGGTGCCGTCATCCGTCAGCATGGCCGGACCTTGCTCCAGCACGGCGAAGCTGAAGTAGCTGCCGATCAGGGCGCTGCGCGGCAGCCCGGCCAGTTCGCAACAGGCGTCGTTGACGAAGCTGACCCGGCCGTCGGCATCGCGCAGCACGATCAAATCGCCCTGCTGTTCGAACAGGCGGCGGGCGCGCTCCTCGGCTTCCTTCAATTCCCAGTTGCGGTCAGCCAGCGCCTCGTTGTGCAGTTCGATCTGGCGCATCCGCCGGCGCAGCAGGCGCAGCCGGATGCTCAGGCTTGCCAGCGCGACGCAGGCCAGCGCGAACAGGAAACTGGCGCCGATCGCGAAGGCGTTGGGGTCATAGCCGGAATTCTCCGCTCGGCTGCCGACCACGAAGCCATAGGCGCCGCCGAACGCGGCCGAGAAAATCGTGAACGAGCGGACGATGAAGACCAGCCGGGAATGCCGTCGCGCGAAGCGGCGGATGGCCAATTTGATCTTGAAAACCGGCCCCATCGGCCACCCCGAATCCGTTATCCCGCTGCACCGATTGTCCGTTGCCACCCTGCAGCGAGCGCCTTGCCAAAGCATGAGAGGAAGCCGGCCGGCGCCGCGGCGGCTGCCGACAGCGTTAATGCGGATTTAAACTCAGCGGGTCACAGCGAGGCGGCATGCAGCCGGCGCTCGCCGCGGCTGGCGCCGACAATGAGAGCCGCGGCCTCGCGCGCCGTGAAGCTGTTCGATCGCACAAAGATCCTGAAGTCCGCGGGTCCGTCGGCGGACAGATAGATCAGCGGCGCATCGCCAGGTGCCACAGCCGAGATCGCCACCAGCCGGGTCGCCGGGTTGGCGGCGCAGGCGGAGGTCGCGGAATTCTCGCCATCATCGACCACGGCGAAATCGGCGCTGGCGGCGTTGTCGGTGAGCTGGACCCGCACGCTGGCGGTCGCAGGATCGTCGGTGAAGCCAACCTCGAGCTCGGCCTGCCACGGCATCGCGGCGATCTGCACCGAGGCATCGCCGACCAGGATGCACGGCTGCTGGACCGGCGCCCATCCATGATGCGCGAACGCGGCGATGATCAGCACCGGCACGGCCGAAGCCAGAATCTTGAAACGCAACATGATACGCCCCGTCACCGCCAAGACCCCAGCACACAGGGGTCGATGGTTGGCGCAGCGTAAAAGAAAATACTTACCTGCAGGTGTACGCCGCAGAATTTCTCCGCAGAACTACGGAGGACATCTCGTGTCGTGCCGAGTTACGTCGTGCGACTCACGCCGCGCGCCGGACATCGTCGGCGAGCGCGCGATAGGACAGGGCTTCGGCCAGATGCAGCCGGCCGATCGGCTCAGTGCCGTCGAGATCGGCGAGCGTTCGGGCCACCCGCAGCACGCGGTGATAGCCGCGCGCCGACAGTTTCAGGCTCTCGGCGGCCTCGCGGAGCAATTTGGTGCCGGGCGCATCCAGCGCCGCGATGGTTTCCAGAATCGAGGCCGGCGCTTCGGCATTGGTGCGGATCCGCGGCAGACCGGCGGCGGCATAACGCCGGCTTTGCACCTCGCGGGCGGCTGCGACCCGGGCCGCCACTTCGCGCGATCCTTCAGCTGCTGGCGGGAGGATGAGGTCGGCGGCGGTTACCGCCGGCACCTCGATGCGCAGATCGATGCGATCCATCAGGGGGCCGGAGATCCGCGCCTGGTAATCGGCGCCGCAGCGGTCGATCCGGCCGCGCCGGCAGGCATGACCGGATTCATAGGCCTGGCCGCAGCGGCAGGGATTCATCGCCGCCACCAGCATGAAGCGCGCCGGGTAGGTGACGCGATGATTGGCCCGCGACACCGCGATCTCGCCATTTTCCAAGGGCTGGCGCAGCGAATCCAGCACCCGCGGATCGAATTCCGGCAGCTCGTCGAGGAACAGCACGCCCTGATGCGCCAGCGAGATTTCGCCGGGTTTGGCGCGCATCCCGCCGCCGGTCAGGGCCGCCATGCTGGCGGAATGGTGCGGGCTGCGGAACGGCCGCTTGGCGGTCAGCGCGCCGCCCTGGATTTCGCCGGCCACCGAGGCGATCATCGAGACTTCCAAGAGTTCGGACGGCGACAGCGGCGGCAGGATCGACGGCAGCCGCGCCGCCAGCATCGACTTGCCGGCGCCGGGCGAGCCGATCATCAGCAGATGATGGCCGCCGGCAGCGGCGATCTCGAGCGCGCGCTTGGCGCTTTCCTGGCCCTTGATGTCGCGCAGGTCGAGCGCCTCGGCGGCCGCCTCCTGGACCCTGGGCCGCGGCCGCGACAGCACCTGGGTGCCCTTGAAATGGTTGGCGATCTGGACCAGCGAATGCGCCGCGATGATCTCGATATCGGGGCTCGCCCAGGCCGCCTCGGCGCCGCAGGAGGCGGGGCAGATCAGGCCTTCGTCGCGGGCATTGGCGCCGATCGCGGCCGGCAGCACGCCGGCGACCTGAGCGATCGATCCGTCGAGCCCGAGTTCGCCGAGCACCGTGAAACCGTTCAGCGCATCCGGCGGAATGGCGCCGATCGCCGCCATCAGCCCGAGCGCGATCGGCAGGTCGTAATGGCTGCCTTCCTTGGGCACGTCCGCCGGCGCTAGATTGACGGTGATGCGGCGCGCCGGCAGCGCCAGCCCGGAGGCGATCAGCGCCGAACGCACCCGCTCGCGCGCCTCCGACACCGCCTTGTCCGGCAGGCCGACAATGGCGAACGCCGGCAGGCCCGGGGCGACCTGCACCTGCACGTCGACCGCACGCGCCTCGATGCCCTCAAAGGCTACCGTGGAAACCCGCTGCACCATGCCACTCTCCTGCTCGCCAAGGTAGCCGAAGAAGGCCCGTGCATCAAGAACATTCAGGGAACGGGGATGCCGGATTTGGTCGGATGCCCTCTGTTCGCCATGGCAGGGTGGCCTTCAGCAAGACCGGGCGCCGCGTCTTTCCAGGACCTCCGACTGCCATCCTCTCGCAGGATCAAGGCCAAGCATCTGCTCGCCCTGTTGGATCCTGCTAAGCCGCCGCCACCGGCTCGCCGCTGGTTTCGAACCCGCAGAATTTCTTCAGCTCTTCGAACAGGGCGGACGTATCCTGGGATTTTCGCTGAATTTTCGCGGCGCCTGGATGGCCGCAAATCTCCCGCATCAGGTTTTGTACCATCACCTCATCGAGCTCTCGTCCGGACAGCACGATCACCGGTGTATTCTCCGTCGCCGCTGTGGTGCGCAGCTTCGCCAGCAAATACGGAGCATCGCCGTTGGGCATGAAATAATCTGTGACGATCACCGCAGGTTCGTCCCGACAGGCCATCCGGAAACCTTTCTGGGCGTCGCTGGCGTAGATCACTTCAATACCGCATTTTTGCAGCCGGCTGCTGAGAAACAGATTGATATCATTGTCATCGTCGATCAGCAGCACGCGCGGATGGCTGCGCACCGCGGGCGACGGCGTATGGATGCCGCATTGGCGAATTCTGCCGGCCATGCGCGGATGGATCTCCGCCAGTGCGGCTTCGATCTCGTTCCAGAAATGAGGCCCCTTGCGCGCGTAATACGCGCCAAAACCGCCACATCTCTCCGGCGTATCGGGGTCCCTGCTGCCAGTGATCACAATCACATCCAATGGCCGCTTTTCCGGGTCCAACAGATGAGCGCAGACCGAAAGACCGTCCGCTTCCGGCATATTGACATCGATCACCAGAACGTCCGGCTTGATGCGGCCTGCCTTGAACAGCGCCTGAATGCCGTTGGTTGCCGTATGAACCTCGAAGCCCATGCGGGCGCAATGGTTTGCGAGCAGCCTGACGACCGATGGATCGTCGTCGGCGATCAGCATGATCGGAGCTTTGTCATTGGGCCGAGTTTCGACGGTCTCTTGCACGTCGTCCTGCCCGTCGAATGGCCTGATGTCGCGGTCGGATGGCCGCATGATACAGCTCCTGTTCCATTTAGCCGGTCTAGCGTCAGCAAACCGTCCGGCATTTCGGCATCGATAAGGCCTTGGATGAACTAATGCGGCGCTAAGGTTCGCCGCCGTAGTAATACAGGAGGTCCGTGATCGCACCCAAACCCTGGTACGCGGATCGCATCGCATCGAGGCTCTCGGCCCGAGTACGAGTACGCCCACAATGCTTAGCAATGCATTAGCTTGATCGGCGCCTGATTGAGTCGGAGACGGATCGGGCGGGCCACCGCGCGACGCCGCCCGACCTCACCCATCGGCGGTCGGCAGGCCAGCAACAGGCGGCGGGCAGACGGAGCACATGGCCTCAATTCCGATACCTCACGTCGATATCTCGCTCGGCATGTCGCCGACCCGGGATTCTACGGACAGGATTGTCGGGGACTCGAAGGCCGCGCGCGATATAGGCAAACGCAAATCGATCGAAGCGGCGCTGCGAGCCGGCGAGCCGCGCCATGAACTGGTGTTGGGCAGCATGCGCGTCGGCCTGTTGGATGGGAACTTGGCGACCAATGCACTTGACGGGTCGCCGCGCATCCGGGAAATGCGGGGACCCGAAGCTTTAGGACGAATCAGCCACGACCTGTTACAGACCCGGCTACCCGGCGGCGTGTCGGCCTTCGTCGATGGCCCGCACGTCTTTAGCTGGTGCGAGGGAGAACGCGAGCAGGTCATGCGGGACGGCCGGATCGTCGCCGTCGACAGCCGCATGACCCTGGTACGAGACAGCACCTGCGCCTTTACCTCGCCAAAAACGGAACATCGAAGGCGAGGTTTCATGAGCATGAACACCACCTGTGGCGCCGAGAGTGTCAACGGTCCATGAACCCGCAAAGCGCTTCGCTGGGCCAGGCTGGTCTCACCGATTGTGACCGCGAACCGATCCGCATTCCCGGATCGATCCAGCCCCATGGCCTATTGCTCGTCCTCGATCCGGGCTCGATGACAATCGTCCAACTCGCGGGCGATACAGAGCGGCTGCTCGGACGGACCCACGACCAGCTGCTGGGCCAATCGCTGAGCGCGAGCCTGGACGCGACGGCCAAGGTCAGGATTGAGTCGATGATCCGCCGGCGGCAGATCCTGCCGCGCCCGATGTTCATCGCCGAAACCTGCTTCGGCGATCGGCCGCTCGAGGTCTCCGCTCACCTCAGCGGCGCCCTGGTGATCCTTGAACTTGAGCGCCGCGTGCCAAGCGAAGGCTTCGACGTGATCGCCGCTCTGCCAGCGATGACCACGCGTGCGGACCTCGCAGATTCGATGGAAACGCTGTTGAACGTAGTCACAGCCGAGGTCGGGATCGCGACCGGGTTCGACCGGGTGATGCTGTATCGATTCGACGAGGACTATAGCGGCAGCGTCGTCGCGGAACATCGCAGCTCCGACCAGGTTGAGAGCTTTCTTGACCTGCGCTACCCGGCGAGCGATATCCCGGTCCAGGCACGAGAACTATACTGCAACAACCGGATTTGCCTGATCCCGGACGTCTTCTATCAACCGCAGCTGCTTGATCCGCCGGACGACCCTGCGACCGGCCGTCCGCTCGATTTGAGCTTCAGTGCGCTGCGCAGCGTCTCACCGTCTCATGTGGAATATCTCGCCAACATGGGGATTGCGGCGTCGATGTCGCTGTCGCTTGTGGTCGGCGGCAAGCTGTGGGGCCTGATCGCCTGTCATCACAGCAAGCCGCTTTATCTCGGCGCACGCACCCGCGCCGCACTGGTGCTGTTTGCCCAGCTGGTCAGCTTGCAGGTTCGCAACCGTCTCGATCTCGCCCAATCGACCGGCCGGATGCGGGCGCGGGACGTTCAGGCGCAACTGGCGGCCGCGTTGACTGAAGGCGGCCTGCCGCAATTGATATTCGGCGACGTCACGTTGCTCGATCTGATTCCGGCCGCGGGCGCAGCCTTGGTGGTGGAGGGCGAAACCAGATTGTTGGGAGTGACGCCGCCGCTTGACGACGTCAAGGCGATGGCGGAATGGCTCGGTCCATTGATGGACACCGGTGTGTTTGCCACCGACCGGCTGAGCCAACATTATCCCGCGGCGGCCGGATACCTTGCCGCTGGCGCCGGTTTGCTGGCGCTGTCGGTGTCGCGCACGCCCCGCGACTACGTGCTCTGGTTTCTGCCGGAACTGATCAACACCGTCACCTGGGCCGGCGACCCCGCCAAATCGATGGTTCACGGCCCGCTGGGGGCCCGGCTCATCCCGCGCAAGTCATTCGCCGCGTGGACCGAGATGGTCGAGGGGCGCTCGCGCCCCTGGACGTCGGTCGAGATCGAAGACGCCATTTCGCTGCGGACCGCGATCCTGGATTACGTGCAGCGCCGGCGCGACCGGTTCGCCCGCGAGCAGCAGGCGCTTGAAAACCTGAAATTCAACGAGATGCTGGAGCAGCAGGTCGCCCAGCGCACCAGCCAACTGGTGGCCGCCAACAAGGAACTGGATGATTTCGCCTATGTCGCCTCGCACGATCTGAAGGCGCCGCTTCGCGTCATCGACAATGCCTCCAAATGGCTGGAGGAAGACCTGGCGGCGCATCTCGATGACGAAACACGGGACACCATGAGGCTGCTGCGCGGACGGGTGAAGCGCATGGAAAAACTGCTGGACGACCTCCTGCAATACTGCCGGGTCGGGCGAACCAGCGACCCCGCTGCTGAAGAAATGGTGGCGGGAAATGAAATCGTCGACAACGTTCTGGCGCTGCTTTCGCCAGCCGCTGGTTTCAAGTTCACCGTCGGCTCAGGCTTCGCCGGAATCCGGCTGCCACGCATGCCGCTGCAGCAGATTCTCATGAATCTCATCGGCAACGCGATCAAGCATCATGACAGCAAGGAGGGGCACATCGAGCTTTCAGTAGAGGATCGCGGTGCAGTGTACGAATTTGCGGTCAAGGACGACGGGCCCGGCATTCCGGCCCAGTTCCATGACGAGATATTCAAGATTTTCAGGACCCTGAAACCGCGCGATCAGGTGGAAGGCAGCGGCATGGGGCTCGCCATCGTGCGCAAGCACATCGATGTGGCCGGGGGTGTGCTTTGGCTTGAATCCGCCGAGGGCGAAGGCAGCACATTCCGTTTCACCTGGCCAAAGCCACCCCAACGAGAAGAAGGCAAATCATGACCACGGACGCAAAAGCGGCCCCCAGGCCGCTCAATATTCTGCTGGTTGAGGACGATGACGGCGATGCCAAGGCCATCCAGCGCGTTTTCAGCAAGGCCAGGATCGCAAACCCGATCATCCGCGCAATGGACGGAATCGAAGCCCTGGATATTCTGCGCGGAACCAATGGCAGAGCAAAAATAGCGGCTCCCTATTTGTTGATGGTCGACCTCAACATGCCGCGCATGAACGGGATGCAATTGGTCGAGGCGCTGCGTGAAGATCCTGACTTGCACCATGCCATCGTTTTCATGCTCACCACCTCGAAACGGGAGGAGGACAAAATGGCCGCCTACGAGCTCAACGTCACCGGCTACATTGTCAAGGAAAAGGCGGGCGAGGATTTTCTGAATCTACTTGGCCTGATCGACAGCTATTGGCGCATCGTCGAATTACCATTATAAAGGGGGAGATCGTGCAGCGTATCAAGCTGAAGATATTGATCCTGGATGACGACGAAGGCGACCGCAGGCAGATCAGGCGCGCGCTGAAAGAGTCCGGGCTTTCATGCGAAAGTGTTGAAACAGTCAGTGTCGAGGAGGCGCTTGCGGTTTGCGCAAAATCCGCCTTTGACTGCGCCGTTGTCGACTATCGCTTGCCGGGACGCGACGGCCTGGAAGGCGTTGCCGCGTTGCATCAGGGCTTTCCTTTTATGTCCATCATCATGGCGACCGGCCAGGGCGACGCCGACGTCGCGACCGAGGCCATGAAGCACGGCGCGTCGGACTATATCGCCAAGGCGCACATCACCGGGCAGACGCTTCGACGCAGCATCGAGAATGCGCTGGAAAAGGCGACCATGCGACGCAGGCTTGCATTGCAGCAGCAGGAGCTGGAGAATTTTGCTGCCGTACTGGTGCACGACCTCAAGGCGCCCATCACCTCGGTTCGGGCATTCGCCGTCTTCATCGAGCAGGGCCTGCGCGCCGACATGGTCGACAAGGACAAGTTGATCGGCCAATGCCAACGCGTTGCCAGTGCGGCGCGTCGGATGGGCGAGCTGATTGATACAGTCCACGAATACACCAAAGCGGACGGAGAACACATTTCAGGGCCGGTCGAGATGAACCAGGTTATGGATGACACGCTGTCCAACCTGGACCGGCTGCTCCTGAAGCGCGGCGCGCGCGTGACGCACGGAGATTTGCCCGTTGTGTTTGGCAACGCTTCGCAACTCACGCAGCTTTTGCAGAATCTGGTTGGCAATGGCATCAAATATTGCGAGGCCGCCATACCGACCGTCCATGTCACCGCCAGTCCGGATCAACATGGCGCCTGGCTGTTTGCGGTCAAGGACAACGGCATCGGAATCTCCGAGGCCTGTTACGAACAGGTGTTTCAACCATTCAAGCGGCTGCATGACAGGGACAAATACGAGGGAACCGGGCTCGGCCTGGCCACCTGCAAGAAGATCGCCGAGCGCCATGGCGGCCGCATCTGGTGTGAATCTGCGGATGGTCAAGGCACGACGTTTTTCTTCAAACTCCCGGCCAGTCCCGCCATGGCTTGAGGCCTGTCCGAAGACGTTTTCCGGTCATTGGGTTATCGTCGTTTTCGCTGCATGGCGCATATCAACAGTCGAACGCGAAGTGGTGGTACTCCGTGTTCTTACCCCGTCTTTGGGGCAGCTCGCGATCGACGTTGCTCAAGAAGAATACGATGCCTCGAAGCGCGACCATACGTCAGATGAGACAACAAAAGCGAGAGCCGCAGCTCGCATCGGTAAGATGCGGTACGGTAATGGCGATTATTTTTGGATTAACAATCTCGACCAGATAATCATGCATCCTGTTAAACCGGAGCTGATCGGCCAGGATGTCAAGGGAATTAAAGACCCCACTGGCAAAGCGCCGTTTTATGAGGCTGCATTGATCGTGCAGCAGAAAGGCAGCGGTTTCGTTGAATATCAGTGGCCAAAACCTGGTAAAGACGCGCCCCAGCCGAAGCTTTCCTTTGTCATAGGCTTCGCACCGTGGGACTGGGTGAGCGGCACCGGAGTCTACATCGACGACCTCCAGGCCCAGGTATGGGACAGCGTGAAGTTGATCGCGCTGGTCGGCCTGTTCGTCGTCCTCGCGCTTGGTTTGGTCACAGGCGTGATCGCGCGGCGTATCTCATCTGCGCTGGTGACAATGACGTCGTCAGTGACCGAACTCGGTGAAGGCAATTTCGGCATCGAACTGCCGGGGCTTGATCGCGGCAATCTGCTCGCGCTGAATGCCACCATCGAGTCGGCGCGGGCCGGCGAGGCTGGTCGGGGTTTTGCCGTCGTCGCATCGGAAGTCAAAGCCTTGGCACAGCAGACCGCGAAGGCGACCGCCCAGATTGGCCAGCAAATCACCAGCATACAGGCGGTGACGCAGGAAGCGGTCGGTGCGATCAAGGAGATCAGCTGCACCATCGAAAAATTGTCCGAAGTTTCATCGACCATCACGGTGGCGGTGGAAGAACAGGGCGCGGCAACGCAGGAAATCGCGCGCGACGTGCAGCAGGCGTCGCGGGGTACGCGGGAGGTTTCGTCTGATATCACCGACGTGCAGCGCGGAACCGGCGAAACCGGATCAGCATCGTCACAGGTCTTCGCGGCGGCGCAGTCGCTGGCGATCCAAAGCACCCGACTCAAGGGCGAAGTTAACAAGTTCCTCAATACAGTGCGCGCGGCGTAAGCAACGACGCCGGTCTCGGGTGCTTCGTAATTCTACCCGTTTCATCTTAAGGGTTGCTTCCCAAGTTGAGAGCAAAGTCGCATCTCAACGGGATGATTCGGCTGTCGAGCTGTTCTTTGCAGGGTGCCGGCCAGTAGGGATCGAGAACATGGGCTTTGTTCAGAATACCAAAATATCCACCCGCGTCGCTGTCGGCTTTGCCACAAGCCTGGCGCTCATGGTCTCGCTTACCGTGATCAGCATCTATCAGGTCAACAGCGTCAAAACCCGCCTCTCCATCATGAACGACTTCAACAGCGTCAAACAGCGCTACGCGATTAATTTCCGCGGCAGCGTGCATGATCGGGCGATCCGGGTGCGCGACATTACGCTGGTCGATGCCAGCGAACAGGCCAAGGTGCTCGATGACATCAGCAGGCTCGAGCATTACTATGCCGAATCTGAAACCGAGCTGGACAGGATGTTCGCCACACGGCCCGACATGACCGGCGAGGAGCGTGGCATCAACGCCGAGATCAAGGCTGCCCAGGACCGCGCGATGCCCGCTTTGAAATTGGTGGTCGATAAGCAGAAGCAGGGCGATCTCCAGGCCGCCCATCTCACACTGATGGGTGAAGCGCGACCCGCATTCGTCGCCTGGCTCGCCGCCACCAACAAATTCATCGATCTCGAGGAAAAGAAGAATAAGGAAGTCGCAGCAAGCGTCAGCGACGTCACGCAGAGTTTCCAGTTAGAGATGGAGATACTTTGTGGGTTGGCGCTCATCATCGGATGTGCCTTTGCCTGGTGGAGCATCAGTTCGGTGCGTCCATTACTCGGCCTGACCGTCAAAATGCGCAGCCTTGCGGCCGGCGATCTCAGTGTTGATATCCCGCAAGCGAACGCCGATGATGAGGTCAGCGAGATCATCCGCGCCGTCGGCGCCTTCAAAGATGCGCTGATTGCCAAGAGGGCCTCCGACGAGGCCGCGATGGTGGACGCCGACTCCAGAGCGCAGCGCGGTCACCGCGTGGACAATATCACCCGCGAGTTCGAATCGCTGGTCAGCGAGCTCGTCAGCTCGCTGTTCGCGGCTTCGAGCACCCTCGAAGTCTCCGCCGGTGCGCTGAACTCGACCGCCGAGCGGACCCGGGAAATGACCACCACGGTCGCAGCGGCCTCGGACGAGGCCTCCACCAACGTGCAATCGGTTGCCTCGGCGACCGAAGAGATGACCTCTTCGGTCAACGAGATCAGCCGCCAGGTACAGGAATCCGCCAGAATAGCCAATGAGGCGGTCGACCAGGCTCACAAGACCAACGACCGGGTCGGCGAATTGTCAAAGGCGGCAGCCCGGATCGGCGATGTGGTCGAGCTGATCAGCACCATTGCCGGACAGACCAATCTGCTGGCGCTCAATGCCACCATCGAGGCGGCGCGCGCCGGCGAGGCCGGCCGTGGTTTCGCGGTGGTGGCTTCCGAAGTGAAGGCGCTGGCCGAGCAGACGGCGCGGGCAACCGGCGAGATCGGCCAGCAGATCACCGGCATCCAGGCGGCGACCCAGGAGTCGGTCAACGCCATCAAGGAGATCAGCGGCACCATCGAGAAACTGTCCGAAATATCCTCGACGATTGCGGCTTCGGTAGAAGAGCAGGGCGCGGCGACGCAGGAAATCTCGCGCAACGTGCAGCGCGCCGCGCAGGGTACGCAGCAGGTGAGCTCCAGTATCACCGACGTGCAGCGCGGCGCGGGCGAGACCGGCTCGGCTTCCTCGCAGGTTCTGTCGGCGGCGCAGTCGCTGTCCCGCGACTCAAACCGCCTCAAGCTCGAAGTCGGCAAGTTCGTCAATGCGGTCCGCGCCGCCTGACCGGCAAAAATGCAAAAATAACGAGGCTTCGCATCAAGCCGAGCTTCGTACCAAGGCGTCCCACCGGTTCCAAACGCCGGCCCGCGCCGATCACTTTTCAAACGCCCCGTAGACGATGTTCTTCAAGGCTACCCGGATGCGGCCGCGCTGCGACACGGTCTGCGCCATGAACACCACGAGCATGTTTTCCGCCCGGTCGATCCAGAAGCTGGTGCCGCCGGCGCCGGACCAGTTCATCTCGCCGACCGAGCCTTCCGCCGGGCTGACGCCTGCGTCGGTGCGGACCGCGAAGCCGAGGCCGAATCCGAAGCCGGGTCCGGGCAGGTAATAGGGCCCGGGAACGATGCCCGAGCCCGGCCCGATATGGTTGGCGCCCATATAGGCGATGGTCTTCGGGCTGAGATAGCGCCGGCCGTCGAGCACGCCGCCATTGAGCAGCATCCGCGCAAAGCGCGCATAGTCTGATATCGTCGACACCATGCCGCCGCCGCCCGATTCCCATTTCTGCGCCACGCGGGGATCATTCATCTCGGCGTCGATGCCGATCGTCCGATCGTTCGGGAAAGGTTCAGCCACCAGCGCCTGTTTGGCGGCATCGGTGACGTAGAAGCCGGTGTCGGTCATGCCGAGCGGATCGAGCAGTCGCTGCTTTTCAAACTGATAGAGCGATTGCCCGGACACCACTTCGATCACCCGGCCCAGGATATCGGTGGAATGGCTGTAGTCCCAGGTCGTGCCGGGCTGATAGGCCAGCGGCAGCTTCGCGATCCGTTCCGCGAATTCGGCATTGTCGACATCGCCCTGGAACAGATGCGCGTCGACATAGGCCTTCTTGACCAGGCCCTCGCCGAAGAAGCCATAGGTGATGCCGGAGGTGTGCCGCATCAGGTCCTGGATGGTGATCGGGCGCTTGGCCGGAACGCTGTCAAGCACCGTCGTGCCGTCCCCGGCCTTGGTCTCGACGCCCACTTTGACCGCCGCGAACGCCGGAATGTATTTCGACAAGGGATCGTCGAGCTGCAGCCGGCCCTCTTCGACCAGCATCATCGCAGCCGCTGTGGTGATCGGTTTCGACATCGAGTAGATCCGGAAGATGGTGTTGGGCGTCATCGGCTGTTTGGTGCCGGGATCGCGGACCCCAAAACTTTCCAAATAGGCCGTCTTGCCGTCGCGCTGGATCATCAGCACCGCGCCTGGGATCCTATTCAAGGCGATCTCGTTTTTGAGATAGGCGTCAAGCCGCGCCAGGCCGGCGCTGCTGAATCCGGCCTCCCGCGGCACAGCCAGCGTCTGTTCGGCGCTGGACGCGGGGGCCGTGGCGAACAGCAGGCTGGCTGCGACGGCAGCGCCCGGCAGGCGAATGGCTGAGAACATGGTTAGACCTCCCTACATCCGAGTAGCGGCGTTCGGATGATGAACCTCGGCAACAGCTGGCGGCGGCTGATCGAGGCGGATAGTCGCTTGCCAAAACGTGGCTGGCAACCCGGCGGGTTCGCGCCATGTTGGATCCCGGGGTCGCCCATGCGTTGCATCGGCGCCCCGGGATGACGATCTCAACGACTTCAGAGCAGCATCACCATCGGCTCGGCGATATAGTGAAAGCCTTCGCCTGATTTGACGACATGGCCATAGCCTGGCCACGGGAAGTGATAGGACATCACGGCGATCTTGTTGGCCGCCAGCATGTCGAGCATCCTGACCCGGCTGTTCGCCGCCTGTTTCGGATCGGTGTCGTAGGAGAACTCCATCCGCGGCTTTTCCAACAGCAGCACCGGGTGATGGCTGAGGTCGCCGAGGAAGGCGAAGGATTTGCCATTCGAGCTGATCATGAAGATGTGGTGGCCGACGGTATGTCCCGGCGCCGCCAGCGCCTGGATGCCGGGCAGGAATTCCTCGCCGTCCTTGAAAAACAGCAGCCGGTCGCGCACCGGCAGCAGGTTTTTGCGGGCGTGGACGACGAAATCCTTCAGCGGGCTGTCGAGTTTTTTCTCATCGGTCCAATAGTCGAGATCGCTCTGCGCGATATAGTACTGCGCGTTGGGAAACAGCGGCTTGTCGCTGGCGTCGACGATGCCGCCGATATGGTCGATATGGGCGTGCGACAGCACCACGGCGTCGATCTCCTCGGGCCTGATCCCGGCTTCGGCCATGCTCTTCTGCTGCCGGCCGGTGGTCGGCCCGAAGCCTTTCGACGTTCCCATGCCGGTATCGAACAGCACCAGGCGCTCGCCGAAATTGACGATCGGCGAATTCTGCTCGAGCACGACGTTGTCGGCGGCCAGGAAGTTGTCGGTCAGCATCTTCTTGACGTCTGCCACCGGGACGCCGACGAAGGTGCCCGACGGATCGCCGAGCGGCAGCGGGCCGTCCGAGACCACGGTGACCTCGGCGCCGCCGAGGTTGAAGCGGTGAAAATAAGGCGACTGGGTGCCGAGCCTGGGCGCGCGCGCCACCGCGCGGCCGCCGATCAGGGTAGCGCCGAGACCGCTGCCGAGGGCGAGCAGGGAGCGTCGCGAAACCTGGTGCGTCATGGGTTTCCTCCGTTGTTGCAGTTTTTATTGGGTTGCGCGGACTCCATCTGCCCGCAGCCATAGGCTGCTCCTGCGCTTAAAAACACGCAAGAGGGATTAGCCCCAGAAATGCCACACGGGCCTAAACGCGCCGGCTGACGCCATCAGAGCGGAAGCATCATGTTTCAGGCGTCGGAGCCAATCGCCAGTGGCCCGGCGCGTCAGTTCAACTCGGACGCGGTCACCGGATGGCCGTGCGGCTGCTCCAGCATTTTAAGCACGGCATCGAGCCCCTGGCGCAGATTGGCGGCGGCCGCCGCACTGCAGCGCAGCCGCCCCGACGAGATGAATTTGATCTCGGTCGAGCCATTCGCCCGCGGAATCAGGATGCGGGTCGCCAGTTCGATCTCGACCGCCCCGCTCATGGTGCCATAGGCGCCGACGATATCGAAATAGATCAGCGGCGCCAGGCCGCCGGTGTCCTGGTAAACGATTTCGGGCGGTGGTTCAGGGGTTTCGTGGTCAGCCAAGCTTACGCTCCCTCGGGTGTGGTCATCGCGATCCGTCTCCCGTCTCCGCCGATGGATCCGGCGCCCGGGCGCCGGCCTGATGGTTCGCAAAAACCAAAGACACGGCCCAGGTGAGAGACAAGGAATGGTTCCGGATCATGTTCCAGATCCAGGCGAAAGTCGCTTGCCATTTCCGTCCAGCGCGGCGCGAGGACGGCCGATCGGCGACCTGAAGGCCCCAGCCGGTCGAC
>Ga0302319_10011886_pt1 | contig 16486 bp, 14 predicted proteins | sample Bog_T0_2_FD_203319 | JGI IMG/M metagenome (GOLD analysis project Ga0302319, IMG submission 203319) | Peat permafrost microbial communities from Stordalen Mire near Abisko, Sweden - Bog_T0_2 | ecosystem: Environmental > Terrestrial > Soil > Wetlands > Peat | place: Sweden: Abisko, Stordalen Mire...
GGTGATGGCGTTCAGCCCACGGGTCTTTTCATCGAAGCGCATCTTCAAATATTCCGGCACCGAGCGCGCCTTGCTGCCGTAATAAAACGGCATCATGAAGACGCCGATGAAGAGCATAGCGGGCACCGCGCCGATCCAGTAAAAATGCGCGGTCATGATGCCGTACTTCGCGCCCGAAGCGGCCATCCCGACCACTTCCTGTGCGCCAAGGTTGGCCGCGAGGAAGGCGAGACTGGTGATCCAGACCGGGACATGGTGACCCGCGGTGAGAAATTCGCTGGCCGATGTGGCCGATTTCCTGAGCTTCCAGCCGATCCCGATGACGAAGGCGAAATAGAGTGTGAGGATTACGTAATCTACGGGGGACAGAGTCACAAATAGTGAGGTTATACGTTTACGGGCTCGCGTAGCAAGGGTTTTTGTCGGCGCAGTTTTCGGTTGAGCGGCTCGGAATACCAGTGGGCTACTGCGAAACCGAGAAGCCCGGCGGCCGCCACCGAGCCGGCAAACCACGCGGGCGCATACTCGATAGGGATTTTGTGCGCGGCAAACCACTGGCTCCCGAGAATCACGATGAAGCTGTGGGTGAGATAGATTTCATAGCTGCTACGGCCGAACCAGCGGAAGGGCGCGGTCAGGATCATCGGGATCCGAGGGAGCCCACCTGCACCCAGTAATGCGAGAGCGGCCGCGATAGACAGAACCGTCACATCGAGTCCGGCGCTGAAGAAAGCTTTCGGAAGCACCAGGCGGCGGAGGAATACAACCAGGGCTAACCCGATCCAGCCCGCAATCTCAGCCTTGCCGCGCCATGCCCGCAGACGGGGCGCGAAGATGGCCGTCAGACAGCCGAGCGCGATGCAATCCATGTTGGCGAGATATCCATAGTCGGTCGCCATTTCGTTCGGAGCGAGCACGCTCCGGAAGAATGGGCCTGCGATTAGCAACGCCAGCGCGATGGCGAACAAAAAGCGCGGCTTCAGGAATCGGCATAGCAGCGGGTAGAGCAGGTAGAACGCTTCTTCGATCGAGAGCGACCAGAGCACGTCCCAGTTGGCCGGCAGATAGCCCACCTTTGTTTCGAGCCAGTTCACATGGAACGTGAGCGCGGCGAACAAGGCCCGCGGGAGCGTCGTGCGTTTAGGATTGATCGCGAAGCCGGTCGCTCCGGCCAGATGCAATACGCTGAGAATCGCGAGCAGGCCCAGCAGGCAGGGCGCAATGCGCGCGAAGCGCAGCCGATAAAACGCGCGGCAATCGATCTTGCCTAAGCTGCCCCAACGCGCCAGGATCGTCGAGGTAATCAGAAAACCCGAGACCACGAAGAAAACCTTGACCGAATAACTCCCGGTCCAGAAGAGCGCGCGGTTGAGGTCGTCTGGCAGCAATACTCCGAACGAGCTCTTATTGAATTTAATGCGAAGGTTGATGTGGTGGATGACGACGAGGAAGGCGCATAACCCTCGCAGAAAATCCACGCTTTCGAGGCGTCGTGTGGCGATAAGGAATGATAACCCGCCGAGAGGCCTCATGCGAAAATGTAGGTTAGTACTTGCCCAACCCGACCCCAGCCCCCCCAGTCTGGCGCCCCAAATACAACCCCTGGATCATCGCGCTTACCGTCACCCTCGCGACGTTCATGGAAGTGCTCGACACCTCTATCGCCAACGTCGCCCTGCCCCACATCGCCGGCGGACTTTCGGCCAGCCAGGACGAATCCACATGGGTCCTCACCAGTTATCTGGTTTCGAACGCCATCGTTTTACCCATCAGCGCCTGGCTCTCAGTCATGGTGGGCCGCAAGCGCTTCTACATGACATGCGTGACGCTGTTCACCATCAGCTCGTTTCTCTGCGGATTCGCTCCCACCCTCGGAATGCTCGTCCTCTTCCGCATCATGCAGGGGTTCGGAGGCGGCGGCCTCGCCACCAGCGAACAATCCATCCTGGCGGACACATTCTCGCCCGAAAAACGCGGCATGGCGTTCGCCGTTTATGGCATGGCGGTAGTTCTCGCCCCGGCCATCGGCCCGACCCTCGGCGGCTGGATCACCGATAATTTCAGCTGGCGCTGGATCTTCTATATCAATGTGCCGGTCGGCCTGCTGTCGCTTTATCTGACCCAGAAGATCGTGGAGGACCCGCCGTATATAGCGGTCGAACGCAAAAAGATGCTGGGAAATCCGATCGATAAGATCGGGCTCGGGCTCATCACCGTCGGCATCGGCTGTCTGCAGATCGTGCTCGATAAGGGTCAGGAGGACGACTGGTTTTCCTCGCGATTCATCACGTCCCTGACAGTCTGCTCGGTCGTCACGCTCACCTGGTTTGTCATCAACGAATGGAGGCATCGGAATCCGATTCTCGACGTTCAGCTGCTGCGGCGGCGCAATTTCGCAGCGTCCACGGTAATGATGTTCGTCCTCGGCATGGTGCTGTTCGGGACCACTGTGCTCATCCCGCAGTTTCTGCAGGTACAGATGGGTTATACCGCCGAGCAGGCGGGCAAAGCGCTGTCTATGGGAGCGCTCGTGCTGATCGTCATGATGCCGATTGTGGGAAGGCTCGTCACGCGCGTCGACCCGCGCTTCTTAGTCGCCTTCGGCTTCCTGGGTATCTCCGTCGCCCTCTATCACATGACGATCCTGAACACTGAAATCGATTTCAGGACGGCGGCAATGATGCGCGTCTACCAGACGATTTTCATGGCCTTCATCTTCATTCCGATCAACACCCTTTCCTACGTCGGGATGCCGCCCAACAAGAGCAATCAGGTCTCCGGCATCACCAACCTTTCGCGCAATATCGGAGGCAGCATCGGAATCTCGCTGCTGAGCACTTTTCTGCTCAGACTCGCCCAGAGGCACCAGGTGTATCTGGTGGCGCATACCGGCGTAAGCGACCCGGCGTTCGCCCGGCAGGTGGCCGGACTGACTCGCACCTTCGCCAGCCAGGGAAGCCCTCCGAACACCGCGACCGCGCAGGCCTACACGATGTTGAGCCGGATGGTAGCGGGGCAGGCAACCACGCTCGCGTATATCGATATCATCTCGACCGGGGCGGTTGCGGTTGCCTGTCTCGCCCCCCTGGTGTTTTTCATGAAACGGCCAAAGCGCGGAGCGGCGCCGGCAGCCGCCCATTGACCTCCGCCACATGGCATGTCATAATGGCCACATGGCGGCACCCGCATGAAGGCGTTTTCTTCCACGATTGCGTTGGTTCGGACCGGTCGGCCCATGGTGAAATCCCCCCGCGGGACGCTCGTTGAGATCCGGGTTCGCAGCCTGCCCTGGTCGTCGGTCGCGCACCTGAGCGGTAAGCTCGGCGTTCCGGTGTCGGAATTGCTCCTCGTGATAGGCATCTCCGAACGCACCGCACTGCGCCGGCAGAAGGAAGGCTACCTCAAGCCCGAAGAAGCCGACCGTTTGCTGCGGGTAGCCCGCGTGCTTGAAGAGGCATCGCGCGTTTTCGGTTCGGAAGCGAAGGCAGCTCGCTGGCTGAGCCAACCTTCGGTCATGTTCTCCGATGCCGCTCCGGTCATGCTTCTCGAATCCGACGCCGGCACTCAGGTCGTCACCGAAGAACTGATCCGCATCGATTTCGGAGACTTCGCCTGAGTGCGAACGTGGCGGCTGACGCGCCGGCCGTGGGTCTCGAACCCGCTTAGCGGTGAAGGCGCGGCCCGCACCGGCAACCGCTGGAATTCGAAGGGCATTCGAGTGGCGTACACGGCCACCAGCCGGGCGCTGGCGGTGCTCGAAATGCTGGTTCACGTCACGCGCGAAACCATCCCCGCCGACATGGTTCTGCTTCCGGTTGAAGTTCCCGATGAACTGATCGCGGAACTTCGCGACCCTCCCGCGGGCTGGGATCGGTATCCGTATCGTGAAAAGTCGAAGGCCGCTGGCGATCGGTGGGCTCGGGCGAAATCGTCCGCGGCGCTTCTTGTCCCGTCGGCCGTGCTGCGGCCGGAGAAGAATCTGCTGATTAATCCCCTGCATCCAGATTTCCCGAAGATTCAGGTGTTGTCTCCCGAAGAGAAAGCGCTCGATCCCCGAGTATTTCATCTTTAAGCAACCAAACGGTTGCATTTCCGCGCACACCGTTTAAGTCCTTTGGGAATGGCCTCGTAACGGTGAGACATCCCTTGTTCTGCACGACTTATTTACGCGAAGTTTCCTGAGGTCGTAGGCTGCCTGACGGACCGTATATCCGGCGCCATCGGATAGTCCGCCCAGGGCCTGAACCTTGCGGGCCACATCGCCGGCAGTAAATCCGACCGGCGAGGTCGACAGTGCCAGGACGGCTCGGATGGCCAGGCGCATGCGCCGGCGGTTCAGTTAAACGGGGAAACAACGGGTGAATACGCGATGGCGGTTTGCCAGGAACAAAAGTTTCAGTTGCATGGCAGACCGCCAGCCAGACCTCGCAGTTCAATGCCCTCAAGAATCAACTCGGTCTTGAACTTGTCGAAGAGCCTCGCAACCAAACCTGGCTCATAGTCGATAAAGCCGAAAAACTATCGCGCCAACAGTGATAACCTCAACTTGAATTGATGCGACTCTCAAACTTACTCGCCTGCATCGTGCTGGCGCTCGCGCCGACGCTCGCCGCCCAAACTTTTACCCCCGCCCAAATTGAAGCCGGCCAATCCGCTTTCCAGCAGAAATGCGCCTTCTGCCACGGCAAGGACACTGGCGGCGGCGAGGACGGTCCCGACCTCACGCGGTCCAAGCTGGTCGGCGAAGATAAAAATGGCGATAAAATCGGCCCCGTCGTGCGTGCCGGCCGCCCTGCCACTGGCATGCCGGCCTTCACCCTGAGTGACGCCGAACTCGCGCAATTGGTCGCCTTCATCCATGCTCAGCGCACCCTGGCCGAATCGCAAAACGGTCAGCGCAAAGGCGTTGACACGGCTGACCTGAAAACCGGCAACCTGCAGGCCGGCATCGAATACTTCAACGGAGCGGGCAGATGTTCCTCCTGCCACTCACCCACGGGAGACCTCGCCGGCGTAGCAAAGCGGAATGATGGCCTGAAGCTTATGGAACGCCTCATGTACCCGCGCGGCGCCAAAGGCAAGATGACCGTGACATTACCCTCCGGCGAAACCATCGCCGGCGAAAGCGCCTATGAGGACGAATTCACCGTCGCGCTGCGCGATTCCACCGGCGCTTACCGATCGTGGCCGGCCGGAAAAGTCAAAGTGAAAGTGGACGCTCCCGCCGAAGCGCACGTCGAACTCCTCTCCAAATACACAGACAAGGACATCCACAACCTGATGGCCTATTTGCTCACCCTCGAATAAGGACCAGCCATGAAGCTTAACCTCACTTACCTCCTTCTGGCTTCGGCCGTCTCGCTCAGCGCTCAGGGAATTACACCTGACATCCTGCTCAAACCGCCGGCCGACACCTGGCCCGCGTATCACGGCGATTATTCCGGCCGCCGCCACAGCAGCCTGGCTCAAATCACGCCCGAAAACGTGCGCAATCTCGGCCTTTCCTGGGCCTTTCAAACCGGCGTCAATCAGTCCCTCAAATGCTCGCCGCTGCTGGTCGATGGCGTCCTTTACATCACGCTCCCCGACAACGTTTGGGCCGTGGACGCCCGCTCCGGCCACCAGATCTGGAAATACTCATATCCCGAAAACAAAGGCTTCCACATCGGCTCGCGCGGGGTTTCGATGTATGGCAACTGGCTCTATTTCATGACGCCGGATGCGCACCTGGTCTGTCTCGATGCTAAGAACGGCAAGGTCCGCTGGAACATCGCGGTGGCCGATTCCGCAAAGGGTTACTGGACCACCATGTCGCCCCTGATCGTGCGCAATCACGTGATCGTAGGCGTTTCCGGCGATTTCGATAACCTTAATGGCTTCCTGAAATCCGTCGATCCCGAGACCGGCAAAACCCAGTGGCGCTGGGACAGCACTCCGCCCGCCGGCACGCCCAACGCGACCACCGGCGGCATGACGTGGATGACCGGCACCTACGACCCCGCGCTCAACCTGATCTACTGGGGCACCGGCAATCCCACGCCCGTTCTTACGGCGAAGAACCGGCCTGGCGACGACCTCTACACGTGCAGCATCGTCGCGCTCGATCCCGATACCGGCAAGCTGACCTGGCATTTCCAGCCCTCGCCGCACGATACCCACGATTGGGACGCCGTTGAAACTCCTGTCCTGGTCGATGCCGATTTCCATGGCACTCCGCGCAAGATGCTGATGCAGACGTCGCGCAACGGCTACTTCTTCGTGCTCGACCGGACCTCCGGCGAGAGCCTTCTCACTACTCCATTTGGACCCACCAACTGGGCCACCGGCATCGATAAGAAAGGCCAACCGATTCCTAATCCCGATAAAGAACCCGCACCCGATGGCCGCCTGATCGCGCCCGACGAAGGCGGACTGACCAATTACCGCTCGCCCAGTTTCGATCCGAAGACCGGGCTCTTTATCGTTGACGCGCATCCCAGTTACGGCATCTACTTCGCCAAACCCGCCGACGGCTATTTCGGCTGGGCCGGCGCCGACTATGGCGTCTGGGGCAAGGCCGTGCTGGATGCCATCGATTATCAAACCGGCAAGATTCGCTGGTCGCACGAACTGGGACCGAACGGCGCGGGCGCGGGCGTCCTTACTACCGATTCCGGCCTGATCTTTACCGGCGATGCCCAGGGCAGCGTGCTCGCACTTCGTACTGAAGATGGCAAGACGCTCTGGCATGCTGGCGCAGGCGGAAGCATGCAAAGTTCGCCCATCACTTATCAGCTCGACGGCCGGCAATACCTGGTCACCAGCGCGGGCGGAGTTCTGTTTGCGTGGGCGTTGCCTGAAAATTAGTTCATGGCGTTAGAGAAGAGGGAGGAGAAGAAGCGGCCCGAGCCGTCGCACCTTCTTATAGCTTTAGCCTTATGCGCGCTGACTCTACTCGCCTACGCTAACTCCTTTCAAGGTGCTTTTACTCTTGACTGCAAACAACTGCTAAGCGGCGATAAGCGCATCCAGCAGCTTACAGCCGATAACCTGGGCCTTATTCTCCATCACACCTACTGGTGGCCTTATGGAGAAAGCGGCCTCTACCGTCCGCTTTCCACCCTGTCTTACCTGTTCAATTACGCCATCCTGGGCAACGCCGAAAATCCCATCGGCTACCACGTTATTAACATCCTGTTGCACCTGGGCAATGTCCTGCTGGTCTACACCCTGGGTCTCCGGCTGATGGGCACCCGACGCCAGGCCTTCGCGGTCGCGGCGCTTTGGTCGGTACACCCTGCCCAGACCGAATCGGTAACCTACATCGTCGGCCGCCCCGAACTGCTCGCCGGAGTGGGAGTCCTCGGAGGCTTCCTGCTCTACGTGATGAGCACAGAGACCACGGGACCGCGCCGATGGGCCATCCTTATCGGCGCCGCGGCCGCAACCGCCATAGGCGTTTTTTCGAAAGAAAGCGGTATCACGATCCTGGGCGTGATCGCTCTCTACGAATTGGCATTTTGGAACACCCGAAGGCAACTGCATGGACGCCTCTCCGGGCTGATTGCTATCGCGATCCCCGTCACCGCCATGCTTCTCGTTCGAAACCAGATACTGGCGGCCTCGCCGCCGGCCCGCTTTCCTTTTCTCGACAATCCGCTCGTCAATTCCGGATTCATCGAAGCCAGACTCACGGCCCTCACAGTCATTGCGCGCTATCTCTGGAGACTGGTTTGGCCAATCACGTTGTCTGCGGATTACTCCTGGGCGCAGATCCCACCATTCCGCGGAACCGCAATCGAATGGATCTCGCTCCTGGCGGTAGCCGCGCTGGCCGCGGCCGCCGTCTGGTGCTGGCGGAGAAATCGTACCGCCTTCTTCTTCGCCGGCTTCGCCGCCGTAACGTTCCTGCCCGCCTCGAACCTTCTGTTCCCGGTGGGCACCATCATGGCCGAGCGCATCCTCTACCTGCCCGCCATCGGATTTTGCGGATGCCTCGTACTCATCGGCGCCGCGCTCCCAACCAGGTGGCCCTTAGCCGGACCACTCACACTCGCCCTGCTTCTCACCGCTTACATCGCGCGAACCTGGGCCCGCAATATCGATTGGACCGACGACCTGCACATGGCCCAGGCCACGGTTCAAACCAGCCCCAGCAGCTTCAAAGTCCGCAAGACCCTGGCCTTCCTTCTCTTCCATTCCGATGAGTCCAACTCCAACCTCAACCAGGTAGTCGATCAGGCCGAAAAAGGTCTGGCCGTTCTCGACCCGCTGCCCGACGCCGACAACGATGCGGAATCCTGGCGATTCGCCGGCAACTATTACTTCATCAGCGGCGATTTTCCCCGAGCAGCCGAGCGCCTCAATCGAGCCATAGCCATCATGGAATGGCCCGGCATCCAGCCCAATGCCGAAGCCGGCTATGCCTACCGCATGCTGGCCCTCGCGTATCTACGACTGAACGACCCACAGAAAGCCGCCAACGCAGCCGAACGCGCCGTTCAGGCCGACCCCTTCAATCCGGAACGCTACCTGCAAATGGCCGAGGTGATGGCCCGTTCGAATCACCCCGACCAAGCGGCCATAACCCTGCTGCAGGGCGAAGCCCTCACCTCCGACCCGCGTGTCGCAAACGCTGCGAAGAACGCCGATCGCAATCGCTTCCTCTGCCCCGCTCTCGCAAACGCAATCGCCATCCGAATGACCACTGGGCGCCCCGATATCGCTCAACAGCTAAAAGACGCAGCAACCTGCCCCGCTCCTCAACACTGACCCGATGCCAGAATCAAGTTATGAGACAACCTGATGAGATCGAAGCCGAGCTCGCTGAGATCAGCGGGATCGCCGAAGACGATAACAAATTCGCCCGCATCGTCGCCTGGTGCGCCACCCATCCCGACGAAGTCCCCTTCGCCATCCGTTTCCTGATGGGCCGTTCGGCGCCAGACTCGACCGCAGGCCGGTAAGAGCGTATGCTCGTCTGACAGACGACGACAGCCGCGTTATTCGGGACCAGAAAGAACGCGGCTGTCGCCGCGTGTCCTTCCAGCCTTAGTTAGTTAAGTTAATTAATTAGTTTCCGGCGCAAAATTTGCTTTCGAGTATAGAGCGCCGCTCCCTTACGGTCACGGCTCGGAATGAAAACCCTTGTTATCAACAGCCTTTCCGAGCCGCGCGCGTAAGCAAGCGGTTGCAAGTGCCGACTTTCCGAATTTTGCGCCGGAAAGTAATTAACGCCTACACCCTTCACTTACACGCCGGAACCGGCACACTAACCGCCCCAACCGGACCCAACCCCGCCTTAGCCAGTTCCCCATTCAAATTCGCCAGATCCGTCTTCATCAATTCATTCCAGCCCTTAGCCGCGGTAGCCAGTTCCGCGCAAGTCCCCGCATAGGCCGTCTCCATAGCCGGGGTCGGAGCCGCGTCCTGACCGTCCACTACGTTCGCCAGCGAACCCAAACTCCGATTCAGCGCCGCAAACGCCGGAGCCTGCCGTCCACCGCGACCACCTCCGCCTCCGCCGCCAAACCCACCGCCATCCGAACCCTGCAAACGGGCCGCCTTCTGATCGAACTCCTTCAAAGCCGTAATCGCCGCCGTAGCCGAATTCTTTTCTAACTCCTTCTGATCCCCGGCCAGCAACTGCCGCAGCGCGCCCGACTTCTTATATCCGTCGTAACTCTCGGCCACCAGATCGATAATTTTCGTTTCCAGATCCAACTGCTGCGCCAGCGCCGCGCCGGACACATCCACGCGTGGATCCATCGCCACCACCAATGGCTGCTCGTAAGTTTTGCCGTTCACCGTCAGCCTCACACGGTAATTCCCCGGCGTAACAATCGCGCCCACAGGCAGCGCGGGCGTGTTTCCATACAACGCCGAAATCGGATACTCATGCCTCAGCACAGGCGGCGCCGCATAGCGCAGGTCCCACACGTACCGATTCTGCCCGGCGTTTTTCGTCAGCTTTTCCGCATGCCCCAGCCAGTAATCCGGCACGTTCGGCGGAGGCTCCTTCAACTCCAGATCGTCCGACGTTGAAAGCTCGCGAACCAGCTTGCCCGCACTGTCGTAAATCGCCAGCTTCACATCCTGAGCCGGCGCCGAGGCCACATAATAATCGATAATCGCGCCCGTGGGCGGATTCTGCCCCGCCGGCATATCGGGCGGAATCGGCGTATCCTGATTCAGATCCAGTCGCACGCGCAGCGCTTTCTCCGGCCGGAATAACAGCGTCGAGGCATTGGTGGACGAATCGATCTGCCGCAACGGCGTCACATCATCCAGAATCCAGAACGCGCGCCCATAGGTCGCGACCACCAAATCGTCCCCATGCACCACCATGTCGCGCACCGAAGTCAGCGGCATATTCAGCCGCAGAGAACTCCAGTGATTGCCATCGTCAAACGAGACATATGCGGCCTGCTCGGTCCCGGCGTAGAGCAGTCCCTTCTTCAGAGGGTCTTCGCGAACCACACGAGCAAAATTCAAGTCCGGGAAGCCCGCTGAAATGTCGTCCCACGTCTTCCCCGCATCGCGCGTGCGATAAAAATGCGCCTTGAAATCGTTCTCTTCATGCCGATCCACCGCCGCATAAGCGGTCGCCGCATCGAAGTGCGAAGCCTCAATCATGCCGATCGTCGTCAACGCCGCGAGACCCTTCGGCGATACATCGGACCACGTCGCCCCGCCATCCTTCGTCATCTGAATCACGCCGTTATTCGTGCCCGCCCAGATCACTCCGGCCGAAACCGGCGAAGCGGAAAACGTATTGATGGCCGAACGATTCATAGGAGCAATGGTCTCCTGCTGTTCCTGCGCACGAGGCCGCGCGGGTGCAACCACACCTGCAGTTTCGGTAGTCGCCGGAGCAGCCGGAGGCGCATCATCCGCACGCTTCGTCAAATCCGGACTCGCCTGCTTCCAGTGCACCCCGCCATCCCGCGTCTCCATTAAAAACTGCGAGCCCCAGTACATGGTGTGCGGGTCGGTCGGCGAAAAACCAAGCGGAGGATTCTGCGCCGTCCGATACTCGGTATCGCCACGCGTCACACTCACCGACACTGTCGAAACCTGCCGGTTGGAGCGATCGATCCGCACCAGCCCGCGGCTCGGCCCGCCGGCATAAACCAGGTTATTGTTCAAAGGATCGGGAACGATATATCCAAACTCATAACCGCCCACCGGATCCCAGTCCATGAACGTGATTTCGCCATAATCCCCTCGGCTCGCCGTCCCAACAGACCCGCTGTCCTGCTGCGTCCCATAGACCCAATACGGATAGCGATTGTCCGTCGACAGATGATAAATCTGCCCCGTTGGCTGGTTGTACCAGGAACTCCAGGTCTTGCCGCCATCCATGCTGATGGTCCCGCCCTGATCGCTCGCCATCATCATACGATTCGAATCCTTCGGGTCGATCCACAACGCATGGTTATCGTCACCGCCTGGCGCGCCCTTGTAAGAGCTGAACGTTTTGCCGCCGTCGTCTGAGCGATAAAGCGAAGTCTGCGCGACATAGACGACATCGGGATTATTCGGATCCAGAAACACCCGGCTGAAATAACCGCTGCCCGTCACACGCGTATCTAAGGTGCTCTTCGCCCAGTGCACGCCGCCGTCTTCGGATTTATATAAACCGCCCGCGCCGGCTGGACCTCGCCCACCACCGCCAGGTCCGCCGCCACCCGCCACAATTGCGAACACCTTCCGACCATCGGCGCTCGTCGCCACACCGATGCGTCCCAAGCGCCCGCCAGGAAGGCCTTCCGTCAATTGCGTCCAGGTATCGCCGCCATCGGTGGTCTTATAAATACCCGCCGTGCCCGTCGATTCAATCGCCGCACGCGCACCCGGACGCGTGTAGTGCTCCATGAGCGCCACATATCCGATCTTCGAATTCCCGGGAGCAAACGCTATATCCACCGCGCCTGTGACGTCGTCTTTGTAGAGCACCTTCTTCCAGGTGCGCCCGCCATCGACGGTCTTGAACACACCGCGCTGTTCGCTCTTCGAATAGGTCTTACCTAAAGCCGCCACGAGGACAACATCCGGGTTCGCCGGATCCACCCACATCCCGCCGATATGCTCTGTCTCATCCAGCCCGACATGCCGCCAGGTCTTGCCCGCATCGGTCGATTTATAAACGCCATCGCCCATGTTGACCGAACTGCCCACCATACTCACATCGCCTGTCCCGACATACACGATGTTGGGATCTGATATCGCTACCTGAATTGCGCCGATAGAAGACGTCGGGGTCGGAACCTGATCGAAGATGGGCGTCCACACCACACCGCCATCGACGGTCTTCCAAACGCCACCGCCCGGCGTGCCCATGTAATAAACAGCAGCGTTGCCGGGAATGCCCGCAACGGCGGTTACGCGACCCGCGCGAAACGGCCCAATTTGCCGCCAGCGCATGGCCTGATAAAGATTGGTGCCGGCCTGCCCGGCCAATTGAGCGAACGCGGTGATGGAAACAAAGGTGATGAGCGAGAAACGTACCAGCATTCCAGAATTGTCGCACCTCGCCCCGGGATGGTGGAAACCCCTGCGCGGGAAAAGCATCTATACAAACGTAAGGAGATTATAATTTATGTCCGCAAAGTCATTCTTAATCGTTGGAGCGTTAACTCTCGGAAGTCTTGGCATTGCCAGCGCCAAGTCGTACGACTTTTCAGTAGGCGAGCCGACCATGGTTGGTCAGCAAACCCTCAAAGCCGGCGAATACACAGTCACGCTGAAGGGTTCCCAGGCTGTTTTCACTAACGTTGAGAGAGGCAACTCTTTCACCGTGTCGGTGACAGTTGAACACAATGGACAGAAGTTCGATCAGACCGCTGTTGAATCCTCTACTGGCCAGAACGGCATAGATAGGATCAACAAAATCGACCTCGGCGGCTCAGATACCGTGCTCGATATCGGCAACTAGGGCAAAACCTGAATCCGCAGATTGCGGAACTCCACGCGCATAGGCTGGCCTGCATGCATCTGCAGCGCGATCACACCCGATGCCGACTTAGCATCTTCCGTATCGATTGTGACCACGCCATTGAAGGTCAGCCTGATGCGTTTCCCGTTTGCGAAAATCTCGTAGCTGTTCCAATCGCCCATATGAAGAACTGGCTTAGCCTTTTGCCAGCCTTCATCCTGAGTCTTCATCAGCTTTCGCTCGCGCCCGCGTTCCTCATATAAATTGCCCCACGCGGAATGATCTCCGACATCTGAAGCATCGGCCTGATATCCCGCTACAATCCAGCCCGGGCCAGGGTACAACTCGCTTCGAAACTGAATCCCGCTATTGTGATTCCTCAGCTTGATATCGGCACGCAAAACAAAGTTCGCAAACTGCCGTTTCTTATAAACCAGAAACGTATTCACCTGGAAGGGATGGTTATCGCTTGACCCCACGATCAACCCATCCTGCACCGACCACAGACCCGGATCGCCGTCCCATCCCGCCAGATCGTGCCCATTGAAAAGCAGCTCGAAGCCTGCCTTCTTCTCCTCAGGCGTTAGCGTATTCAAATCCGCACCCGCCAGCCCGAACGCAAACGCCAACAGAAATATCGTTAAACGCATTACACGATATTATGATGCTCATGCACTGGCGCATGGTCGACTTCCCCAATCTCCCCGGCGTGCCCTGCCCCTGCGGAACCGCTCGGCGGGCCTTCGCCGACGTCGCGGAATTCCCCGGCACGATCCACATGACTTCCATTTCCGCAGATGCCGAGCTCCACTACCACAAACGCCTCACCGAGACTTATTACTTCCTCGAATGCGGTCCCGACGCCCGGATGCAGCTCGACGACGAAGTCATCCCTGTAACACAAGGGATGTGCATCATGATCCCGCCTGGCGTGCGCCATCGAGCGCTCGGGAAAATGACCATCCTCAACATCGTCTTCCCCAAGTTCGACCCAGCCGACGAGTTTGTCGTATGAAAACCACCCTTGGACTGATCGCAATCGCGACCCTCGCAGCCGCCGGCCAGTGGACCACCTTCGGAGGCAACCCGCAGCGCGATGGCTGGGCCCGCGGCGAAACCACTTTCACTAAAGACAACGTCGGCAAAATCAAACTTGTCTGGAAACTCAAGCTCGATAGCCCTGCCCGTGAACTCAGCTCCCTCGCCGCGCCGGTAGTCGTTGAGAACGTCCTCATGATCCAGGGCCACAAAGACATCATCCTGGTGGCCGGCGCTTCCGACACGCTCGACGCCATCGATGCCGATACCGGCAAGCTTATCTGGCACAAGAAATTCGAAGTCACCGCGACCGCCAAACAAGCGCCGCGCTGGCTCTGCCCCAATTCGCTGAACGCCACCCCCGTCATTCAGTCCGGAGGCGAAAACCCGCGCGATAAAACCGTTCACGTCATCACCAGCGACGGCAAACTTCACTCCCTGAACGTCGTCAATGCCGAAGATCGCAAGCCACCCATTCAGTTCGTACCGCCTTTCTCGAAGAACTGGAGCCTGAATCTGGTGGATGGCGTCCTTTATACAACTACCGGGCAAAACTGCGCAGGAGCGAAATCCGGCGTCTGGGCCATGGATTTGAGCAAGCCCGAGCGCCCGGTAAAATTCTTCGCCTCCACGGGCGGGATTTGGGGACGCGCGGGCGTGGCCGCCGACGAATCCGGCAAAATCTATGCCCTCACCGGTGACGCCGCGTTCGACCCCGCTGCCGGCAAATACGGCGATACGCTCGTCGCGCTCGCGCCCAAAACGCTCGACCTGCTCGACTACTACGTTCCCACCAACTTCAACTTCATGAACCGCAAAGATCTCGACATGGGCAGCATCAGCCCGGTCGTCATTAAAGATAAAGGTCGCGACCTCATCATCGGCGGAGGCAAAGAGGGCCGCCTTTTTATCCTCGATGCTAAATCCCCAGGCGGCGCCAGCCACAACGAGCCCCTCTACCGCAGCCCTGTTTACCTGAATGCCGATCTTTATTCCGCCGGGCGGGGATTCTGGGGCGCCTTCGCATCGTATGACAATCCGCAAGGCGTCCGCTGGGTCTACGCGCCTGCGTGGGGACCCGTCGGCCCGGACGCACCCGCTTTCCCCACCGCAAACGGCCCCATTCCCAACGGCAGCATCATGGCCTTTCGGCTTGAAGACAAAGCCGGCAAACCCACGCTTACACCCGCCTGGACCTCGCGCGATATGAACGTCCCCGAACCGCCCATAATCGCCAACGGAATCGTCTTCGCGCTGTCGAACGGAGAGAGCGTCGTGCAGGCCACCGAAGACGGCCGCATCATAACCACCGAACAGCGCCTCAAAGCCGCCGCCGGACATGCTGTTCTCTACGCCTTCGACGCCGCCACCGGCAAAGAGCTTTACTCGAGCGGAGACACTGTCGCGGGAGTCGCCCACTTCAGCGGCATCGCGCTCGCCAATGGCCGCGTCTACGTCACCACTTTTGACTCCACCGTTTATTCGTTTGGCTTTTCTGAAGAGTAAACCCCAGCGCATTTTCATTTACACTCAATGCGATTAAGCAAACCCTGTGTTCGAGCGGGTTCCGGAAAAAATATGGTACCGCCGGTACCAAAAAATAGCCCTTTACAAACCACGCCCCCGAAAGTATCCTGTGAGCGATCAGTCTTTCAGTATTTAAAATCCTGAAGAATCAGGATTGTAATCGGGGGAGGTTTTACCTCAGTGAACCGCACTTTAGCGCTGCTGGCCCTGGCGGGTTTAATGTCCGCCCCGGCGGCTCTTGGCACCAGCATTATAACGATCGGTGAGATTTCCCTTATCGACAACGGAAATGGGACCTCTCAGTTTTCGGTGATCAATAATACCGGGATAACCGACGGTTGCTCAACAGCCGGCGGGTTCCCTGTCTGCACGATCCTGGACATCTCCGGAACATTGACTTACTCCTACACCAAGGGCTCGTCTACCGTCACCAGTTCCGTCGCGCTCGTCGATGCTCTGGGTCCCGACGATCTGAACCCCGGAGATATTGCTTATGCTCCCGCCGAGTTTGAGTTCGAAACAACCGCGGCATCCTTTAAGAGCGCTTCTTTTTCCGGCTCGTTCACCCCGGTGAGTTTCACAACCGACATTGGTCACTACACTTCTGGCGGGACAGTGGCCACCTCGGCGGATATCATCGCCAATGGCGGCTTCGCTCTGCTCAACACCACCGCCACTGCCAGCGTCGCCGCAGTTCCCGAGCCATCGTCAGTCGCACTCGCGATCGGCGGCTTGCTTTTCCTGACCCTTTTTCGGCGGGAGCACCTTTCCAAGCTCTCTTAGCTCATGTAGACCCAAACCAACACCCAACCAATAACCATCCCCAGGGAGGATTGCCTGTATGAAGTTCCGTAGCGCCTCGTCCGTGTCTGCTGTCTTTTTCGGAGTCCTTTTTTTATCGAGCCCGGCTTTCGGGCAGGTGAAGATATCCGGCATCGCGCCAGCTACCGTTCAACCGGGGAGCACGCTCACCTTTAACGGTGCAAGCGTCCCCGCAGGCGTCTC
>Ga0302319_10011887_pt1 | contig 16486 bp, 15 predicted proteins | sample Bog_T0_2_FD_203319 | JGI IMG/M metagenome (GOLD analysis project Ga0302319, IMG submission 203319) | Peat permafrost microbial communities from Stordalen Mire near Abisko, Sweden - Bog_T0_2 | ecosystem: Environmental > Terrestrial > Soil > Wetlands > Peat | place: Sweden: Abisko, Stordalen Mire...
GGTACTTGCGGGAAAGGACGTTGCGGGAAAAGACGCTGCGCGAAATCACCCGATTGCGCCAGAACCATTTTTCGTCGTCCCTGGATTCCGTGCGATTCCAGGCATAGTTGGAGTGAAGAATGGTTAAAACTTTGAGACAGATTTTTATTGCAAGAGTATCGCGAATCGGCAGTCGCATCGTACTATTTGGATTTGTTACGACTCCTTTGATTCCCGGTTTTCAAAATGCACCAGCCGCGACGACGTCTGCGAATTCCCTATTACCCCCATTTCTTGCTCCTATCTATTCGGAAGTGATACCGACCTCAGCCGGGCTCCCGTATAACCCTGCGTACGATAATCTCGAAACGTTTGTCGCCCCCAATGGCCGGACCGTCGAAGTTCTTGTTAAAGGGCCGGAGGGATCGGGAAGGTACACGAGAGCCATAAAGCATGGGGAGACCGCGGATGCTTATTTTCCCGCCATTGTTGCAGAGGCCATTGCGGCTGGGGCCCACATTGTGGTGGTTCCAAAGGGAACCTATACGTTTCAGCCGCCCAATGCCATCAACCCGGCAACGGGCCAAACCCGGGCTCAATGTTACTGCAATGGGGCTAATCCCTTCAACTGTCCTCCGCATTGGACGATTGGACCTTACCCGACCACAACTTTCACAGCTCCGTATGGTATCGCTGATTTAGATATTGACTTAAGTGGCTCAACTCTTAATTTTAATTCTCCAGGCGTGGGAATTGAAATATTGAACGCCGTCCGTGTGCGGCTCAAAAACTTCACCATAGCTTAGTGATCGATTCCCAGTATCCGGTCACAAGTCCTTATTTTCCGGGAGGGAATATTCAAATTCAAGCGGTGGACCCCTGGAATGACTCACCGTCAGTTCCCCCTCCAGGTGTTTATTCGGCTAATCTTTCCGTTGAAGAATATTTTACATTTCCTTCTCTAAGCCAGGCCGCCCAGCCCACTTATGTGGGAAGGACCTCCGCGGGAGCGCAGACGTATTCCTGCAAGTCTTGTAATTTCACAAATGTAATAAACCAGGGCCAGCCCTGTTCATTTTTTGATGGATGCGCCAATTTCGATCCGTTTACCTTGGGAGAAAGACTGCTGGTTCGCCACTATACCTACCTTAACGGCGCGGCGATCGAATTAGTATTTACAGAAGATATGGACCTTGAGAACTTTACGATATTGACGGGACCCACCGATGGCATTGACACTCTTGCAAACGGTGGTTTACGGGGACTTAGACTCAATCAGGCCAATATTGTCCGGGGGCCCGGACGTCTTGTCACTGTTCCCTCTGGGGCGCTGGGAATCGATCAAGGCGATTTCCAATTAGAAAATTCCGTTATTGGCTTTGGCGGTGACGATCTTCTTAATATTTCACCAACCCGGCGGGGTATCAATTCCATTGAACCCGGAAGCAACGGCGGCACTGTGGTTACCTTTCCGGGGAATTGCCAGCCTTCTATAAACGACGATCCAGTTGCCGGCGACGCCCTTGCATTTTATGATGTAAACTTCGTCTATTTAGGCTCCGCACCAGTGGCTTCGGAAACCAATAACTGTAGCACCGACGGAACCATATCGGCGACTCTAAACCTCAAAACCTCCATATCCGCGGCTACCACTCTCATCGATCTGACGGACTCAGCCAGCGCTCGCTATGTGATCAGGGGAAATACTTTCGAATACAACCGGCAACACGGTATTCCAGAGGATTCGCCGTACGGTTCGATTGAAGGCAATACTTTTACGTACAACACCTCTGGGGCCATGATATTCGCAGACGTTACTAACGGAATTCCAGGGCCCGGGGCGGCTAATATTACGGTTTCGAACAATGAAATCTCGCTGTCTCCGAGTTCCCCTTACAATAGCGTCTGGGGCGCCATTACAATCATAGGCCCCGATGCCAACCCGGACGTTATTAAAGACCCGCTATTCCAAAAAATAGTTGTGAGCGGAAACAGTATTTCTGATGTTTCCTGTTCCGCCATCGCATTTACTTCAACGCAATATCTGGCTGTCGAGTCAAACATAGTTACAAATTCGAACGAGTCCAAGTATAACTCGTGGGGGAATTTATTTGATCCATTGTCGCCCGATGATTCCATTCTTATTTACGGGTCAAATACGGGAGAAGTATGCGCCAGCTCTATCGGCGGTAGGTCTGGGCCTATTGGGGTGCGCAGCGCAGTCGACAGATCTATTGCAGTGGAACCGTCCTGCTCGCAAAATTAGCAGGCCTACGCTACAAGATGTCTAGAATAGTACAGACGGCGCTTGCTGCCGGATAATGCCCTTTCAATTCGCGATCAGCGCAACCTTTACCGCGGAACCCATCGAAACCGTTTTAGCCTTCTGGGGCCGTCAACTGAAATGGTCTATCGAAGTCCGGTTCGCGCCGTTCAATCAGGTGGCCCAATCGCTGCTCGATCCTGCTTCGGTGCTGGCTCGCAATAGGGAGGGCGTGAATGTGGTCCTGGTTCGCCCGGAAGACCTGGGCAGGTCCGATGAAGCGATCCGCTCGCACTTCGATGAATTGCTGGAGCTGGCCAGGCGTGCTCGCGGTGCTTCTTTTGTTCCGTTCGTGTTCGTAGTCTGCCCGGGATCGCCCGCACTCGTGGTCCCGGAGATCGCCGGCTTGACGATGCTGCAACCCCACGACGTGGATCGCCTCTACCCGGTGGATGAAATATTCAGTGCCGAGGGCGACCGGCTGGGACGCATCGCTTATACGGAGAGCTATTTCGCCGCGTTGGGAACGGCGTTAGCGCGGCTTGTGTATGGGCAAGTGGCAGCGCCTTTCAAAGTAATCGCCCTCGATTGCGATGACACGTTATGGGACGGCATCTGCGGCGAAGACGGGGCCGCCGGGATCGTTATGGATGAACCACGGCGCGCACTGCAACAATTTATGGCGGCGCAGCGCGATAGCGGAATGCTGCTCACGCTGGCTAGCAAGAACAACGAACGCGACGTGATCGACGCATTTGAACGGCATCCGGAGATGCCGCTGCGGCTCGAAAGCTTTGTTTCGCGCCGGGTCAATTGGGACGCAAAAAGCGCCAGTCTGGCGTCATTGGCCGAGGAGCTTTCGCTGAGTCCGGAAAGCTTTCTATTCATCGACGACAACCCGATGGAGTGCGGCGAAGTTCAGGAGAATCTGCCGCAGGTTCTGGCGCTGGCGCTGCCACCGAACCTGGTTGAAATCGCCCGTTTTCTGGCCCACGTGTGGGCGTTCGATCATCCGCACGTGACCGCCGAAGACCGCCGCCGTAGCGAGTCGTACGCACAGACGCTGACCTTCGGGCGCGAACTGCAGATGGCCGGCAGCATGGAGCATTTTCTTGAAACGCTAAACCTGCGGGTGTCGTTCGTGGCGGCGACGCCGGACCGTGTCCCGCGGATTGAGCAGTTAACGCAGCGCACCAACCAGTTCAACTTCACGACCGTTCGCCGCACGTCCGCCGAGATCGAGGCGCTGGTTTCGAGCGGCGCATGGGAGTGCCGGGGCGTCGAAGTAGCGGATCGCTTCGGCGATTACGGCCTCACCGGCGTTCTGATATTCCGCGTGAATGGCGATGCGCTGGAGGTGGACACTTTCCTATTGAGCTGCCGCGTGCTGGGGAGAGGCGTGGAACATCGGCTGATGAACTGGCTGGGTGAAGAAGCCGTGCGCCGCGGCGTCCACGCGATCACTGGACGCCTGGTTCCTACGGAGCGCAATGAACCGGCGGGACAGTTCCTCCACAGCATTTCCGGCGCAGCTGAAGGAGTTTACCGAATCCCGGTGGAAGTCGCCGAGCGTGCTCGTTGGACTCCTCAACACCCGGTCGTATGGAGGCAAGAAAGACAGCCTCGTCAATCGATTTCGAAAAACCGTCCCGATTACGCCTATATTGCGCGGCATCTCGCCAGCGCTGCGGATATTCTGGCGGCGATGCGCGCCGAAGCGCGCGGCGGCTTGACGGCCACATCCGTAGTTTGGCAATCGAGGACTGAGGCTTCGCTCGGCACGATATGGTCGGAATTGTTGCATAAGCCGGAGATTCAACCAAACGACAACTTTTTCGACATGGGCGGCCACTCGCTGCTGGTGGTCCTGTTGACTGTCCGCATTCGGGAGGCTCTGGGCGTAGAACTGCCGATTGAAGACGTCTATTGCGGCGATATGACCGTGCGCTCGCTGGCCCGGACCATTGACCGCCGCCTGGCAGGCGAAGATGCCGATTACGATGCGCTGATCGATGAGATCGGGCGCATGTCCGACGATGAAGTGGCGCGTTTGCTGGCGGAGTCAGAATAGCCGCGCGTGCGAATCCTGCTGACGTCGAATGCCAGCTATGCACCGCCGCGCGGCGGATCCACGCGTAGCAATCTGGCCTGGTTGCACCGCTTGATTGCCCGCGGCCATGAGTGCCGTGTGGTTAGCGCGGCGATGGGCGGCGATCGAGAGAGCGAGGCCGGCGGAATTCAGATTCGAAGTGTGAAGGCGCTGCCTTTGCGGTCGCGGATTGTGGAGGAGGAGATAAGAAGTTATCGTCCGGATTTTGTGTTCGTTTCTTCTGAAGACGTGAGCCATATTCTGCTTCGCACTTCGGCCCGGATCGCGTCTGGCCGAATCGTTTACCTGGCGCACACGCCGCAATTCTTCCCGTTTGGGCCGGAAAGCTGGAACCCGGACCCGATCGCCGCCAAGCTGCTGCGCACGTCGGCGGGGATTGTGGTGATTGGCCAGCACATGGCGGCTTACGTGGAGGAGCATCTTGGAATCGGCCCCGCCGTCATACATCCGCCCATTTACGGAGAACCGCCCTATCGGAGCTTCGGCAATTTCGACCGCGGCCAGATCCTGATGGTGAATCCCTGCCAGGTGAAAGGCATCTCGATATTCCTCGAACTGGCGCGACGCTTTCCGGAACTCTCATTCGCGGCGCTCGACGGCTGGGGAACGACTAGCGCCGATCGCCAGGCTATCGCAGATGGTCCGAATGTGCGCCTGCTGGGCAGTGTCCCGGGAATCGACGATGTTTTAGCCGATACCCGCGTGCTGCTGATGCCATCCTTGTGGTACGAGGGGTTTGGTCTGATCGCGATGGAGGCGATGCTGCGCGGTATTCCTGTTATCGCGAGCGATTCCGGCGGGCTGGAAGAAGCCAAGCAAGGGACCGGGCTGGTGGTACCCGTGCAGCGCATTACCCGCTACCTGGCTGAATTCGACGAGGTACATATGCCCAAGCCGGTGATTGCGGCGCAGGACCTCAGTGGATGGATTGCCGCGCTTCAATCCTTAACCGAAGACCGCGAGTTCTACAGGGCCGAATCGGCCAGCGGGCGGGCGGCCGCTTTGGGCTTTGTTGCATCCGTCGATCCGTGGGCGATCGAGAGTTACTTACATGCGAATCCTGTTGGCGCATAACTCGATTTACTACCCGTCCTTTGGAGGCGGCGACAAATCGAACCGGATGCTGATGGAGGCGCTGGCGGGGCACGGGCATGAGGTGCTGGTGGCTTCGCGACTAGAGGGATTCGGCCCAGTCGAGCACGAGTCGTTTGTTCAACGATTGGGGAGCCGCGCTGTTGAATCGAAAGCAACTGGCGATGGGCTTCGCTTCGTTCTGAACGGCGTCGAAGTCCGTGTGCTGACGCTGACGCCGCAGCTGCGGGCGTTCTTCGCCGAGCTAATGGAACAGTTCGATCCGGATGTGATCGTCACTTCAACGGACGATCCGGCGCAGTTGTTCTTCGAAGTCGCGCGCCGCTCCACGCGGGCCCGCCTGGTATACCTGGTGCGCGCTACGATCGCAGTTCCCTTTGGACCCGATAGCTCGCTCCCCAGCCGCGCGCGGACTGAAGCTCTAGCGGACGCCGACGGCATTGTGGGAGTCAGCGAGTATGTGGCACAGTATGTGCGCGACTATGGCGGGCTGCCTGCTATTCATGTGCCTATCTCATTGATGGAAAGCCCCGGCGCGTCCGTCCTGGGCCGCTTCGATAGCCCGTATGTGAGCATGGTGAATCCATGCGCGGTGAAAGGGATCGACATCTTTCTGGCGCTGGCAGACCGCATGCCGCGTTTATCGTTTGCCGCCGTGCCTACCTGGGGAACGACGCCGGAAGACACGGCTGCTTTGAGCCGCCGATCGAACGTGACGATCCTTGAACCTTCCGATAACATCGACGACTTATTGGCAAAGAGCCGGGTGGTGCTGGTGCCGTCGGTATGGGCGGAGGCGCGCTCGCGCATGGTGATGGAAGCCATGCTACGCGGCATTCCAGTGATGGCGAGCGATACCGGAGGTTTGCGCGAGGCCAAGCTGGGCGTCCCTTACGTGCTGCCGGTGAATGCGGTTCGTCATTATCAGCCGGTGTTGAATCAGAACATGGTGCCGGTTGCGGAGGTGCCACCGCAAGATGTGAGCCCTTGGCAAACTGTGCTGGAGCGTTTGACCACTGACGAAGCGCATTGGGGCGACATCGCCGCACAATCGCGCAGAGCGGCTCTCGAATATTTGAGCACGTTGAGTGTTGAACCGTTTGAGCGGTATCTGCTGGAACTACCGAAGCGAGCGGCACCCGTGAAGGCTGGCCTGGATCCGCAAAGGCAGCGGTTGCTGGAATTGCGGCTGAAGCAAAGGCGGATTTCGGGTAGGGCCGCGGGGCTGCGGTTGTTTTGCTTTGCGCACGCCGGCGCGGGTCCTGGAGCTTTTCGGGATTGGAGCGGCAAACTGCCGGGCGTCGAAGTGGTTCCTGTAGCTCGCGTCGGCGCCGCCGATATGGGTCAGCTAGTCAGTGAGATTCAGCGGGCGTTGCTGCCGCTGCTTACTGGGGCATTTGTGTTCTTTGGCCATAGCATGGGGGCGGGTGTTGCATTCGAACTAACGAGGGCGCTACGGCGAAGTGGATCGCCGATGCCGCGGCTGCTGATTCTGTCGGCTGCGCGCGCCCCGCATCTGCGCGGTGCGGTGGACCCGCCAGACGAGACGGCTGCGGCGGGCCAAATCCCGGAAGCACTACGAGCCGACGTGCGCCTGTTTTCGCTGCACCGTTACGCGGTGGAACCTCCGCTGCCGTGTGCGATAGCAGCATACGGCGGAGCAAGCGACGCCAACGTGCGTCCTGAACATCTGGAGGGCTGGCGCCAATACACCACTGCGTCTTTTCAGCGGCGCGAATTCCCGGGTGGTCATTTCTATTTACAGACGAATGCAGATCCAGTGTTGCAGGCGATCGGCGAGGACTTGGCGGTCAGCCGTTAGAATCAAATCATGCTGAGAACCGCCTCTTGCTGGCTGCTCGCAATCGCCGCGCTGGGCCAGGAGACACCGCCGCCCGATCCGGCGACCATCATCGCCGGCCAGGAAAAGCAAGTAGGAAAGTGGACGGACGGCTGGTTGCACAGCTCCGACATGCGTCTGCAAGCGTGGGGCGCATACCTGGTGGCGCGCGACCGGCGTACGGAAGCGATCCCCACTCTGCTGGGTATCGTGGATGTGCACACGGTGGTGGTGGAGCAGGCAGCGGTGATCGCCGATCAGGATCGCCACAATGCCATGCTGGAGGCGCTGGACGCCCTTTTGGAGCTGGGCGCAGCGATGCCGCCCGCAGAGGCGCAGCGAATCTTCCCGGAGTTTCCAGTACAGTCGCTCATTTTTCTGTTGCGATCTTCGGAGGATCCCGGAGCCGCACTGCTGGCGATCTTTCGGAGTGAACCGGCCATGGGTGCGGCGTGGCTGGCAGCGGGCGCTTTGCTGACGGAGCATCATACCGGTGGTTTTTCGGCGGCTGTGGTGGCAGGCATGACGGTGCATGCGGAGGTGACCGTACTTGATCCCAATGGCGGATTCACGCGAGGAGGGGGGCTCCTCTGTGGGGCCATGGGGACGACGGGTCCTCCAACGGCGGGCTGGCCGCCGCTGACCGTTTACTCGTTCAGCGGTTGCGGCGACCGTTTGGAACCGGGAGCTATGGTTCTTGCGGGAGGGACGGATCCGGCTTACTACCATCGCCGGGTGGGGCCACGTGAAAGCGGCGGAAGCTACGGCTGCAATCCGGATCGGGACCTGGTTCGTCAACACTACCTGACGACGCTGCTGTCTGCTTCCGCGGAGCGCCCGCCGGTACATGCGCATGTGTCGCATAGCATTGTGTGGCAGGGCCCGGACGCCTATCGGCAGGACCTGTCAGTCTTTGTCGCCGAACAACGGCAGGTGCTAGCCGGCTTAATGCGCCGGCTGCATGAGGCGGACCTGATCAGCGAGGACGAAGCGAAGGCCATGAGTCCTAAGCTGGATATCCAGGTCTTGGACTACCGAAACTCCAGAGAGCCCGCGCTACCTTCTAATGACCAGTAGCGCGACGCGGGAGTCCGCACTTCGCTTTATCGTTTGCCTGGGCATAGTCAGCCTGTTCGCCGACATGACTTATGAAGGCGCGCATAGCATTATCGGGCCTTATCTGAAAGACTTGGGGGCGAATGCGCTACAGGTTGCCTTAATCGCCGGCTTTGGCGAGATGCTGGGCGCCAGTCTGCGCTTCTTCTCGGGCCGGTTCGCCGACCGGACGCGCGCCTACTGGACCATCACCTTCAGCGGTTACGCCATGAACGTCATTGCGGTGCCCGCGCTGGCCTTTGCGGGAAACTGGCAAATCGCGGCGATCCTAATCATCGCCGAGCGCACGGGCAAGGCGCTGCGCGGTCCGGCGCGAGACGTACTTCTCTCCGGGGCGACGCAGGAAGTGGGGCACGGCTGGGGCTTCGGGCTGCATTCGATTATGGATCAGACCGGGGCGGTGATCGGTCCGCTGCTGATGGTGGCGGCGGTGGCACGGGCGCATCGTTTTGGACCGCCGTTCCTGTGGCTGGCCTTTCCGGCGGTGGGAACGTTGCTGGCATTGCTGATGGCGCGCGTGCTGAATCCCGATCGGGTTCAGCCGGTAAAGACACAGAGCAACCAGCAATTGCCGCGAGTCTTCTGGTTGTATGTGTCAGCCGCTGGACTGCTGGCTTGCGGCGTGGTCGATTTTCCGCTGCTGGCCTATCACTTTCAAGCCGCAAAGATCTCGACTGCGGTCGAGATCCCGCTGCTTTACGCAGGCGCGATGGCGGTGAACGGAATGACGGCGCTGCTCTTTGGGCGGCTTTTCGATCGCTTTGGCCTGAACACTTTGGTCTGCGGAATCTTCATCTCTCTGCTATCGCTTCCACTGGGCTTTCTGGGCGGACCGGCGGGTGCGATCGCCAGCGTGGCATGTTGGGCGACCGGACTGGGCGCGCAGGATGCCTGCCTGCGGGCCGGCATCGCAACGGTGGTGTCGATGAACAAGCGGGGCGGCGCTTTTGGCGCGTTCAATGGCGTCTATGGCGTGATGTGGTTCCTGGGGAGCGTCACCATGGGACTGCTGTACTCGCGGTCGTTAATAGCGCTGGCAGTTTTCGGGATGGTAGCGCAGTTGGCGGCGGCGGTAATGTTCTTCCGCCTCCGCGCTATACTTCCGGGCCGATAACGGCGGGTACCCTTAGAGACTGGCTTGCCGTTCGGCGATGGCGCCAATCACCGGCAGGTACAAACGCTCCCGCTGGTACGCTTTGACGGCCGCAAAGATCAGACCCACCAGCAAGGCCAGTTGGACTACGCGGCTAACCATACTCCAGAGCAGCCAGAATCCGGAAACGGGCAGCATAAAACGGAAAATGCTGAGGCCCAGCAGGATGATGAACCAAGCCACGAAGTACAACAGCGATTGCCAGGCATGGAAGCGAATGGTGCGGTTTTTGCTATAGGGGGCGACCAGGAGAAACACCAACCCGATGATGGGGATGTAGCATAACGCCGCAGCGAGGTTTTCCTCCATACCCAGCCCTTGTGGCGAGGACGGAACGTAAATCGGCTGGGGCGGCGGAATGGACCCCGGCGCTACTGGTTCTTGAGGCGGCACGGTTCCGGCGGTGGCGGCGACGGGACTACCGCACTTGGCACAAAAACGTCCCTCCACGGGAGCACCGCAATTGGGGCAATATTGCATTTCATTCTCTCCTTAATATGTCGAATCCATCACCACCAGCCGCAGCAATCCAACAATACTGGCGATCATGCACAGCGAAATACCGACGACCGCGGACTTCGATCCGCCTTCCTTGCCGACAAAGATGGAAGCGATCCCCACGCTGGCGCCGAGCACGGCGAAGGGAAGATTCACCCAACTCCACGCGGCCACGCATGGAATGAAACCAACGACCATCCCGATAATGGAAAGGATACCCCAAACGAGGGCTATGAAGCTGAGCATGCTTTGGTAAAGACGGTCGCCAGCAGCAGCACTTCATTCAGAACAAACCCCGAGTACAGAGGGAGAGAGCCGCGGTTCGATCGCTGGGCTTCGCGAAATCGGCCGTGCCGGATAGCGATAAATGCCGTGGTCATGCCACAAAGAAAGCACTCCTTGCGATAGCGCGCTTTCCACTCGCATTTCGGAGTGGCGGCGGCAATTTGCCGGGCCGAGAGAACCCAGGGCGCGAGCAAGGTAGACAGCAGAACAACGCCGATCGCGATCCAGACGATTCGAAGCGCTGCCTTGAATTCAGCGGTGGCCATTTAGTCCTTCGCGCGCGGGATCACCAAAGCCGAAAGGGCGAAACTAAGCAAGGTAATGGACACGGCCACGGAACCCCGATTATAAGCCAACGCGGTGTGCCAATGGCCATGCAGCAGATGCGAGATGCCGCGAGTCATGCCACAGCCCAGACATTCCACGCCAAAAACGCGGCGGATTAGGCATAGGTTTGGGCCGTTCTCCACCCAGCGAGCCGGCACGATAGCCAGACCCATCAGAGCGGCGGCGCAAATCGCTTGCAGCCAGCTAATCGCGGAGCGGACGTCCCTGTGCATCGGCGCTAATCGACCCCGTAAGAATCATGATTCCGTCAATCAGGCCCCAAATGCTGGCACCCATTAAGATGAGCCCGCAAGTGACCGGAGAGAGCACCAGTCCGATGACGCCCACCGCCAACTGCGCTATCGCGATGTTGTTGAAGCCGAGATAAAAGCGGTGAATGCCGAAAGCTCCCAGGAAGATGCCGAGCAAACCGGCGGCCAGTTTGGACTTCGCCTGCGGATCGTAAGGCGGCGGAACAGGGTACCCTGGTTGCTGTATGTAGCCACCGGGTGGCGGTGTGTACTGCGGCTGGGGCGGATAGATTGGCGCCACCGGGGGCGCGGGGGCGAGAGGAGGCGGCGGTGGGGCCGACTCAGGAGTCAAGGCCCCCAACGGCGCGCCGCATTTCGTGCAATACTGCGATCCGGTTTCATTCGCGCCGCCGCAATTCGTGCAATAGGTCAAGTTTTTCTTCCTCCTTGGGACCGGCGATGCTACTGCGCCGAGAAGCGGAACACCGTGGTGCTATGGAATTTCTGTCCCGGCTTCAACTCCGTGGTCGGGAAGGCGGGATGATTCGGGGAATCCGGAAAATGCTGCGTCTCCATGCAAAAAGCATATCGCTGCTGGTAGACTTTCCCACGCTTGCCCGTGATTGTGCCATCCAAGAAATTGCCCGTGTAGAACTGCAGACCGGGCTGAGTGGTCAACACTTCCAGCACGCGTCCGGTGGTGGGTTCGTGGACCTTTGCCGCCAAGCTTAACGACCCTCCCGATGCATTCAGTACCCAGTTATGATCGTACCCACGGCCGAACTTCAATTGCGGATCGTTATCGTTAATGCGGTCGCCGATGACGTGGGGAGTGCGGAAATCGAGCGGAGTTCCGGCGACGGGGGCCAGTTCGCCAGTGGGGATTAAGGTCTGGTCGACCGGGGTGAACCGGTCGGCGACGATGGTCACTTCATGATTGAGAATGGTGCCCTCGCCCTGTCCCTTGAGATTGAAATAGGAATGATTCGATAGATTCAGCACCGTATCTTTGCCGGTGGTGGCTTCGTAATCGATATGCAGTTCGGCGGCGTTGAGCGAGTAGGTAACGGTGACGGATAGATTTCCGGGAAAGCCTTCCTCGCCGTCCTTGCTCAGGTAATGCAGCACTACAGCACCACCTTGGATCTTCGCGTCCCAAACGCGCTTATCGAACGCTTTGAGACCGCCATGGAGAGCATTATCGCCGTCGTTCTTCGGAACCATATAGGTCTGGCCGTCGAGCACGAATTTCCCGTGGGCGATACGATTCGCATAGCGGCCGACGATGGCGCCGAAATACGGATTCGTCTTCAGGTACCCGTCGAGGGTGTCGAATCCGAGGACGACATCGGCGATTTTACCGGCGCGGTCCGGGACTTTCAGCGTCACCACGCGGCCGCCGAAAGTGGTGATCGATGTTTCGATCTTCTCGTTTTTGAGCGTATAGAGGTCGACTGCTGTGCCGTCCTCCGTCTTGCCGAAAGGCTTCTTGGTCACGGTTGTCTTCGCCTCCATTTGACAGGCCAGCGCTAACGCCAGGGCAAGGGCTGCTCGAAACAGTTTAAAATCCGAGGGCAATGTTCATCTCCGTCTTGGGTAGCTGGTTGGTCCGCGGTATGGGCGGACGTGAGGATGGTATCACCTGCGCGGGATTGACGCAACTTTGGTTCAAGAATCACCGCTGACCATTGGCGCTCAATATTTGAAAACCAATTCGCCGCCTAAGTATGTCTCCAGCACCCGGACCGATCCATCCTCCGTCACCCGGAACCGCACCAGGTCCGCCCGTTCGCCCGGCGCGAGTCCGCGCTGCCGTGACGAAATGCGGCCGGCGCGGGCAGGATTTCGCGTGGCCATGGTGACCGCTTCGCGCAGACTCAAGCCGGCAAACTGCATTACGTTGGTGATGCCGCGATCCATATGCAGTGCGGAACCCGCCAAGCGGGTGCCTCCTAAGAGGCGCACGCTGCCATCCGCATGCAGTTCCACGTCGACCTCGCCCAGTTTGTAGGGGCCCGGCTGGCAGCCCGCCGGCATCACCGCGTCGGTAATCAACACGGATCGTTCGATACCTTTAGCGCGCAATGCGGTCTTCAAAAACGAATGGCCCAAATGAATCCGGTCGACGATAAAGCTGGCGGTCAATCGGTCCTCCGCCAGTTGGTCCCAAATGTAATTGGGATGCCGCGACATGGTGGCGTGGGCTCCGTTGCCCAAGTGTGTCGACATGGTTGCGCCCGCATGCACCGCATCCTGGATCTGCGCGGACGTGGCTTTGGTGTGGCCGATGCTGACCACCACTCCTTCGCAGACCACCTCCTCGATGAAGTGCGGCGCCTGCGGCCACTCGGGCGAGATGGTGATCAACCGGATGTTGTCTTCAGCGGCATCCTGCATGTGCCGGTATTCGTTGAAATCCGGCGGGCGAACCCAGCGTTGCGGATGCGCGCCGCGCGGCCCATCGTCGGGCGAGATGAATGGCCCCTCGACATGGAACGCTTCCATGGCCGGACCTTCGGGAAGCTCGCGCCTGGCTGCGGCGAGGTTGGCCAACGCTCCGCTCATGTCCTGCGGCGATCCCGTGATGACGGTAGGAAAGAAGCGCGTAACGCCGGTCGCAAACATGGCGCGAATGGACCGGCCGATCTCTTGTTGGGACGAACCGGGCGAACAATAATCGACACCGGCAAATCCGTTCACTTGCAGGTCGATAAAGCCGGGGGCGAGATAGTCGAGATCGGCGGCGGGAGACAACCACGAATCGACTCCGGTGATGGAGCTGTTGAAGGAAACTTCAAGCGGTTCGCCATTGATAGGATCTAAGCCATGACATTTCATAAGGTGTTCGATTTATGCACAAGTTTCCCACAGAGGACGCCTCTAAGTGTATGAGTGATGGATGAAAATAGCTGTTGAAAAACGCATGCCGGCAGTGTTTAGGGCTGGCGCTGCCGCGGTTCCGCTGGTACAAATGATGGAGATCCCCGCGAGTGCGAGTCTGGCGGATAATCTCGGGGGAGGTGGCTGTCAGAAGCGCACTCGCGGATCGGTCTACAGGTACCCTCCGTTTCAGATGTTGTGGCGGCGCTGGTTCCCGGCGCCGTCATTCATATCGTAACGACTCAGCGGGAGCGATCAACGTCGCCCGCCTCGCTGGGTATAAGGTGGCGATAAAACTTACAAAGATCGCCGCGGCCCCAATCCACAGGCCATCCACCCAGCGCGGACTGAACGGCACATAGCTTAACGCGTAAACGTCCTGATCGAGACGCAGCCAGCGGTAATGGTCCGCGAGATACGATAACCCATAGCCCAGCACCAAACCGATCACAGTGCCTACCACGCCGATCAGCAATCCTTGGGCGATAAAGATGTTGCGGATCTGACGGCGGCGCGCACCCATCGACATCAAGATCGCAATGTCGCGGTTCTTTTCCATCACCATCATGATCAGCGTGATCAAAATATTCAGAGCAGCCACAAGCTGGATGAGCCCGATGGTCACGGCGGTGACAATTTTTTCCATGTTCAAGGCGCTGAGGATCTGATGGAACTGTTCCATCCAGGTATTAGCGACGAGCTTGGGGCCGGTGATTTTTTCGGCAGCCTGGGCGACTTGGGGCGCGGTGTAAATGTCGTCCAGTTTGAGATCGATGGTGCTAACCAGATCGCGCACCGCAAACAACTGCTGGGCCGACTGCAGACTGGTGAACGCCCAGCCATTGTCGATATCGTAGAAACCCGATTCGAAAATGCCCACGACGCGGAATGGAACTTTGCTGATGTGCGGTCCAAAAGGCGTTAGCTCACCTTGCGGACTAATGATGTTGACGACGCTGTGAAACAACATGCCGGTCGATTGCGCGAGCCGGGAGCCTAGAATGATGCCGGGCAAGCCGCTGGTGCTCCGCAGACCGGCGAACGATCCGGCCTTCAGATGGCTCAGCAGATCCGGCGGAGCGTCGACGGGGATCCCTTTCAGTTGTGCCCCGGCGGATTGCATCGGCCCGCTGACCAACACGAACCCATAGAGGCCGGGCGACGCCCCGATCACATGCGGCAATTTACGCAACCGCGGGTCGAGTTCGCGCCAATTGCCGATGCCTTCGCTGGGAGTTTTGGCCTGAACGGTAATGTGCGCGGTCGCCCCCAGCAGACTTTGCTGCAGGGTGCGGCGGAATCCATTGTTGATGGCCAGCGCGATCACCAGGGCCATGACACCCGCGGCGACGCCGGCGATCGAGATATACGTAATGATCGAAATCGCCGACTGTTTGCGCTTGGCGCGGAGGTAGCGGCGGGCGACAAAAACTTCGAAACGGTTGGGGGCGATGGCCGCCATACTATTCGGCTGCCAGGCCGGCGCGCGGCCGCATGAGCGGGAATAGGATCACGTCGCGAATGGACGGCGAGTTCGTCAGGATCATCACTAACCGATCGATGCCGACGCCTTCGCCGCCCGCCGGCGGCATGCCATAACTGAGAGCGCGAATGTAATCCTCGTCCATCTGATGTGCTTCGCCGTCGCCGCCCGCACGCTTGTCAAGCTGCATCTCGAAGCGGCGGCGCTGGTCGATGGGATCGTTCAGTTCGGTGAAGGCGTTGGCGATTTCCATGCCCGCTACGTAAAGCTCAAAGCGATCGACGAAGGCGGGGTCATCCGGCTTCAACTTCGAAAGCGGAGAGATCTCGATGGGGAAATCGTAGATGAATGTTGGTTGAATCAGCGTGGGTTCGATAGTGCGTTCGAAGGCGTCGACTAGTTCCAGTCCTTTCAGGTTGGGGTCGCCGACGGCCTCGCGCATCGACATGCGGCGGAAATTACTGAAATCGATGGGTGTGCCCTGGAAATCGACCGTTGTGGAACCAGTGGCATCGATGGCCACCTGCTTCAGCAGCTCTTCGGTGAGGTCCATCATGCCGCGATAGTCGCTATACGCCTGGTAGAACTCGAGCATGGTGAATTCGGGGTTGTGGCGGGAGGAGATACCCTCGTTGCGAAAATTACGATTGATCTCGTAGACGCGTTCGAGGCCGCCGACTACGAGACGCTTCAAATATAGTTCGGGTGCGATCCGCAAGTACAGGTCGATATCCAGCGTGTTATGGTGCGTGACGAACGGACGAGCGGCGGCGCCACCATAGAGCGGCTGCATCATCGGCGTTTCCACTTCGAGGAAGCCGTGCGCTTCCAATTGCCGGCGGAGGGAACTAATGATTTTGGCGCGAGTAATGAAGACCTTGCGGACCTCCGGGTTGGCGATCAGGTCGAGATAGCGCTGGCGGTAACGCGTTTCGGTATCTTCGAGTCCATGCCATTTCTCGGGCATGCTCTGGAGCGTCTTCGAGAGGAAATGCAGCCGCTCCGCATGAACACTGAGTTCGCCGGTGCGGGTGCGGAACAGATAGCCGTCGACGCCGAGGATGTCGCCCAGGTCCAATAGTTGGTAGAGTTCGTAATCCTTTTCGGGAACGGCGTCTTTGCGGACGTAGATCTGAATGCGCTCGCCGTTTTGCGCGAGGTGGGCGAAACCGGCTTTGCCCATTCGCCGGATGGTGATGATGCGGCCGG
>Ga0302319_10011888_pt1 | contig 16485 bp, 15 predicted proteins | sample Bog_T0_2_FD_203319 | JGI IMG/M metagenome (GOLD analysis project Ga0302319, IMG submission 203319) | Peat permafrost microbial communities from Stordalen Mire near Abisko, Sweden - Bog_T0_2 | ecosystem: Environmental > Terrestrial > Soil > Wetlands > Peat | place: Sweden: Abisko, Stordalen Mire...
TTGTCAAGGATGGCGCACCCGCCGACGCCGTAGTTGAGGCCATTGGCGAGCACCATCCCTGCATTCTCGTTGCCGGAGTAAAGCGCGCCAGCCAGACAGCAGGAGCGCATGGCACCGCCTTCGCGCTGTTGGCGCGTTCTCGTGTGCCCGTACTCTGTGTACCGCCAGAGGTTGCCGTTGGTAAACCGGACGGAGAAGCGGCCATCGCGGCCGGGGCTGTTTAACGGCAAATGGAGCGAAAGGCCAGCCTGGCCCCCCATGCAGGCAAGGTAAAGCTAGAGCCGATGCCTCCTCTTATTCCATTCCGTCGATCGACATTTGAGGTATTGATTCACCTTTCGGTATCGATCCGCTGTTTTGGTTTCCGCTGTTTTGGATAACGTGCATTTGAGGCGATCGAACGATATGAAACAAGGTTCGTCGCAGGTCCGAAGCAAGAAGGGCGCTTACAGGGAACCGGCCGGCAGCCGGTGGGCAAGACCGTTTGGGCCAGTTTACCGAAGCCAAAAGCGCCGGGACGAAAAAACGGGAGACGTAACGATGCAGGCTGAGCCAAAATCCGGACGAATGACCGCAGTGGCTGCGCACCCTCTGGCAGAACTACTGGAGTGTCCCGCGACAGCCGGTAGCCTGCTGAGCGGCTCCTCGCAATGCCTTGGTTTCGATTCGGGCGAGGTAGTGTTCCGCCAGAATGACGTTTGCAAGGGGCTTTACGTCGTGGTATCGGGGCTGTTCCAGCGCAAGACCGAACGCCTGAGTACCCGCGTGGCGCTGGGGAACGCGCGCACTGGCGACCTTGTGGAACTGGCCGCTGTGCTCGGCGACGGCCTGCACACCTACACTCTCTGTGCGCAGACTCCCGGCTCCATGCTGATGCTGCCCATCGATGCGCTCAAGCAGGTTTTTGAAAAATATCCGCCCCTGCGGATGCGCTTGCTCGAGGAGCTGGCCCGTGAAGTATCAAGGGCCTACATCTCCTGCTGCGTGAACCGGAACGTTCATACCAGGCGTCGCGCGGGAGGGGCTGAGGCAGTCTGAAAGCAGCCAAAACAGGAAAACCGGCGTCGGCCAACCAGCCGGCGCAACGGATATAACGGGGCTGTGCCGAAAATCCGCCCTCTGGCCACGGGATATCTGCTATATACTCTTTCTAGCCTTACGGCATAGCTATGGCGTCAATCCACTCTCATCACCCCCCGGAAGATTGTTTGAATTGCGAGCATCGCCATCTGCGAATGTTCTGCAATCTCACACCTGAGGCTCTGCGGGACTACGATGGGATTGGCATTATGATGAGCCACGCCCGCGGAGCCAAGCTTTTCTCAGAGGGTGACCCGGCCCGCAACGTGTTCGTCATCTGTTTTGGCCAGGTAAAAATCTCCTCCACCTCCCGCGACGGCAAAACCATGATCCTGAAGATTGCCGGCCCCGGCGACGTGATGGGGCTCAGCGCCGTTCTTGCCAATGTTCCCCATGAAGTAACCGCCGAAGCCATCGAACCCTGCCAGGTAAAGACCGTCCGCAAACAAGAGTTTGTCGACTTTCTGAGCCGCCACGGCATCGCCAGCATGCACGCCGCACAAGCGCTCTCAGGCGAATACCTGACCGTGTTTCACGACGCCAAGCGCCTGGCTCTCTCCGGCTCGGCAGCCGGCCGCCTCGCACGTCTTCTGCTCGATTGGGGCCGTTCGACCGCACCCAATGGCAAGCCCGAGCTTCGCTTCACCATGGCCCTCACTCATGAAGAGATTGCCAACATGGCCGGCACCTCGCGCGAAACAGTCACCCGGCTGCTCAATCAGTTTCGCCGCGACCAGTGGATCACCATCAAAGGCACAAGCCTCACGATCGTCAAGCCCGACCAGTTGGAACGCCTGACCGCATAGCTCCGCTCTTAGAAGTACACATCAAAATAAGTAACGTCATCCTGAGCGAACGGGGCCCCGAACGCTTTTCAGTTCGGGGGTGGTGAGTCGAAGGATCTGCGGTGGTTCTTCAACGAATCTCGGAGACCCACACTAGGGTGTATCAGGCTGATTCTTGCCCCGCCGCCGAAACGGGAAGTTCACTTTACAATTTCATCAGTCCTCTTTTTAACCCCCTCGGCTCTCCGCATTCGCCGAGAATTCTCTTGACAGAACACGCTTGGAAAGCAAACCTGTTTTCAGTCGACTCTTCTAGCGAAGGAACCCCCATGACCCTCAGTAAATGGATGTTGGCAACTTTATTGGCTGCTGCGGCCGGCTTTTCCGGAGCGCCGTCAATCGCCCAGAACGCCGCCGCTCCAAGACCGCGCATCGCGGTGTTGGACTTCGATTACGCCACGGTGCAGACCTCTACCTCGGCTCTTTTCGGCACCAACGTAGACGTAGGCAAGGGCATCGCCGACTTGCTGGTGACCGACCTGGTGAAGGATGGCTCGTACAGATTGATCGAGCGCAAGCAACTGGATAAGCTTCTGGCCGAGCAGAATTTCTCCAACTCCAACCGCGCCGATCCCACCAGTGCGGCGAAGATCGGCAAAGTGCTGGGCGTGGACGCGATTCTGGTTGGCAGCATTACCGAGTTCGGCAACGAGACCAAGAAAACAAATCTTGGTGGCATGGGAGGCAATTGGGGCGGTATGGGCATCGGCGGCATCGGCCATTCCAAGTCAAATGCCAACGTGGCCATCGACGCGCGGCTCATCAACGTGGATACGGGAGAGATTCTTGCCGTAGCCGAGGGCAAAGGGCAATCGAGCCGCTCAAGCACCTCGCTGCTGGGCGGCGGAGGCAACTGGCATGGGTTCGGCGGCGGCGCTGCGGACTTCGGCTCCAGCGACTTTCAGCAGACCATCATTGGAGAGGCCACCAAGCAGGCAGTCGACAAGCTTATGGCCGACCTGGTGGGCGACGCAGGCAAGATCGCGGTGCGAACCATCACCGTGGAGGGCCTGGTAGCTGCCGTGGATTCAGGACAGATTGTGCTTAACGTAGGCTCAAAGGCCGGCGTCAAAGTGGGCGATCAGCTTGAGGTCCGCCGCGTAACAAAAGAGATCAAGGACCCGACTACAGGCGCAATCATTCGCCGGCTGTCTACTTCCATCGGCATTGTGAGGGCGACGGATGTGGACGACTCATCGGCGGTGTGCGTGCCGGTATCGGGCACCGACTTCAAGACAGGCGACTCAGTCAAATCCATCTCGCAATAACCGCGCAGTTCGGTTCGAGAGCCGTCAGGATACAAGGGCGGTGGGTCTAAAGTTCGCACCATAAAAGGCGCTGTCATCCTGAGCGAACGGGGCCCCCAACGCCTTTCAGTTCGGGGGTGGTGAGTCGAAGGATCTGCGGGTGCTTTTTGTAATTCATGGCAAGAACTTTAGGCTCACCACACAAGAGCCGTCAGGGTGCAAGGTGTTACCTTGGATTCTGACGGCTTTTTGCTGGCCGTGTAAATGACTCGCCGAACACGCAGAACGTTACTTGTAGTTGCCGGGGTCCTGCTTTTGCTGGCCGTGGCCATTTTTCTGCGCTCCAAAGCGCCGCCTGAGGCTGCGCGCTTGCTGCCGGAGTCGGACGGCATCCTCTACGTCGATCTGCGGCCCATTCGCACACTCACCCATTTCAAGAACATCAAGCCGCCCGAACGCGTGCCCGACTACCAGCAGTTTGTGGATGCAACGGGCATTGACTGGGAGCGCGATCTGGACCAGATTGCCGTAGCCCTGCACCGCATGCCCGACCCCAATGGACCCAACGGGCCGGTCGCCTACTCCATGGTGCTGGTGGGCAAGCATACGGGCCAACGCCTGAACGATTGGCTGGACGCGCACGCGACAAGCCGCGAGAACTACGACGGCCACACGGTGTACAGCATTCCTTCAGAGGGGCGAACGGTCCGCGTGGCGCAGATCGGCTATGACATGATCGCGGTGTCAAACACGCCCACGACCGAGCAGATTCACTCCATGCTGGACCGGCATCGCGCGGCGGCGTTGCCGTTTGCAGGCTCATCGCTGCTCGATCGCTACTATCACGAGGTGCCGCTGCTGTCTCTGGCTTGGGGCGTTGGCCAGATCGGCGTACCGTTCTCAGAGAGCGGCGCAATCAAGATCTTTGGCTTCACACTGCCCATTCAGGCCGACTCGACCATTATTGCCAGCCTGCGCTGGACCGGATCGCTGCATCTGCGCGTGGAAGAGATTGCCACTGGCGAGGACAAAGCAGCTTCGCAGGCAGCGTCTCTGGCGACGCTGGTGACGATGGCGCGCGGGTTCACAGCCGCACTCGGCGACAACACGGAAAACAACGGGCTGAAAGAGCTGCTGAAGACAGCCGAAGTTACGCAAAAAAGGGATCGCGTTGTGCTGAGCGCCGTTCTGCCGCCGGCGTTCTTCGCCAGCCTGGCGCAAGGGGCAAGCCCCGACCAGCCGCAAGATCTGCCGCCCGGACCTGCTCCGCAGAGCGGCACTAACTCCTCAAAATAAACGTCGGCAACCCCCGGTCCCTGAAAGCGAGGGGACGCCCTGATCGTGATTGGAGAAATCACCGAGATTGAAGGCACCCGCCCGCTCATCGCGATAAAACTGCGATGAACAGGGGCACAGCTTCGATTACTGCCATGACCGGGCCACCTGCCTTACTTACTCTCTCCAATTACACGAAATTTCTCGGTTGCGCCGTCCGGGTATTGAATCTCGTATTCCTGTTGGGTGAAGTAAGGCTTCTTATGTTCATCCGAGACCAGCTTGGCCTTATAGTCGCCTGGCGCTAGATAACCCTGTCTGGCCTTGCCGCCTTCCATTTCAAGATGACGTCCACTGATAACTGCAGATATTTCCAAATATGGGCTGCACTGCGATTGTCCATTTCTCACATCATCGCAGCGAATGCTAACGTGCGAACTCTGCACAGTCGCTGTAAGTGGATATGCCGTGTCTTGAGACTGCGCGGATACACTTGCTGCAAACAAGATCACCCACAGATTGAATTTCATCGCGAATTCTCCAAAGCTCATTTTGTGCGTCTGATGGACGTCATAGGGTGCAAAGCATGCATCCCTCTTCAAGTTCAGCGTTCGGGCTAGAAGATAGCAGGTGCCGCTTTTCCCAACCGAAGCAGGCTTTTGTCTGTCTGTGTCCCTATGGGATGGCTACGTCGCCCGATAACGAAGCCATCCTATAGAGAAGGTGCATTCCGCTATAAATTAGTTCGCGGGGTTAAACATGAACGAGCCGTAGATATTGTCCTGGTAGACATTGAACTCCGAGGGGCGAATATAGGCTGGCACGCAGGGCGCCGACGATGTGGCGCACGGCGGGCCAGTGATCGAGAGTAGGTCAATTTGGGTAGATGCAGTACTGGTTGGAGATGTTGTTACACACAGCACCGGGAGTGACTGTGCTCCCGATGGATTGAGTCGAAGGACTGGTCCAAAACCCTCCGGCTATAACGTTACTTTGAGCAATGCAGTGCGGCGTGCCGACTGTCAGCACGGAGACTAGAAGTGCAAGAGAAGCGCGGAAAAGCTTCCTCTGATGCATGATGTGAATTCTCCTCATGGGGCCCGGAGGGCGGGTTGAATATCTGGCCCGGAGAAACAGCGACGTACTGCGGCGATTCATTATTCGGAACGGCTCAGAAGGATTTGAAAGTTGCGAGTAAGATATGCTATTCCTGCCGCAATGTCAAAGAAGATTGGAAAATAGTTTATTGCCCGTATTCTGGCGCGCTGTTTAATCCGTGCTTTCCCCGGTCTCAGAATAGAGACCGGGGGCACCCGCAGTTTTGCTCTCCCACCCATCGCGCGATAAGACTGCGCGATGGATGGGGCACGGATTCATCTGTGGGATAACGTAGATAAATACAGCGTGAGTTATACACGCGTCTCAGGTATTCTGACTTATGGTGCTCTTACTTTTGGGAGATAGCAGAGTTAGAGACTACCTTCCTTAGCGCTCGTGGAGGCCCAGGGCTGCGAGCGTTGCGGCGTCTACTTGCGCGGGCTGGCCGTCTTGCTTGGTGACTACGCCGAAGCTGCCGCGATAGTCCCACATGGTCCAGCCGATGCCGTCGGCTTCAAAGGCGGTGCGGGCATCGCGAATCCAGTTAGCGCGGGAGACGGGATCGGTGGTTTCGCGATATGCGCCGAACTCGTTGACGATGAGGGGCACGTTGTATTGATGCGCCCAGGCTGCGGCGGCATCGACCTGCAGACGGATGCGACGCGCGTCCCAATGGTCGAGCCAGTAATTCTCTAACGTGAAGCGATAGCCAGGGTCGGGAACCTGAGCGAGCGCGGCCTGCATGGAGCTATCCGTGGGCGGATAAGGAATGCCGTGGGTGTAACTCCACCAGGGAACTCCCCAGCCCGCGCCCTGATGAGTGAACTCGTGCGGCTCGTAGTAATGGAAGTTATAGATGACGTTGCCGTCGGCGAGTGGCTGAAGAACGAGCAACTCTGAAATGTCAGAGTAGTTTGCGCCGGTGGCAATGATAGTGTTTTGCGGAGCGGACTCGCGAATGGCGGCGGCGACGCGCTGCTGAATGCCGGCCCAGCGATAACGGTCGTTGACCTCTGGCTCATTGAGAATCTCAAAAAAGACCATGTCAGGATTGCGGACGGCGAAGTGTGCGGCGAGCCTGCGCCAGAGCATGACGAAGCGGTCGACGGCATCGTCGCTGGAGCGAAGCTGCTGCTTATAGCCGTCCTCGGGATGCACGTCGATCTCGACGGCGAGGCCGCTGGCGATCATGCCGTCGACGGCGCGATCGATGCGGCCGAGGAACTCATCGTTGAAGCCATCGGCCCCGTGAGGATACTGATCGAGCGGGGCAGTGTCGATGCTGAGGCGAACATTGTCAAACCCGAGGCGGGCCATGAGTGCGATGTCTGCCGCGTCAATGTATCGATTGGTGCGGGCGGCGGAGTAGTTGCCGGTAGACTGCGCAAACCACATGGATGCGTTGATGCCGTGCTGCAGGTGACGGGCGCGGAGGAATGCGGTTTTGAGGCCTGCGGCGCGGTCTTGCGCGGCTAGGGGAAGGACAATAACGAGGACAGCGAGAACGCAGATGAGACGGCAAAGGCGTGAACGCAAGACAGGCTCCTGAGGGTAAAACTGCACCCGTGCCCACAATACCACGCGGGCGGCGGCGTGTGGCCTTGCCGAGTGTTGTTCAAACGCGGGAAAATACCTACAGCCGTACAGAAGACTCTGTGCCGTTTTGAAAGAAGGTTTTTGGATGAGGGGAACTACCGCGATCGCATCGACTACGTTTTTTGCGCTGGCCGCGCTGCTGGGCATGGCCGCGGGGCAGGGCCGGGCATCCGCACAAGCCGCAAACTCAAGCGCGGATAATGAATGGCTGAAAACAACGAGAGATCTCTACTACTCGAGCGAGAAGGCCGGGCTGAAGGGGTTTGACTGCGATGTGCACCCGGACTGGAAGACGCTGCTGGTGAGCGCGGGCAAAGGCGCGGCGGTGGCTGACGACGATCCGCGGATCGTGCTGCTGAAGCCGGTGAAGGTGACACTGCACGTGCAGATGTCGCAAGGACCGAGCAGCCAGGGATCGACGGTCGACTGGAATGCGAATGCGGCCCCAGGCACAACGCCGGACCAGCAATCGGCCGCAATGCTGGAGGGGATGCACCGCTCAGTGGAGCAGACACTGGATGGTTTTCTGCAGTTCTGGACACCGTTTATCGAGAACAAGGAAGTGCCCGAAGCTCCCAATGGACTGGAGATAACGCACACGGCAACCACGCATACGATCCACGCAAAACAGGGATCGACGGAAATGACGGAGGTCTTTGACAAAGATCGCGTGCTGGAAGAGTTCGATGTGAACCTGAACGGGATTTCGGTCAAGTTTGCTCCGTCGTTTGAGCCAACGCCGAAGGGATTGCGCGTGTACAAATTCGACGCTCACCTGACGCGCGAGGGCGGCGAGGCGGGACAGCGACAGGATATGCATGTGAGCATCCAATACCAGACGGTGAACAATGTTTACCTGCCCAGCACGCTGAATATGGACGTGGTAGGAACAGGAACCTTCAGCTATACGTTTGATGGATGCAGCACGACGGGGAGTTAGGGCGGCGTCTTCGTCCACTTAGGTTCTTACTATCCCACCCTTCCGCAAAGAACGCGGAAGGATGGGGCACGGCGCAATCTGGACGGGCACCAGTACTATCCCAGGTCTCAAAGTCGAGACCTGGGGCACCCAATATTCTTTGCGGGAAGTGGCTTTAGTTACCCTGGGGCTGAGAGCCGCCGTCAAGGTTTGCCACCTGATTGTAGGTGGTGTGGAGATATTTGTAGGGATTCACGGGCACGTTGTGCACGCGGACTTCGTAGTGGAGATGGGGTCCGGTGGCGCGGCCGGTCTGGCCGACGTAGCCGATGACCTGTCCCTGGGTAACATGCTGGCCGGGCATGGCGACTACCGAGGAAAGATGCGCGTAGACGGTGACGACGTCGTGTCCGTGATTGAGAACGACTTCGCGGCCGTAGCCTGCGCCCATTGAGGCGTCTTCAACATCGCCGTCGGCGGCGGCGCGCACGGGCGTGCCGGAAGCAGCCTCGATATCGATGCCGGAGTGGAATGCGCCTTCACCGTTGATGGGGTCCTCACGCTGACCAAAGCTGGAGCCGATGCGGCCAAGAACGGGCCACATGGACGGGGCATCTGCCAGGGTCGTCCAGTCGCCGCTGAAGCTGGGCGAAAGTCCGCTTTCAAGAGCGCGATAGAGGCGGCCGGAGAGCGCGGCGCTGCGCAGCACATAAAACTGATCGATGGAGTTGGAGATCTGCTGCGGACTGGGATTGTCAGTCTGTGCCAGGGTGACGGGCGTGGAAGCAGCCGCGGCAACGCTGGCGGTGGCCGATGGCTTGGCGGCGGCCAGGTGGTTCTGGCGAAGACCGTAGAGGGCAGTCACCTCATTGGCGAGAGCGCCGAGCGAGGCCACCTGGACATCGCGGTCGTGGGCGATCTGGGCCATCTGCTTGTAGTTTTTGCGCAGGGCTTCGCGCTCTTCGCGGACCTGATTGTAGCTTTCGGTCTTGAGCAGCATGCGCGTGTAAGAGCCGGCCAGCCCGACGATGGTGAATGCACCGATGAGAGCGGCGGCCACGAATCCGTAGGCGTAGTGGATGGGCAGAGGGATCTTGCGGATCCTGCCGTCTTCATCGCGTGCAACAAAAAGGATGTAATAGCGCTTGCGTAGCATAATCGCCTTTCAATTCCTGCGACCCGCAGGACCGCAATTCGCCGCTTACACAAAATGGCGTATGAACACGAAAGGCTTATGGCCCGAAAAAATTCCGGCTCGATAAGCCTTGGTTACTTGTGTGCTTGTCAAGGCTAACAAAGGGGGAGGGATCAGGTCAATCAAGTTCTTGCGGCAGCGCGAGTTGCGGGAGGAAGCTGCGCGGGCTTGGACTGCCGGGTGAGATTCAGAATCGAGACTCGCGTTCGGGTCTTTTTGTTGATTTCAAATGATTTGCATGTAAGGAATGATGCGAATTCGGGGCCTGCGGGGATGGTTACCGGGGTTCTGAAGGAAAATGTACAGATTCTGGACAGGCGTGTACGGATTTTGGACAGTGGCGGGATGGGATGGCTTGGGAAATCGGCATTGAAATAGAAAACTTTAGGGGATTGTGGTAAATCCGGAATGGGGAATCTGTTCCCAAATTGACCTATTCTGGAGAAATGGGAAAGAAGCGGATTGACGCACGGGGGACAGAAGCGGTTGCGGCGGCGGGACGGACGCGGCTGAATGGCGAACTCCCGATTCTGCAACGGATCCGGCAGCGGGCGGCAGGAGCGGGACGCGGGCTGCGGTTGGGGATTGGCGACGACTGCGCGCTGCTGGGGGTGCTGGCCGGTGAGGAAGTGGCCGTGACCACCGACCTGTCAATTGATGGCAGGCATTTCCGGCTGGACTGGCACCCGGCGGAGACGGTTGGGCATAGGGCGCTGGCGCGGGGGCTGAGCGACCTGGCGGCGATGGGCGCGCGGCCCGTGGCGGCGTTTGTTTCGCTTGGATTGCCACGGGCTTTGACGTTGGCCGGCGGCAGGGCGGGGGCCGTCAAGTCGCTCATCGGCGCTGCCGGGTCAGCGAAATCCTGGTTTGACCGGTTTTACGATGGGCTGCTGACGCTGGCCTCCGAGTACAGCGTGCCGCTGGCGGGCGGGGATCTGGCTGAGTCGCCGGTGGCGATTGCCGATATTGTGTTGGTGGGAGCAGTGCCGCGCGGACAGGCTTTGTTGCGCTCGGGCGCGCGCGTGGGCGACGGGATCTATGTAACGGGAACGCTGGGGGGCGCGGCGGCGGGACTGGAGTTGCTGGCCGAGACGGCAAAGGCAGGACTGAAGAGTGGCGCGGAGATGCGGCCCGTGAGGATTCCGGCGCGGCTTGAGGCAAGGCTGCGGGCGCACCTGAAGCCGCAGCCGCGCATAGCGCAGGGGCTTTGGCTGCGGCGCAAGGGCGCGGCCAGCGCGGCGATCGACGTGAGCGATGGGCTGTCGACCGATCTGGCGCACCTCTGCGAGGAGTCCGGCGTGGCGGCGGAGATTGACGCGGCGCTGCTGCCTGTGGACGCCGGCGCGAACCTGGAGCAGGCGCTGAATGGCGGCGAGGACTACGAGTTGCTGTTTACAGCCCCTGCCGGGGAGCGCGTGCCGAAGGCTGTGGCCGGGGTCGCGGTGACGCGAATTGGCCGGATGGTGAGGCGGCGGCCCGGGCAGGTGCAGGTGACGCTGGTTGCCGGAGAAAGTTCAGCGCCGCTGGAACCGCGGGGATGGGAGCATTTTTCCTAGGGCATTTCAATTCATGGCGGCACGGCTCCCGTTACCAACGTGCGACGTGCTGACGCGTAGGATTCTCACGGCGGGGCGATCCGCGGCTATGATCGGGTATAGGTGTGAATGCCGGTAAAAAGAAGCGAACGCCAAGTTAAACAATGCCCGGTTACGGTCGTGCTTTCCCATGTCTGAGAATCCAGACATGGGGCACCCAGTTTCTGTGCTTGATTGAGATTGGGACACGTCGGGTTCGTGCTTTCCCAGGTCTCAAAATCGAGACCTGGGGCACCCACTTTCTGTGCTTGATTGATTATGGGGCACTAATTTCTGTACGACTATGTTCGGTCTGAGACTGGGTGCAGGTCCGGCGTTCGCGGGCAGGTTGAGAACTATATAGAGGGCCAATAGAAATGAACGGAATATTCTGGATTGGGGATGAACCCAAAGTGCCGCTCGCGGTTGTCGCGTGTCCGCGCGGAGACGGAGAGCTGAACGACCAGTTGGCGACGCTGAAAGAAGGCGGGATTGAAACCGTAGTCTCGCTGCTGGAGAACGACGAAGCTGCGTGGCTGGGGCTGGCAGAGGAAGCCAAGCTGGCCGAGCAGGCGGGGATGAAGTTCTTGAACTATCCGATTCCCGACCGCAATCCTCCGCTGGACCCGCCGACATTCCGCGCATTTGTGCGGGCGCTGGCGGACCGGGTAGCGGCGGGCGAGCATATCGGCATTCATTGCCGCGGGAGCATCGGCAGATCGACGGTTGCGGCGGCATGCACGCTGATCCACCTGGGGTGGGGCGCGGCCACGGCGCTGGCTGCAATTGAGTCGGCGCGCGGATGCCAGGTTCCCGATACGCTGGTGCAGGAGCGCTGGATTCTCAAATACAAGCCCACGCCCTGAGCACAGAATCGAACATCGGTGGTGCAGTGGGTGGTGCAGTGATTGACCTGAGCTTTGCGCACGATTGGCAGGCCGAGATACTGAAGGCGCGTCCGGCGATTCTGCCGGCGCGGCACTATGTGTATCCGCGCGAGGCCGAAGAGGTGGAACGCGGCGCGCTGGAGGTGCTGGTGAAGCCGCTGCGGCCCGAGGGCGCGACGGCCGCCGGCCCGTTTCTGGCTACCTGCGCGCTGGGCTTTGCCGATCCCGCTGTGCCGACGGGGCTTTGGGCCGCTCCGAATGCGCGCGAGATGTGCGCGGTTGCGGGCGGCTACGCATACCTGATCGACACCTCTGCGCCGGAGCGGTTCACGATGATCGAATACCGGCCGGTGCTGGAGGTGCGGGCACTTGTGCGCGAGGGATTGCTGCTGTTTGTGGGGCATCGCTCGATTGTGGCGTGGGGCCGGGATGGGCAGGCGTGGGAGACGGAGAAGCTCTCAGACGAGGGCGTGCGCGTGGTTGGTGCGGAGAATGGCGTGCTGCGTGGCGTGGGCTGGGAGATGTGGACCGATACGGAGAAGCCGTTCGCGGTGGATCTGCGAGATGGGCGGCTGGCGCAGGAATGAGATGTTCGTGCTATCTCAGGTCTGAAAATCCAGACATCCACCCAGTTTCTGTGCTTGGTTGAGATGTGGAGCACCTTGTGTTCGTGCTATCCCACCCATCGCGCGGTGAGGCTGCGCGATGGATGGGGCACCCAGTCTCATTGGAAGAACGAACAAAGGGCACCTGAGTTAGCCCAACTCTTTTATAACTCTATGCGGGCTGAGATTTGGTCTGTTTCGGCTGCTACCAGAAAACATCCAGTATGAACGTAGCGGTTTCAGGTTCTCTTGCGGAAGACGACGGTTTCGCGGGCGGGGCTGGGCACGAGCATGTTGTCGCGGTCGTAGAGCGGGACGGGGCCGGAGCAATCGATGCTCAGGGCTGGCTCGAATTGGCTGGCGGTGGCCGTGTCTTCAAAGCGGAACATGGAGTTCTGCATGGCGAGAAGGCCGCCGGGCTTGAGGATGCGGGCGAGATCGGCTATGGACTGCTCGAAGCTGGAGAAGCGGATGAGGTGGTCGCAGCGCGGGGGCGGCGGAGTGATGTTCAATTCGCCGTGGCGGAAGACGGCCATGGCGAAGACCGCGTCGTAACTTTCGCTGGGCTGGGTTGTGGTTGAGCCGGCCACGGCGAAGTGCATTCTGGCGTCGCCTTTTCTCCACTTGCGGTAGCGGCAGAGGAGAATATTCCAGGGATTGATGTCGAGGCCGATGAGTGTGGCCTGGGGGAAGTATTTGCGCAGCGAGAAGACCTCTTCGCCCGTGGAGCAGCCGAAGGAGAGGATGCGGGTGGTTGGTGCATCGCCGGCCAGGGCGCGAACCGAGAGGAAGGCCTCAGGATAGCGATTGTCACTGGTTGCTCCCCAGGGTTGATAAAGGCCGGCGGGCGGGCGCAGCAGCATGAGCGCGGCGTTGCGGGTTTCGGTGTCGCGAGTGAGACGGCGCAGGAAACTCGCGATCCGGAATCCGGGAAGTTTGCGGAGACGGGATTTTATGGCCGGGGATAGCATGAGTTTTAGCGAGTCGGCGAGTTAGCGAGTCAGCAAGTTAGCAAGTTAGCGGTGCTTGCGGTGTCAGCCGAGTTAGCCGAGTTAGCGGTGCTCGCGCGTTTGGCTTCGGGCCGGTTGCGGCTGCTAATTAGAGATTAAATGCTGAGCGGGGCTTCGCGTTAGTCCCGCTGCGTCAACCCTGCTGCGGCGTGGGGGCGGGGTCTTTGCCGGTGAGGACTGGCTGGTATGCGGCGTAGACACCTTCGAAGACCGAGTCCCAGCTTGCGGTGAGGGCGTAGGCGCGGGCGGCGGCGCGCATCTGCTCGTGCTTGGCGGGGTCGCCGAGGATGCCGGCAATGGCGGCGGCGAATTGATTGTCAGGCACGATGCGGCCGGTTGCGCCGTCGCGAACGATGGTGCAGGGGCCTCCGCTTGGGGTAACGATGGCGGGCACGCCGCTCGAAAGCGCCTCAAGCACGACATTGCCGAAGGTGTCGGTGTGCGAGGGGAAGACGAACAGATCCATGTTGGCGTAGGCGGTGGAGAGGGCTTCGCCTTTAAGCACGCCGGTAAACTCGGCGCGCGGCAGCCGGTCGCGGAGCCATTGCTCCTCTTGCCCGTGGCCGACGATCATGAACCGGAAGCTGGTGTGGCCCATGGCTTCAAGTTCCTGCTGGATTGTTGCCAGGAGAGTCACGTTTTTCTCGATCGACAGGCGGCCGACAAAGCCGAGCACCTGGTCGCGGTCGGCGGGGTCGCGGTGGCGCTTGGCGGGATGGAACAGTTCCGCGTCAACGCCGCGCGGCATCAGATGGCAGGGACGGCCGGTGGCGTGCTCAAGCAGGCGGCAAAGTTCGGGGTTGGGTGCGAAGAGTACTTTGGCGTTCGAGTAAAACCAGCCGGCGACAGCCATGGTGACATCTTCAATTTTTTGGCCAGTGGCGGCGGATTGGCGCTCAGGCAACATGCGGAGCAGCCACTCGGAGCGGCGCGCCAGATACTCGTGAACATTGGTGTGCCAGCTTGCGGCCAACGGCAGCTTGAGATGGTGAGCCATGCCAGCGCCGACCATGCCCACTTCGCTGGGTCCTGTGATGTGAACGATGTCTGGACGGAAGCGCTCAAGCACCTCGGCAACCTGGGGAATGTGGCGCGGGAATGCGGGATCGAAGCGGAGATCTTTTTCTAGAGCGAAGGAGAGGAAGCCGCGGGGTAATTCGAGTGTCCACACGTTGCCGTCTTCAACGAGGGCCTGGGCGCGGTCGCCGGCGCGGACGCAGAGAAAGGGCAGGTTGCGGCGGCGGGCGAAGGCCTCAAAGTGGCGGCTGGTGTGGGCCACTCCGTTTACTTCATGAAAGGAGTCGGGAAAGTAGGCGACACGCGGGGGCTGGGGGCCGATGGCGGGCGCGGTGCTGGCGTCGTAAGCGGAGGGGTCGGCGTTCGGGCTGGTTGCTGCGGTACTTGTATCCATCAATTAACTTAGACGTAACTTAGCAGGTCAGCAAGACAGCCGGTCAGCTAATACCGTGACTTCGTAGGTTAGTGGTTTCCCAGGTCTCAAAATCGAGACCTGGGGCACCCGGCCGCCGCTCTCTGGTTAGCCCTCGTGCTCGCCCAGGGCGAGGCGAAGCTGTTCGGACTCGCTCCAGGCCATGCGGAGTCCGCCGGCAAAAGGACCGCGGCCCATGAGCTGGACGAAGGCGAGGATGGTGCGCATGAGGAAGGGTGCTTCGCCGTTCGGCCACAGGTCGCTGAGCGGACGAATGATGCCCTGAGCATCGGGGTGGAAGACACGCTCATCCCAATTGCGCGAACCCTGTGGAAACTCGGGATAGTTGCGAATAGCGTCGATGGCCGACTGCAAAATGCGGTGCTTCCATGGCTCGGCATACTGCGGCATGAAGAGCACGTTGCTGCGGCGCTCGTGGCGGACCTCGTGAACGAACTCGGTAAACGAGGAGGCGTTGGTGAGGTTGATGTTGCCGTTGGGCTCAACGCCGTGGCGATCGCCGCCGGAGATGAGCACCATGTTCCACTTTTCAGCCAGGCGGCGGACGGCGCGGTTTTCATCCCAGTGGCGCAGGCCGTTTAGCTCAAGGGCGTGGAAGAAACTGCCGTTCTTCTGCAGGAACTCGTTGACGACGAACTGATGCTTTTCCAGGCCGATGAGGTAGAGGTCCCACAGCGGGTGATTGAAGATGACCAGGACGTTGGGCTCGTCGTTAAGGGCGCGCAGAATCTCAGTGAGGCGGACATCGGACGGGTTGGCCGTGTACTCGGTAAAGGTCGCCATCCACTGCGCGGCGTGGGCGCTGGGCAGATTATGAATGCCTAGGTGGAAAGACTGAGTGCCGCCGTAAGGGGCGCTCCACTCGACCGAAACGGGGATTTGGCGGGCACTGGGGACGGTGCGCAGCAGCATGGGCGCCTTGATGTTGTCGTGATCGCTGAGCGAGACCATGGAGTCAAGACCGAGCTTTTCAATCTGGCGGCTTTCCAGATCGAAGGCCAGCTTGGGAGTCATCGGGGGGGTCCAGAAGCTCTCGGCGTAATTGACGCGGATTCCGTGCATCTCTTCCGCGCGACGTTCGAGGCGGGACATGAGCGGACGCATGACAGGGTATTGGTTGCCAAAGTTCGCCAGGAAGTCCAGGGTCTCATGAGACTGGTTGGTATGGCTGTGCAACGATACGCCGGTTTTAAAGCCTTCAGACGCGTTTTTGTCGCGCCAGAGATAGGAAATAGTCGCGCTGGGCATTGACCCTCCTTCATCCGCACGAGTGGCCGGACGACTGTGAACAGTTTCCGTTCGTGGGCGTAAAAGGACCATGAATGCGAGGAGAATTCCCCTTCAATTGATGAAAGAACCAAAATGGTTACGCGAATTCCCGAAGAAGACGGGCAAATTCCGGTAACTTCCGCGACGAATGCCTACCGTATACCGGTACGAGAGCTTGCTCTTCATCCAGCGCCGGGGCGGCTATTTTCGGGTCTTGGCCATCTCCGGACTTAGAAAATCATCGAGGGTCCAGCCGTTCATCAGGTCCTCCTCGTGACCGGCCTGTGGAGCGGCGGCGTGATTTCCGGCGGTTGCCGCAGCCAGTTCGGCTGCCAGGTAGTTCTCGGTCAGACCCTTTCGCAGCATCTCAAAGGCGCTCTCCGGGGTGTCTGCGAACTGGAAGAGATCGATATCTTTTGGGGAAATTGCGCCTGT
>Ga0302319_10011890_pt1 | contig 16484 bp, 9 predicted proteins | sample Bog_T0_2_FD_203319 | JGI IMG/M metagenome (GOLD analysis project Ga0302319, IMG submission 203319) | Peat permafrost microbial communities from Stordalen Mire near Abisko, Sweden - Bog_T0_2 | ecosystem: Environmental > Terrestrial > Soil > Wetlands > Peat | place: Sweden: Abisko, Stordalen Mire...
TCACCAAGACCTTCAAGAACACAGCCTTCGGCATCGCGGTGGAGAATCCGCAGCTTCTTTACTCCGCGGCCCTGGCCGGAAACACACCGTATGCCGTCCTCGGCAGCGCCGGCGCAAACGGCGGCAACTACAACGCCGCTATCAGCGGTCTCAGCGGCCTCACCACCTACGTAAAGAGCTACTCCAACCTCAAGACCTTCGACAGCGCCGGGAACTCGGTTTACACTTATGTGCCGACGCTCGCTACGGTCTACGCCAACAGCAATATCGCCAACCTCTCCTTCAATCAGGCGCCCGACTTGATCCTCAAGGCCGCGTTCGATCCAGGCTTTGGCCACTATGAGATTCTCGGTATCGCAGGCTTCGCGCACGAGACGGTATACCCCGGCGTCACGCAGAACTCAGTCAAGTACGGCGGCGTGACCGACATCGAGGGCTTTAACGGCGCCAATCCCGGAACCGCAGCCTGGGCTTCCTCTACCACAAACGGTTATTACGCCAACAGCATCGTCCTCGGCGGCTTGGGCGGCAGCTTGCGGTTGCCGATCATCAAGGACAAGTTAACGGTTGGCTTCAAGGGCCTGTATGGCCCCGGTGTTGGCCGCTACGGTAACTCGACCCTCTCCGACGTTACGAACGATGCTTTCGGCAATATCAAGCCGATCCATAACGGCAGCACGCTGCTTACCGTCGAAGCCAATCCCACCCCGCGCCTGTCTCTATATCTCAACTACGGCGGAGACTACGCAGCCCGGACCGACTACGGCGCGTCTGCCATCACGCTCGGCGACCCCAAACCGTACTTCTGCCAGACCGGCGTAACCGTCGCCAACGCTGCTACCTTCTGCTCCGCTTCGCCCACCGCGGCCATGTTCGCGGCCGGCGGCAGCTGGGGCTCCCACTTCACCAACACCGCCGCCAACACCGCGATCGGCTACGGCTCGCGCAACCTCAGCAACTCCGGTTGCACCTCGGTTACAAACCCTGGCCTCAACGCCGGCTCTGTCGGTTACCAGCCGGGCGGCTCTTGCGGCGCAAACACCCGCGACGTGCAGGAAGTCACGGGCGGTTACTGGTACGACATCTACAAGGGCGACCGCGGCCGCCTGCGCCAGGGCGTCCAGTATGGCTACGCCGTGCGCGAGGGCTGGTCGGGCGCTGGCACTCCCGGAATCGGCGCCAAGGGCATCGACAACATGTTCTGGACCACCTTCCGCTACTACCTGCCATAACCCGCGAAGCTTGCGGTTCCGGCTCAGCAAGAAGGGCAGCCCAATGCGGGCTGCCCTTCTTGTTGTTAGCCGAAAAGACGATTCAAATTGTTAGCACTTCGAGTTGCCGCACCGTCCCCTAAAAGAGAAACTTCAGGGCGAACTGGAGCTGGCGCGACGTGGTTGCGGTTGCGGTCAATACGCCCGCCGTGGGGGACGGTACCGCCGCAGTGGCAGGCTTGGCCGGCGTTGGGCCCGTACTGAATACGACAGCATTGGGCGTGGTGAAATTCGAGTGGTTGAGGATGTTGAAATATTCCACGCGGAACTGCGCGTGCAAACGGTCATGGATGCTGGTGTTCTTGATCAGCGACAGGTCCATATCCTTGAGCCCCGGCCCAGTCAGCGAGTCGCGCCCCGCGTTTCCATACGTGCCGGGAACGGGTGCGGTGAATGCGCTCGGGTTGAACCATGCGGTCGTAGTTTTCGGGTAGAGGGCTCCCTGGAAGTTGGGATTGAGCTGCGGACGCGCCGGGTTACGGGTGTCGCCATTGCCCGTCGGGTTGTAACCAAGCTGCGGGGAAAAGGGGAAGCCGGTCTGAAGCGTCGCGATTCCGCTCAGGTTCCATCCCCCAACGATCTCCTGCTGAACGGGAGTTGCATGCGCGAAGATCGCATGGCCGCTGCCCACGGGAAGCTCCCATGTGCCGTTGATGGCCGCCGCATGGCCGATGTTGGTGGCGGCCAGGCCGTAGTCCGCCTTGGGATTGCCGGGAAAGGAGACAAATGCGGGTGTGTTGGCGGAAACGCTGGTGTTCCATGCCGAACCGTCATCGAGATTCTTCGACCAGGTGTAAACGCCTCGCAACTGGAGCCCGTGAACCAATTGGCGGCGCACATCCAGCTCCAGAGCGTTGTAGTTACTGATTCCTTCCGATACCCACGAAGTGGAATTGGCCAGTTGCGGATTTGCGAGAGTGGTCGTCGTGTAATACACGGCGCCGGCAGGCTGAGACGCCGGGCAAGGAGACGCAGGGCAGATCACATAGGCAGGAGTATTCTGGTCCTCCGAGAGAATCTGGTGATAGCCATGCGAGCCGACATAGCCGACTGTGAGCGTTGTGCGCGGAGCAATCTCCTGCTCGACTTTGAGGGTCCAGGCGAGCACGGTTGGAGTCTGGATGTCGCGTTGCACGTTGCTCGGCGACACGAGGCCTCCGGTGGCGGTGCTGGTTGACAATTGGGCCAGCTTTGCGACGGTTGTGTTGCTGTAGGAGAGCGTGGTGTTGTATGGCGCAGTCTGATCGAGCCGGTAGTCAAGCGTATCGAGCAGCGCGCGATGAATGCCGAAATTGCCCCTGATAGCCGTCTTTCCGTTGCCAAACAGGTCGTATGCAAGGCCGATGCGGGGTTCTGGCAAGAACTTCGCGCGATTGTTAGAGAGGGCCGACTGGCCAACGGTGGGAGTGGAATTGAAGACGCCATTGGTGAAATCGTAGTTGGATGCACGGCTCTGCGCCTCATTCCAACCGGTGGAAGACTCAAAGCGGAAGCCGGCTCGCACTTCAAACCGGGACGTAGCCTTCCAGGCATCCTCGATAAATCCGGCACTGAAGAGCGAACGCCAGCCAAGTTCTGTCGGCGCGGGAACAATGGTGAACTTCGAGACCGTACCCTGTTCAAAGGCCGCCAGGGTGGAGAAGGATGCCTGTCCAAATTGGTTCTGCGCCAGAAAGTCATTCGACTGCAACCGCTGAAACCAAGCACCGGCTTCGATTTGGTGCTTTCCGTGTGTCCAGTAGATGTGATCGTCGAGTGTATAGAGATTGCGCGCGGTCGAGTTGTTGCTGCCGGTGTTAGCTCCCGCGAGAGTGATCTGCGATGCGCCGTTTGAAGCTGTACTGCCTGAGATGACGATGGCGCCGACCGGGCCGTTCGCAACCCAGCCTGGAACCGAGCCAGTGACGAGGCTGTTGAAGAAGAAGGCCGCGCGCGAGTAGCCGATGCGGAAGGTATTGAGGAAGGTTGGCGAAAAGACATGCTGCTCCTGCGCGCTGAGCACTTGCTCGCGGAGCCGCTCGTAGATGGAGGAGTAGGGATTCGCCGACGGCGTGGTTGCGTCGCTGTCATCCACTGTGTAGACGCCGAAAAGCAGGTCTTTTTGTGAGAGGTTGGAGTCAACGCGCGCGGTTCCGAAGTCCTCGCGAACATGCTGCGGCGGATTCGAGAAGGCTTCCGCGATGCCGCTGCCAAGTTCCGTGGTTCCAACAGGCCAAAGCGCGAGCAGGGGCTGAACGCCGGCCACCGTGGCGGCGCGAGCAGCCGCATCGGGCACAAAGGTCACATCGCTCAGGCCAAGGTGCTGACGATAGCCCTCGTAGTTGGCAAACCCGAAGAGCTTGTCTTTCCGCACCGGGCCTCCAAGCGCAACGCCGAAATCATTGCGCTGGAACGGGGCAATCTTCGCCTGATCGAAGTAATTGCGCGCATCCAGCGCGCTGTTGCGGAGAAACTCATACACTGAGCCGTGCAGATCGTTGCTGCCCGATGCCGTGATAATCGACACTTGCGCGCCGGTCCGCTTGCCGTAGTTTGCGCCGTATGAATCGCTCACTACGTTGAACTCGCGCACCGCTTCCACGCCGAGCAACTGACCGCTTGTGCCCCCTGGCGTTACGTTGATCAACGAACCGCCGGTATACTCGATTCCGTTGAGCAGATAAAGATTGTCTTGCGGGCGGCGCCCGGAGATCGAGAACATATTGCCCACCGAGGAGTTCGATGTTCCAACGCCGCCGGAGCGCTGTGTGGTGTAGCTGACCGACGCCGGATTAAGCTGGAGAAGCTGGTCGAAACTGCGGCCGTTTAACGGCAGTTCCTTGACCTGACGCTCACTGACAAGCCCCTGGGATTGAAGCGTCGAAGTGTCCACGCTCACGGGAGTATCGACTACGGTCACCACCTGCTCCACAGTTCCAACACTGAGCGCGAGAACCAGATGGATGCTCTGCCCGACCGTGAGTGCGATTCCCGTGCGCTTGAGTGGAGCAAACCCGTCCCGCGAGACCGATACGGTGTAAACGCCCACTGGGATGGAAGGCGCGGAGAACGTGCCATCGCCCGCGGTGATGAGCCGGCGCTGGCCGCCCGTCTCGTCATTGCGGATCAGCACCGTGGCGCGGACGACGGCAGCATTACTGGAATCAACGACTTCGCCTGCAATTGTGCCACCCACAAGCTGCGCGTTTGACCATTGCGCCGATGCGAGCAATGTGATGAGGAGAAGCACAAGGCGAATTTGTGCCGAGGTGGGGAAATGGTGCATGATTGGACTCCTTGAGAATTGATTGCGATTGGGACTTCCGATTGGCGATGTGACAGCCTCTTACCGACAGGAACAAGACGATGCACTTAGCTTGAGGGGACAGGCGCGCATCGACAATTTGTGCAGGGATAGGAGTGTCATCAAAGTCCGAAGCTCCAAAGTTGGTTGTATTGGGGAATTTGGATCTACCGGGCGATCGTCCGGCAGCAGATGATTGAAAAGATTAGCGCGGACAACAACAGGCCGCATGCGCGCTACAGGCGCATTTGCGGGTCGCTGATTGGCTACATGCAATCATCACAAAGCAAGAGTATCATACGCCCCGCAGCCCGCAAAACTCGGAATCTCCGACCCTGCCGTCCTGCAACTTGGGAAGGAGCGGCTCTGCATCACCGTAAGGCGTGTCAGCCATCACAGTCAGACGCTTAGTTTTGGTCCATCCTATGGATGTAGGGCGGAGTTTCGAGGAGTACAGGCGGGACGACGTTTCGAAGAATCGAGTTTCTTTGCTGCCGGTGCGATGACCTTTCGCCCGCTGCACCGAGAAAGCCGGCAGCGGCAGAGCATCCCTGGATCGAGGAAAAACAGCCTCGTGGGACTCTGCCGCTGTCTTGCTTTTGTGGGCATCTTTTCTGGTTTGTCTCTCTCTGTAAGCGCGAACGAATTGAAGAGTTTTAGCATTGCCGCTTGCCGCTATGCTCTCTCCGCAAGCGTCTCCAAAACCAGAGAAAGCGCATCTTCCCAATGCGGCATCACCGCTCCGAACGTCTCCTCTAGCCGCTGGCATGACAAACGTGAGTTGGCCGGGCGCTTGGCAGGACGCGGAAACTCGCTGGTTGGAATTGGAATCAGTTTGGGCGTTTCGGTTCCATAGTGCTTGGTCAGGAATGCCTTCGCAAATCCAAACCAGGTGGTTTCTCCCGCGTTGGTGAGGTTATAGATGCCGCTGCGCCCCTGGAGCCCGCCGCCCTGAGGCGCAAGCAGTTGCGCCAGCAGATTGGCAGTTGCCTGGGCAATGCATTCGCTCGTGGTTGGAGCGCCAGTCTGATCGTCCACGATCCGCAACTCATCGCGTTCCATGGCAAGGCGCAGCATGGTCAGCAGGAAGTTGCTGCCGCGCGCACCATAGACCCAACTAGTGCGCAGGATTAGATAGTCCCCGCCAACCGCCTGGATGGCCTCATCGCCCGCCAGCTTCGACTTGCCATAGACATTTTGCGGGTTGGGCGCATCGGCCTCAAGATAGGCGCTCTGCTTGGCGCCATCGAAGACGTAATCCGTGGAATAGTGCACCAGAATGCTGCCTAGCCGCCTGGCTTCCTCGGCCAGCACGCCGGGGGCAGTGCCGTTGATCGCCATGGCAATCTCTGGCTCGGTTTCGGCTTTGTCTACAGCTGTATAGGCCGCGGCATTGATGATGACCGCGGGCGCTGCTGCTCGCACGGCATTGCGAATCGAATCGGGTTTGGTGAAATCGATCTCGGGGTATTCAACACCGGTGACCGGGCCGAGGCAAGCCAGTTTGTGACGCAACTCCCAGCCCACTTGGCCAATGCGGCCAAAAACCAACATTTTCCTGTTTGTCATGCAGTTCCTTTAAGAGAACTCTATCTTGAAGGCTATGCCCAGGGCAACCAGAGAGAACGGACCGTTGCTGAGGTTCCCCGCCCCGTTACTGCACGTGGGGCTCGCCAGTTGGCAGGAAGGCGGCGCCGGCGACCAGGCTCCCTGAAGCCAGCACATCCCTGAGCCGCTCTGGATTCGCGCCGCTGCGTCCGGCAGCCGTTTCCAGCAGGCGCAGTGCCGCTGCAGGTTGGGTTTCGACAGGCAAGCGAAAGATCCACGGGACGTTGGTCGAGGTCAGCGCTTTGTCGCCGCTAAGAGCAACCACCGGTACAAAAGCTTTGAGCGCCAGTTGCTCGGCCAGATGGCTGGAGTTTCGATCAAGCGCCAGGATCGCCAGCGCGTGCTCGTCCATGAGCGCGTGGACCAGTTGGGTTGAAGCAACGCCCCAGTTCTGATCGCTCGCCACAGGCAGCAGTTTCCAGGGCCGGCCTTTTGCCGCGCCTGAAGCCAACTCCAACTGCATTTCGGGCGAGAGCGCAATTTCATCTGCCTTCGGCCCAAACAGCACCACACTGATTGGCCCTGCCGGCACGTTGGCCCGATGCGGACCGGCATAGTTCACGCCATCTTCGCCGACTTGTGCATACGGCGCCGTCCCAGGCACGTGCGGTGCGGCAGGAGCCTGCGATTCTTTAGGCGCTTTTTCCATTATTGCAACGCGGTATGAAATAGCGCCGTTGTGTACCGTGCCAAGGTACAGAGGGGCAACATTCTTCTGGTTGGGATCGAAGACCATGTGCCCGGTGACGCCGTCGTATTGCCCAATGTCCGCGAGGGCGTCGTGAATGCGGGCGCGATTGAGCCCGGCTTTGCAAATGGAGCCAAGTAGTGCATTCATGGCGTCATAAGCAAGCGAGGCAAACTGCTCTGGCTTCTCGTGGAAGCGATCTTCGAAGCGGGCGTTGAAGTCGAGCCAGCGCGGGTCTTTGCGGGTTGGATCGTAGGGAAAGACTGCCTCAAAGCCCTCCGCTGCGTCGCCCGCCTCGGCCAGCAACGTGGGGCCAAGCGTGCGATAGGCGCCAAAGACGCGCTGCTTCATGCCGGCAGCGCGCAGCTGCTTCAGAATCAAAGCGGCTTGGGTTTCGTCGGTCCACAGTACGATGGCATCGGCCCTGGAAGAGCGGATCACCTGTAACTGCTTAGTAAAGTCCGTGTCGCCCGGCAGATACTTCTGCTCGATCACCACAGGATGGCCCAGCCGCCGCGCCGCATCGCGAAACTTGGGCACGCCGAAGCGCCCGTAACGATTGTTCACGCGCAGGATCGCGATGCGTTTGAGGCCCAGTTCGGTAAAGATGCGCCGCGCCAGCGTCAGGCTCTGCACGCGGTCGTCCTGCAAGTCGGTGAAGTACCACGGAATGTAGGTCTCGGGAATGGTGGGGTCGGTGGAAGCCGAATTGACGATGGAAATCTCCGCGCGCAGGGCCACGCGCAACGCGATGTGGGTGGACTCGGAGCTGATGGAGCCGAAAATGGCCCAGTCCTGGTCGTCGTAGACCATCTTGACCACTTCATTCGAGGCCGAACCCCAGATGGCAGGGTCGGTGGGCCGGTCATCGCCGTATACCGTCTTAGCCTGCCAGTTGTCGTAGTCGTTATGAAGCATGAGGCGAAACGGCTTGCCCCCATAACCGCCGTGGGCGTTGGCCTCTTCCACGGCCAACTGCGCGCCGTGCAACATGCGCAAGCCAAAAACCGATTCAGGATTGGGCGCAACGGGCCCGAAGAAGCCGATGCGAATCTCGGTCAACCCCGTGGGCTCGGGAAGATCGCGTCCCGCGCCGGAGTAGATGTTGGGATGGGTGTAGTTGAGGTCGTAGGGCGCGGCAAACTTGGCATAGGGGCTCAGGTCGGCAGGCTCGCCCGCATAGGGCGCGACCACGCGGTCCTTGGGCGGCCCCGGCGGATGCGCGCCGCACTCGCATGTTCCCTTGCCGGTAACCTTGACCGGACTCTCACTCTGACTCGCAACCTGGCCCGCGTCCTGGCCCGCATACTGCGCGGCAAGATTTGCCGCGCAGACCGTAGCCGTGGCGCAGACGGTAACCAATATCCATCCCTTGCGCATTGGGGCTACTCCTTGCCGCTGGCTGCCTTATCGGTGCGGAACATGGCGATGGCTTCGATCTCGATGAGCAGCTCGGGGCGGCAAAGATGCGCCTGGATTCCAGTCGAAGCGGGCAGCGGGTCCAGCCCCTGCTCCTTGAAGAAGGCCGTGCGCCCGGCGTTGAAGACATCGTAGTCGCGATCAATGTCGCGCAGGTAGCAACTGGTGCGCACAATGTCGTGCCAGGTACAGCCTTCCGCCTCAAGCAGCCCGGTGATGTTGTCGAAGGTGCGGCGAAGCTGAGCGGGAAAGTCGCCGATGTGGACACTGACGCCGTGCTCGTCGATCGACGCCGTGCCGGAAATGAGCAGGATGACGACTCCGCCAATATCGATCCTCATACCGCGCGAAAACGAGCTCGGCTTGGCGTAGGCGTAGGCTTCGTTGAGTACGCCGTGATTGGTCATGGCGCGCTTTTGAATGGGCGCGTGTGCGATGGCTTCCAGAATATCTGCAAATGCATTCATGATTGTCCTGTCTCCTTATGTGCTTACTTCTGTTGACGAATTCCGTGGCTTAAACCCTTGGCGGTTGCGACCCATAGATCGTCGCCTTGAAAGTCGATGCCGAGAACGTAGTTGTGCGCCGGCGCTGTGGTGACGGCTATTGGCGTGACCTTGCCCTCTGCGTCGCGCACTGTCATCTCCGGCTTGCCGTCCTGGAGCGACGGGCGATAGACGGCCCAGTTCACACCGTCGTAATAGGCCAGCCCCTTGTCGGTGCCGAACCAGGCGCGCTTGGCGTCCACGCCCTTGATGGTGTTCGTAAAGTTCGAGGGAAGCCCGCTGTCTTTGGTCAGAAAATTGTGCCAGTAGCGGCCGTCGTACCGGCTGTCTCCGAAATAAGTAGCCGCCCAAAGAATATTGTCCACATAACTGACCGATGTGACAATTTCGTGAATCAATCCCTGATCCTTGAACAGCACCATCTCATTTTCGCCGTCCGGATCGTCGTACTTGTCCCAGCGGCCAGTCTTTTGATCGAACTCGAGCACGCCGCTGCCCCACACCGCGTAGTAAACCTTGGTGGGCGTTGCCGAGACCGCGTAAACCCAAATCTCGTTCATGGGCGTGTTGCGCTCGTTGTAGAGCGTCCACTGGCCAGTCCGAATGTTGAAGCGGCAACCGCCCGCGGCCGTTGCCACCCACACGTTTTCGCCTTCGACCGATACGCCGTAGACCACATCGTTGCTCAGCCCCGAATTCAACTGCGTGAAGCTGTCGATGCGGCCGCCCGAGATGCGGCTCAACCCCGCCATGGTGCCGGCCCACACGTCACCCGTGCGCTTATCCAGCGCCAGCGAGAGCACGGCGCGATGCGCCAGCCCGTCCTTGGTTGTGTAGGTCTTCCATGCATGATTCTCGTAGACTGACAGCCCATTTTCCGTGCCAGCCCAGATGCGATCTCCATCCACCAGTACCGAATACACGTGGTTGTCGGGCAGTCCGTTGGCCGTGGTGAAGTTTTCAAAGCGATAACGCGGCATCTGCGGCGGCCCGGACGCCTTTGGCACGGCCAGCGGCGCGGGTGCGGCAAACACTGTGGTTCCAGCAATCAGAAGCAATGCGATCATGTGCAGCTTTTTCATCGCGTCCTCAAATACTCGATCAGGTCGTTGAGCTCATCCTTGGTCAGGTCGTTGGTTCTGCCGTGCTTGTCTTCGGGGTTGTAGACCGTCCATATCTCTTCCAGCGTGCGCGCCGAGCCATCGTGCAGGTAGGGCGCGGTGAGCGCAACTCCGGTGAGCGGCGCGGATTTCAGCATCCCCGAATTATCGGTGGATTTGCGCGTCCCCACGTCAAAGAGTTTTTGGTTGGTGCCCTTGGAGCCGCTATGGCAGTACGAGCATCGGTTATATTCCGGGATTGGTTTCTTGAATTTGTCCACGTCGCGCGTGAACAGCGCCAGCCCGCGTTCCTGCGCCGGCGACATTTCGCGGCCGGGCAGCTTCCAGCGGTTAGGCCGCGGTTGCAGGCTGCGCACGTAAAGAACCAGATCGGCACGCGTAAGATCGTCGAACTGCTCCGCGCGCCAGAAATACTTCTCAGTTCTCGGGCCGCACTCGGTCGGAAGATTGGGATTGCCGCCGTTCCATTTGAAAGGCTCCGTGCCCTTGACGCCCTCAAGCAGCTTGTTGTCCACAATGTCGCGGCCAAAGCCGTCCGGCTCCAGATCCCATGTGAGCCCATCGAAGGTGGAATCGATGTGGCAGTTGGCGCAGCCGATCTGCCCCTGAAAAGACTGGCGCGCTGTGTAGAAAGTCTGTTCCCCATGGCGCAGGGCGGAAAACTTTTTCGGCCCGTCGAGCTTGATGGTCGAAGTCACCTGATTGGTGCGCGTGTCGATGACGCTCAGTGTATCGTCCAGCCGGTTGGCCACAAACAATCTGCGTCCGTCCCTGGTCAGGGTCAGGCCGCGAGGATTCATGCCCACGGCGATGCGCGCAACCACGTAATTGGCGCTGGCTGACAAATCTTGCACAAAGGGCGCTGGGTGCGTATGGATGAAGCGCAGCAGCCTCGGCACATCCACCACGGTCACCATCTCGGAGCCGCCGCTGGTGACGTAGAGGCGCGACTTGTCTGGCGCGATGACAACGCCGAACGGCTGCGCGGCATAGCGCTCCAGTTCATCGAGCGGAACCTCGACCGGCTTGCCCACATCCGCGCCAAATACCGTGAGCGTATCCTCGAAAGCCCCGCCATGTTCGAGGTGCGCCAGCGGCACAAGGTTCTTGGGGTGGTACTCGGCTACCGCGCCCAGACGACCATCCGTCGAGAAAGCCAGATGAAAGACACCGGCAATCTCATGCAGCGGCATGCGATCGACAACCACAGCGCGCGACCCGTCGATCACGGTGATCTCCGACTCCGGCGCGGTGCGATGCGGCGATGGATTGGGATACACATGCGTTGCGTAAAGCCTGCTTCCATCCGGCGAAAATGTCAGATAGCTTGAGCCGCGCCCAGCCAGCAACCGCTTCTCTTCCACGCCTGTCTGCGCGTCCAGCACGGCGATGTCGTTGCTGATCCGATTGGCCACGAAGAGCCGCTTGCCCTCGCGATCTTCCAGCACACTCGACGGCTCAGCGCCCACCGGCCAGGTCGCGACAACGGCAAGCGTGCCCGTATCTATCACTGAGAGCGTGTCATCCCAGGAGTTGGTCACAAACAGCCGCGCGCCGTCGGGCGAAAGCGAGAAGCCTCGCGGAACGCGGCCCACAGCGATGCTCTTGATGACCGCATAGCTGGCCGCATCCAGCACCCTGATTTCTTCACTTCCCTGGCAGAGCACGTAGAGCCGAGCGCCATCGGGCGAAAGCAGAACCTCAAGCGGAGATGCATACTGCACATTCTCGACGCTGGGCCTTTCCTCGCCCGCAAGAACAATTTGTCCGGGCCGCAGCGCGATCGCAACCACGAGCAATGCCGCAGCCATCAGCAGAAACGCCCCTGCCGCAGCCCGCAGCATCTCGATCCGGGTTTGATAGCGAAACCTCACTTCGGTTCCTCCACAGTGAGTACGCGATCCACGCTGAGTTTTTCAAGCGTCTGTTCGCGCCCGCTGGGCCAATGAACAATGAGCTTGTCAATCGTGGTTGCAGCGCCTAACCCGAAGTGCAACCGGCCATCGTCCTGCGAAAGATACCCAGTGGCGGCAACGCGCTCGGCCGTATGCCGCATGCTGCCGGCAAAAACCTCAACACGCGCCCCTATGCCATCGCGATTGCTCTTTGTGCCCTTGAGGTTAATCGCAACCCAGTGGCCGGTATTTGTCGATACGTTATGTACGAGTGTTCCCTTCGCGCCCAGGTTCACTTCAAACGCGTCCACTTTGCCGTCGTTGTCGTAGTCGGCAAAACATGCGCCGCGCGCGGTGGTGCGTTCGCTCAATACCGGCCCGGCATCGCGCGAAACGTCAGCGAATTTTCCATTACCGAGGCCGCGAAACAGCGTGTGCTCCTGCGGAATCAAGTGAATCAGTCCGCCGTGAAAGATGAGAATGTCGAGCAGACCGTCGTTGTCGAAGTCGTAAATGCCCGTGCCCCAGCTCACGTATTGCGCGTTGGTTTGCGAGACGCCGGTGGACGCGCCGATGTCTTCAAAGCCAAGCTTCGCTGTGCTGCCCGCAGCATCCGCCGCTGCCGATGCGGAGCCCAGCGTGTTATGCAACAGCCGGTTATAGTGCCCATCCGTGACCCACAGGTCGAGCACTCCCCTGCCCTCCAAATCCGCAAACACCGGACCCATGGACGAAGTGGACTCGCCATTCTGGCCGAAGGCCGTGCCTGTATCGCTGCCAATCTCTTCAAAGGTTCCATCGTGCTTGTTGTGAAAGAGAAAGTTTTCAGTGCGGTCGTTGGCAACATAGATGTCGTCCCAGCCGTCGTTGTCGAAATCGGCCGCTGTCACGCCCATGGTGCGGCCCACATAGGCGCCGATGCCCGACTTCTCGGTCACATCGGTAAAGGTGCCGTCGCAATTGTTGTGAAAGAGCCGATTGGTCTCGCCCTCGTAGTCCAACGGCCCCGGATAGTTGTCCGCAGCATAAAAGGCGCGATACTTGGGATCGAACTTGACGTAGCGGCCCACGAACAAATCAACGCAGCCGTCTCTGTCGTAGTCCAGCCAAGTAGAACTGATGGCCCAGCCATCCACTTTGATGCCGGCCTTCGCAGTGACATCGGTAAAGTGCCCGTTGCCGTCGTTATGATAGAGAATCGTCTTTCCGTAACCAGTCACCAGCAAGTCTTCATTGCCGTCGTTGTCGTAGTCGGCCGCCGTCACGGCCACGGAATACATATCCGGATTGAGGCCGGCCTTTTCTGTTACGTCGGTAAAATGCCCGTTGCCGTCGTTGCGATAGAGATGATTGTGAGGCGGCGTCGCAGGTTTCTCCTTCAGCGGGTACGGATGCATGGAGTCGTCCAGCGGCCTGCCATTCACGACATAAAGAGATTCGAGGCCGGAGTTGTTGTAGTCGAACCAGATGCAGCCAGCGCCGGTGCCCTCAAGCAGCGAGCCCAGTTGACGCGAACCAAAGCTATGCGTGAACCCGATGCCGGCTTTATCGCTGGCGTCTTCAAAGCGAATCACAGACGCCTGCGGTGGGGCAAACGCCGCTTGCGCAGCAGGCGCCTGCGGCGCGGAAGCAATCGGGGGCAGAGGAGCGGTTTGCGCAGCGACCGTTGAGACAATTCCGAACAAAAGAAGAAAGCGATAATTCATCTCAGTTGCCTCCCGGCGTTGCGATCTTTGCGCCGGATACATCAAACGGCGTCGTGGTGCGCAGCAGGACAGCCGGCACGTGATTCTCCGACGAGCGCTCCGGCCCTGTGTGGCAGCCTACGCAGATGCGCTGCTCGCCGCTGCGAATCCAGAACCATCCATGTTCCTGGCGCAGGATGGCGCCCTTTTGATCGAGCAAGGCGAAGCGAATCGGCTTGTCGGAGGGAGTCTTCACAAAGAAGGAACCATCCGCCTCGACCGGCGCGGTGCCCGTAACCACCGCATGCCCGTTGGCATCCAGCGTCTCCAGACGAACCGATGCGGGCGTCACCTTTAGATCGCCCGCGCGCGATTGGCGCGCATCGAGCGCCAGCATATTGGCGTAACTCCAGTCATGCAGCCCGGAGGGATGATGCTTAGGCCTGGTACGCGGCGCAACCAGCACAGGTTCAACCAAATCCTCGCCACTCTCGGCCAGTACGGTTTGCGACGCTGCCGCGCCCGGCTTCAAGAGCTTAAGCGCATAACGCGCGGCAGCCGAGGCACGAGCGCTCAACAGCCAATCGCCTGAGGCCGTCTCCACGGGCGCGCCCGCATACTCGGCGCGCGGCGCAGCAACTGGAGTCTCTGTCGCCAGCGGCGAAGTAAACTGCGCCAGCGAAGCGCCGTGCGTAAACACCACATCCCCCGAGGCCAACTGCTTCCCGCCCCAGCGCGCTCGGCCGTGATCGCAGCGGTACGACTCGACCCCGGAGCCGTCCGAGTAAACCAGGAACAGTTCAGGAGTTGAGCCTGAGCCGAGCGGGAAGCCGGATTCAAAGAGAATGCGCCCATCCAGCAGCACATCCGCGGGAATTGCGCTGCCCGGCAGGTAAGAAAGAGGAAGCACCGCCGAACCCGCATCGGGATCGATGGGCGCAAGCGCAGACAAAGCAGTCTTGCCGGCGGCTTCCAAACGAAAACCCGTGGGCGTGTGACGCGCATAGACCAACTGGCCGTTGGGCAGATAGAACGGACGAATGGCATCGCCGTCTCCTGCAATCAACTTGCGCAGCGAATGATCGGTGAGCGTCAACTCCCATATCTGCCAGGGATCGCTCGCAGCCTGCTTGCCCGCGAATAAAACAGTTTTTGCATCGAAGGAAACATTGGCATCCGCGCTTGCGGCAAATCCCTGCACCAAGGGCTCTGCCTTGCCTGCATGAACCAGCAGTAATTGCGCGCCCTTTGGAAAACGCTCGCCTCCGCGCAGCGCAGCCAGCGGTTCATAAACGGGCGCGGCAGTCACGATGATATCGGCGCTCACGCTGGCGTTGGAGTTCTGGGCCGCATCGGGACCAAACCCGCAAACCGGAATCAAGAGCGTAATCGATGCGACGATCGCTAGTGCCCTGGCGGAAAACCTCATCCAACGGCCTCCATAGGCCGCATGTCAGCCGCCTCGCGGTGAAGAACTCCCCGCTTGCGCTGTTCATGTTCAAGCTCTCGCAGCGACAGATACGGATCAAGCGCAGCCATCATCTCGTCAAATCCGGCAAAGTCCAGCGACTGATCGCCATCGCTCCATGCCTTGTCTGGATTTGGATGCACCTCGACAAGCAGGCCATCGGCGCCGGCTGCAACCGCAATGCGCGCCAGCGCTGGAACCAGATCGCGATGCCCTGCCGCATGGCTGGGATCGGCAATCACCGGCAAATGCGAAATCTGCTTGAGCAGCGCAATGGCAGCCACGTCGAAAGTGTTGCGCGTGGCCGTCTCAAAGGTACGAATGCCGCGTTCGCAGAGGATGACGTTGGGGTTGCCGTTGTCCAGAATCAACTGCGCAGAACGCAGCAGGTCCTCAATCCTAGCCACCATGCCACGTTTCAGCAGCACGGGCCGCCCCGACCGCGCCGCGGCTTCAAGCAGCGCGTAATTCTCCATATTGCGCGTGCCGATCTGCAAAATGTCGGCATACTCGGCGACCAGGTGAACGTCATCTTCTGACATGACTTCGGTGACGATAGCCAGACCGCTGGCTTCCCGCGCGCGAGCCAGCATCTTGAGGCCTTCGAGGCCGTGCCCTTGAAAAGCGTAAGGAGAACTGCGCGGCTTGAATGCGCCGCCGCGGAGGATGCGCGCACCAGCGCGGCGCACACAATTGGCGGTAGCCATCAACTGGAACTCGGTCTCAACCGAGCAGGGCCCAGCCATGGTGATGAATTCGCCGCCGCCGATCTCCATATCCAAGACCGGCACCGTGGTCTGCCGGTGCAGCGAGCTCTTCAGACAATCGGGAGCTTCGGCGAATCGTTCGTGCCAATCTTCACGCACAATGTGCCTTCCTATCCGGGAAGGCTCAGAGTATCGCTGACTTAGGGGTACTACCTCCACCGAAAGGTGGAGATTTTGCGTGGGAGGTCAACAGATGTGATGCAGCGCACAAACCGGCTCAATCTATCCGCATTTCCTGAAAAGAAGTCAAGGGGACGGGTACGTTTATCGGCCATCCAGAGTAGGATGCGGCGTTCAGGCGTAAGGGCCGACCTCGATAGGCTGTTCGGACTCAATAGAGCGCAGGCGGTGGGCCCACTCGTCGAGCCATTGGCCGCGCAGTCTCTCCTCGACGCGAACAGGGCCATAATGGATGGCAGGCGCGAGGACGCTGAATCCCGTGAACTGAAAGATGCCGCGGTGAATGGGACGGAGGATGGCGAGGATGTCGCCCTCTTCGCCACCGGTTACATAGCTGGACTGAAATCCGCCGGTGGTGAGCGAGAGCATGGCGCGCTTGCCGCGGAACGGACCTTTTTCGTAAATGCGTCCGGAGCCGTAGGCGCGGCCCATGGCGAAGACGCGATCGACCCAGCCCTTGAGGATGGCGGGCAGGCCGAACCACCAGAGCGGAAACTGAAAAATGACAAGATCGGCGACCTCTACCTTGCAGATTTCCGCCTCGAGTGCAGGTGCGAAGCCGTGGGTCTCGGTGGCGTGCCGTTCTTCCAGCT
>Ga0302319_10011891_pt1 | contig 16484 bp, 12 predicted proteins | sample Bog_T0_2_FD_203319 | JGI IMG/M metagenome (GOLD analysis project Ga0302319, IMG submission 203319) | Peat permafrost microbial communities from Stordalen Mire near Abisko, Sweden - Bog_T0_2 | ecosystem: Environmental > Terrestrial > Soil > Wetlands > Peat | place: Sweden: Abisko, Stordalen Mire...
TCCGGTTTTCCAGCGAGGCCGAGGACCCTTACCGCTCCCGTGCGGAGCAGCGGGTCGCTGTCGTGGAGGGTGTCATAGACGATGGTGTCCCCGGGATGGCCCGCCAGGATGTCGTTGTAAACGGCGGAGGCCATGTCGGCCCGCTCCATGTGGAGATAGAGAGGAATTTGCGCGCGCTCCAGCTTGAGGATTTCGGAATCGGACTGCACTTTTTTGGTCAACGCATCGACAGCAGTCGGGTCTGTGGGTGGCGGCCCGGCGTCGGCGCGAATCTTTTCCTCGCGTGCTTGCAAGGCTTCCACCAGGACCTCATTGGCATCGGTGTACTCCTTTTGACTTTGCAGGGCGGTTGCCTTATCGAGCGCTTCTTTGGTTTCCTTATTGCCGCACCCGGTCAGGATCACCGCGATGCCCATCACGACTACAACACGCCAAACACACTTATTCATGAACACGGTCATTAAGGAGCACGTTGCCATCCGGCGCAAGGAAAAGCGCCGCTTTGTATCAAAGTCCGGATTGAAATTTGCTTCTATGTAGTCGGGAAAAGTTTATCGTGATCTCATAGATCGGAATGACGAAACGCTCGAAAAAAAGCAAAAAGCGGCCTGAGGTTAAAGTGGGCGGGCTCAAGTTGATAGTGCTGAAGGAAAAGGTTAAAACTGAGGCTTCGCCCCCGAACGGCCCCATACCTCAAGCGACCGTCGACTTCGCAACGGCGCGACCTTGGTGGAAGTGTGAGGTCACTTTGGCGTTTTTTTTGGTCTTTGCCATTATACTGGCCTACCAACCGGTTTGGCATGCGGGGTTCATTTGGGATGACGACGATCACTTGACGGCGAATCCCTGCATTGTGGGACCGCTTGGCTTAAAGGAAATTTGGACGACAAGTGAAGCTCGGTACTATCCATTGGTTCTAACCACCTTTTGGGTAGAGCATGCTTTGTGGGGACTGGAACCGCTGCCATACCACCTAGCGAATGTTTTGACGCACGGCGTGTGCGCAATATTACTGTGGCGCGTTTTGCTAATTTTGCAGGTGCGGGGTGCTTGGCTGGGTGCTGCACTCTGGGCTCTGCATCCTGTTCAGGTTGAAACGGTGGCATGGATCACGGAATTGAAGAACACGCAGTCGTGTTTTTTCTATTTGCTTTCGATCTTTTTTTTCGTGAGATGGCTTAAGACCAAGAGCGCTAAGATTACCGAAGCAAATGTCCTAAATTACACCCTTTGCTTGGTCTGTGCGGCGTTGGCGATGGCCAGTAAGTCTTCCACGGTCACATTACCACCGGTTCTTTACTTGTCTACTTGGTGGGTAGAGCGTCGATGTGATTGGCGCACTTTGGCGAGAGTGGGCCCAATCCTACTCATGTCCGTCGCCGCCGCCGCGCTGGCAATTTTAACGGTCGAACGACAAGGGGTCAGCGAACCGCTATGGACACGAAGTTGGCCGGAAAGATTGATAACCTCAGGATATGTTGTCTTCTTTTATCTCGGCAAATTGCTTTGGCCGTATCCCTTAATTTTCATTTATCCACGCTGGAAAATTGATTCAGGGGCTTGGCTGTCGTACCTACCGTTTATCAGCGTCCTGACGATTTTTCTTGTGTTATGGCTCAAACGTGATTCGTGGTCTCGTCCTTATTTTTTTGCATTTGCCTATTTTCTGATCGCTCTACTTCCAGTAATGGGCTTAGTCAACCACTACTTTCTGCGCTATTCTTTTGTCGCAGATCATTTTCAATATCTCGCCAGCATGGGGCCCCTGGCCCTGGCCGGGGCGGGCTTGGCCCGGTTGAGGGATTTTGTTTTACCGAAAAAAATCGTGCTGAAGGCAGGCTTTGTTGGCGGATTGCTCCTGATCCTCGGCGCGTTAAGTTGGCGACAAGCTTGGGTTTTCGAGAGCCTGGGTTCGCTCTGGAAGGATACCTTGGCCAAAAACCCGAACTGCTGGCTTGCTTATAATAATCTCGGCAATCTCCTAGTGAAAAAAGGGCAGATGAATGAAGCTATAGGAGAATATCAAATAGCCTTGGCAATCGATCCCAACCTTTCCGAGGCACACAACGACTTTGGCAATGCGCTCTTCCATAAGGGAGAATTAGACGCCGCGAAAATTGAGTTACAAAAAGCCTTGGAAATTAACCCCGAAGATGCAAACGCTCATTACAACCTTGGTAATGTTTTCTTACAAAAGGGGCAATTGAATGAGGCCATGAGCCAATATCAAAAAGCCCTGGAAATCAAACCGAACTTTCCCGATGTCCATAACGACCTCGGCTTTGCGCTCGCACAGAAGGGCCAACTAGATGAGGCTATCGCAGAGTTTCAAAAGGCCCTCGAAATTGATCCTAAAATTGCTCAGGCGCATAATAATTTGGGTAATGCACTTTTACAACAGGGTCGGGTTAATGATGCCATTGCCCAGTTTCAAGAGGCATTGAACTTGGAACCTGATTACGCCACTGCACAAAATAACCTAGCTAAAGCGCAGGCGATGGCCGGGCAAAAGCCAGCGCAGGGTGACTGATTCAGTCGACCGAATAAAATATAAATGTAACACCGGACGGTGAGGGCGCTTCTTTGGTTTCCTTATTGCCGCACCCGGTCAGGATCACCGCGATGCCCATCACGACTACAACACGCCAAACACACTTATTCATGAACACGGTCATTAAGGAGCACGTTGCCATTCGGCGCAAGGAAAAGCTCCTGAAAACCCTGAGGAAGCAAAGGCATTTGGATGACAAGCAGGGGGGTAAAATAAACCAGCATGAGCGTTGCAAATAAGCCGATTGCGCCTCCATACTGCGCTTTAGGTAAAAGCGCATGCTTCATCTTCTAATCCGCCGCGGAAAGCAAAAACGCTTGCGCGGGGATGATGTGGTTTTTTTGCGATAGATTTTGCTATGTGCGGCATTTGCGGTATCGCGTTCCAGGGGCAACTCTTCGATCGGAAGCGGTCGATAGCCCGGGTCAAGAACATGCTCGACGCACTTGTTCACCGGGGGCCGAACGCTTCAGGGATGGCGATGAGTGCGCAAGCGGCGGTGGGGGCGTCCCGGCTGGCGATACGCGGGTTGGATTCCGGCCAGCAGCCGCTTCGCGATGAAAAGAGCGGCCTGATGGTGGTCTGCAACGGTGAGATTGACAATCACCGCGAACTGCGTCGCTGGCTCGCAAGTCGGGGCCGAACCGTGGATCAGCAAACCGACATAGCGGTCATCCCCGAACTTTATCTGGAGTTGGGGGAGAATTTTGTTGAGAAGCTGATTGGGGTCTTTGCGATTGCGATTTGGGACCCTGGAAAAGAAGAGCTACTTTTAACGCGGGACCGGGCGGGCGAACGCCCCCTTTTTTTTACGATCCGTGACGGCGTGGCGCAATTTGCCACGGAGGTGGCCGCGCTCGTGGGAGAAAGCGGCGCGACATTCACGCGGTCCAAGGAAGCGATTCACGAATACCTGGCGACCGGGTGTCTGGCCGCGCCAGCATCGCCATATCTGGAAGTTCAGAAGGTGCGCCCGGGCGAGATGGTGACGATCCGCGCCAGCGGCATCCGCCGCCGCCGCTATTGGACATGGGCCATCGGGCGGGTCGTGAAAACGAGTCCATCGGTGGGCTCGTTCGACCCTATTTTCCGCGAAGCGGTGCGAAGTCAAACCGACATCGATGTGCCTTTCGGCCTGTTTCTCAGCGGCGGACTCGACTCGTCGCTGATTGCGGCGGTCGCGCGGGAACTTCGCCCCGATGTCAGCTTGCCCGCCTACTCTCTTCGTTTTAACGAGAACTCGTATGATGAAGGCGGTTTCGCTCTTCAGGTGGCCGACCGCCTCGGCCTTGATCCCGTGTCGATTTGGGTGCAGGCGCAGGACCTTCCGAAAACGCTGGCCGATCTCGTGGGCCGGGTGGGTGAGCCTTTGGCTGATCCGGCGTGGATTCCGACCGCCTTGCTTGCGCGGCGCGCGGCGCAGGATGTGAAGCTGGTCCTGGCCGGAGAGGGAGGAGACGAGCTTTTTGGAGGTTACCCCACCCATCTGGCGGCGAAATGGGGAGGGGTTTACGCCCGTCTGCCTCAAGGCCTCCAAAGCGTGATGAGACATTTCGTCGAAAAATTGCCGATGAGCGATAAAAAAGTCGCGCTCTCTTTCCTCTTGAAGCGCTTTGTCGAAGGCATGCATCGCGATGGAATTGCTCGTCATATGTTGTGGAATGCCAATATTTCTCCCTCGGTGATGGCGCGGCTTGGACTGTCTTATTCTGGAGAAGTCAAATTTGAGGCCACCGGCGGGGAACTGCTGGATTCCATCCAACGGCTCGACCTTGAGATCACGCTGGCGGAAGGTCTGCTCACAAAATCAGATCGGGCGGGGATGCGCTCGGCTTTGGAAGTGCGGGCACCTTTTCTGGATCAGCGGGTCATGGAATTTGCCGCCACGCTGCCTGTGCACGATCGGGTGTGTGGTCTTTCCACCAAGGTATTTCTTAAGAAATATGCCGAGCACTATTTGCCCCGGTCGATCATTTACCGTCGCAAGCGCGGGCTGTCGGTTCCTCTCGCTATCTGGCTGCGAGGCCCGCTTTACGACTGGGCGCGGGCGCAGCTCGACAGCGGGCGTCTGGTGGAGGTTGGTGTCCATGTTGAGTCCGCGCTGAAAATTCTGGAAGAACATCGGAGACGCGAAGCCGATCATGCGCGCACGTTGTGGACTCTTATCGTCCTCTGCGAGTGGCTGGCCTGGGATGAAGCCAGAATTCGCGGTGCCTTTTAAAACCGCCATGACACCTCCAACCTCATTCTCCGCTAAAATTCTCGATTCCAGCACCAAAGCAGTTACGAGGGCGGAAAACCTACTTATTGATGACAACTTATCTGAATATCACACCGGCTACCGCGCCCTCTCCCGCAAAGTATTGGAGACAGTAAGTCTGACAGGCGCTGCCGCCAAATGGGTCGGGCAAACGGGCGGTACATCCTGACCAGGCGACGAACTTAGCGCGAAAGAGAGGCTTGTTCATTTAGTGGAATACTTGCAGAATTTGATAAGAGCCGAGATGTCCCGATCTGGGCAATGACAGAGTTATGAAATTATTTATTACCGGCATAGCGGGTTTTTTAGGCAGCCAGATCGCGCAATGTCTGATTGATGAGGGCCACCAGGTATCAGGTTGTGACAATCTTATCAGTGGTTATCTCGATAACGTACCGCAGGACGCCGATTTTCATCAGGTCGATTGCACTTACCTCAACGCCATGAAGAAACTCACCCAGGGCGTGGAGGTTGTGATTCATGCCGCCTGCACGGCTTACGAAGGCCTGAGTGTTTTTTCGCCGCACTTTGTGACGCATAACACGTTTCAGATATCCTCCACTGTTTTTACCGCATGCGCGGCGAACAAGGTGAGGCGGGTCATCAATTGTTCCAGCATGGCCCGGTATGGGCGCCAGGAAACCTTCCCTTTCACGGAAGACATGATTCCGAATCCAATCGATCCTTATGGAATTGCAAAATTGGGCGCGGAGAAAGTTTTGGAAGTTCTCGCCACCGTGCATGGTTTCGAGTATGTGCACTTAGTTCCCCACAACATCATCGGACCGCATCAGAAATACGATGATCCCTTCCGGAATGTGGCCGCGATCATGATCAATCTCATGCTCCGCGGAGAGCAGCCGATTATCTATGGCGATGGCATGCAAATGCGATGCTTTACCGATGTGCGCGACATCCTGCCGTGCTTTGTTCGCGCTCTTAATTCAAGCAATGTTGCCTCTCAAATCATTAACATTGGGCCCGATGAAGAATTTATCACCATCCTTGATCTGGTTGATGTTATCGCGGACATCCTGAATTTTAAGAATCTTAAGCCCATTTTTGTCGATCCCCGGCCTCAAGAGATCAAGTACGCCGGTTGCAGCGCGGCCAAAGCGAGAAAACTTCTCGGCTACGAAACTCGTTATTCGCTCAGGGAGAGCATCAAAAGTTTAGCGGCATGGATTGAAAAGCGGGGCAGCCGCAAATTTCGTTATCATTTGGACATTGAAATACTCAACGACAAAACTCCCAAGACATGGACCACCAAGATGTTTCATTAAAGAAACGAATCGTTGTGGTCATTCCCGCTTACCGTGCGGCAGCGACATTGCCTTTGGTTTTGGATCGGATTCCGCGGCATGTTTACGATGGTCTTTTCCGCATTCTCGTCGTGGAAGATGGCGGCGCGGATGTTCCACGTTCCACCTCTCCGGAACTGCAACGCGAGCATCCCAAATTGGAGGTCCTGTTCCACGAGCATAACAAAGGATATGGAGGCGCTCAAAAGACAGGTTTTAAACGGGCCTTGGAATTGGGGGCGGAAGTTAGCGTCCTTCTCCATGCCGACGGCCAATATGCGCCAGAGGTAATGGAGAGCCTCTATGCGCCCCTGCTCAGGAATGAGGCCGATGTTGTTCTGGGATCGCGAATGAAAGATTATCGGTCCGCTCTTCGAGGAGGCATGCCGCTGTACAAATTTGTCGCAAATATCAGCCTGACTAAGATAGAAAATCTGGCCTACGGAATGAAACTTTCCGAATACCATAGCGGTTACATGCTCTATAGTCGTCAGGCGCTGGAAAAGATACCATTTGAGAAATTGAGCGACACCTTTCATTTCGACGGTGAGATGCTGTTGGTTGCCGGAAAGAAAAAACTGCGGATCGCGGACTTGCCCATTCCAACTCATTATGGCGACGAAGAATCCCACCTGAAACCGATTCCCTACGGCTTCGAAGTGTTGAAGGTCATTCTAAATAATTTCCGAGGCAAATATGACATCTAAGGGAGAGGACTCAGGTATGCGCAAGGAGGAAAACCTTGCAAAGTAAGGCCAATGGCCGGCCTGAGAAGGCAAAGACGGTTACCTCGTTTCAAACAAGGCACGGCCTAACTGCTTTTCGATGGGGATGGAGCGTCTTCGTTATAATGGCGACAACTGTGCCCTACCTGCTGAACCGGTTCTCCACGCCGCCTGGTTACCACTATACATGGATTCTTCCGCCCTATCCTGAAGATTCATATGGCTACATGGCTTGGGCGCAGCAGGCCGCTCATGGAGCCTGGTTGTTTAAGATTAAATACACGGCACTGCCGCACGATGCCTTCCTGTTCCATCCTTTCTTCCTGGTCTGCGGATGGATCAGTTCCATTTTTTCGTGTGACATCGGCATCGTTTTCCTGGCAGTAAAGACCGTGGGAGTGGGGATATTTCTTCTTACCTTCTACAGTTATATCGATTATCTTGGTCTTACCCGCATTCAATCGATAACGGCTTCAATTCTTGTTGGCGTTTCTTCCGGCTTTGGAGGAATTTTCGGCTTCTCTAATTTGATCAATCCGTCGCAGGGTATTTCGGCTGATATTGGGATAATGGATATGACCACTTTCGAGTCACTTTTATGGAACCCTTTATGGGTGTACTCGCTGATCCTCATGATAATGGCCATGTTCTGGCTGGATCGAGGAACGCGTGATGCGCGCGCTTCCGATCTCTGGCTCAGCGGCCTTGCGACGGGCGTTATGGCTTTGATTCATCCTTATTCACAGCCCCTGCTTCTTGTTTTTGCCGCAATCGTCATCATCGCTCGCAAAAGAGCAGGCGCAGCGGGATATCTCTGTCGCTATTTTGCTGCTTCGCTTCCGTTTGTGATCTACGTGGCCTTTGTGTCAGAATTCAATCCCATCGTTTCGAAGCATAATCCACTTGGTGAAATGGACAGCCCTCCTTTTGCCGCTTATGCTCTAGGGTTTGGACTGCCACTCATACTGTGTGTGGCGGGCTTGGCTGTGGAGCGTGGACAATTGATCAAACGCTACTGGCAGATTATCCTCTGGTTTCTTCTGTCCGTGACCTTCGCTTACCTTCCGTTCTGGTTTCAGATGAAATTCATCTTTGGCGCACACATTCCGTTGTGCATCATGGCCGGTATTTCTTTCGATTTGATTCTCAACAAGTGTTCCTCGGTCGCGGCGCGCGATTGTGTTTTGGTTCTGGCCTTAGTCGTTCTCCTGCCTCTAGTTGCCTCTACGCCGATGTATCTGCTCGCCGTTGGAAGCACGGAAGTGGCGCAAAACGAGCGGGGTTCCTACTATATCAGCGACGAACTCATGCAGGGCTTGAAATTCCTTAAAGCCAGCACCAATCCCGACCAGGTCGTCTTTGCAAATTATGAGACAAGCCGCTTAATTCCGGCGATCTCGGGGAACACGGTTGTGTGGGGACACTGGGCCATGTCGGTTGATCTCAAAGAACGGGAAGCATGGATTAATCATCTTTTTGCACCGCAATCAAATTGGGATGATGAGCAGCGGTCCCGCGATTTTTGGAGCAATGACATCCAATTTATTTTTGCTGATGGAGATATCAAGCAATCGGTTGAGCAATATCCGTACAAGTGGCGGGTCATTCTCAAAGACGCGGACAAGGTTTTCGAAAACAATTCCGTCGTGATCTATCAACGTCGAAAGACCTAGATGCGAAATCGATTGTCTCACTTCTACGCGAAGTCTCTGTCAAACTACGAAAAAAGCGGATCTTCCCGCGAAGCATTGCTCTGAACGAGCGTTTTTGACCGAAGGCAGAATCTGCTTCTAAGGAACGGGAAAGCGAGCCATCTTAGGGGCAAGACCGGATGGCAAAACGATCCAAGAAAAAGCGGACAGTGGAAGGGGGAGCTTCGGCGAAGGTCGCTGCGGCACCCATAGCCAGCGGGCATAACTTCGAATGGCCGTGGTGGTTGTCGGCGCTGGCCATCCTCGCGGCCACGGTGCTGGTTTACACGCCGGCGTTGGGGGGAGCTTTTTTGTGGGACGACAACACCTGCATTTCAGAAAACGACTGCCTTCGGACTTGGCGTGGCCTGGGGCAAATTTGGTTTCAATTTGGCGCAACGGAGCAATATTACCCGCTGACTTTTTCTGTTTGGTGGCTGGAATACCACCTCTGGGGACTGCACACGCTGGGGTATCATCTGGTGAATGTGCTGCTGCATGGGGTCGCGGCGGTGCTTTTGTGGCGGGTATTGGCGGCACTCCGGATGCGGGGCGCTTTGCTGGCCGGGGCGATCTTTGCGCTGCATCCGGTCAATGTGATGAGCGTGGCGTGGATGACGGAGTTGAAAAACACGCTTTCCGGCAGTCTGGCGCTGGGGGCTGGGTGGGCGTATGTGCGTTTTGCGGGTTTGGGCATTTATGAAAAAGCAGGCTTGGCGGGGAAACCGGAGTGGCGCTGGTATGTTTTGGCGCTGGCGCTTTTTCAACTGGCGATGCTGGCCAAGACGGCGGTGAGTTTTCTGCCGGTGACTCTTTTACTCATTTTGTGGTGGCAAAGAAAACATGTGCGGGTGCGTGATGTTGGCTGGTTGATTCCGATGGCGGCCATCAGTGTCGGGATGGGGCTGATGACGATTTACGTCGAGCAGCATTTCGGCAGAGCTTTCGGGGCGGACTTTCAACTTGGGTTTTGGGAGCGGATGTTGGTGTCAGGCCGTTCCTTTTGGTTTTACCTGGGGAAACTCCTGTTTCCTTATCCCCTGACTTTCATTTATGAACGATGGACAATCGATACCGGGGCGTGGTGGCAGTATCTCTATCCGCTGGCGATGCTGGGGCTGTTGGCGGGGTTGTGGCTGGCCCGCGGGCGCGTGGGCAAAGGGGTTTGGGTCGCGTTCATGCATTTTTACCTGACCACCTCGATGTTGGTGCTGATCGTGGTGCTTTACATGATGCGATATTCGTTCGTGTCGGACCACTGGCAATACTTTGGTTCGATGGGGATGATCGGGTTGTTGGCGGCGGCGATCACGGCGGGGCTGGCTCGGTTCGGGCTGGAGGGCAAGCCGTGGGGAGTGGTCTTGAAGCTGGGGTTGCTACTGGTGCTGGGGATGATGAGCTGGCAGCGGAGTTGGGTTTATGAAAATCTCGAAACGCTCTGGATTGATACCCTGGACAAGAATCCGAACTGCTGGCTGGCGAATAATAACTTGGGAGTTGAGTTCTTGCAAACGGGGCGCGTGGACGAATCGATGCCCAAGTTCCAAAAGGCCATGGACATCAACCCCCGCTATGCCGAGGCGTACAACAACATGGGGATGGCTCTTTTCAATAAAGGTCAGATGGACGAAGCGATGGCCGAGTTCCAAAAGGCCGTGGACATCAATCCCCGCTATGATGACGCGCATAACGGCATTGGCATGGTTCTCTTCAAGCAAGGTAAATTGGACGAGGCGATGGTCGAATTCCAGAAGGCCTTGGAAATTAATCCCGAAAGTCCCAGAGCCGCCTCCAACCTGGGGGCGGCTTTTTTTCAAAAAGGGAGGATGGACGATGCGATAGCTCTATTCCAGAGTAGTTTGGAAATCAATCCCGAGATAGAATCGACCCACTTTGATTTGGGAAGGGCCTTGATGGCAGAAGGGCGGGTGGATGAGGCGATTACCGAGTATCGGAGGGCGTTGGAACTTAGTCCCGACTATGTGAAAGCGCACAACTTTCTGGGCGAGGCTTTGCTAAAAAAGGGAGAGGTGGCAGAAGCGGTTTTCCAATTCCAGGAGGCATTGCATCTGGATCCGGAATATCGCAAAGCGCAGGACAATCTCGCCCAAGCGCAGGCGATGGCGGGGCAAAAGCCAGCGCAGGGTGATTGATACATTAGCCTGGATAAAATATAGATGTAACCCGGGACGTCACAGGCGGGATTGCATCCGCGCCCGGTTTAGTTGAGATTAACCCTATGTCCACCCGCCGCACCGTTCGCGTGGCCGAAGTCCTGCGCAAGGAACTCGCCGCCTGCATGAGCCAATCCCTCGATCTCGAAGGGCTGCTCATCACCATTTCATCGGTCGAGCTTCCGCCCGACATGCGCCAGGCCTACATCTACGTCAGCACGCTCCATCCCGAGCTGGAAGAGGAACAGGCCCTCCATGTCCTCAACCGCAATCGCAAGGCGTGGCAAAGTTCCATCGGACGCCGCCTCGGCCTCAAATTCACGCCGCAGCTTCTCTTCAGGTTTGACAAGGCGGTCGAGCGGGGAGATCGCGTCATGGAAATCCTGACCAAGCTCGAACTCAATACGCCTGAAGTTCCGAAAGCCCGCCACGACCATGAAGAAGAGCCTGATGATGTCTAGTCCTTGTGTCTGACTTTTCTTCAAATCCCCTTTGCTAAAGCTATCTAGTCAGCTATCCATTCCCACCCATGTCATCTTCCCCAACCTCTCGCCGTCATGACGGACGCAAGCCCGACCAACTTCGCCCCATCACTTTCCAACCCGGCATTGCGCCCCATGCCGCCGGGTCAGTCCTCGCCAGTTGCGGACGCACGCAGGTCATTTGTGCCGTTACCGTGGAAGAAAATGTGCCGCGCTGGATGAAGGACCAGAAAGTCACCGGCGGTTGGATCACGGCCGAATATTCGATGTTGCCCTACTCGACGCTCGACCGCAAAGCACGCGACATCACCAAGGGCCGCATCGACGGGCGCAGCACCGAAATCCAACGCCTGATCGGACGCAGCGTCCGCGCCGCCGTCGATCTGGAGGCGCTTGGGCCGCGCACGCTCTGCGTCGATTGCGATGTCCTCGCCGCCGACGGTGGCACGCGCACCACGGCGATCACCGGCACCTGCGTCGCGCTTGAACTCGCCGTGCGGAAACTCCGCGAGGGCGGTTTCCTCAAGGACACGGCCAAATCGCCGATCAAGACGCCTTTTGCCGCCATCAGTGTCGGTATTGTCGAGGGGCGACCGCTGCTTGATCTCGATTATGTCGAGGACAAGGACGCCGAGACTGACATGAATGTGGTGATGACCGGGCGCGGCCAGTTCATCGAGGTCCAGGCCAGCGGCGAGGAAAACACCTTCTCGCCGAAAGAATTCGCCGCGCTGATCGCCCTCGCCACCAAGGGCATCGGGAAGCTCAGCGCGTTGCAAAGGAAGGCGTTGGGTTAATCGTTAGCATCATCAGGAAGGTTGATGTCATTTTGTGCCGCATGATAAATGCGATAAATTTCAACTCGTTTAGGTGATTCGCTCACTTGATAGAAAATGCGGTGGTTTTCATAAAGGATTTCGCGGATCGGCCCTTTGCTGCGTCGGGGATACCAAGGGCCAATATGCGGAAAGGAGCTTAGTAGACCAACATTCTCAAGGATTCCCGCGCCATAGCGCTTCGCTGCTTCAGGATTGTCGCGAGTGATGTAAGCGACAATTTCAGTCAGGTCGGCAATCGCTGAGTCCGACCAGATTATTTTGTAGTCCACGACGCAACCAGGGCTTTCACTTCGTCATGGGATTTGAAGCGGCCGGCGGAAATGTCTTCCTGTCCCTTGCGAATGGCTCCAAGGGTTTGGAGCTCCTCGATTATTTCGGACAATGAGGCTTCCTCCGGCAACTGCCGCAACGTTTCCAGGACAAGTTGTTTGTCGCTCACGGGCTAAAGATGAAGCTTTATGGGCCGGGAAGCAAGTCAGTTTGACCTACTCACTCCACCGGATTCTCTTTGCACCAATCCACAAATTTCTTCAGCGCGATGGCGCGGTGACTCAAATTCATCTTCGTCTTTTCGGTCAACTGGCCAAACGTTCGCGCATAGCCCTGGGGGATAAAGAGGGGATCGTAGCCAAAGCCGTTCGTCCCCTTCGCGGCCAGCGCCATCGTTCCCTCGCACGCGCCGTCGAAACTCGCCAACACCGCGCCCTCCCTGGCCAGCACCAGCACGCAGCGAAAACGCGCGCTTCGTTGTTGTGGCGTCGTCGCGCCCACCCTTTCCAATTCCTGCAGCAGCTTCGCGTTGTTTTTTTCCGCCGAGGAGGGGATGCCGCCGTAGCGCGCCGAAAAAACGCCGGGCGCGCCGTCGATCGCATCACACTCCAGGCCCGAGTCGTCGGCCAAAACATAATCCGGAATGATCTGCGACGTCGTCACCGCCTTGATCGTCGCGTTGGCGAGAAAGGTATCGCCCGTCTCCTCGATGTCGTCGAGGCCCTCCATCTCGGGATAATCGGCGGAGCATTTCACCTCCCAAAACGGTGAGAGCACCGGGGCCATCTCGTGCGCCTTGTTAGGGTTGCGGGTTGCGATGCAGAGCGTTTTCTTGTTCATAGTGCGGCAAATCCGGTCGAAGCGTAGCGCTCCATCACGCGTCCGCAATTCCTGTCTTTAACTTCTTCCTTCATCCTTCTACCTTCTTCCTTTCCCAAACTTACCATGCAAGTCCGCAAGCAATTTCCTTTTGTCACCTTCGAACCGGCCTGGCAGCGCCATTGGCTTGAGCAAAGCACGTTCCGCGCCGCGAATCCGGGCGAGCCGGGCAGCGAAAAGCCGAAGTACTACGCGCTTGACATGTTTCCCTATCCCTCCGGCGCCGGGTTGCACGTTGGCCATCCCGAGGGATATATCGCGAGCGATCTCGTGGCGCGTTACAAACGGATGCGCGGTTTCAATGTGTTGCATCCGATGGGCTGGGACGCCTTTGGCCTGCCCGCCGAGCAATACGCCGTTCAGACCGGCACCCATCCGCGCGAGACGACAGAGAAAAACATCGCCAACTTCCGCCGCCAGATTCAGGAGATCGGCTTTTCCTATGACTGGTCGCGCGAGATCAACACGACCGATCCCGCCTATTACAAATGGACGCAGTGGATTTTCATCCAGCTCTACAAGAAGGGCCTCGCCTACGTCTCCCACGCGCCGGTCTGGTATTGTCCCGAACTCGGCACCGTGCTGGCCAACGAGGAAGTGTTGCCCACGCCGGAAGGGCCCCGTTCGGAGCGGGGCAACCATCCCGTCGAGCGCCGCCCGCTCCGCCAGTGGATGTTGAAGATCACCGCCTACGCCGAGCGTTTGCTGAAGGATCTCGATTTGCTCGATTGGCCTGAATCGCTGAAGGAAATGCAGCGCAACTGGATCGGCCGCAGCGAAGGCGCGGAGGTGCATTTTCAGGTCGCAGCTTCTGGAGGGACGACCTCCCGGTCGTCCGCTGACACCATCACCGTCTTCACGACCCGTCCGGACACCCTCTTCGGCGCGACCTATATGGTGCTTTCGCCGGAGCATCCGCTGGTGGAGAAATTGACCACGCCCGAACAACGCGACGCTGTCCAGAGATACAAAGGCGAAGTCGCCAACAAGAGCGATCTCGAGCGGACCGATCTTGCCAAGAACAAGACCGGCGTCTTCACCGGCGCCTATGCGATCAATCCGGTCAACGGCGAACAAATCCCGATCTGGATTGCCGATTACGTCCTCATGGGCTACGGCACGGGAGCAATCATGGCCGTGCCCGCGCATGACGAGCGCGATCACGAATTTGCGGTGAAGTATAATCTTCCGATTGTCGAAGTTGTGCAGCGATTGGGTGGCCCGGACTACTTGTTTTCCGGGTCGCCGAAGGCGACAGGAAGCGATCTGATGACACCCCAGCCCATCGCGCCCTTCACTGGCGAAGGCCACGCCATCAACTCCAGCTTCCTCGACGGCCTGCCCACCGCCGAGGCGAAGGCGAAGATGATCGACTGGCTCGAGGAAAAAAAGCTCGGCACGCGCCGCATCCAATACAAATTGCGCGACTGGCTCTTCTCCCGCCAGCGCTACTGGGGCGAACCCTTTCCCGTCATCTGGAACGGCGACCAGCACGACGTCCTCTCTGAAAATGATCTGCCGCTCACGTTGCCGGAACTGGAGGACTACAAGCCGAGTCCCGAGGGTAACGCGCCGCTGGCCAAGGCGAGGGACTGGGTGCAGCTCCCCGATGGCCGCACGCGCGAGACCAACACCATGCCGCAGTGGGCCGGATCGTGCTGGTACTACCTCCGCTATTGCGATCCGAAAAATTCTGCCGCGTTGATCGATCCCGCCGTCGAGAAATACTGGATGGGCGAAAAGGGCGTCGATCTCTACATCGGTGGCGCGGAACACGCCGTGCTGCATCTGCTCTACGCCCGCTTCTGGCACAAGGTGCTGTTCGACATCGGTGTCGTCTCCACCTCGGAGCCGTTCCACAAGCTCGTCAACCAGGGCATGATTTTGGGCGAGGACAACCGGAAGATGTCGAAGTCATGGGGCAACGTGGTCAATCCCGACGATGTCATCGCCGAGTATGGCGCCGATTCGCTCCGCCTCTTCGAGATGTTCATGGGACCGCTCGAGCAGATGAAGCCGTGGTCCACCACCGGCATCGAGGGCGTTTACCGCTTTCTCGGCCGCGTCTGGCGTCTTGTCATGGAGGAAAACCAGGAGGGCGCATGGCTCTTCGCGCCGGGAAAAATAACCGAGGCCGAGCCTTCGACCGAACAGCTCCGCAGTCTCCACGCCACGATCCAGAAAGTCACCGACGACATTGACCGGCTCCAGTTCAACACCGCCATTTCCGCGCTCATGGTGTTCGTCAACGACCTGACCAAGGAAGCCGTCCGCCCGCGCGTTGCCATCGAGACTCTGCTGCTGTTGCTCGCGCCATTCGCGCCCCACATGGCCGAGGAATTATGGAATCAACTCGGCCACCCGAAGACGCTCACCTACGAGCCATGGCCCCAAGCCGACGCGAAATATCTCGTCAAGACCGAGATCGAGATGCCGGTGCAAATCAACGGCAAGCTGCGCGGCCTGATCAAAGTTGCGCCCGGTTCCAGCCAGGACGCCGTCATCGCCGCCGCGAAAACTCTCCCCACCTTTGCCGAGTGGACCACGGGCAAGACCGTGCGGAAAGTCATCGTCGTTCCGGATAAGCTGATTAATTTTGTGGTGGTTCCTAATCAATAAAGTGATGGTTCGCTTTAACTGAATCAGCTTCCTGCCTTCTCCTCTTCTGCCCTCTGCAGTCCTCTGTGCGAAATTCATTCAGAATGGGTCGGGACGGAGTCCGACCCTCCATACTATTTGACCCGCGTCATTTATCAGTTAAATTTTCTTTATGAAGACGTTAACGACTTTTCTCGGGGTGATGGCTCTTTCGGTCAGCCTGGCGGCGGCGCAGGACATCAGCGGTAATGCCAACCAGCCCGCAGGCGGTGGAACGACCACCGGCGCGGATATCACCGGCTTTCATGCTCCGGCTACGCTCGGGCCGTCCGAGTCTTCCAAAACGCCCAACACGCATCCGAACCTGTCGCCGCAATTGGGCGGTGTCTTCGTGGATGGCGCGAAATATGGCACCCAGTTGATTAATCCCGCTGCTCCCGCTTCCTATGGCGTAGGTGAGAAATACCTCTCCGCGCCCTCTTCGCGCTACGACCTGGAACGCGAGTCGGGTCGGGCCGCTCATCACGACGCGGGCGGCATCAAGGTCTTCACGCTCGAATTTTAAGCAATCGATCCCCGATTTAATTAAAAATTGCTTGCGCGCGCCCAAGCTTCGGGCATGCTGGAAAGCTCGCTAAATTAAAGGAGCTATTCATGTTTGCCGTTATCCGTACAGGTGGAAAGCAGTATAAAGTAACCGAAGGGGAAACCCTC